>OBLU010006447.1_pt1 | contig 10439 bp, 10 predicted proteins | sample 1518681 | NCBI WGS metagenome assembly OBLU01 (sample SAMEA3539304, study PRJEB22396) | soil metagenome | biome: tundra; feature: field; material: soil | place: USA | collected 2010-05 | depth 0.15 m
GGTGCGTCTCTGCGGCGCGCCGTTCGAACCCGTCCGTCTGGATCGCCACCGTCTGGCCGTCCGACGTGTGCAGGCGCACCAGCTCCACCGTCAGCGACGACACGCCTTTCACCCGCCCGCCCTTATCGCTCGCCACCACCCGGCCTTCCACCCGCGCGCCGCGTTCTCCAATCACAAAGCCGTCCGCCACAAGCTCTTTGTACAGCGTTGCGGTGAACCAATCGCCCGGCAGATTCCGCTCCGCAGTGAGCCCGTCGACAAGGCGCACCGGGATCAAGGTCCCGGCGTTCAGCGTAACCCTGTTGGGCTCGGGCGGAGCGGGGGGCGGCGGCGGAGTCGCGTCCTCCGGCTCCATGCGCGCGGGTGGAACTGGCTGCGGCGCCTGCTCAACCGGCGTAGACTCAATCGGCACAGGCTGGGGAGCTGCCGGTATGGATGCCGGCGGCGCGACCGTTTGCCTGGGCGGCGCGGCCACGGCCGCGGATAGGCGCACGTTTGCGTGCCGCGTGGGTACCGGCTTTGCGGCCTCGCGTACCGGCTTTGAGGCCTCGCGTACCGGCTTCGGCGGCTCGAACGGAGACGGATTGGCCGGCACGTCGGTGGCTCGCGCCTCCGCCGCCTCCGCGGGAGGCGTGGCCGGCGCGGTCGCCGGCGGGGTTTGCACCTGCGCTACCAACGGTGCGGCCGGCACGGATTGCCGCTGCTGCGCCACCTTCATGATCACCGCGCCCCCAATGGCGCCGGCGGTCAGCAGAATCACAATGTGCAGCGGCTTCATTCCTTCAATCCCTCGCTATTCCTTGTGACGGGCTCGAGCCTCGCTGCGTTTCAATTCCGCGGGCGATGGTAAAATCGACATAGCGCTTCCATGCAGGACTTCCCGGCACAATTTTCGATCGGAGCCGTGACGCTCGCACCCGCCACGGTGCTGGCGCCCATGGCCGGCGTGACCGATACGGTATTCCGCCGCTTCATTCGCAATCTCGGCGGGTGCGGGCTCATCATGACGGAGTTCACCAGCTCGCACGGCGTCAGCGCGTCGCTCAAGACCCACAAGCCCAACAAGACGCTCGAGCGCTACCTCAGCTTCGACGCCGACGAGCATCCCATTTCCGCCCAGTTGTTCGGCGCCGACCCCGCCGTCCTGGGCGAAGCCGCGCGCGTCTGCCAGGACCTGGGCTTCGACATCCTCGACCTCAACTTCGGCTGCCCCGTCAATAAAGTGGTCAAGTGCAACGGCGGCTCCGGACTGCTGCGCGATCTGCCGCTGGTGGAACGCCTGCTGCGCGAAGTCCGCGCCGCCATCACCATCCCGTTCACCATGAAGTACCGCGCCGGCTGGAGCGATAGCGACCTGGTGGCGGTGCCGATGGCCAGGCTGGCCGAGGATTGCGGGCTCGACGCCATCGCCCTGCATCCGCGCACCCGCGAGCAGGGCTACGCCGGCAAGGCCGATTGGCGCCGCATCGCCGCCGTCAAAGCCGCCGTCAAGATCCCGGTCATCGGCAATGGCGACATCGTCACGCCCGAGGACGCCGTCCGCATGGTCCGCGAAACCAATTGCGACGCCGTCATGATCGGCCGCGGCGCCAGTTCCAATCCCTGGATCTTCCGCCAGATTCAGCAGTACCTGGCTACCGGCGCCTACGACGAGCCCACCCACCAGGACCGCTACCGGATGATGCGCGACTATTACGACATGCTCATCGGGCGCGCGGACCACGATGCCGTCGGGAAAATGAAACAGTTCGCCACTTACTTCACGCACGGCGTGCGCCACGGCGCGCAGCTCCGCGCGTCCATCTACGCGGTGCACTCCACCGCCGCCATCCTCGACCTGGTGGACGCCTTCTTTCATACCGAACCGGTTCTCGCTCCATGAAAAAAGTTCAGATCATCACCGACGGCGCCTGCCTCGGCAATCCCGGGCCCGGCGGTTGGGCAGCCATCCTGCGCTTCAACGAGTTGAAGAAGGAAATGTGGAATTCCCAGAAGCACACCACCAATAACCGCATGGAACTCACGGCGGCGATTGAGGGGCTGAAGTCGCTCCGCGAACAGTGCGAAGTGGAGGTGGTCACCGATTCGGAATACGTCAAGAACGGCATCACCACGTGGATCCACGGCTGGAAGCGCAAGGGCTGGCTGACCGCCGCCAAGAAGCCGGTCCTCAATCAGGACCTGTGGCAGGCCCTCGACGAACAGGTGAACCGCCACAAGACAAGGTGGACCTGGACCAAGGGGCACGCCAACCACGCCGACAACAATCGCTGCGACGAGCTCGCCACCCGCGCGGCGCGGGAGCAGTCCGCCTCGAACTGATATGGATGCCTTAACGCTTCACCGTCTGCACTTCGCCTTCACAATTACGTTTCATTACCTGTTTCCGCAATTGACCATGGGTCTGGCGCTGCTGATCCTGGTGCTCAAGACCATGGCACTGCGCACGGGCAACGAACACTATCATCGCGCGGCGCGTTTCTGGGCCAGGATCTTCGCCGTCAATTTCGCCATGGGTGTAGTCACCGGCATCCCCATGGAATTCCAGTTTGGCACCAACTGGTCGCGCTTCTCGAAAGCCGCCGGCGGAGTCATCGGGCAGACCCTCGCCATGGAAGGCGTCTTCTCCTTCTTCCTGGAATCCAGTTTCCTCGGCGTTTTCCTCTTCGGCGAAAAGCGCCTCAGCCCCAAGGCGCACTGGTTCGCCGCCTTCCTGGTGTTTTTCGGCTCCTGGTTGTCCGGCTTCTTCATCATCGCCACCGACGCCTGGATGCAGCACCCCACCGGCTACCGGATGGGCCCCGATGGGCATATCGTCCTAACCAGTTTTGCCGCGCTTTTCACCAACCCCTGGCTTTTCTGGCAGTATCTGCACAACATGGTCGGCGCGGTCGTGACCGGGAGTTTCGTGATGGCGTCGGTCGGCGCGTTTTATCTGCTGTCCCGCACCCACGAGCTTTACGGCCGCACCTTCGTCCGCGTGGGCGTCGTCGCCGGAACCATTTCCGCGTTCCTGATGGCGTTTCCCACCGGCGATGGCCAGGGCAAGAACGTCGCCTTCCACCAACCCGTCACTCTCGCCGCCATGGAAGGCCTCTTCCAGACCGAAGACGGCGCGCCCCTCGCCCTCCTCGGACAGCCCGACCTGGAAAAGCATCGCCTGGATAATCCGTTGACCGTGCCCAACGCCCTCAGCTTTCTCACCTACCAGCGCTGGAAGGCCGAAGTGCGCGGCCTCGATTCCTTCCCGAAGGACATCTGGCCGGACAACATCCCGTTGCTGTATTACAGCTATCACATCATGGTCGGGCTGGGCACCATCTTCACCGGGGTCATGGCGCTGGCCGCCTTCGCCCTGTGGCGCGGTGCGCTCTACAAGTCACGCGGGCTGCTCTGGCTGGTGATGCTGATGCTGCCCTTCCCGTATATCGCCACCACCGCCGGCTGGATTACCGCCGAAGTGGGCCGACAGCCCTGGCTGATTTACGGCATCATGCGCACGCCCGCCGGATTTTCCCCGCACGTCTCCCCCGGCAACGTGCTGTTCACCCTAATTGGCTTCATGGGCATGTACACCATCCTCGGAATCCTCTTCCTGTTCCTCGTCCGCCGCGAAATCGAAGAGGGGCCGGAGCACGTCCCCGAAGCCCACCCCGCCGCCTGAGTCACGCTATGGAAACCACCTGGTTCTGCCTCGTCGCCCTGATGCTCGCCACTTACGTGGTGTTGGACGGTTTCGATCTCGGCGCCGGCATCGCCCATCTCCTGATCGCGCGCACCGATGAAGAACGCCGCGCCGTGCTGCGCTCCATCGGCCCCGTCTGGGACGGCAATGAAGTCTGGCTGCTCGCCGCCGGTGGCACGCTCTATTTCGCTTTCCCCGCGCTCTACGCCTCCAGCTTCAGCGGATTCTATCTGCCGCTGACGATCGTGCTCTGGCTGCTGATCCTGCGCGGCATTTCCATCGAGTTCCGCAATCACATCGAAGGCCTGGTCTGGCACCCGTTCTGGGACACCGTGTTTGCCGGCTCCAGCGCACTGCTCGCGATCTTCTTCGGCGCCGCCCTGGGGAACGTGGTCCGTGGCGTCCCGCTCGACCGCTCCGGCGATTTCTTTCTCCCGCTCTGGACCGATTTCGCCGCCGGCCCCGAATCCGGCATCCTGGATTGGTACACCGTGCTCGTCGCCATCGCCGCGCTGCTCACCCTGACCGTGCACGGAGCGCTCTGGCTGGCGCTCAAGAATCGAGGTGCGCTCCACCAGCGTGCCCGCGTCCTGGCCGCACTCTTGTGGTGGGGCGTGCTGGCCGCCGTGATCGCGCTCACGCTGGTCAGCTTCCGCGTGCAGCCGCACCTCAAGGAGAGCTTCGCCGCGCGCCCGTGGGCCTACGCGTTTCCCCTGTTCGCGCTGGCCGGACTGACCGGCATGAAAATCATGAACACCGCCGGACGCGCCATCGACGCGTTTCTCTCCTCCTGCGCGTTCATCCTGGGCATGCTGACCTCGGTTGCCGCCGGCCTCTATCCCTACGTCCTGCCCTCCAGCACGGACCCGGCGCTCTCGCTCACCATCCACAACACGGCCGCCGCGCGCTACGGCCTGGAAGTCGGCCTGATCTGGTTCATCCCCGGCATGCTCCTCACCTCGGCCTATTTCATCTACACCTACCGCAGCTTCGCCGGGAAGGTATAGGGCGCCAGCCGCTCCGGAATCGAGGGCGCCGCGATGTCATACATTGCGTTTCCCGCGCATGGCATTGTGACTGGATGGGCACCAGGAGTACGATATAGGCAGGTCCATGGCCGACTTCGAAGCGTTAAACGAACTGCGCTCCCAGACGTTACGGCAGATCCGGGAAATGGTCCGCGAGGAAGCGGCGCTCTGGACGCGGTATTTCAACGGGTACAACACGTCCGAAATGGTCGCCCATATCGAACGCAACCGGGCGCGCTTTCGGGAGCTCTGGGACCAACACGAAGAAGTCCGGCGGCAGATGGTGGATGCCGGCCTCATCCCTCCGCCCGCGCAGCCCGATGAGCTGTTCGGGCATCCGTTGGAAGACCCCGTCCGGCACAAGATCGAAGATGGATTGAAAGAGGCCATGGAAGCAGCTCGCGCGGAATACTACTGCGCCAGCCAGGAGTTCCGCCTTTTTGTGTTGCAAGGCACGGGGCTGCCCGCTCCCGACGGCAACCTGCACGCCAGGCAGATCGCGGCCGCCCACTCGGAGGCGCTGCGCAGGTACACCGGCGCGATGCGGCGCTTCAACTCTTTTCTGGTGGATGGAAAACTGCCCGAAGAGTAGGTCCGGCCGCAACCTCAACCGCCTCAGGTCAACGCGTTTACACAACGTTACGCTTCTCATCTTAGGTTCCGTAACTCTTTGATATAGAATAAACGTTCAGGCGCGCATGTCGGCATCTCCCAATTCGCCGTGGATTTCCCCCGAGAGGCCGTTGCGCACTCCCGCCCGGCCCGCCAAAGCGCCGGAACCTCCCCTCCGATGGCCGATTTATGTGCTGCTGGCCATGGTGGTTTTAGCTGCCGCCTGGATCCTTCGCCCCCAGCCAGGTAAAACGGTCGCGGCGCCTTCGGTTTCTACCGTGCGGGCCATCCGCGGGGTCATCCAGGCTACGCGGCGCCTGGCCGGCTCCATCACTGCCCGCCGCTTCATGAACATTGGCGCCCCGGTATTGCAGGCGCCCGACACGGGCAGGGGATTGACGCTGATCTTTCTGGCAGCTTCCGGTACCCGCGTGAAGGAGGGAGAACTGATCGCCCAGATCGACGCCCAGGATATCCAGGACCACCTGGTGGACGTTGAGGCCAGCGTGTCGCAGGGTAAACTGGACATCGCGCGCCGCAAGGCCCAACTGGTGGCGCAGATGGAAGGGCTCAACCAGCGTCTGCGGGTCGCTAAGGCCACGTGGGAGCGGGCCAAACAGGACGCGCGCGCCACCCCGGTGACGAACGTCATCAACCAGGAGAAGCTGCGTCTCGCCGTCGAGGAGTACCAGGAAGCCTACGAGGAAGCCGCCAAACAGACGCCGCTTACCGAAGAACGACAACTTGCCGACCTCAAGCTCTATGAGCTCAGTAACGAATACGACGACCGCCACCTGAACCGGCACCTTCGCGACTTCCGCCGCTGCAGTATCCGCTCGCCCATGGACGGCATGGTGGTGATGCAGACCACCTATCGCGGCGGAGACCTGTACCAGGTCAAGGTGGGCGACCGCCTCGCCCCCGGACAGCCGTTCATGCGCGTGGTGGATCCGGACAGCATGGAACTGGACGCCACCATGAATCAGGCGGAAAGCCAGATGGTGCACCTCGGGCAACGTGCTACGGTGCGCTTCGACGCCTTCCCCGAAATCGTCATCAAGGGACACGTGCAGTCCGTCGGCGCGCTGGCTCTCGGCGGACGCCGTGTCAACTTCAACGTGCGCAATGTTCCGGTGCGCCTTGTCCTGGAAACGGTCGATCCGCGGGTCATCCCCGATCTTTCGGCCAGCGCCGATGTCGCCACTTCGGAACCCGCGGGCGGACTGATCGTTCCGCGCGAAGCCCTCAGCGAGTCCGGCGGCAAGACCATCGTCTACGTCAAGCAGGGCGAAGCCTTTGTGCCCCGCGAAGTGGAAATCGCCGGCGTCACGAACACGCAAGTCGCCGTCGCGTCGGGCATTGAGGAAGGCGCGGAAATCGCCCTTCAGCCCTCTCTCGCCGCTGGCGTAATTCACTAAGAAGAATCAGCCACAGATAAACACCGATGAACACAGATAAGACCAGCTTCGTGTTATCTATGTTCATCTGTGGCTGATAACTGCCAATCCACTCTTCACATCCAGCGTCCATTCGCGCGGCTCCGGAAGACGCAATTTGCCGTCGCCGATTTCGAGCGGCATCCACAGGTAGCGCGAGTCCCATTGGGTCCGCGGCTTCCAGATGTCGCCCATGAAAATCACCGTCGTCGCCTTCTTCCCTGCCACCTTCAGCATCATGGTGGACTGCGCGCCGTAAGTTTTCGTCTCCGGCGGCGCAATGTCCTGGAACTCCGACCACGGACCTTCCAGGCTGCGCGAAGTGGCGTACTTGTTGGGATTCGGCGCCCAACCGGTGAGGGCCGATCCCACCACGTAATAGAGTCCCTGGTAGTGGACCACCGCCCCGCCTTCGAGCGGCGCCCGGATCAGCGACATCTCGCGCTCCACGTTGAGATAGTCGTCCGACAGGCGGGCAATGTGAAAACCCTTGGCCGGCCGGTCTTCAAAAATCAGGTAGGCCGCGCCGTCATCGTCGATGAACTGGCCGATATCCCGGCTCTCCTGTCCCAGCGGGCGAAAACTCTTCAGGTAGCGGTAATTTCCATCCACCCGGTCGCTCACCGCGACGCCCACGCGCGCCAGTTTGTAGGCGCGGTCGTCGATGTGCATGTACATCACGTATTGCCTGGTCTTCCGGTTGTAGAAGACCTTCGGACGCTCCAGCACCCAGCCGGCGCCCAGGTTCTCCGGATCGGCCTGCTGCATCACCTGGTTGCGAAAGGTCCAACTTGCCAGGTCTTTCGACGAATAGCAGCTGACGTATCGTTTGGACCGGTCCAGGTTCTGCGCGCGATCCTCGCCGAACCAGTACCACGTGTCCTTGAGCTTGACGATGCCGCCGCCGTGGCTCTGTACGTGCTGGCCCCGGTTGTCCGGCCACACCTCTCCCGGTTTGATGGTCCGCGGCTGGGCGATTGCATACGTGGCGGACAGGCACACGAGCATTGGCAGTCCGGCAAAAGCGCGTCGGTGGATCCTATGAGGCAGGGTCATTCCGATGCCATCAGGCAAAGATCAAGCGCCGGCCTTTGGGCTCCGGAATCGGATCGCCAAATTCCTTTGCAGTGTCGATCCAGAGGCGAATTGCATCGAGCGCATTGCCGAGAGCGCCTTCCTGGGTAGCACCGTGGGCCGAACAGCCCGGAAGTTCAGGCACCTCGGCTACGTACGCCTGGTCTTCTTCGCTCCAGTAGATGATGACTTCGTACTTGATCATTCTCCGCCACCGAGCCTTGCTTTCAAGATAACCGTCCGGACCTGCTTGACCTGATAAGGCTTCGCCTGGGCGCCCTCCCTCTGTAAGTTGATCATTTCCGCCACACCACCCTTCCGAAACAAGTGATGACTACCTCTCACACGCTTCTCAAAGCCCAGGCTCTCCAGCAAATGACACAACTCGTCAAAACGAATGGCTGCATCGGCTGTTCCGCTAAGGAGCCGTTGAAGGGTCTTCTCAGCTCCCATAACGACATTCTACACTCCGGTTCGGCCTCTCGCTCAGGCTAAGTGGGCTGCATGGCCCTTCGATCGCTCCCTCCGGCACCGTGCCGAACTGCTTCGATCACCTGGTCAAATAGTTGCGTGCCCAGAGCAGTTGCGGCCGCAAAGTGTCGGCGTTCTTGGCAATCTCGAGAAGCTGCAGCGTGTAGGCGCGGCTTTGGCCTGAGTCTCCCGCCTTATCGGCGGCCATGGCGGCGCCGGCGGTCGCATTGAAGCGGCGCGGCGCGATCTTCAGCACTGCCTGGTACTCCTTCAGGGCTTCAGGCGCCGCTCCATTTTCCAGCAGCAGGTCGGCCAGGATCTCGCGCGCGGGGAGCAACGCGCCGGGCGTCACGGGGTGCTTGTCCACCGCATCCTCATGGTCGGCGGCTGCACGCAGTAGCCGCAGGCCCTCATCCTTATTCCCCTCGGCGAATGCGATCAGGGCACTGGCGGCTTCCCACTGAGCGCCAATGGAACCGGCCCAATCGTAATCGCGGGTTACCGGCAGAGCCTTACGGATGGCGCCGATCCGCTCGACCGAGCGCCGCGCCGCCGCTGCGTCGCCTGCCCGGGCCGCCCCCACCGCGCGCGCGTAATACACCAGCGCCTCGACGTTTCGGAACTGGTTCCACGGGAACCATGCCGGTTGAAGCTCCAGCACGGCGGCGGCTTTCCAATCGTGCCGCTCGAGCGCCCAGCGCGCCGGAGTTGCCGCAAACGCGTACGCCGCGGCGAACTGGTTCTCGTCGAGTCTGGTGATGGCGGTTAGTTCCGTCACCAGCTCTTGGGCGCTCACGTCCCGAGCCTCCTGGAGATAGGCATAGACCAGGTAATCGATGGCGTGCAGCTGGTCGAATGCCCCTCCGCCGCCGTGCAGCCTCTGCGCCTGCGCAATGGCCGATCGCGCCGCCGCGGTGTTGGAGACGATCGAGTCGTCCCAGAGTCCCAGCCGCGTGAAAATGTGAGATGGCATGTGCAGCGCGTGCGACGAATCGGGGGCGATCTTTGCGTAAGCGCGCGCCGCCGGCAGGCCGAGTTCCGCGGTGGACGGGTAGTCGACACTGTGGATGATGTAGTGGGCCACGCCGGGGTGGTTGGGATGTTGGGGCAATAGCCGATTCAGAATTTCGGCGCCCTTCCTTTGCCACTGGTACGTCTTGTCGGTCGGGTCGAGGTAGCCGACAGCCACCAGTTGCAGCGCGTGAAAGATCGCAGCCTCATCGTCGCCGGGGTAGCGTTCGCTGACCTTGGCCAGCGCCTGTTCGTAGGCCTTCGCCCGGGTCGTGTGGTCCACCGTATTCCAGTCTTTATAGAACACGGCCAGGGAATTGATGTAATCGCGTTCGCGCTGTGTCTTGGCTCCAGTGGCCAGGGCCATGTCCAGGGCTGCCGCACCCTGCCTCAACTCGTCTGCCGACGGCGGCGCCCAGATGGGGTGATACCAGGTCCGGGCTACGCCCCAATGCGCCATGCCGCAGGTGGGGTCCGCGATAGCCGCCTCGCGGAATGTGAGCCGCGCTTCCTCGTAGCCGAACGAGTGCAACATAGCCGCTGCGCGGGAAATCAGTGTCTGCGCCCGCGCATTGCAGGAGGTCGAAAGATCCACAATGCCCAGGCCGGCAACCGCTTGCTTGTGCTGTGAGTGATCTTCCTGGCCCAGTGCCGCCAATGCTCCGCAAAGAATCACTAGCGCGAGACGCATGAGAGCAGTCTATCGCAATCGTCGCTGCTATTCGACCGCTTTCTCCTCCACCGGACCGAACTTCTTCAGCAGGTCGCGGATCTTGTCGCCATCGCCCACCGCGACAATCTGCACATTGTCGTAAGGCACGTACTTTTTGGCGACGCGCATTACGTCGGCCGCGGTGATGGCCATGATTTTTTCCGGGTAGGTGTCCCAGTAATCCTCGGGCAGGCCGAATTCGCGCTGCTGCATCCAGCGCTGCAACACTTGCGCGGGGTTCTCCAGGCCAAGCGCGAAACTCGCCACCAGGGTGCGTTTGGCGCCGGCGAGCTCCTCGGCGGGCACCGCCACGTCGCGGATTTCCTGGAACTCCTTCAGCAGGTCGGTGAGCGCCGGCGCGGTGACTTCGGTGCGCACGCTCATGGCGGAGCTGAAGTGCTGCAGGTAGC
>OBLU010006448.1_pt1 | contig 10438 bp, 12 predicted proteins | sample 1518681 | NCBI WGS metagenome assembly OBLU01 (sample SAMEA3539304, study PRJEB22396) | soil metagenome | biome: tundra; feature: field; material: soil | place: USA | collected 2010-05 | depth 0.15 m
ACCAGCGACTCTTTTGATGTCGGCAAAATACGCATAACGCTCGCTTGTGGCCTAATGTCCAGAGCTCAGCCACGCGGGACCAAAAGTCGTGAACCGCGAAGCGGAACTGGAGACGCCATCCCGCGTTAGATGCGATTTGTTAGACCACGTCATCGTCATAGCTTTCTAAACTTCTTGATCGCCTTCCGCAAGAAAACAACCGCTGAAACCACTCCTAGCAATCCACCGAAAGCGAACAGAATCCTTGCTATAACTGAATTCCATGCCGTCGGAATGAGCGGGATGCCACCGCGAAAATCCGTCTCCTGCCACACCAATAAAAATGCAAACCCAGCGAAACCAATCGCTACTATCGCACCGACAACCCAAGACCATGCGCTGTCGGCATCCAATCCGAAAATGCTGGATACTATCGCCCAAACGCCACATAAAATAAAAAGTGAGAGAAGAACCACCACCCACAACGGCAGGTCGCCATGCGGCAAGAGAAAAATCATGGCAGGGAAAACGCACATAATTATCCCTCCGAACCAATTATTCTTACCTTGCATAGTAGGCGAGTGGCTTAACCTGGCTGGGCTACGAACTAATCATCTCACTTGTTTTTGAAAGACACCTCGAAAGGCTTCGATGTGGCTGAACCGTTCCATGTTCCGAAGCGACTTCCCCAGTCTGAAGAAATCGCGTAACAGACCGTGATTTGCGTGTCCTTCGTAAGGTGTAGATGTTTTAGCAACATACTATTGTCAACAAGATGTGTGATGATTGCCTCTTCGTTGGGTTTGATTGTCACGGGCGACAAGTCGCTGAGTGGCGGCGCAACCAAGTGCCCTTGAAATGTTACTCCAGGCTGGTTGTAGCCCACAGTCCAATTTTCTTTATTGGCGTCAGAAACGCCAAAATCAGAAAAATCATATTGGAGGTTCTTCGTAAGAACGACAATCTCGTGATTTGTTGTGTTGAGCAAATGGACGGTCAAAAAAAGTTGCGGTGCGTTTGTGGCAGCCAAAAAGGAAGCCTCCGCGCTTACGGCCAATCCGTCTGGGCTAGTTTGGCAATTCGCTGAATGGACAGCGCAGGTGCAGACAATGATAGTAGCGACAAGTTTTACGATGTTGTTTTTCATATTTCAAAATACGTTCTGTTATGTCTTATTTGGTGCTCTAGTGGCCTAACGTCCAGAACTCAGCCACGCCGAGGCTATGATGTCAACCGCGAATGCGGAACTGAGACGGCCAACCGGCGTTGCCTGCAGCGATTTGTTAGACGGCGCGTTTTTCATCTCGATACTGCTTCCATACCGCAAAAAACCCAAAAAGCCAAGCAAGAGCAATGCTGTAAAACAACGTCGAAAGAAGATTGTGATATGTCTGATATGAAGAAAAGCCGAATCTCACCAGATATACAATCACCGCAATCAACTGGTAAACGACCGCAGTGACGACTGCCGTGGACACTCCAATCTTCCATGTCGGCCTGTTCACTCTGGCTGCCACAAATGCCATGATGGAAAGTAAAACCAGACCGCCAATCTTCTCGCCAACCATGTGTGCCGTCCAACGTATCTGTCGCATCAGATCGTCATCGGAAGGCTGGTATGGGTAAACTCTCCATGCCAAAAGGCTAAGCCCAGCAAAGACAAAGAAACCTATCACTCCAAAGATTAGGGCGATGCGAATCAGTTTTGTGTAATGACTTCTCATCGTATGCGCCGTCTAACGTCCAGAACTCAGCCACGCCGGATGTGTGATGTCAACCGCGAAAGCGGAACTGAGTCGGCCAACCGGCGTTGGCTGCAGTGATTTGTTAGGCGTCAAAACACCAAGATTCATAGTTGAACATCTCACGACTAGTATTTTAAAACAGGAGCATATTTCAAAAGGACAATAATAAATGCGACCAATCCCAGAAAGGTAAGGCAAACTATGCCAATAAAACGATATCCCCAACTGCAATCTTTGCAAAGTGGGGAAGCCCACGCACCAGACAACCAAGAAACGGAAAGTAAGCCAATGAGAAGCAAGCTAATCTTCGCCCACCAGCCAACCGAACCTCGCTCACTGTCTGGCTTCTCCTCTCCACAACGTGTGCAGGTAAACATGACGTAATCTCTGTGACGCCTAACGTCCAGAGCTCAGGCACGCGGGGCTGATGACGTCCTCCGCGATAGCGGAACTGAAGGCGCCATTTGCAGACATGGAATCGCCGATTGACCGCATGTTGACGAACTTCTGCGATGAAGGCGTTGTGGTGCCGCTGCCGCCGGTAAGGCTTGGCCGGTGCGAAATTCGCCCAAGGAAAGTATCTTCAAACATCAATAACATCGGTGGACTTTTTAGCACTAGGCTTTAGCACTGGCACTTTTTTGGAAGTCTAAAAACTCACAAATGCTTTGATTCCATTGCTCCAATTCGAGATTGGAGCGGGTGAAGGGAATCGAACCCTCATTACTGGTATAGTGGTTTATAGTGGTGCAATATATTGAATTTGCTGGACAAATTGCATTGTTTTGCATATGGTTACTTGCACTACTTGCACTCGCTATGGCTTATTTATACCGCAAAGCGCGTTCACCGTTCTGGTATGTCGTCTATTTTGACGCCAACCGAAAAGAACTTCACCGGTCCACCGGCCTGCGTGCCGACAGCCCGAATGACACCGCCAAAGCGAAAGCTCTGCGCGCCGAACTGGAAGCAAAGGAACATCATCGTGTGCTGGTGGTTAACAGCGAAGGTTGGGACACCTGGGTTCCGAAATTTCTCGAACGGCACTGCGAAAGCCCGCGCACATTGGAGCGCTACACTGACGCTTGGAAATGGCTCGCACTCTGGCTGCAAATTCAGCGTTTGCACTCGCCGCGCGCCATAACCTACCGCAACGCTCTCGAATACATTGACTGGCGCACAAGTTACAAAAAGAAAAGCGGGAAAAGCGTCGGACGAAACACGGCCATTTTTGAATTGAAAACTTTCGCCATGATCATGGGCGAAGCGGTGCGTCTCGGCCATGTGGACGCCAATCCGCTGATGAGTTTGAATTTGAAGCGGGACAAGGCGGCGAAAAAGCCGGAACTGACTGACGCTGAAATCAGCGAAATCCGGGAAGCGTTGAAAACCGAACCGGAATGGATGCAAACCGCATTTGACATTTCCCTGCACACTGGCTGCCGGTTGCGGGAAACGCGGCTGCCGTTGAACTGCGTGAATTTCTCTGAAAACAAAATCACGTTTCCTGCGCCCAAAGGCGGCGAAGAACGGGCGTTTTCCGTTCCGATGCCGTCTGCGCTGCGTCCGTTGTTTGAACGCATCCGTAAGGCCAAACAGAAATTCACCGTTGAATTTCCGTTTCAACCGTCGCGCCGGTGGCAGCAATTTTTTATCAAGATCAAAAAGCCGCATTTGTGTTTTCACTGCCTGCGCGTTACCTACGTCAATCGTCTGCGCCGCGCCGGTGTTCCGCGCGAGCCGGCGATGCGTCTGGTCAATCACGCTTCGGAATTGATTCATCAAATCTACCAGCGCGAGAAAGTCGAGGATGTGGCGCAATGGCGGGACGCGGTGCAATTTCCGGCATAACGGAGACCAAGATGCGGTCGCGTGTGCTCTAATGGCTGCTGGTCTGATCTCGGGCAGCGTTAGAGCATTTTGAAAGCAGCATTTAGAAATTATTTCTCAACGGCTTTGTTTAGTTCTTTGAGTTCTTCCGCCGCAGTCGGTGAACCGGCAGCAATGGCCTTGTTGAAATACTCTTTTGCTTTCGTCAAATCTTTCTCGACGCCGTCGCCATCGCGGTAACGCTCGGCCATCCGAAGCAAACCATATCCATCACCTTTTGCAGCTTGTCCTTGGTTGTAACGGAGGGCATTTATTTGTCCCTGCATGGCCCTTTCTTTATCCGCAATGGCGCGGGCTTGAGCAGAATTTTGCGCGGCTTTGATTTCTTCCGGCGTTGCCAGAGCAAGAATCGCGGTTTGTCCCAGCCCCATTTGTCGTCCCACTAGCGCATACTTCGCCTTCTCTTGTTGTATAGCTTCTTCATACCTCTCTACTGTTCCACTATCATGTGCCAGTTGTTTAGCGTGACTTGTATTAATAGCATCAGTCCAAGCACGATAATCTGTACTGGCAATGTTAGGACGCGGGGTAGGAGTATCTTCCCAGGCACGTTCAGCCTCCTTGCGTTTCTTTAATTCTTCAATGCGGTAGGAAAGGCTCCATGCTTCTTCTCTCGTGGCTCTGGCATATGCTTCCATTAGTTCATCCTTCGTTCCCCGCAGACCATTAGCAGTAAGTTGGTTTGCAGCCCAGTTGGCAATGGCTTCATACGGTCTCAAATCCGGGTATCTGGTATAAAACTCTCTCTCAAATTCAGCCGCCCCTTGTACTCCAGCGTTGTCCTGTGCTGTGTTGCCCTCTCGATTTATTTCGACCACGCCCACCAGCACCGCTGCGTCCTGTGCCGACTTCACCACATCCTCAAACTTCCGGTTAACCGTGACCGGCGCTTTGAGCTTGTTTGCCACGTCCGGCACGGATTTAAGGAAGCTCAACAGAAAACTGCTCTTGACCGCGTAATTGACGTTCTCCGGCAACGCCCCGCTCACCGCCAGCGCCACCCGTGCGCTCAACTTGGCCGAAACGATGCCGATGACGTTGCCCCGTTCATCCACCAACGCCCCGCCCGAATTGCCCGGCTGCACCGGCACACTGATTTGAAAATAACGCGGGTCATCTTGGACACCGTTGAGGCTGCTGATTTCTCCCTTGGTCAACTTGGGCGAGAATCCCTGCATTTCGATGTTGGGAAACCCGATGGTCGCCACCGTGCCGCCTAATTTCACCGTGCCACTCTCTGCAATGGGCAATGGAGAGAATTTCCCTTCCGCTTTCAATAAAGCCAAATCATTGTCCGCGTCCACTTGAACAACTTTTGCGTCAATCAAACCTGCGCTGGTGCGCAAACAAACCTTCACCGCGTCTTTGACGACGTGATTGTTTGAAATCAAATAACCATCGTCCGTGACAAAGAAACCCGTGCCGCTGGCAATTGTGATGCCGCCGGTGACTGGGCTGGAATGCACAACCCCTTCGCTAACTATCGCAAGCATCACGGCGACTCCATACACCAACAATTCTTTTTGTATCGGGTTCATAAGGATTCCTTCCTCGTTTTCACTGCACTTATTTATCCTCCATTAACGTTTTCATTATTCGCTCTGCTGCCTTGAGTAGTTCTTGACGCTCGATTTCTTTGATTCGTTCTTTATATTCACGAAGCTTACATTTGCGCCACTCTTGTCTTGTCCCGATTAGAATGCCGGCCACCCGTTCGCCCGCTCTTATGATGTCGTCAGAATCCCACACGGTCTTGAATTCTGTGTTCGCAGTCAATGCAGCCCACTGTTCGTCGTTAAACTGCTTTCTAAATCTCTTTCGTTCCGTGACGATATTCATTAGAATTCCAGTCTCCTTACCGATGGCAAATCTGAATGGCTTCAAATACCAGCAGCGCAAAAGCGAGGAAAACCAGCGCCCAAGTTAGGCAGACCAACTTGCGCGTGATTTTGTCGGCCTGCTCGCTTAGATTAACCAGCAACGTGGCGAACCTCCCCATCGTGATCCTATTTTTTATGTCGTCACTTTCCACAGTCTTATACGCCATCTCAAAGATGAGTTGAAGAATCTCGCGCGGCGTCTTGGAAACGTTGGCGACCTCGTCGTCAATCTTGGTTTTGATTGGATCATGCATAGGGATTCCTTTCACGTTTCAACGGGCGGTCCCAGCATAGCAGTCGGCGCGGCTCACAGCACGAACCTGCACCGAGTTTGGAAATAGGCCAAGCACTCGGCAAATGCGATTGATGTCGTCAATCTTCTGCGAAGTCTGGCTGTGAGTCAGAACAAAGAAGTCCGTCCCGCGAAGCCGCTTATGCACATATACCTTGCCTTGGGCCTGATTCAAAAAGTCCGTGGCTGGCGTCCTGGAAATAAGCGGGCCGCGGTTAATCCGAATGCGACTGAGTTTTTGCAAGGCGTCTTGGCCAAATTCCTCGACCACCCGGCCGAGAAACTTCACCATGCTGTCGCTTGCTTTCGGGAGAAGTATCACCTCCTTCTCGTGAGTCTTTCCGTTGGCTTTCCAGTCAATCTCGATCCTTAGCGTCTGCGGTCCAGCACGTCCGAAATCGTCCGAATCGCCGTTCGTGTAGATTAAATGAGGATCGATCTCCGCGATCAGTTGCGGCGAGGTCTCTCCGTTCAACGTTTTGATGGCGCTTTCGATTTCCGAGATTTCACCATCAAGTTCCATTGCGCGCTTCTGGAAGGATTGGAGTCGCGCCAAAAGCGGCGAGAGTTGGCTTACCGACTGGAAATCACGCTTGGACAGGTGCCCCTGCATCAGCGTGCCGATTTCACCAAGCAATTTCTCAATTCGAGTTTTCATTTGTTGAAAGTATAAAGTATTAAAGTAATTTGTCAACAGGTATTTTGTTTGAATTTTCAGCAACCAAACTGGCGAGCAATCGCACTGTGTGTGGCAGCCCTTCGTGACGGAAGCGGGGATTCTGTTCGGAGAAATCGCGCCAGTGTTTCGGAGAATGGAAACCCCGCTTCGGTCGCGCTATTCTCGGGTCGGTGCAAAGTCTTTTGGTGTGACCGTGGAGCGAGTCAGCTCGAAAGTCTTTGCGCCAGGGGGAAGCGGTCCCGACGGTCAATCGGCTTTTGCGAGTGACGGTCGGTCTTTTTTCCAGCGTAACGAAACGAGCCGCCGGAATGGAGCGATAACCGGGGCGAGCGCAGCGGTGGCGGAGTTCGGTCGCGTGGGTGCTTGGGGCGAGCAAGTCTTGGGAAAAATTGCATCTAAAAAGACGGTGATTATCATGCTTTTTTTCCAAGTCTTGCGCGGGGGCGGGTGAAATTTCAACGCGACGGAACGAGATTAGATGAGAAGGCAGACAGCCGACGTAATAATGCGTTGGTGCTACAGTCTGCCTATGAAAACAAAAACCAAAACTCCGTCCGTCGTTTCCACATCGCCCGCCGCCGTCGTCAGCGGGTTCACCCTCGGCCTTGATCTCGGTGATCGGGCACATCACGTCTGTGTGCTGGATGCCTCCGGCCAGATTGTCCGTGAGGCTTCCCTGCCCAACACTCGTCCGGCCTTGTCACAGTTGCTCACGGATTTCCCACACGCCACCGTGGCTTTGGAAGCGGGCACGCACAGTCCATGGATCAGCCGTTACCTCACAGGACTCGGTGCCACGGTTTTCGTCGCCAACCCGCGCAAGCTCCACGCCATCTCCCGCAACGAGCGCAAGTGCGACCAGCGCGACGCCCAGATGCTCGCCCGGTTGGCTCGTGCAGACGTCGCGCTGCTCCATCCCATCGAGCATGTCACCGCCCAGGCGCAGCACGATCTCCTGGGCTTGAAGTTGCGCGACGCCCTGGTTCGCACCCGGGTCAACCTGATCAACACGGTTCGTTTCACACTCAAAAGCCTTGGTCATTCCGTCTGCAACCCGTCCAGCGAATCCTTTCACAAAACCGTGCTCGCCGACATCCCGGCGGATTGTCTGCCGGTGGTGCAACCGTTGCTCACCGTGCTGACGCAGGTGACCGAACAGATCAAAGGCATGGAACGCGACCTGGTGCAGCGCAGCAAAAAAGATTATCCCGTTACCGAGCGCCTCCAGCAGATCAGCGGCGTCGGCCCGATCACCGCTCTCTGCTTCGTCCTCAAGATTGGCGACCCGGAACGCTTCAGCCGTGGACGCGATGTCGGAGCTTATTTGGGTTTGTGTCCACGGCGTGACCAGAGCGGCGGCACAGACAAACAACTACGCATAAGCAAATGCGGCGACGGTATGATGCGCCGGTTATTGGTCACCGCAGCCCATTACATCCTCGGCCCATTCGGCCCGGCCTGTGCGTTGCGCGAATACGGCCAGCGACTTACCGGCATCGGGAGCGCGAGGGAAAAGAAACGCGCCGTTGTCGCTGTCGCCCGCAAACTCGCCGTGCTGCTATTATCGCTCTGGAAACACGGCACGGACTACGAACCCCGCGTCACAACGCCCGTCTTGGTGATGACGCCGGCCTGAACCCAAAAAACAAAAACCACTTTTAAGAAAAGAACTTGAATGGACGCTGATCTTGGAGCGATGACGGAGACTGGCCAGAGCCGCCGCAAGGTGAGCCCGAGGGCAAGATGGTCACGCTCCTCCCTTTGCAAGGACTTCGGATCCAACCGTGAACCGCTGGCGACAGCGAGTTCGGATGGAAGTGCGATCCTTTCCTGCCTTGCCAAATCAGCCCATTCCTCAGAGTAGAAAATTCATATAAACCAAAAAACAAAACTTTCACCTTGACTGCCTTCTCATGGAAGCACACAAGCGGAGTCGAGGCCGGGTTTCGCGGAATGGAGACGGCGAAGTTTGGTCACGATGAGACGGCGTTTTGACCGGCGCGGTTTCTAATCAACACGCACAAGAGCAGGCGCAGAGAAACATTTTTGAAGCGGCGGTGTTGGAAGATTTCAGGGATGCGGCGAGTGCCGCGCCCGGAAACGAATAATGATTATTCCACCATTTGCCGGAGTCACGTTGGTTGAATATCGAGACCGCATCGAGCTGACGCCAATCTATTGGTATCGGGAATTTGTCGGCCTCGGCAGGTTCAAAGCCAATGAGGTTGGCCCTCAACCTGGCGATGACATGCATCCATTTTTCAACGCTATCATGGGGGATAATGAGATTTGGGTGATTGCAAGCTGGCGGCGATACGAAGATGAACGGGAAGAAGCCCTCGATATCCAATATCTTGACCCAGAAGCAACCGAGACGGCGGCACGAAAGAAATTTGATGACGTGGTTGGCTTCCTGAACATGAGCAAAGAGAAATTAGAAGCCTTGTCTCAATGTTTTGGGGAATCCGAAGAAGCCCTTGTTTACATTAAAAATCGGTTCCGGGATGTCAAACACGGTTCCCCTGATCCAAAATCAACCGATGATTACGACCTATATCAAGCCCGGGTAAAGGTGCTGGCCGGAATGCAACCGAAGACCGTCACGCTGATGGAGAAAGCATCCGCGACTGAAGACCCGCGAGAACGTGAGAAAATCGAGCGCGAAGCGGTTCAAGCATATTTTGCGGAAATGGCTCATTATTGGACCGAGGATTTGGTTAAGGAATGGCAGCGCAGCAATCCGGTTGGAACTGAGTGGATGTGTGAATTCGCCCGTGTCTGGCAGGAGCCAAAACTTGAAATAGATCCAATTAATCACGAACTGGCACTGAACTGGCTTCGCAGAAAATACAATCTTCTTACTGCTGAGGAACTTTCGGACGCAATTCTGGTGATGACGGGTCAGCGTCTGACGCCTGGCACATTGAAGAAACGTCGCGAGCGGCTCGGGTTGACAACGAAACGACCGCCGGGGCCACGAGCCAATTCAGAGGAATAGTTAACGGTTTAGGACAGCACACCCTCCCAGGCTGTCCCAATCTCCTGACAGGTTTCTTGCACGCGCCTATGGTAAGCGCGTGAACATTACTTCGGAAATATTGCCGGGCCAAATGCGCCGTGGAGTTACGGGCGGCTTCGCGGAAAGCGAATTGCAAAACGTCGCTGTTGCCGCCGATCCAGTCGGGATGTGGCCGGCACAAGGCGGAGGGCGAGCGGCGGATGCCCACGGCGGAGCCGTGGGCACCGCCGCCGCCCTTCCTTGTCTAAATACAATCAACTGCAACGAGGGAAAAAATGACTGTCTCAATCAGCTTTCCGCCGGTCACCGTAAAACCGCATTTGCTCTCAAGCTCAATGTCCTCTGGCTGATTGAAAAATACGGGTTGGAAAGAATCGGTTTCCTCACCCTCACCTTTGCCCGGAATGTCGTTGATTTCAAAGAAGCCCAAAAGGCCCTGCACAGTCTCATGACCGGCGTGCTCAAGCAGCGTTACCCGGAATACATCATCGTCATGGAACGGATGGATTCAAAACGCATCCATTACCACGTGCTGGTCGTCATGGCCGAGGATATTCGCACCAGCTTTGACTTTGCGGCGGTCAAGCGGGGTGATTATCGCAGCGCCGGTGATTATCTGCGCAAGGAATGGAAATTCTGGCGTGAGACTGCGCCCAAGTATGGTTTTGGCCGGACGGAGTTGTTGCCGATCAAAAAGACGGCGGAAGGGGTCGCCAATTATGCGGCAAAATATATTTCCAAGCACATCGGCCAGCGGTTGCCGGAAGACAAGGGCGCAAGGCTGGTGCGCTATTCCAAGGGGACCAACCGGGTCGGGACACGATTTTCCTGGATGAGTCTAGGGGCGATGATGTGGCGGGCCAAGCTCGGCACGTTCTGCCGGATGCTGAATCTCAATTCGGACAATTACAAAGCGTTTCTAAAAGAATGGTTTGGGCGGAATTGGGTTTATCA
>OBLU010006450.1_pt1 | contig 10436 bp, 14 predicted proteins | sample 1518681 | NCBI WGS metagenome assembly OBLU01 (sample SAMEA3539304, study PRJEB22396) | soil metagenome | biome: tundra; feature: field; material: soil | place: USA | collected 2010-05 | depth 0.15 m
TGGGGGCGGTTGCATCCCACTCGCCTCTCGCCGAACGAGCAATATACACACATCAGCCTCTGGTGCTTGCTCGCTTCTCCGTTGTTGATCGGGTGCGACATGACCCAGCTTGACGAATTCACGCTGGGCCTTTTAGAAAACGATGAAGTGATCGAAGTGAACCAGGACCCACTCGGACGCCAGGCTGCGCGCGTGGCCAAGAACGGAATGCTCGAAGTCTGGGCCAAGGATATGGAAGATGGTTCCAAGGCGGTCGGATTATTCAATCGTGGTTCGGGCGAAGCATCCATTACTGCGAATTGGGCTGATCTTGGATTGAGCGGCGAACAAGCAGGCAGCAATTATGTTTACCAAGCGTCGTCAAATTTGTTGAATTGGACCACGCTCCTCAATTTCAATTGCACCAACAGCATCATGAATTTTCAGGACACCTCGGCAACCGGCTACGCTCGTCGGTTTTACCGGATCAAGCCACAATAAGCCTAGAATGCTATGGCAAGCGACGGCAGACCGTTACTGTGACTTTTCCGCTGCCGTCCTAAGAAAACTTATCTGTTATCATAACACTCAACCCAGAGATGCTTGGCGGTTTTTAGAACACCAAATTCTATGAAGGCAGGCTTCGCTGTTTGATCAAAATATAGTGGCCGCGAAAAACAGAACGTGCCAGGGTTCGTTGCGCAAAATTCTTCCATCTGTCGAAACCGTTTGCCTTCATCTGACCACCCCCGGTTCAAACTTCGCTTTTGGACGAAAACATTGATTTCCGTGCCGTCCACTGCACCGCCAATCGAATGAGCGACAAAATGGCCTTTATCCCAAAGCCGACCAAAGAGTTTTTCCGTCGGGCCGACCCAGCCTTTGAGCCGGTCATCGTCGCGCTTTTTTGTCTGCGGCGATGAACATCCCAAAACCCCAACGAGTCTTGGTTCAATTTTGACATCAGGAAGTGGAGTCTGGTTTGACTGCAATTCAGGGAAATGATCATAAATGTATTCGAACGTGTTGTATCGCACTCGAACAATGTCGGTTCGCCGTCGCGTCATTTTCTCGTAGGCATCGCGAAAATGAAATGGGAACTTTTCCAACAATTGGATAATTAGCTGCTTTTTAGAGCAATCTCGATAAAGCTCTAAAATACTTTTGTAATCAACAAGGTCAGCACGAGGTTTATCCATTTTTAATTTGGTTCGGCTAATTGTGCGCTGTCATACGATTTGCTCAACACGATGAGCAATTTTACTCAAAGGCGAAAAATGGTCGAATGTTTATATGCAAGGCTTCGGCCTGCGGTTCGGCGAACGGAAAAGTGAAGCGGAGGCGGAGAGACGGCGGGAACGGAGCCGGAGCGAAACGACCGTCGCCGAACCGCAGGCGGAAAGGCCGCCGATCATTCGGCATTAGAAATGCCGCTCGTGACGAGCGCGTTCTTTGCGGAACGGAACCGGCGCGGTCGTATGGGGGACAGGGCCGACCGGCAGCCGGTGAAGTGAAACAAGAGAGCGCGTTGGTCACGGCGATTATCTGTGGTGGAATTTTGAGATAACGGCAAAATCGTTTGTGTATTTGACTGCCAGCAAAACTGCCAGCAGCAGAGTTTCAACCGAGTAGTGCCGGAGTAATTCTGGAGTTTCAGATGGTTAATTCCAAGTCTTGACTGAAGCGAGAAAACCTGCGAAACTCTCAATGTTAGCAGCGTATTTTCTGTAATTTGCGTTCTAGCTGGGGTTTGGGATAAGAAGGTTCAGCAAGTCAAAGTTTGCTGTGCCTGCCCGATTCCGACCTCCGCCTCCAGTTCCTGATTCGTAAGCATCAAGAAGTCCCCTCGCGTGTTGAGATTGAATCTGTTCCCGTCATGTCGGATCAAACCCTAAAAATTCCACGATTCGGGAACGATATGGTTCGGTTGGACGATTCTGGTTCTTTTCCCATTTTTCGATGGCCGAATCCGTGACACCAACGCCAAGTAATTGTGCCAGTTTCGTCATGGACAGGCCCATATCAATGCGCTTCTTCCGCAAGTGTTCTCCTAATGTTTTTGGGTGCCGTGGATACCGCCGTAATTGCCTAAAATGTGGGGAAACCGCTGATTTTCGATAGCGAATGGTGCGGTGGTAAATTCCCAACAGGGCCAACCGCAACCATCAAGGCGCAACCACCTATTACAATTATAGTTTTACTCATATATTTAATTACTTTGGACTTTCCCACCGACCCCAAAACGGTTGGTGTCTGATGGTTCTGTCTATAGGTAATTACACGCAGAAAAACTGAAACGCCTGAAAAAGTAGCCCAACACGTTTTTTTTAAAACGTGCCGGAGAAACGCAGCTAAAGGAGGGAAGGCTTACGAGTTGCCGCTGGCGTGTTGAGCAAACAAAGCCTCGACCACTTCGGCGATTTTTTTATTGCTGGCGGCGTGGCAGTTTGGAGGCGGTTTCAAAGACCAGTTGCAACCGGCCTTTGGCGGCTTGGCGTTTGGGCTTGGGCGGCGTGACGCCCAGCAGCGCATCCACACTGACGCCCAAGACGTGCGCCATCTTAGGCTGCACTTCGCCGCGTGGGCTGTGCAAAACCCAACAAACATCACATGTGAGGTTTTGGCAATTCAACGCCAGAATCGAACGACAACAAGACGCTCAACATCTGCCATTGCTTCTCATCGGGCGTTTGGGTGCCGCGTTCCCAAGCCGAAACGAGCGATGTGGCAATCCCCAGTTTACCCGCTACCTGATAGGGGTGTAACCCTTTTTCATAACGTTTGGCTTGGATGTAATCGCCGAGTGTCCGGATGGCGCTTGGGAGCTGTTTCCGGCGGTGGCGATTAAGCGGAATATGGGCACGGGATACACGGATTTGGCGTTGTCCAAAAGCCAACAGGGCTATTCTCCCCCGGTGGGGGAGAAGGTGTCCGCAGGACGGTTGAGGGGGAGTCTGGCGGCGTGGCGATCAAGTGCCTCGAAATAATCCGGTCGTCCGATGTAAGTGCGGCGGCGGGTTTCGGCGAAGGCTTCATGGTCGCGCGCTTCGCGGGTGAGCGCGTCGGAAATTTGTTCGATTGGAAACTGCGCTTCGATGGCTGTTTCGAGATTCTTTCGAACAATCTTCGCCAGTTCAACAGGGTTGGGATAATTTTCGCGGAGCGGGATTTTCTTCGCGGCGCAGGTTTGCCGGATTAAATTCTTGAGCTGCGTTTGCTTCTCTGCGCTCTGTGCGTCCTCTGCGGTGAAATCCGTTTTCTTGTCCGCCGGCACTGACTCCACGTATTTCGGATCACGAAAGTAAAAGAACGCGCGACCGGCCATGTCAGGGTTGTTGAGCACGCCATGGAGGATTTCCAATTCGGTGACACTCTTGCCGTGGAGGTCTTTGAGCCACGGTTGTTCTTCCTTGAGATCGGCGGTGAACGCATCGTCGCCGGGCACCCAGCCGTAGCGTTCGCCGAGCAGGCCGATGAAGAACGGGCGGCAGGCGCGGATTTCGTCGAGGCAGAGCTTGAGGGTTTCCTTGCGCATGCTCTGTTCCTCGGCAATGCCCCAGCGCAAATCCACCTCAACCAGTTCCACCTGCCGTTCGCGGCAGAACCGGCGCAGTTCCGGCCAGGCGTGGGTCATCAACTCATCGCGCTCTCCCATCATGTCGCGGAACGTCGAGGAAACGAAGATGCGGATGCGGCGGTTGTCATTCATGGAATGAACTGGTTGTCAGCGAGATTAATCACTTGATGATCGCGTTGAATCTCAGACCGCCGTCGTCAATTGACTCAGGAAATCCGCAGGCGTAATCGCGGGCACGGGCGAACCGGCAAAGTCCTCCACATTCCGCGTGATGATGAAAACCGACGCCGTTGCCTTGGCCACGGTCGCCACCACCGCGTCCTCAAAATCCGCGAGCGGCAGCCGCCGTGCCTCCTGCCACTCCGCCGCTTCGAGATTGCCGATTTGAAAATGCCGCAGCACCTGATCCATCGCGTCCTCGGCGTCCGGTTTGGATGCGTGTTTGCGCACGAGATAATAGAGCGTCGTCAACCCATGTGCCGGGCATACGCCCGCCAGTGTCCCCGCCGTAACCAGGCTCACCACCTGTGCGGACGCCGCGTAGTGCGGTTCGCGCTTTTGGAACACATCCAGCAATACGTTGATGTCCAGCGTGACCTTCACGCGTGCTTCTTCTCGAGATGCTCGCGGTGAGTTTCCTCGCCGGCGACCTCCGGCGAAATGATGCCGGTGGCCTTCAGCACCTCGGGCCGCAGCGGCCGCTGCAAATGTTCACGCAAATTGCGCGCCTGCCGCGCGAGGAACGCCTCCGCCGAAGTTCCCTGCGCGGCCGAGAAGTTTCGGAGAAAGGCAAAATCTTCATCGGGCAGCCGAACCATTATCGTGCTCATGGCCTGACGATACCATGACCTCGCTCCACTGCCAAGCTCGTGCTGGAATGCGTTCGGAGTTTCACCTTCAGGCGGTCCAGGGCCGCGTGAACGCGGAACTCCGAACTTACTCCGGCCAGGGCGCTGCGAGCGGAATGGGCGACTGGTTGCGCCATTCGGGAAATGAGTCGAGGGCAGATAATTTGGTTCGGTCGTTCAGCGCGGCGACGAGGGCGGTGAGGAATTCAGCGGGGTGCTCGCTGAGTTTGTGTTTTGAAAACTCGATGAAGTAGGCGATGTCCCACGGGACGGCCACGTCGCTGGCCACGGGAAGTTCCGGGCCGGTGAGGAGGGTTTTGGGGAGCACACGCCTCCGGCGTGTGATTTTCGGCGTCGCGCCGAAAACATCGTCAAAACAAATCATGTTAGCACTAAAATTCAGAATGGATTACGAGAGTCAGGGCGCGACGCCCGAACTCACACGCGGGACGCGTATGCTCCCATGAAGAAATCCCTGTCCGGTTGCGATTCGAGCACAGGGCGATGAAGTGGCGGAGGAAGGCGATGCGCGGCGTGGTGTTGGCGTGGGGCGGAGCGTTCAGACGCCAGTTCGCGGCGACAATCAGGCGGGCTTCCTCCAGCTTGCCGAGCATGATGAGGGTGAACACCAGATTGTTGCGGCGATGAAGTGAAAGCGATGAGTAACACCAACTGATTTTTGCGCGCAGCTTAGGTCTTCATTCAAGAAACTCAGACGGCACTATGGCAAGTTTGGCGCACACTACTTCATCATTTAGGTTCAGAGTATGAAATAAATAGCGCCTGTAGTTTTTGATGATGACTTTCATCTCTGGGCGCGCGCGGCCAGTATCGCGATAATTATTGACATGGATTTCTACCGAACGGCGAAAAAACTTCTCGGCCTCTGCCGACCTTCGAGTTGTAAACTCCAAGAACGTGGCGATGTTGTTCAAATCCCTGGCAACTGAGTGATGATTTGGACCATAGTAATCCTCGTCTATCTTTAGCGCACGAAACATATTGGTTTCAGCTTCTTTGGGGCGTTTGGTATCCTTAAGCAACACTGCAAGATTCATCAGTGAAGTGGCATATTCAGGGCTATTCTCGCCAACAGTTTGTTCCCAAAGCGCTAATGCTCTTCTAAACAATGGTTCTGCCTCCTCATTGCGACGGGATCTTTGTAGGAATCGCGCGAGCCCATTCAAGGCTAGTGCATATTCGACCGAGGCGCTCGAACGCTTGCTATCAAAAATGCTTACTGCCCTTTTCAATAGAGGTTCGGAATCCGTTATCCGGCCTGTGTTCATCAGCAGCACCGCCAAGTGGGTAAGGTCTCTGGCAATATCCAGTTGGTTCGCCATGTAGCTTTGCTCATTTATCTCGAGAGCGCGACGCATTAACTTTTCGGCTTCCTCAAAACGGTCGGTGGCCTTTAGCAATTGTGCCAAATTGCTGAGAGCTAAAGCGACCTCGGGATGATTGCGCGGGTAACTCTGCTCAATAATCTGTATGGCGCGGCGCATCACCCTTTCGGATCGGTTCCAGTCTGCAAGTCGATAGGAAAACATTCCCACGTGTTTAAACAGCCAGTCGGCCAAAAACAGACACTTCTTCTCATCCCATAACCACGCCAAGGCCTCTAAGGGCTGAAGTTCCCAACGGTCCGATTCCCAATGTTTTGTTTGCAGCAAAACAGCATTGCGAGCGAACACCACATCGCCTAGAGCTTTCTGCCGTGAGGCAAGATTGCCTTTTGTCAAATCCTTACTCGCCACTTCTCCCACCAGTCGGTGGACGCGCACCACGCGGGCTGTGGAAGCGCTGGAGCAAGTCGCCTTTCCAACGACGGAGCAACGCGGCATCCTCCGGCGCGTCGAGGTCTTCCAGTTTCACGAACCAGAGCGACGCGGCGCCCTGGCCCACGAGGCCGTGTTCGAGTTCGTGCCGGCACCATTCCTCCCATTCCCAGCGGCAGGCATCGCTGCGCAGATACGTGCGCGAGAGGCAGGCGATGAAGAAGCGCGAAGTCTGCAGCGCGCGATGACAACTGACCTGCCAATGTTCGAAGTCCCGGATGTTCTCTTTGTCGAAGAAGATTTCCAAATCGCGCCCGAAGCGGCGGCGGAAATCGGCTTCCAGTTCCGCGTGCAGCCGGGCGACCAGCGCGTTCACCGCTTCGCGGGAGGTGTTGTCGCCTTGATGCGCGTAGGAGATGAAGAGGTCGTAGGGCATGGTTTTCTTACGTCAGAGCTTGTAAAGCTCCAGGCCGATCCGCTCAAGATTTTTGGGGAGTGCGCGGATCGCATTCAGGTCGAATTTCTGGATATGCTTGGGAACCTTGTTCCAAGGGATCAGATACGGAGACAATTTCTTCGGCACATCCTTCTTTTCAGCATAGCGCCAGCCATAAGAAAGGCGTTCCACATTCCAACGCCCATGTTCCATTTCGGTCAACTTTCTGATTCCTTTCCCGCCAAATAGCCGGGTCATGCTCAAAGGCCGTCCGTTTTTGGATCGAGCCTTCAGTTTGCGCACGCCCAGTCCATGTTGGTGCAATACGTTTTCCCAATAGAGAACCTGGTGGTAGTTGGAAAGTTTGAGCGAGTCGGAAAGTTTATCCCAGGGTTGCAGGGAATCATCTTTGGGCGTGGCTGACTTCATATAGTCCTCGTGGGCTTGACGCGCGGCGGGTTCCAAACGACGCAGGACGGCTTCATCGAGTGGAAGATTATCAATTTGCAGGAACGCCCGGATGGTCATTGCGTCCAGCGGCAGGCACACGAGGCGGGGATGATTCTGCCAGAGGGAATCAACTGACCGGCGCTCCGGCGGAACGACGTCCGACTCAATAAAACCAACGCGTGCGCCCAATGCCAGGGCAATGGCGTATTCCACTTTGGAAATTCTGCCCCGGCGAAGCTGAGAAGCTTGACGTTGGCCGGATCCACTTCTGCGGCCAGCAGGTCAGTCCAGCCTTGCAATGGTTCCAGCGGCGTGAAGTCGGGACCCTCAGTCTGAACCAGTTTGGCAAAGCGTTTTGTGTCCGCAAAAACTCTGATTGGCAGACTGGCGGGAACATAGCCGATGGCTGAAATGCGACCTTGTGAACTGGCGGCGATTTCGCTCACCAGGCCGCTGACACCTGAGCGCGTGCCGCCGCCCAGCAGAGTGCGTTCCAAGCCCTCAAACGCCCGCCGTAAATGGGGGCGTAGGGAGTTGACCGCCGTTTGCACGGCAGGCACGCAACCACCCGAAATGATGACGGCGTTGCTGTCCGTTTTGAAATACGGTTCGGCAGATTTCCAGGAGGCCAGGCGTCCCAACGTCTCGGTTGCCTCGGCATCCTTTACCTTCACTGCCAGTGCAAGGATCAGCAGACGCTCGAACCATTCAAAACCTTCCAGCTTCTCGTGGATACAAGACAAATGCCGAATGGTTTCACGAGTTCGCAGCACTGCGCGTCGCGGCGCGCAGTGCGGCGGAGTTTTGCCTTTGGCGACAACGCATCTAGCACACAGGAGAGTTACCTGTGCGAGCGATTCCATGGCATCGTAGGGCGATCCGGTTAACAACTGAAAGACCGCCAGGCTGGACCAAGCCACCGGCAAGTTGACTCCCGCGCTGATTTCGCGCCGGCAACGGTCCATGGAGCGATGAATGAGCGGCTCGGCCAACCGCACCGTGGCGTCGGTGCTCTGCCGCGCCACTTCAAACTCCAGGAATCGGCACAGACTGAGCGGTTCTGTGTGGTCCGCCAGGAGGGCCTTTTGAAACATGTTGCCGGCCCGCAAGTCATCATCGCGGCGGGCATAAGCCTCCGCCAAGGCGCAGAGGGTTTCGGCATCGGGCGAAGCATGAGCACAGGCCGCCTCAAGCGCTTCGATGCCTTTCTTAAACTCACTGCTGTCCGGGCTACCCCAATACATCTCGGTGAGCGCGATTCCCCGTAAATGCTCGATGGAAGGGTTATGACTTCTTTGAAACGGCTTCAGCACCGTCAGGACTTCAGCGTGCGAACCGATGTCCAGCGCCAGTTGGCCCATGCGGACGGCGAGTTCTTCATTGCGTGGTTCGAGCCGGAGCACGATCCGCAAGCGCTCGATTTCTCGCAGGATGTCTTCAGGTGAATGCCAGGCACCTTGGTGTGAACGCAGATCATTCAGGTCATTGAGCAGCCGCCCAAACTCCCGGTCTGTTCCTTCCAGCACGGCGGCGACCTGCGCGAACTGCCTCTGGATGGGCTCGGGCACACGCATGGCGGGCTTGTAAAGCGTGTCGTGGCCAATGTCCGCGGACGCGTGTTCCAGCAGCGTGCGCACTTGGATTTCTGCTCTCAGCCCAGCGATGGATGCGGGCATCCGCTGTGACACGCCGGCCGCGTGCAGTTTTTCAGCATTCGCCGTAACGATGTAATGCATGGAACGGTAGCCGAATTCCATGGGCTTAAGCCGGCGGCTCGTGTCTTCGCTGTTGGGCCAGTCAATGTCGAACGCAGTCTTGATGAAGGCGCACACCTTTTCCACCTCGGCCGAGGTGTGCGTGATGATGCGTCCGCCACACAAGTCAGTCATCCGCGCCAGCGGGTCAGGCGGATAGGGGAATTTTGGGTCCATGTAGAGCGGCCGCTTGCGCAGAATCTTCTCCGCAAAACTGGTCAAGCTTTTGGGGCGGGTGCTGATGATGCACAGCGGGGCCAGTTTTTGGCAGGCGGCCTTGAGCACCTTTTCCAGAAAGTGGGTGTAAATTTCATAGCGGCGGCGCTGTTGTTTGAACCGGAGAACATGGAGTGCCGCCCATTCCGAATCGGTTAGTTCTTTTGCCGCCTCCGGGTCAAGGAGGGGATTTGAACTTGGTTTTTTCTTCATGGTGTAGTTCCTTTCTTGGTTGCGTAATCCAGCATGAAATCTCCGACATTCGGCAACAGGCGAAAGCGTTGCAATTCCGTCAGCGACACCCAGGCAAAGTCATCATGCTCCTCACTCAACTTGATTTCACCGCCGATGATGCGGGCCTCCATGCAGAGCAAAACGATTTGGGCTTTGGGCATTTCGAATTGCGTGGTGCCGGCGAGAGCGGTGATCTCAACTTCCAGCCCGGTCTCCTCGCGGACTTCGCGCAGCAGCGCCGTCGCGAAATCTTCGCCGTCGTCCACCTTGCCGCCCGGCCACTCCCAGCAGCCGACGAAGTTTTTATTAAAAGCGGAGCGGCGCACCAGCAGGCAGCGTTGCTGATCATCCAAAATGACGGCTTTGACGGTCAGGCGAAACGGTTTGACTGGAGTGGTGGCATTCATCTGGAGGGGCGTGGCGTTTGGAAGAACTTGGTTCTGATACGAGGCGGGAGAAAGCTACAACCCAACTGATTGTGCCCCTTAACGACACTGCAAACTAACGCTGCGGCGACGTATCTCATCCGCCAAAAACCATGCGCCTGTCGTCGTAAAGTGTCGAGGACAAAATGTGAAGGAAAAATTTACGCGCCGCGCATCAGCGCATTGCCTCGGAGCGCGGCTGTGTCGAAGACCAGCCGCAGCCGCTTCGCAACAAATGGTCGCTGAAAGATACTGAAATACTCGGACATCCTTTGACTGCTGCGGCTGATCGAGGACGACACAGCCGCGCTCCAACAGCCACTTCCGCCGGCTACTCCGCCCCGATCCTGAAAGCCGCCACCACCGGCCGGTGGTCGGAGGCGGTTTTCCAATTAGGCATGGCCAGAACATAACTTTCCGACGCCACCCAGTCCGCCCGTAACGCCTGGCTCATGAGCAGATAATCTATGCGCTCGTAGCGGTCACTCTCCGGCCAGTAGTTTGTCCAAGCTGCCACTTGCATTGTCATGCTCGGGGATTGGTTGGTAGTGGCCCTGCCACCTTCGCCCGGCCGCGTGTCGAACAGCTCCCCTGCGCCAGTTCCCCGGATGACTTGCAGCGTGGTGGAATCTTCCGTGTCATTAAAATCCCCGAGCACGATGAGCTTCGCCGCCGCGTTGGTTGCTAGTGTTTAATTGCGTAAATTAACGATAGTATTATGCAGTTGCGATCCCTTGAC
>OBLU010006451.1_pt1 | contig 10436 bp, 8 predicted proteins | sample 1518681 | NCBI WGS metagenome assembly OBLU01 (sample SAMEA3539304, study PRJEB22396) | soil metagenome | biome: tundra; feature: field; material: soil | place: USA | collected 2010-05 | depth 0.15 m
CGACTGAGAGCGCTACGCAGATCGTGACGCTCTTGCTTGAGGGAATGAGCGTCCGCGCCGTCTCGCGCATCACTGGCACGCACCAAGGCACGATTCTTTCGCTGCTTCTCACGGTCGGAGAAAAATCCCGCAGCCTTTTCGATGCCCGTGTGCGGAACATCCGCCCGCGATTCGTTCAAGCCGACGAGCTTTGGACTTTCGTTCACACCAAAGAAGCCCACTTGCGCGGCGACGTTCCGAAAGAGTGGGGCGACCAATACATCTGGATGGCGATTGATTCCGAAACAAAAATGGTCCTGTCGTATCTCGTCGCAAAGCGTGATGGTGCGAGCGCCTATGATTTCATCAAGGATCTGAGCGAGCGAGTTACCGGGCGATTTCAAATCACGACGGATGGGCTTCGCGTCTACGTTCCGGCCATCGAAGAATACTTCGGGGCGGATGTTGACTTCGCTCAGTTGCTCAAGCTCTACGGAACGAAGGATGGAAGCGGACCGGAGTGGTACAACCCCTCCAAGGTAACGGCAACCATCTCAGTAAGCATCAGCGGACACCCGAAGGTGGAAAGAATCAGCACCTCTCATGTCGAGCGAGCCAACTTGTCCGTGCGGACGCACCTTCGCCGCTTCACCCGGCTGAGCCTTGGTTTCAGCAAGACGCTCGAACATCTGACCGCCGCTATTCATCTGTACATGGCCTTTTTCAACTTCTGCCGTGTGCATCAGACCCTCAAAGTCACGCCCGCTATGGAAGCGGGAATTGCCGATCACGTCTGGTCCGTTCAAGAGCTTCTAACATGGGCGAGCGCGTAAGAAAATGGATTGCCAAACACATACGCTCCCCACCATGAGCAACACAGATTTAGTGCACTACCAAGAATTGCCATGGTTGCATGGCTTCGTTGCCCAAGCCTATACTCAAGTTTCAAAGCGTCGCAATCCCAAGGAGAATCTTGCCGTGGAAAAGCCTGTAATCCTAAGCGCCGTTCGTACGCCGATCGGCAAATTCATGGGCGGACTTTCGCCACTCACCGCGCCAGAACTGGGAGCAAAGGTCGTCGCTGAAGCCGTTCGTCGCGCGGGTATCGACCCGAAGCAGGTCGATGAAGTGATTATGGGCAACGTCGTCCAGGCGGGCGAGGGACAGAATCCCGCCCGTCAGGCCGCACTGCGCGGCGGGCTTGACCCGCGCGTCGCCGCGATGACCATCAACAAAGTTTGTGGCTCGGGCTTGAAAGCCGTGGGCCTTGCAGCGCAGGCCGTGGCGATCGGCGAATCGGAAATCGTCCTGGCGGGCGGCATGGAGTCGATGACGAACGCGCCTTATCTGATGAAAGGTGCGCGGAGCGGCTTCCGTCTCGGCAACGCCGAACTTCTCGACTCAATGATCACCGACGGCCTCTGGGACGTGTACGAGAATTTTCACATGGGCATGACGGCCGAACTCGTCGCCGAAAAATACGGCATCACGCGACAGGAGCAGGACCAGTTCGCGCTCGATAGCCACCGCAAAGCCGTCAACGCGACCAAATCGTGTTTCGTCGCCGAGCAGATCGTCCCGATCGAGATCCCCCAGCGCAAGGGACCTCCCGTCGTCATCAAGATAGACGAGTCGCCGCGCGAAGATGCTTCTCTCGAAGCCCTTGCGAAGCTCAAGCCCGCATTCAAGAAAGAAGGCGGCACTGTCACGGCGGGCAATGCACCTGGCACGAATGACGGCGCTGCGGCGCTTATTGTCACGACTGAGAAGACCGCCACGCGGCTAGGGAAGTCGCCGATGGCGGCGATCGTCGCGCAGGCCGTGAGCGGCGTCGAGCCGAAGTGGGTGATGATGGCGCCCGTCGACGCCGTCGAAAAAATTCTGCAGAAGACAGGCTGGGACCGCGACAAGGACGTTGATCTCTACGAGCTAAACGAAGCTTTCGCCGTGGCCGCCATCGCCGTCACGCGCCAGCTCAAGCTCAATCCCGAAAAAGTGAACGTGAACGGAGGCGCCGTCGCGCTCGGCCATCCCATCGGCGCATCCGGCGCTCGCCTTCTCGTCACGCTGCTCTACGAATTGCAGCGCCGCAACTTGAAGCGCGGAATTGCAGCGCTCTGCCTCGGCGGCGGCAACGCTGTCGCCCTCGCCATCGAGCGCCGGTAGCCCGTCGCGGCCGCCTTCTTGGCCTGAATGAGGGTTTATCCTGAGCCCAGCCGACTCAGTTTCGTCAAGGCACGACTTCAGTCGTGCTGTAACCGTTGCAAATCAAGACGGCTTTAGCCGCTGAGGGGTGAAATGATGAGTTCTCACGCAGACTCTGGAAGACCTGCCGAAAAGGATCGCCCGGCGCTCGTATGGAGCGGCGCCGACCCAGTGACGTTTAGCATCGTGCTTGCGGCTCTGCAAAACGCGGAAATTCCGCACCACCAGCTTGCCGATCACGATCAGCTGAGGTGGGGTGCGGCAGCGCCCGGCTTGAGCTACGGAATCTTCGTCCCGCAACACGATGCCGAGCGGGCTGAGAAAGTCATCCGCGAAGCAATTCCCGCCGAAACTCCCGAGACCGACAGCCCCCAATAGGGCTGCGCGACGCAGAGAGTCGCGCCCGTTAGCGAAATCCAGTGGCGGGTCCTGGATTACCCAGTCTCAGATGTGCCTTGCCAGCCAAAGCCGAGCCCGATGCTTCGCTCTTCTTTGCCTGCGCCACTTCCGCTATCATAGCGGCGCACATGTCAGTGGATTCGATCAAGACGGTCGCCGTACTCGGCGCGGGCACGATGGGCAACGGGATCGCGCACGTTTTCGCGCGCGCGGGATTCCGCGTGATTCTGCGCGATGTCGAAAAGCGCTTCCTCGACCGGGGCATGGAAGCGATCGGCAAGAATCTCGACCGCGAAGTGAAGAAAGGCAAAATTACCGAAGCGGAAAAGCCTGCAACCCTCGCGCGAATTCAGCCTGTCACGGAAGCGTTTGCTCTCGTGGCTGCGGATTTTGTGGTCGAGGCGGTTCCCGAGCAACTCGACCTGAAGGTCCGCCTGTTGAAGGAAGTGGACGCAGTTCTCGGACCCGGCGTAATCCTCGCGAGCAACACTTCCTCGATTTCAATCACCGAGCTCGCTGCGCAAACGAAACGCCCCGACCGCTTCGTCGGCATGCACTTCATGAATCCCGTGCCGATGATGGCTCTGGTCGAAGTGATTCGCGGCCTGGCCACCAGCGACGCCACATTTCAGACCACGATGTCGCTGTGCGAAAAGCTCGACAAGAAGCCCGTCGCCGTGAATGACGCGCCCGGTTTCGTCGCCAACCGCGTGCTCATGCCCATGATCAATGAAGCGGCGTACGCGGTGATGGAAGGCGTCGCGACTCCCGAGGCGGTTGACGCGGTGATGAAGCTCGGCATGAACCACCCGATGGGCCCGCTCGAGCTCGCCGATCTGATCGGCCTCGACATTTGCGTCGACATCCTCGATGTGCTCGTGAAGGGCTTAGGCGACCCGAAGTATCGCGCGTGCCCGCTGCTCAGAAAATACGTCGCCGCAGGCTGGCTCGGCCGCAAGTCTGGCCGGGGCTTCTATAAGTACTGATTGGCGGCGAGTAAGCACCCATGTTGACCCCGGGCATGATCGCGCTTACTTTGTTCGCATGGCGCCCGTCGTTACGGCATCCAGCGTGGAGTTAGAGTTCCTGCCGAGGTAACATGAAGACATTTGCCTGCATCGCCGCGTGCGCATGGATTCTTCTGGCGCCACCCGTTCAGGGGCAAGAGCCTGCCAAGAGATTCACCAACCAGGACGTCGTCAGCATGGTGCAACTGGGTCTGACCGATGACGTGATCATCGCCAAGATCCGCAGCGTGAGCGCGACGGGAGCCGGTGCCGCCACATTTGATACGAGCGTTGACGGCCTGAAAGCTCTCAAGACCGCAAACGTTTCCGATGCGGTACTCAAGGTTATGATCAATCCTGCTCCAGCGCCCGCGCCGATCGTCGCCGCCGTAACCCCGATGACCGTCGATCCGAACCTGCCGCCTCCGGAAGTCGGCGTTTACTGGAAGAATGGATCCGCGTTCATCCTCGTTCAGGGCCGCGCGGTGACTCAAACCAAAGCCGGCGGCAAGGCCGGAAGTTACTTCACCGACGGCATGCGGAACCAGCACTGGGATGCGTACATCGGGGGGCCGACATCCGCCAATTTGGTTAAAGAGCGCCACCCGTCGTTTTATTTTTACGTTCCCGACGGAGACGACGCGTCCGACTACGTCCTGATCAAGCTCAATAAGAAAAGCGATCGCCGGGAATTCCAAATCGGCAGCTTCGGCGGCGTCACTGGCGGCAAGTCCGGTGTGAAGCGCGACAAGGAAGTCGCGTTCACGGCCGAGCATGTCGGCATCAGAATCTACAAGGTTACGCTGTCGGAAGACCTGAAGCCCGGCGAGTACGCCTTCTTCATGGGCACCGGCCAGGCGAACACGATGTCCGGCGCCACGGGCGGCAACCGGTCCGGCGGCGCGGCCGCCGGTCGCATCTACGATTTCAGCATCCCGGAATAGACCATCGTGCTTCCAGCCGACTCGGCTCGCCGTCCCGCCCTCGGCTGCAACGGTTTCTACGTACCAGAAATACCTTTTGCTTTTTGTTCGCCCCATGGTAATATCCGTCCCAGAAATGACAGGGCCAGCTCACGCGCACTCTGCTAGAATCGGCCCGCCCGCCACGGCGGGAACTAACCGAACGCCCCTTCGAGGTGTCACCATGAACGACGAAAAAACTAAAAATCTGGATATGGCAATTTCGCTGATTGAGAAGCAGCACGGCAAAGGCTCGATCATGCGCCTGGGAAATCGCGACGTTCTCGTCCCAGTGAGCGTAATCCCTTCAGGCTCGATTTCCATCGACGCGGCTTTGGGCGTGGGCGGATTCCCGCGCGGACGTGTGATCGAAGTCTATGGCCCTGAATCGGGCGGCAAAACGACGCTCACCCTGCACGTGATCGCCGAAGCGCAAAGACTGGGAGGCCAAGCTGCCTTCATCGACGCCGAACACGCGCTCGATCCCATCTACGCGCGCAAATTGGGCGTCGACGTTGATAATCTTCTCGTCTCGCAGCCGGACAATGGCGAACAGGCCCTCGAAATCGCGCAGGAGCTGATCCGATCGAACGCCGTGGATATCGTCGTCGTGGACTCGGTTGCCGCGCTCGTGCCCAAGGCCGAACTCGAAGGCGACATGGGCGATCCGCAAATGGGCCTGCAAGCGCGGCTGATGTCGCAGGCGCTGCGCAAGCTGACCGGAATTGTTTCGAAGTCGCGCACCTGCCTGATTTTCATCAACCAGATTCGCGAAAAAATCGGCGTGATGTTCGGCAATCCCGAAACCACCACGGGCGGCCGCGCGCTGAAATTTTACGCTTCGATCCGCATCGATATCCGGCGCATCCAGTCGATCAAGGAAGGCGACAAGGTAGTGGGTTCGCGCACGCGCGCGAAAGTGGTGAAGAACAAAGTCGCCGCGCCGTTCCGCGAAGCGGAGTTTGACATCATTTACGGCGAGGGCATTTCGCGCGAAGGCGACCTCGTCGATCTCGGCGTGATGAAGGGCATCGTCGAAAAGTCCGGAACGTGGATTTCCTACAAAGGCGAGCGTCTCGGGCAAGGCCGCGACAATGCGCGCCTTTTCCTCCGCGAGCACACGGATATCCGCGACAAAATCGATCTCGATCTGCGCAGGTCGCTCGGGCTTGTAGCGAATCCGCCCGAAGAAGCCAAGAAGCCGGCGGCCGAAGCGGAGAAGCCTGTGTTGAAGGTTGCCGCCGCAGCGCAAGGCCGCTCGGCTCGCTAGAAAGCACGCACAAGCACGGAGGCGCCAATGACCTCAGCAGAACGTGAACGAGCTGTTGCGTATCTCGCGGAAACCCGTGACAACTGGGCGCGCACAGCTCGTGGTTTGTCGGGGACGCAGCTTCAGTTCCGCCCTTCACCCGGCTCGTGGTCTGTCGGGGAATGCATCGAACACATCGTCGTGGTCGAGAGCTTCGTCCTCAGCTCGATGGAAAAGGTAGTACAAGGAGCGCCTGATCCTCCTAAGTCTAGCGCGCACCAGGGCCCGGATGAGGCTCTCATTCAGAGGATCGCTTCTCGCGCCACTCGCGTCCAGGCACCAGAGCGTATAGTCCCCACAGGTCGTTGGCCCCACGATCAGTTGCTGGGAGAATTTGAGGCGGCTCGCAAGCGTACTTCAGGTTTCACCGCTTCTACGAATGCCCAGCTTCGCCAGCACTTTTTCCCGCATCCCATGTTCGGCGATCTCAACTGCTATCAGTGGTTGCTCTTAATTGGGGCGCACGGCGAGCGTCACCGAGCGCAGGCAGAAGAGGGACTGGCATCTCCCGATTTTCCTCGCGCAGCTGCCCCAGTTTAGAATTCCGCTCAGGAAGCCCCCCCCCGGAGAAAACGGGGACAGGATCGGCGGAGGCACTACTGTCCGTTAGGCCAGTTGCGCCGCGCCATAGCAACATGGAAAATATAATCAGCATTTTAGTTGCAGAGCCGCGCCGCACTTCCTTAGACTGAGTCTCGGCGTTCGCAGTGGCCAGTTTCTGCATCTAAGGAATCAATGTTTGACATGCAACTGAACCCAGCTCTTAGACAAGGAATTTCGATCCTCTGCCTCGCCCTGATCGCCGGGCCGGTGGTTTCCTTCGCGGCTCCGCGCCCAGCGCATCCTGCGCGCTTGCTGCACCACAAGCGCCATCCGCGCGTCGTCGAATATGCGAATCCCTCTAAGGATGACATCACCACCAACGACGATCCGATCGTCCGCCAGATTGCCGTGGATGCTCTGGGACATGAAAAAGGTTCGGTAGTTGCGGTCGATCCCTCGAACGGCCGCATTCTCGCAATCGTGAATCAGAACATGGCTTTTTCCGCGGGCTTCGAACCATGCTCGACGATTAAGCCATTTGTCGCGCTCGCGGGCCTGAAGGAAGGCGTGATCACGCGCGACACGATGATCAAAGTCGGCAATCGCCGCTACATCAACCTCACGGAAGCGATGGCGCACTCGAACAACAAGTTCTTCGAAGCCGTCGGCTCGGAGTTGGGTTTCGATCGCGTGGTGAAGTACGACCGGCTTTTGGGACTTGGCCAGCGCGCGGGTCTCAACATTCCGGAAGAGCAGCCCGGCTCCGTGCCGTCCTCGCCGCCTCTGTTCGGCGGTGTCGCGCGTATGTCGAGCTTCGGCGAAGGCATACGCATCACGCCGTTTCAGCTTGCCTCCCTCGTCGGAATGCTGGCGAACGGCGGCGACCAGTATTATCTGCAGTACCCACGTACCGAAGCGCAGCGCCAGAATTTCGAACCGCGCATTCGTCAGCAGCTCGATATCGGACCGCTCCTTCCCGATCTGCGCGAGGGAATGCTCGCCGCTGTTCTCTATGGTACCGCCAAGCGTAGCTACGACCCGGACGGCGAACAGAGTCTGGGCAAAACGGGTACGTGCAACGATGAAGGTGTCGGCGGGCGTCTCGGTTGGTTTGTTTCCTACGCCGATCAGGCTCACCCGAAAATCGTGATCGTCGTTTTGCTTCACGGCGGCAGCCGCATCATCAGCGGGCCGCACGCCTCGGAAATCGCGGGCCGCATTTACCGTGGTCTCTACGAACACAATTACTTCGCCGACGCCGACACGAACGGCAAGCAATACGCCGCGAAGCAATAGGACGCATTCAGGTCATCGTCCCGCTAGAGAACCTATCCCTCAGCTGTTCGCAGAGCTTGAACTCCTGAACCCCACCTCTGTTGTTTCCTTTGAGCTCCTCAGAGTCTGATCTGAAAGACTCTTGCGGACAAATGCACGGCGGTGTATACGTCGCTTCCAGAAAAGATCGCGCACGAGGTTGTGTGGTCGCTTTCGACCGTCTTTAGGTGGAGCAATTCGCACAAGGAGAAATCTGCATGAGGCATCGTTTTGGATCATTCGTGTATATGGCTTTGCTTGCGGGACTCGCGCTCTTTCCGGCCAGCGTGGCAGCGCAGCAATCATGCGACAGCCTGTCGTCCCTCAAAATTCCGAACGCGACGATTACGTCGGCAGTATCTATCACCCCTCCGCCGGACTTGGTGATGGAGCTCCCCGCCGGGCCAGCCGGCCCGGGCAGTAAACTTGACGTCGCAATCCCGCTCTGCCGCGTGATTGTGTTTTCCGCGCCCACGAGCGACTCGCACATCAATTTTGAACTTTGGCTTCCCCCGGCGGCCAGCTGGAACGGAAAATTCGAGGCCGTCGGCAATGGTGGCTTTATCGGCCAGATTGGTTACGGAGCGCTTGCCACCGCGCTGAAGCGCGGATATGCGACTGCCGCCACCGATACAGGCCACGCATCGGGCAATGACGAGAGCTGGGCACTGGGTCATCCGGAAAAATTGGCGGACTGGGCCTATCGCGCCGTCCATGAAATGACGGTCGATTCGAAATTGATCATTCACGCTTTCTACGGAACGGAGCCGAAGCTTTCCTACTGGAATGGCTGTTCGACGGGCGGCAAGCAGGGTCTCACCGAGGCGCAGCGCTACCCGAACGATTACGACGGGATCGTCGCCGGCGCGCCCGCCAACTACATCACGCACCTGCAAGCAGGGTCGGAGTACATCAGCTGGGTGGCGTTGAAAGATGGCGTCGATTCTCCTAGCTATATCCCGCCGGCCAAATACGCGATGCTGCACAAGGCCGCGCTCGATGCGTGCGACGCAAAAGATGGCGTGACGGATGGCGTAATTGGAGATCCCACGCGTTGCGCGTTCGATCCAAAGACCATCCAGTGCAAGGATGCGGACGGCCCTGCTTGCCTCACCGGGCCGCAGGTCAAGACGGCCCAGCTAATTTATGCGGGGGCGAAATATTCGGATGGCAAAGAAATTTTCCCGGGTTTTGAGTCAGGCAGCGAGCTTGGCTGGGGAGGGATGGCTGCTGGTCCCGCGCCGGTCAGCATCGCCACCGGCTTTTTTCAGTACATGGTTTTCAGCGATCCGAACTGGGATTTCCACACGTTCAATGTGGACCGCGACACGCGTACGGCCGATTCGCGCATCGGATCCGTCGTGAATGCGATCGATCCGAATCTGAAAGCTTTCGAGGCTCGCGGCGGGAAAATCATCATGTACCACGGCTGGAGCGATCAGGCCATCGCCCCGCTGAACAGCATCAACTATTACGGAGAAGTCACTTCCAAAATGGGCGGCGCACAAAAAGCTCAGGAGTTCGTGCGGTTATTCATGGTGCCTGGAATGGGGCACTGCCAGGGCGGCCCCGGACCCAACACGTTCGACTCACTCACCGCGCTCGAGCAATGGCGCGAGCACAACACTGCTCCGGAGAAGATCATCGCGTCGCATTCAACGAACGGCACACAGGACATCACGCGACCGCTTTGCCCATACCCCCAGGCCGCAATCTACAAGGGAACGGGAAGCACCAACGACGCTGCGAACTTCACCTGCGGTAATCCGAACTGGTAGGGAGAGTCGTTCGCAAAAAAAGCTCACCTTTCGACTGTACGAAGGGTGGGCCTTTCCTTACTCCTTGCCGATTTATTTCGAATTCCTGACCGCTAGCCGATCTTTCGCAGTTGGGCACCTTTGAGTCGGTTAAGTGCTTTTGAATCAGTTTCGGTTATCGAAAGGTCTCCACCACAAACGACCCTCACCGGGCGGTCTGCACCTCGATTTCGTTACTCTCTTTTTGCGCCACAAGGCGGGGTGGCGGCTGGTTCGGCAGTTCCAGCCTGAGCTTTTCTATGAGCAGCTTGGTGTCTGGAGAAGGTTGTGTATAGCGGGGCAAAATCAACCAACGTTGATCGACCGTAGGAATCCACACATCGATCATTTTGATTTCGGCCAACTTCTCCAGCACTGCTGTAGGTGTCAACCCTGGGGCGTGCAACAACAGGCGATGTTTCAGTGTCACTTGCAAGCAGTAAGCGAGGAAGGCGATCAGAATGTGAGCGTCAGCTCGATGCTCCAGTTGATGGTAGATGGGGCGTATGCCGAGTTCGCTCTTGAGAGATCGGAAGACCGATTCGATCTGTGTCAACTGCACGTAGCGGGTCCACAGCACGCTGGGATCTCCGGCCGTAAGGTTGGAGCGCAGTAAGTAGTGCCCGTCGCGCCATTCCGCCTCTTGGAGCTTTTGCTTATCCACACGAAACTGGAAGGTCTCGCGCGTGACCTGCTGGCCTTCCTTCGGTACTTGCATCTGCACGAACTGGAATGCGCGGCCCGCTTGAGATTTCGCGGCACCCAAGCGCATCAGCAGCTGGACCAGAGAGGGCAGGCTGCGCCGCATGGCACGAAGTTTTCTGAGCAAGCGAACCAGACGCTTACGGCGCATGGCGGTCTCTTTGGCTTGTCTTCCTGCACTCTTGGCCAACACATAGAGTTCGCCGTCCTGCTCAAACAG
>OBLU010006452.1_pt1 | contig 10434 bp, 8 predicted proteins | sample 1518681 | NCBI WGS metagenome assembly OBLU01 (sample SAMEA3539304, study PRJEB22396) | soil metagenome | biome: tundra; feature: field; material: soil | place: USA | collected 2010-05 | depth 0.15 m
CTTCACCAAGGCGTCGTGCTCGTGCTGAAGCCGTTTGCGGTAGAGTCCCAAATAGCTGACCTGGGCGGTGAGGGTCCACCAATAGCGGCCGCGCGAGAGCACCAGCGCGCCAGCCACGGCGACCAGCGGGAATAAAAGGGTCTGCCCCTGAGTGCTTAGCAGAGCCAGGACCGGAGTACAGAAGATCAGCACTTGCGCCCCGAACTGGCTGGACAGCAGGAGCAAAGCTCCGGCGAGGACGCCGGCCAGTCCGAGCCACAGGTGGTGCTGGAGCAACGCCGCTCCGATGCACGTCAGGGCGAGCGCAAAGAGCATCTCACCGAAGGGCCGGGCAGTGATTTCGTAAGCTCGAGGCCCGATGCCGATCGCTAGCAGCGAAGGCGAGGTGGCGATGAAAAGGCCCGCCAGGAGTCCGGCGATGGCGGGAGGGGCGTGCGGAGAAAGCTGCGGCGCCAAGTGCGCTGCCAGGGCACAGGTCAGGCAGGCCAGCACGCCATCACTGAGGGCGCTGGGCACCGAGGGGAATCTAAGCAGCCACTCTTCGGGCACCCAGGCCAGCAGCCAGTGATAAAACCACGGATAATTCTGCCGCTCATCCAACGCGAGCGCGGCGATGCGGGGCGGCATCCGCATGCCGTGACACCGTAGTTGCCGGCGCAACAAGAGGTGATAGCCGCAATCGGAAGAGCCGACTTTCCAGCGGAGCCCAGGCGCCAGCCTGAAGGCCAGCGTAACCACTAGCACCCCAGCCTCCGCAGCGAGGATTTGCCCCATCACACGCCAGTCCTCGGACCTGCCACAATGACATGGGTTCGACGCATCTGGCCTTGGAGGCCCAATTGCATCATGAAATCGCAGGTCTCAGGCAGACGCGGCTCATCTGCCGGCGATAACCGACCCTGTTGGCGCACGTAGCCCAAGAGCAGAGGCAATATGGAGATGCCCTTCCGTTCCAGAACCTCCAGGCCAATTCCCTGAATCAGGGAGATCAAGGCCGCTTCCGTGAATGTTTTCGTGCGCACAAGATTCTCACCCGTGGCATCGTAAATATCACCGGTTTGGCGCATGTCCAGCATCGGGCCTAACCCCCGGTAGAGGAGACTAGAGACAAGCGCTCCCTCCCAGGCGCGCTCGGAAATCATGATCCTGCCGGCAGGGTTAAGGAGGCGTGAAGCCTCGACCAAGCCTTTTGCGAAATCATCGTTCAGATAGCAGAGGGCTTCGATGGCCAGAACCCGGTTAGCGCAGGCGGAGGCCAACGGCAGCCGGCGGATATCGCATTGCACCAGCAGGAGTCGGGAAAAACATTCGGGGTGTTCATTCGCGACCCGGTCACGCAATCTGGCCAGGGAGGCCGAAATGGCATCAACCGCAATCACACGCTGGTAGCCCCAAAGCAGCCAAGGCTCTGTGTTGCGCCCGTCGCCAGCCCCGACATCAACAATCGTGGAGTTCAAGTTGTTAGGTCTGAACGCTTCCAAATAGGAGCGATAGACGGGGGAATCGAGGGAGCTGGTGGTAAAGGGGATCTGCGCGCGGTCGTGTAGTTGCGTGCCGCCTGCGGCATTGTACCAGGCGATCGCGGCGTCCGAGGTGCCGGCATCAAACCGAACGATTCCGGCTTCGTATTTGGCCGTGAGGCCACAGTGCTGGCAACTGAGCAGGTCTTCGATGGCAACGAGTGAAGCCCGGCACTGAGGACAAGCCAGCACACTGGAGGCCCAAGCGGGAAGAGATAATCGGTTCGGTTCGGTCATGATCAAGGCCGCTAGCAATTTGATTTCCCGTTTTGGTTGGCGGCGCGCCACTGGTACGTCTCGCGAAACTGGCCCACCGCACCGAAACTTTCCTTGAAGCTGAAAATGTTGGAACGTCCCTTCATATTGACTGAAGAGGTCCCAAAATCAAACCAGCGAAACCCGTGCTGCTGGGCTTGTTCCAACCCCTGACAGAGCAGCAGGCTCAAGGCCTGCGTCTGCTGCTGCTCGGGGTCCTGGCAGAAATAGAACGAGCTGTTAACGCGCTGGTTCACGACAAAATAGCCGATACCGCCCACTGGCTGGCCTTTGGCGTACGCCACATCGGCATAAACTCGCTCCGGGTGGTGTTTCTGGAGCCACTGGAACTCGGCGGAGGTGTGGGTGGCTTTGGCGGCGTGTTTGGCAAAGGTTTTTTCCATGACGGACCAAAAGTCGGCCAGCGGCGCGCGGGGTCTTACCTCGAGGCCAAGCTTGAGGGCCTTGCGCGCCATGTTGCGGGCGCGCGAGGTCAGGGTTTCGGCCACCGGCGTCGTATGGGCCAGGTCCACCACACTCGAGATATCGCGGTTGACGCACTGGAAGCCACGCTCCAGCAGGGCGAGCCGGAAAGTCTCGCAGAAGCGTGTGTAGCAACCCGCGATGGGCAGAGTCAGAATGAATTCGTTCACCGCTTGCAGTTTCAGGTAAACCAAGAGCGCTTCGATGATGTCGAGGCTATCTTGATAAAGCTGCGGCTGGGCAAAGACGGGGCCACCATAACTGCCACCATAGGGCGATTTGGCCACCCGCCGGCCCTCCTGTTCGAAAATTGCCATGGGCATCACGCCGTACAGCGACTGACCCTTATAGATGACCAGGTGATGTTCATTCGCCGCGAAGCGCTCGCCATGGTATGCTAGAAAATCCAGCCGGTGAAACAGGGTGCCGCCGTTGGCCTGGTCCACAAACTGGTTCCAGGCATTAACCAGGGCAAGATTGCTGGGACAGATGGAGAATGACATAATCCCTCAGCTTAAAGACATGCGGCGCCCGAAAGTTCAGGTGCGGGGGTTCTCCAGCGCTCGCAGATGTCTCGGATGCGGCGCGCTCGGCCCGTTCCAGCTAGGTAGCCCACCAGTTCCGTGAACAGCGTCTGGGTCCCCTCACCCTGGAAGATGCAGGCAGCGACGTCGTTTCGCACGGTCTGATGCAGTACTGGCACGCGCTGCTTGAGCGCTTCGTACGGCCCGAAGCCTGCGGAATTCAGCAAGACATGAATTGGGTGGAAGGCCAGCACCTTAAGTCCTTCGCCTATTGCCTGTAGGGGTGCCCAATGCCAGCATGGGTGCGGTCGCTCCATCTCAAAATCGTCCTCCCAAAAGTGTGGAATGCGCAGCAGTCGGTGTGCTCTCCAATGGAACTCAACCGGGCGAAGCGCAGGGGTATGCGGCAGATACAGCGACGCGTCGGCAATGATAGGGGTTATGGTCATAACCTCCCGCAGCAAGCCTGTTGATTGGACCAACCCGTGTGTCCGCATTGCGACTGCATCCTGCACGAGCCCCATACAATGCTGCAAAACCGCTGCCGGGCTGTCTCCGTGGGATGAACCTGGCAGAAAATTCGGGTGGATGCCTAACTCGAACAAATCCCGATGCTGACGCAGCCTTTCAATCGCCGGGCTGCGATGTGTCACAAACCACGTGGCCCGGACTCTGGAGGCGATGAGTCGTTCAGCGACAAAATCGATCGCGAAGTCGGGCGCCCAGTCCACATCCATAGTGATCGCTATATCGTGCATGAAAACAATGGGCTGCCTGCTCTACTCGTTCGTTCCTTGCAATATATCTGCGTCCCAGATAATGACTTTCTTTCCCCCCAGGCAGGTGAAGGCGCCCGGGTAAGGTTTCGTTTGAGCCCGAATGAAGTTTCTAATCTGCTCTGCGGGCTGGGTCCAGTCAATTAATCCGTCCTCCGGTTTGCGTTGGGGAAACTGCGTCGCCAAGGCGTGGTTCTGGGGACAACGGGGCGCCTTGCCCTGACGAATAAGCGGCACAAGCTCGCGCACCAAATCGGCCGAGACAACGCTTGCCTTTTCATAGACCTCTCGGATCGTGTCGGCGCAACTAATCTCAATCACCTTTTGCGCGATGATGTCGCCCGTGTCAACGCCGTCGGCAAAATAGAACAGCGTTACCCCTGTCTTCTGTTGGCCGTTTATCATAGCCCAAACCAACGGCGCTCCCCCACGGTACTTCGGGAGGAGCGATGCGTGGACGCCCGCGACGCCCTTGGGGAACAAATCGCGAATCACGCGCGGGATCATATGGTACCATCCAACCACTAAACCGAAGTCCGGCCGCAAGGCAGAGATGGCAGCCACATACTCCGGGTTATTCATCTTCTTGGTCACGTAAGTCAACGGAATACCATGCTTTGCGGCAAGATCCTCGAGACCACGAAACGTGACATTCCGCACAAGAGTCGGGGAGTAGGAGATCCGAAATTCCCGCGGGATGGACAGCAGCCCCACCACATTCTCCCCCATTGCCAGCAATGCCTCACAGCAGCGGTGCCCTAAATCTGTTGCTCCAAAAAAAACAATCCTCATCAGTTACACTCCCTGGTTGTCCAAGAAACGGCGGCACCACCACTCGAAACTGAGCAGCGACCAGATGAATAGGCGGTGGTTGTGCCGCCCGGCAGTATGTTCGTCCAACCGCCGCGTCACGTAGGCCGGTTGTAGGAACTCGTAGATGCGCGCGCGGGGGTCGCGCAGAAACCGGTTGACGTAGTCAATGCTCTCGCCGCGGAACCAACTGGCGTCAGGCGCGCTAAAACCCTGTTTGACCCGCTCGGTGACCGCTGCAGGAATGAGCCGGGCCATGGCCTGGCGGAGCACGGCTTTGCCTTGGCCGCTCTGCTGGTTGGCGTGCTGGTACTTGCGGAGGTCGTCCTCATCCTGGATTTGCGACACGTGTGCCAGATCGCTGAGCTTGTAACTCAGCGGGATGCGACAGGCGAAATCCACCAGTTCATTGTCCAGGAATGGCACCCGCGTCTCCAGCGAATGGGCCATGCTGAGCTTGTCTTCCACCACCAGCAGCCCATGGAGGAAGGTTTTCAACTCGAAATATAGCGACGCGTTGACGAAGTCTTCGTTGGTTTTCAGCGGCAGGGGCGCCTGGCCGAAGACCCCACGGAACACATCGAAGGTCGAGTGCCCGTTGAGTTGCCGTGCGGTGGCGGTGTTGAACAGGGCTGGTTTGTCCTCGTCGGACACTAGCCGTTGCCAAAACTGGTAGTAAAGCCAAAAGTACTTGTCCGCCCCGGCTTGGTTGAGCCCGCGGTAATAACGCCAGGGGTAGCCGGCAAACAATTCATCCCCCCCGGCGCCGGAGAGCACGACTTTGACAAACTTGCTCGCCAGCCGCGCAACGTAATAGTTGGGGTAGCATTGGCCGACGCGCAGGTCTTCCAAGTGCCAAATTAACTGCGGCAGCACCCATTCCATGTCACCTGCGTGCAACACTGCCTCGTAGTGCTCGGTCTTCAGCAGATTGGCGAGCATCTCGGCGCTGTGCCGTTCGTCAAAGCCTAATTCCAGGCCCGAGGCCGAAGTCAGATCAAAGCCGCAAGTGAAGGTTGCCAAGCGGGGCACGTTGCGCACCGCCACGGCAGTGATCGAGCCCGAATCCATGCCACCACTCAAGTAAGAGCCGACCGGCACGTCGCTGACTAGCTGCCGCGTCACCGATTGGCTGAAGAGCTGATACAATTGTTCGGCACACTCGTCTTCCGAGAGCTTCACCGGGTCGGTGGAAACCGGATAGTCCCAATAGCGTTCGAGAACCGGCTGGCGGGTGCCGTTGAGGTCCAGGGTCAAAGTCGAGCCCGGCGGCAGGAGCCGGATGCCCTCGAAGAGTGTCAGGTCGGTGAAGATGTTTTGGAACGTGAAGTACTCATTGAGCGCCGGGTAACAAACCGCCCGCCGGACTTGTGGATGCTCCAGGATGGCCTTGATTTCGGAGGCGAACAGGAAGCGCCCGTCCCGGCAGTACCAGTAGAGCGGCTTGATGCCGAATCGATCGCGCGCCAGGAACAGCCGACGGCGGGGCTGATCCCAGATGGCGAAGGCGAACATGCCGTTGAAACGCTGCAGGCAGCCGGCTCCCCACTGCTCGTAGGCGTGGATAATGACTTCGGTATCGGTGTGCGAATGGAACTGGTGGCCCAGCGCCTCCAATTCAATCCGGAGTTTTTGGAAGTTGTAGATCTCACCGTTGAAAGTAATAAAGACGTCGCCGGTTTCGTTGGCCATCGGCTGATGGCCCGCCGGGCTAAGGTCGATAATCGCCAGGCGCCGGTGGCCGAGTCCGACCGGGCCATCGACAAAATGTCCCTCGCCATCCGGGCCACGATGGGCCAGGACAGAAGTCATTCGCTTCAGCAGCCCATCCGCGATGGGTTCTTCAGCAAGATTGACGACTCCAACAATGGCGCACATAGGTTAGCCCGAAGTTTTACTCGCGTATCGCCCGCACGGTAAACCCGGCTTCTTCAGTGTTGAAGTAGAAGATCGACAACCCGCATTCCGCGCACCAGCGCCGAACCTCCTCTTCTGTTTGGCGAAACGCGTAGCGCGGGCCGTACCAATCACAGTTGACGGCATGGTTCTCTTCGAAGCCGAGTTGCTCGTTCCAGAACATTTTGGCGAAGTTCCAGTAGATCAACCGCTGCACATCGTATCGCCCAGCCTTGATTCCCAGGTACGGAATATCCTCCTTCACCTCGACCTCCGCATGGAGTTCCGCCAAGGTTTGCCCGAGTTTGGTCAGCGGGCGCAACAGTTCCCAGGCCCGCTCGGGTGGCAGCGGGGAAACCAGATTGCGGATATAATCGTCGGCAAACTCCCGGAGCGGGCCTTTCTTGCGATACACATAGAACAGCATCTCGCCCTTTGGGCGGAGCAGCGGCGCCAGGGACTTAAGCGCTCGCTCGGTGGAGGGCGTGTGGTGCAGGACGCCTTCGGAAAAGATCACGTCGAAGGTCTCGGTGGTGAATGGCAACTGCAAAACGTCTGCCTGGACGAAGTGCGTGCCAGGAATTCCCCGCAGGCGTTCGTGGGCCATATCAATCGCTTCCGAGATGTCGGCGCCAACCCACTCGGCAGACCCGGTGCCTTGCCAGCCGGCATCCAGCCACAGCAACGCGCTATAGCCGCTCCCACAGCCCGCATCCAGCACACGCCGGCGTGCGGCAAAGAACCGCCGCATCTCCTCGACGGAGGCGAACCCGTACCTTTTGACCAGCCATTGCCGGCTGAAATCATGGAATTGTTCGGAATCATACGCCTCGCGCCGCTTCCACTTGTAGCCGAAGCTCCGTTCGGTCTGGCGCTGGCCTGCGTCCTGGGTCAGCACGAAACGCGGGATGCCGTTTGACACGATGTAATTCCGGTCCACTCCACCCCGCAGCAAGCCTGCGGTAATATCACCCGCTGATGTGCAGTGCGGTTTCTCCAGGGTGAGCGAGGTTTTCGACACCGGGTCAACGAGAATGTCCAGCAAAGAGCGATGCACGGCGGATACGTTAAGAGGTTAAGACGTTAAAGCGTGATGTCGTTGTCTTCCTGGGGCTTGCAAGGCGCGTTCAAGAGACTTGGCGGAGGCACTTGGCCACGTGATGATAATCGTCGGCTGACATCCGGTTGTGCAGCGGGAGCGCGATGGTGTGGGCGTCACAATCGCGCGCCCCGGGATAGTCTTCCGGGCGCAGACCGAACCGCTCGCGATAGTAGCCCAGCAGGTGGACGGCATGAGTGCCGGGCCGAGTACTGACGCCTTCGGTTTGGAGGAGTTCCATAATTTCGTTGCGGGTTTTGGGTGCGCGGTTTTCCTCGACGTAGCAAACGTAGGCCTGAAAGCTGTGCGCGTAGCCGTCCGGCACCAATGGCGTGCGCAGCCAGCCAATATCGGCGAGTTCGCGTCGATAGAAGTCCGCCCATTGCCGGCGCTCGGCGATGAAAGAATCGAGTTTGCGCAATTGAACCAGCCCGACCGCGCCTTGCAAGTCGGTCATGCGGTAGTTGTAACCGAGCAGGTTGAACTCAGGGAGGAGATAGGGGCGTGGTCCGAGGTGGCGCTGTTCTTCAGAAATGCTCGCGCCATGATTGCGCAAGCAATTGATCCGCTCGGCCAGGTTATCGTCATTGGTGGTGACCATCCCGCCCTCACCTGTGGTGATGGACTTCCGTGGGTGGAAGGAAAACGCGGCCGCCAGACCCAGGCCGCCAGCGGGACGGCCTTGGTAAGCCGCACCGGCCGCGCAGGCCGCGTCTTCGAGCAGCGGAATGTCCGGGGCGGTGGCCCGCAGCGCCTCCATGTCGGCGCACAGGCCGAAGAGATGCACCGGAATGATCGCCTTGGTGCGCGATGAGAGTTTCGCCCGCACCTGGGTGACATCCAGATTATAGGTGGCGCGGTCCACATCGACAAAGACCGGGGTGGCGCCGCAGTAGAGCACGACATTGGCAGTGGCAACCCAGGTGAAGGCGGGCACGAGCACCTCGTCCCCGGGACCGATGCCCAGCGCGGCCAGCATGAGGTGCAGGCCGGTGGTGCAACTGGTGCAGGCAACGGCGTGCTTGACGCCGTGCCGTAAGGCGAAGGCCTTTTCCAGCGCCGCGACCTGCGGGCCCTGGGAGAGCCAGCCGCTTAAGAGAGGTTCGCGCAGTGCCTGCCATTCTTCTTCTCCCGTTGAAGGCTGGGAGATCTGGATGACGCGTCTCTGGCTCATGTCAAAGTCTAGCCTCGCGCCGACGCCGCTCGACTTCGGCCTTGTGGCTGTTGCGCCATTTGATGAGTTCTTCCAAACCGTCCCGCAGAGGCAACTGCGCCTTGAACCCGAGTTCGGCCTGAGCCTTTTTCGGGCAGCCGACTCGGTTCTTGACAAAGGTCTGCCCGGCCGGTTCATACCGGATCTTGAGAGGCGAGCCAGTGATTTCCAGGACGAGTTCCGCCACCTCTTTGATGGAGGTCTTCACCCCCATGCCGACGTTGTAGAAGGCATCGGTGGCGTCAGCCTTGATGGCGCAGACGTTGGCGTGGGCGCAGTCGCCGACGTAAATGAAATCATAGGCCTGGGAGCCATCGCCGTACACCACCGGCGGTTGGCCCTTGTCCAGCGCGTCGAGCATCTTCATGATGACGGCGATGTAGGCGCCGCGATAGTCCTGGCGCGGCCCGTACACGTTCATATAGCGCAACCCCACGTAATCAAAACGCTGTGCGGTCGCCTTGTAGCGATGGTGGAGGGCGCGGCACATGTGTTCGCCAGCAATCTTGGTCGCGCCGTAGAACGTCAGGTTGTTGTAGGGGTGAGCTTCGGTCATCGGTTCCTGCAGCGCGTCGCCGTACACCGACGCCGAAGAGGAAAAAACCAGGCGCTTGACGCCGTTGCGGACGCAAGCTTCGAGCACGTTGAAGGTGCCGCCAATGTTCACTTCGAAGGCTGAGCGGGGGAAGTCGTAGCAATGCAACAGCCACAGCGCCGCCAAATGGAAGACGCCGTCGATGTTCTTCATGGCCGCATCGAGGATATCGCGGTGCAACAACTCGCCACCCAGGCCGAAGAGGTTGACACGCGGGTCCTTCAACGCGGCACTCAGGTTTTCCTCGCGGCCTCGGGTGAAATTATCGAACACGCGAATTTCCGCCACGTCTTCCTTCAGAAGTTCATCCACGACGTGTGAGCCGATAAAACCGGCCCCGCCAACCACTAGAATCCGGCGACCTTTTAAGTCCATATTTGATATTCTTCGAACAAGCTGCCGCTGACGATTCTCGCGATTACGGCTGCCAGACTCAAGCTTTTCCGGCCTCCGGCGCGGCCTTCTGATCTGACCATCCCCCGTTTACCGAGGACCGCCCAGCGGGAATGATGTCCGCAATCGCCGAGGGCTTCTCGGCCACAACTTGGACAATTGGGGAACTGAGCTGCTGACGCAAAGTCCAGGCCAACCGTTCCACCCAGGGCAGGATATGGAAACAGAACCGGCGAGTGAGGCCGCGCACCCCCGACCCTTCGGGCTCCTTCCGGACCTCCCGGGCAGCAAGGCCCTGACTCCACAGCGCCATCACGATTTGTTCCGGATAGAAACCTCTTTCCATGACGGTGCCTCCCGTTTCCGGGGCGGTGGGACAACAACCGGGGCGATAAGGACGACGGATCAGCGCGCCCGTGTGGAGGTAGGCTTCGACCGTCTGGCACAAATGCGCCCCAAACAAACCGGAGGTGTTTTTACTTAACGAGTCAAGCTCGGCCTCGGCGAGCTTCGGAAAGTTTGCCGCGATGAATTTTCCCCGCCGGGACCGGAAGCACTCGGAGACGGTGTCCCGGTCGGTGCGCGTGCCTTCGGGTGCCAGTTCCCAGGCGCGGTAGAGTTTCGTGAGTGTGTTCTGACTGTATCGTGCCAGGAGGTTGTTGCCGTCCGAGACAAAGAGCCTGCCTCCAGGGGCCAAAACACGCGCCGTCTCGCCCCATAGAACATCAAGAAACGTCGGGTTCACATGCGAGATGACTTCGTCGAGGCAAACGAAGCCGACCGTTTCGGGCTGGAGCGGCAAATAGGGGCCGTCGGCCAGGATGTAGGAGACGTGATTGGAAGAGCACACGTCTGAACTCCAGTCACGCC
>OBLU010006453.1_pt1 | contig 10434 bp, 9 predicted proteins | sample 1518681 | NCBI WGS metagenome assembly OBLU01 (sample SAMEA3539304, study PRJEB22396) | soil metagenome | biome: tundra; feature: field; material: soil | place: USA | collected 2010-05 | depth 0.15 m
CCGGCCAGAAATTTTTGGGAACGGTGGCTCGCACCGCCGATGCCATCGATCCCGCAACCCGCACTCTGAACACGGAAGTCGATGTTCCCAACAAGGATGGCAAGCTGCTGCCAGGATCTTTCGGCCAGGTGCATTTTGCCACTGGAACTTCTGTTCCCAGGATTACGATTCCAGTAAATGCCATGCTCTTTCGCGCGGAAGGGCCGCGGGTTGCCATAGTCGGCCCCGACGGCAAAGTGCAAATGCGCCCGATCAGTATTGGGCGCGACTTCGGCGCAACTCTGGAAATTCTTGGCGGCGTCGACCTCACCGATCAGATCATCATCAACCCCTCTGATTCGCTCGAAGAAGGCCAACAGGTACACGTCGCCAAACCGAGCGCGGGAGATTCCCGCTCGTGAAGCAATTGCCGTCAATCCGTAGAGAGGTGGCAAGCCCCACTTTCGCAAGCCCCACTTTCGGACGTTGTAGAGACGGGGCTCGCCCCGTCTCCGGGCGAACGAAGAGACCAGGCCTCTACAAGAGATACGTAGGTTGGGTAACAGCCGGAACACTCGCGGTCTGCTCGGTGGGCTGCACGGTCGGTCCGAGATATAAGCGACCCACTGCGCAAATTCCAGATACGTGGAAGGGCGAGGGCCCCTGGCAGACGGCGGCTCCGAAGGATGCGATTCCCAAGGGCACATGGTGGCAGATATTCCACGATGCGGAACTCGACCGGCTGGAGCAAGACCTGCTTCAGGCAAACCAGTCGCTGGACGCGGCGCGGGATCGCCTCTCGCAAGCCCGGTCACAGGCGCGGATCGCATCCTCGGCGTACTTTCCTTCGCTTAGCGTCGATCCCAGCGGGCAGCGCCAGCGCCTCTCCGGCAACCGGCCGCTTTCGGGCAGCACCCTTGCCACTCAACCCGTCACACAAAACGTCCTTGCAGTTCCGTTTTCCGTCAGCTATGAACTCGATTTATTTGGACGAGTGCGCCGCAATCTGGAAGCCGCCAACGCTTCATTACAGGGGAGAGCGGCCGACCTGGAAAATGTGCGCCTGGTGTTGACCGCGGAACTCGCCGCTGACTATTTCAACCTGCGCGAACTGGATCGCGAAGCGGGAGTGGTGCGGCAGTCGGTGGAAATCCAGCAAAAGGGACTGGACCTGGTCAATCGCCGTCACGATGGAGGAGTTGCCTCCGGGCTGGAAGTGGCGCAGCAGGCGGCATTGCTCGATTCGACTGCGACACAGCTTCAGTTGGTACTGCAGCAGCGCGCGCAGTACGAACATGCCATCGCTGTGCTGGCAGGCAAAGCCGCCTCCGCCTTCAGCATCGCCGAAGCTCCGTTCAACGCCTCCCCTCCTCCAATTCCAACCGGAGTTCCCTCTGAGATTCTCGAGCGCCGGCCCGACATCGCAACCAGCGAGCGCCAAATGGCATACGAAAATGCCCAGGTCGGTATTGCGACGACCGCGTTTTATCCGCATATCACGCTCAGCGGCAGCGGCGGATGGGAAAGTCGCGACATCGCCACCCTGGTCAGTGCTCCTAGCGCGATGTGGTCGCTGGGCGGCGATTTATTGCAGCCAATGTTTAACGGCGGACGGAATCGCGCAAACCTGGCGCTCACTCGCGCTGCCTATGACGAATCGGTCGCCGACTATCGCGAATCTGTGCTGGTGGCGTTTCAGCAAGTGGAGGACGGGCTCTCCGGTCTAGCGTTGCTGAATCAGGCGGCGAAAACTCAGCAGGCAGCCGTAGCCGACTCGCGGCGCGCCCTCGAAATCGCCAATGACCGTTATGTGGGCGGGGTTACGACTTACCTCGATGTGATTACAGCGCAGTCCACGCTGCTCAGTAACGAACGGTTAGCAACGCAGTTGCTTGGTCAGCAAATGACCACTTCCGTGTATCTGGTCAAGGCTCTCGGTGGATCATGGGATGCCTCCGAAATTCAGGGCGAGCAGGTACGTCCGGCGCTGGTTCAGGCCGTCCAGCCCTAACTCCACGTGGGGATTCAAACCCGGGTTGCGAACGGAGATCTATCTCTCGCTGAGCGGTCTCGGATAGACGATCATCGGCAAACGATTTCGAAGATCAGATTCGGAGTGCCCGAATCTACGCCGTCGTGTGACGTGCCAATCGGTCATACCGTGCACGGATCTCATTCTCCGCAATCAGCCAGTCCTGGTGCTGGTTGCCGTTCTCACCGCCCGCAGCGGCCCTGCGCTGCAGGTAGAGTTCATAGGCGCGGCGGCGGATCTCTTCTTCCAGATTGACCCCAGCAGGGTTCTTGACCGTACTGTTGCTGGCAACCTTGCCAGAAACGCGCTGGACCGGCTTCCCATTCGCGGGCGAATCCGGGCGAGCTTCCATTTGCGATTCCCGCGTAACCTGCTCAGCAGCAGGGGGAACGGGGATTTCGGCGTTCTTGCGGCGGGTGGTGGTGTTTCCAGTCGTCTTGCGTGCCATGCAGTACTCCTTACAGATACCCAACTCCAGGAATGGTCTTACATAATGAATCAGCGACATGCGCGTTTCCCGATAGCCGCTATCCCCGACTAACGAATGACCTAATCCAATATAACTCGAACGCCTGTGGATTTGTGCCGCGATTTTTTTCTTCGTACAAGAAAAGGGACGAATAGGACGGGGCCCACCGTCGTCGATCGGCCCCAACAAGTACTCTGGTAACTTGTCGAGGAGTGACTGCCGCCCGCAGGATAGAGCAAAGAACGAATATGGCCACAACTATGTCATCGACGGGCAGTCAGGGTGCCGGAACAAAAACCGCCAAAGCGAGCCTGGCCGAGTTGGAGAGCATGCTTTCAGAGGGGCCGACTTCGGACCGTGTTTGTCGCAAGCTAGCTCAAATTCTGCGGGTGCGCCGCAGCGAAGTTGCACTCCTCCGGTTGGAGAAGGGCAGTCTGCGGTTTGTTTTCCCGCCGGAATTGCGCTCGGCCGGCGTACTGCCGCTCTCTGGCTCAGCGGTGGCCGCCCGGACGGCAGCGACTCGCTCTCCACTGTTGTCGAATACCTTCATGCGAGTGAAGCATGTCAGCCTCTTTGAAGCGGTCAGGCTGGGAGCCGAGGCCGACGAAGACGACCGCAGCCAGGAACAAATGCCGATTCAGAAAATCATGTCGGTGCCCGTGGCGCCCGCGGGCGGTAACGTGATCGGCGTGGTCCAGATTTCCCGCAAAGGACTGGATACTTCGGGGGCAGGCGCGGACTTCACCAATGCAGACCTGAAGCAACTGGAACAAGCCGCGGAAATTCTGGCTCGCATGCCCTTCATGCAGGAAGGCGCGGAAATCTAAGACTTGCAATTGGTAATTTGCAATTTGATAAATCGTGATGTCGAGCAAGGCCAACTGATTTTCAATTACCCCATTACAAATTGCCAATTACCAATCCTCACACCGCCTGTCCAGCGCAAAATCCCGACGCCCACGCCCACTGGAAGTTGAACCCGCCAAGCTGACCGGTGACGTCGACCACTTCTCCGATGAAAAATAGACCCGGCACTTTTCTTGATTCCATCGTCTTGGCGAAAAGTTCGTTGGTATCGACGCCTCCCGCCGTCACTTCGGCTTTTCCGTAACCCTCCGTTCTCTCCGGTTTGACTTCCCATGCATGCAGTTGATGATCGGCCTCATCCAATGAGCGATCGGATTGGCCCGCCAGGGGATAAGTTTCGACCCAGCGATCCGCCAGTCGGCGAGGAAGCACCTCCCGCAGCAGCAATTTCCAACTCGACGGGTCGCGCTGGCCCAGCGTTTTCAATTCTTCGGCCAGATTGCGGCCGGGCACAAGGTCGAGATGAATCGGACCCTCGCCATCCCAGTAGGAAGAGATCTGCAGAATCGCCGGACCGCTGATCCCCTGGTGAGTGAATAGCATGTTTTCTCGAAACGTCTGCGATGCGTTTTTGTGGTTGCGAGTCGAAGCCACTACTTCGGTGGAGACTCCTGCCAGATCGCACCAGCGTTTACGATCCCGTTCGCTGAACGCAAGGGGGACGAGAGCGGCGCGCGGAGGCCGGATCTGCAGACCGAATTGCCGCGCCAGATTGTAACCAAATGAAGTGGAGCCGATTTTCGGGATGGATAAACCTCCAGTAGCGACGACCAGCCGGGGCGCGGCGAACGTGACGTCCTCGGCTTGCACGGTGAATCGGCCATTGTTACGCGGATCGAGGTTACGCGGATCGATCTGATCAAGCTCTTTCTCATCCAGCTCATCTTTGTGTACCGCGCTGACTTTCGTGTTGCACCGAATTTCTACTCCGGCGCCTTGGCACTCCCGCTCCAGCATCGTCGTAATGTCACTCGCCGCTCGATCGCAGAACAACTGGCCGAGTTTTTTCTCGTGATAGGAAATGTGGTGTTTTTCGACGAGTCTTACAAAATCTTCGGGAGTAAACCGGGCGAGCGCCGACTTAGCAAAGTGCGGGTTGGCAGAAATAAAATTCTCAGAACTGGTGCGCAGGTTGGTGAAATTACAGCGGCCGCCGCCGGAGATCAGAATTTTCTTGCCGGTTCGATCCGCGCGCTCCAACACGAGAACACGCCGGCCCCGCTTGCCCGCTTCGATGGCGCACATCAGGCCCGCTGCGCCCGCTCCAAGAATGATGACGTCGTATTCCTGATGCACGCAGAGATTCAGGGGGACAGGTTTCACGCAGGAATGAGCTTAGCAGGCGAGTGTGCTACCGGGCCTTCGGAAAATGCTCGACCGGCGCCACGGGGTTCTGCGGGCATTGGTTCTGCCGGCACCGATTCTGCGGGCATCGATTGCACCTTCAACGACTCCAGGAAGGTGACAATCTGCCAGCGCTCGGGTTCCGGTAGTTTCGACCATACCGGCATGCCTCGGCGAACTACCCCATTCGTCACCACCCAAAACAGCGTGCCCGGCGTGGCCTGCTGCACTTCTTCCCGCAGCAAACTTGGCCCTCTCCGTGTCCCTCCCGCTTTTCTTCCGTGGCAGTCGGCGCAGTGTTGTTCAAATAGCTTTCCTCCGGCAGCCACAGCCTGGGCATCGCCTTCGAAAGGGTTTTTCCGCGCTCGCGCTTTGTTGGGAGCCTCTGCCAAAGCCGCGTAAAACGCTGGTCGATTCCTACCCGAGCTTTCCTTCTGCCCCAACGCGCCCGCAACCCCAAACAAGATAATCCCGAACAACACGATGCCAGTGGCCGCAATTGCTGCGCGGCGCGGCGACCAAAACCAGGCGCAAACTCCGTTCATGGCCGGCCCCCAACTAATCGCCGGACGATTTCACTAAATCCGGGGAACTCACGCGACAGCCCCCAGCGCAAGAGAAGCCGATGGCTGTTATCGTTCAGACCGAACCCGCTCGAAAGACGAAAGGTCCAGTCCGAAGGGAGATTCCAGGCAACCGCGGGCGCGAGGTAATGAGAGGTGTCATGCAGTCCGGCACTCTGCGTGTTGCCCAGACCTCCGTACATTTCCACGCCAGCAACGAAATTCTCCAGACAGAAATTACAGCGGTTGGGTGAGGCCCTAAGCGCAAGAGGACGGCTCGCACCAATGGCGTATGCAAACTCCCATGGTTCACTCGGCAACAAGTTCTTGGTCACGATGGGATTCACAGCGGCATTCCAACCTTTAAAAGTGCTGGAAAGCAAAAGCTTGAGCTCCAACTCGTGCTTGTGCTCCTTCCGAGACGCACCGTTGGAGGTGGCCAAGTCGGCCTCCACGTCGTGACCTTCGATCTCTTTCAGAATCTTGTCCGCTCCGCTGATTTGCTCGTACTCGACATAGAGCACCGGATTGACAAGGTGCTCGCGTTGCAGCAGGCGAAAGCGGTTTTCCACTCGAAATCCCGTAAACACCGTGCTGTCGTGGAAGGTCGTCTGTCCGTCAAGGTAGAGCTCGGTCGTCCACCAGGCGGTGGTGCCGTATTCAAATTCTGTCCAAAAGGCATGGAAGTCGTTTCCCTCGTGCTGCGTTCCGAAAGTTGAGAAATATTCCACCTCCAGACTGCCAGGTTCTTCCAGATAATGGTCGTAGGTCACGATGTACGGACTCTCCTGCGCGCCAGCCCGCCAGCAGGGAAAAATCAGAGAAACAATCAGTATCCTGAAAAACAGACCGGGAACACTCGGCCGACTCATCTCTGCAATAACGCGCGCGACCATCGACTCCTCGATCTGTAACTTTTTTGAGTTTTTTCTTCTTGCGACCAAGTCGCAAGACACATTACTATTCAAGGTTAGGTGCGCGTCGCCCGTGCTGTCAATGGAACGCAATAAGATTTTGTCGCACGTTAATTGCGAGTCTGTCGCAACTGAAAAAACCGGAGACCCCGAAATGCCACTTCCAAAAACCGAGATTCCCGGTCGTTTACAGACGCAACTCGCCGAGCGCGGAATCCGCATGACCGGCCCTCGCCGCGCCATTCTTAGCGTGATCGAGACCGCAACCAAGCATCTCGATGCCAGCCAGATCCTTCGCAAAGCCCGCGCAGTGGACGCCTCGGTTGACCGCAGCACCGTCTACCGGACGTTGGACCTGCTTAAACGGCAAGGTCTGATTGATGAACTCGACCTGATGCATCTGAACGGCGAAGGCCATTTCTACGAACGCAAGCTGGCCCAGGACCATATCCACATGGCATGTCTAAGATGCGGGCGAATCACCGAATTCGTCAGCCGGACTTTCGACTCCCTGAAGAAGCAACTGGAGCATGATTGTCACTTTCACATCGTCGTGGCGCGGCTCGAAGTCGGCGGATATTGTTCCGCTTGCCGGCACTAGCTTCGCTCATTTGCCCGAAGGCATGCGTGCCCGCCGCAATCCAGCGGCGATGCCTTCCCGCACCGCCCGGCCGTACCCGGCGGCGTCCATTGCGGCCATTGTCGCCGCTGCAATGCCGCCCGGTGTAGCTGCTTCCTCCAGCAAAAACTGCAGTGAATGTTTCCCCTCGCGCCAGGCGAGGATGCCGTCCGCCAATGCATGCGCGCTCGCCAGCAGCGCCGTGTGTCGATCCAGACCTGCCGACTGCGCAGTTCGAGCCAGAGTTGCCAGGGCGTGATATCCGTGGCTGCATGAGTAAGTCACGGTGAAAGCGTCGAATTTACTCTCCGGAATTTCGACAACCTGGCCGATACTGGCAAACAAATCTGTGACCCGCTTGCGATCTGCTCGCGGCAGCGTCCGAGGAAAAGTCACCGCCGTAAAGCCGCGCCCACTGCGGCAAACGGGGCTCGGCATAGCTCTGGCCCATTTCACGGGTGGGCCGGCCACCCTGCTCAGCGCCCGCAGAGGAACACCTGCAGCCAGACTGATGGCAAGCCGTGCACCTTTCATCATTCCCACGGAACGAAGTAGCTCGCGAACCGAACTGGGACGAACGGCGATGATCAGCACATCCGCCTGCCGGATTGCGCACTGCAATTCGGGCTCGACAGCCACGGCGTATCGCTGTTTCAAATCACGCAACTTGGCCGGATTGCGATCATGTACAAGCAAATGATGCTTGGCCTTGGACAAGCGCAAACCCGCCAGCATCGCCGAGGTGATCCGCCCCCCGCCAAGAAAGACGACTTTTCTCATGCCATTTCCCTGCAGACGTCCTGCTATCAGTTTTGATTCGGACTCGAACTCAACCTCGATTGCGGGCCCGACAGCGACAGTGCCGCCTGCGTCTTCTGTTGTCCCACCCACTCGTGGATGCGGGTGCTCAGCACGTCCAAGGGCAGCGCGCCGCCCGAAAGCACTTCATCGTGGAAGGCACGCAAGTCGAACTTTCCACCCAGTTGGTCTTTCGCGTATTGACGCAGCTTCAGAATCTCGAGCTGTCCGATTTTGTAGCCGAGCGCCTGCGCCGGCGACGCCATGTAACGGTCGGTCTCGCTCTGCACTGTCACTTCGTCAATGGAAGAGTGCGCGTGGAAGTAATCGACCACCTGTTGCCGGGTCCAGTGTTTATAGTGGAAGCCGGTGTCGACGACCAAGCGGATCGCCCGCAGCATATCGTCCTGCAGATGACCGTAGTAGCTGTAGGGATCCTGGTAATACCCGACTTCCTTGCCCAGTCTTTCCGAGTACAGCGCCCATCCTTCGGTATAGGCCGTATAGTATTCGTGCTGGCGGAACAGCGGTAGCTCGGGCAATTCCTGCGCAATCGAAATCTGCATGTGATGCCCGGGAACGCCTTCGTGGTATGCGGTTGTCTCGATATCCAGTAAGGTGCGCTTGGCGAAGTCGCTAGTGTTCACCATGATGTGCCCCGGCCGCGAGCCGTCCGGCGTGCCGTCCATGTAGGAAGCGTCGGACGCCTCTTTCTCGCGAAATTCCTCCACCGGCAGGACCTCCAGCTTGGCCTTGGGCAGCCTGCCAAACATTTCCGGCAGGCGCGCATACATCTGATTTTCATACTTGCGGTACAAGTCGAGGATTTCTTCTCGCGAATGGGCGTGCAGTTTGGGATCCGCATCGACGGCTGCTTTGAAGCTTTTCATGTCCTTGTAGCCAAGCTGGTTCACCACTGCGAGCATGCGGGCTTCGATCTCCTTCACCTGCTCCAATCCAAGTTGGTGAATCTCCTCAGGCGACAAACTTGTCGTCGTACTTTCTTTTACCCGGAACGCGTACCAGGCGTCGCCATCGGGCAGAGACCAGGCTCCCGGCTCCGATCTCCCTTTCGGAGCGTACTCGTCGCGGACGAACGCCGTGAACTTGACGTAGGCCGGAATCACCGAATCCTTGATAGCAGCCAGGCCCGCCTCGCGCAGGCGCTTGCGATCCGCCTCCGGGATGGCGTCAGGAAACTTGTCGAAAGGATGTATGAACGGGCTTTGATCTGCCGGCGTCGTGGCGATCCCATTCCCCTGCGTCACAACTTTCTCCAGCAGAATCTTGGGCTGCATCCTTCCCTCGGCCATGCCTTTTCGCATCTGCACCATATTCTGCTCGAACAAAACCGGGAGCAGCTTCAGCCGCGTAATGTAGTCTTCGTAATCCTTCACGTTCTCGAACGAGAGAAGGCTGACCAGTTGCGGCGCCTCAATGTGAATTCCGTTCTGCTGGCTCACTGGCATCTCCCACGGCTTGAAGCGCGCCCCTTCCAGGCCCATCTTCAGATCTCGCACCATGAGTTGCTTGTTCAGCGCTTCCTGCTCGGGGAAGCCGGTTGTGTCAATCGCCTCGAAGCGGACGAGGAAGCGGCGGCTCTGTTCCAGGTCGGCGTCGATTGCCGCTTGCGAGAAGTCGTCGAGCTTGTCGTTGTAGCGCTTGTCGCCCAAAATCGAGGCGTAAAGCGGGCTGGTGCGCATGGTGTATTCCCACTGCTCATGCAGCAGATCATTCAGCGCTTTGCGCCGCGCTTCAAGATCAGCGGGTGGATTCGCCGCGGCCACGGCGGCGGCCGGGACCAGGAGGGCAACAGCAAGCAGACAGACTAAGACTCGCATGGAAACTCCAAAAGAGAGTGATTTTACAGTCGAGACACCACACCACAGACAGCAATGTTCTGTTAGACGAATACGCGGGCAAATCGTAACCGGCTCCCTGCGAATTCATTTGCCGCACATTCCCGGCGGTCCCGCATCGCCGATCTGCTCATGCCATCTCCGCGCAGACCTCGTCCAACGCAGCCAGAAATCTCTCTACATCCTGGATCGTGTGTGCGGTTGAAATAATCCAGTGCAATCCGTTCGAAGGCGTCATGTAAATGCCGCGATCGAGCAGTCCGTGAATGAATCGCGAGTACTTTGCCGTGTCGACGTACCGGCAGTAGTCGCGACAATCATGGATCGCACAATCATAGATCGCACCCTCATGAGTCGCGCCGCGGCCAGCAAAGTAGATCTGAAACATCGGTCCGAATCCCTGCACAATGGCGTCGATTTTGTGTCGCCGAAAAATATCACGCAAGCCGGCGATGGCAGCATTCCCGATCTCATAGATCTGCTTGTAAACCGCGCCGTCATTGGCTGCGAGCAGATCGAGATTTGTGGCGATCACTCGCATGGTGAGGCGATGACCGTTGAAGGTGCCATAGTGCAGTACCATGCCGCTACCCCAGCGCATGCGATCGAGGATTGCGCGCGGCCCCGCCACTGCTCCCACCGGAAATCCCGCACCCATGGCCTTGCCAAACGTGCTGAGATCCGGTTTCAGGCCGTAGTACTGCTGACATCCGCCGGGCGCGTAGCGGAATCCGGTCACCACCTCATCCAGAATAAAGAGCGCTCCGTACTGATGTGCCAGGTCGCAGACTCTCTGCAAATATCCGCCCCGCGGCAAAATGCAACCCATGTTGGCCATGATTGGCTCGGTGATGACAGCGGCCAAGTCACTCCCGTGACGACGCAAAATGCCTTCCAGCGCTTCCAGATCATTCCACGGCGCAAGCACTACATCATCGAACACCGACGCCGGAATGCCCTCCGAATCCGGAAATCGAGTGGGATTCTCTC
>OBLU010006455.1_pt1 | contig 10433 bp, 7 predicted proteins | sample 1518681 | NCBI WGS metagenome assembly OBLU01 (sample SAMEA3539304, study PRJEB22396) | soil metagenome | biome: tundra; feature: field; material: soil | place: USA | collected 2010-05 | depth 0.15 m
CGAACAGCATCTCCACTGGCCGCACCCGCCCCAACTCATCCACCAGTTGTGCCCACGAAGTCGCTCCGGCAAACTCCGTCGCACGAAACTCCCCCGTCGACAGGTCCAGTTGCGCCAACCCCACGCGCCCCGCAGCACCTGCCCCCTTCACGCAGACGCTCGCCAACCAGTTGCTCTGTTCCGCCCCGAGACCCGAGTCAACCACTGTCCCCGGCGTCAGCACCCGCGTCACCTCGCGCCGGACGATCTTCCTCGTCAGCTTGGGGTCTTCCATCTGCTCGCACAGGGCGATCCGGTAGCCCTTCCGCAGCAGCCGTTGGATGTACTGCTCGACCGCGTGATACGGCACCCCGCACATGGGTTGCTTCTTCTCACGATCGCGGGCGGTCAGCGTCAGTTGCAACTCGCGCGAGGCGACGATCGCGTCCTCGTAGAACAACTCGTAGAAATCGCCGATCCGACAGAACATCAGGCAGTCCGGGTGCGCCTCTTTTGCCGCGAAATACTGCCGCATCACCGGCGTCTGCGTGCCCGCGTCGAGCCCCGCCGCGCCACCCATCCCCTCGCTCGTCAATCCGCCTGCCACTTCCTTCGCCAAAATACTCTCGCCCCGCCGGAACCGCCAGAATATCGCACTCGAGCCCGGCACCTCCATTCTCCGCTGCATCTGGCTGTGAGGATTAACTTTTTGCCTCATTGATGACGACCCGATTTGGCCCAGCCGACCGGAGATCACGGATAACGCCATTACCGCCTTCGCATCTGAAACTGGATACATACCGCGCTGGCGAGCCACGCGGGCCACAACGGGAACGCCAACCTCATCACCAGCCGCAAGCCGGAAGACATCCCCGCCTTTGCGCAGACGCTTATCCGGATGATCGTGCACTGTATACCGCTGGCCAAGGCAAGTTAGCCGTCTAGCACCGGGTACCCCATCCCCGGCGAAGCGATTCGTTGCGGGATGGGGCCCGGGTAGTCGCTCCGGCTGGCTCTGAACGTGTTGTTATGACCAAGGCACCCGCCCCGTCTAAACATGCCTCTTGTGACACCCATCACATCCGATTTCAGCCTCTTGCGGGACACTGCTAACAGATGCCCGTCACGCTTCCAACGCCAACGGCTAAATGGGCGCCGGATATACTACATAGTGGCCCTATGACCCTGCTCTGGCTCCGATTCGCGGTTCTCCTCTACGGCATAGCGGCCCTGGCCGTTTTGCCCGCGGCGCTCTACGAACGTCCCCAGTGGCGCCACATCGCCATCCCCACCGCAATCGCTGCGGCTCTCTTCCACTTTGTGTCGCTGGCGGAAACTCTGAACGCCGCCCACCATCGCCTGCCGGTCGAGACCCACGAAGTTCAGTCGCTGCTTGCCCTCATCCTCGCGCTCGCTTTTCTGGTGGTCTACGCGTGGTATCGCAGCGTCTCCATCGGAATCTTCGTGCTGCCCATTGCCTTCATGCTGGCCACGCTGGCCGCGTTTCGTCCGGGCGAAGAGACGTTCTCCCCTCCCGTCCACACCGGCTGGATCATGGTCCACATCGTGCTCTTGCTGGCCGCCTACGCCGCACTGTTCGTCTCTCTGCTGGCCTCGCTTCTCTATCTCATCCAGGAGCGCCGTCTCAAGTCAAAAGCAGGCAGCCATCGCTGGCTCCCGCCGCTCGACACGCCACTCGAAACCATCGATCAGATCGCTCTCAGAGCACTGCTCTTCGGACTACCCTGCATGACGGGCGGCCTGCTCATCGGCTCCGTCATTGCGCAAGCCGACTACGGCGCCAAGTACTTCAGCGACCCCAAGATTCTGCTCACCTTCGGCCTCTGGATCGCTTACGTTGCGATGATCTTCATCCGGCGCGCCTCCGGACTTCGCGGCCGCCGCGCTGTTTACCTCTCCAGCTTCGTGGTCCTGGTCGTTCTTTTCGTTTGGGCCGCTAATCAATTCTCCGCCGTCCACAGGTTCCCCACGCCATGAGCCAGAGCCAGCAGCGATTGACGATCGTGAAGCCGGCCTCAGAGGCTGCGAGCGAGTGCACCCGCGAGGGATCGCTCGTCCTGGTCGGCGTCAATCACACCACTGCACCGCTCGAGGTCCGCGAGCGCCTGGCGATTCCCGCAGCCCGGTTGGCGGACGCAATCCGCACGCTCGCCCACCAACCCGGCGTTCGCGAGGCCATGATTCTCTCCACCTGCAATCGCGTCGAGTTCGTCACCTGCCAGGAGTCCGGCGCCGGTCCCGCGAACCCCAGCAGCCTGCTGCGCTTCCTGCACGAGTACTTCGCCCTACCCGCCGACGTGGTTGAGCCGCACCTCTACGAGTTCCGCGAGCGTGAGGCCGTCCGCCATCTCTTTCGCGTCGCCTCGTCACTGGACTCCATGGTCGTTGGCGAGCCGCAGATCCTCGGCCAGGTGAAGGAGTCGTACACCGTCGCCCGCGAAGTTGGCGCCGTTTCCACTACGCTTGAGCCGCTGCTGCAGCGTGCCTTCTCCGTCGCCAAGCGCGTCCGCACCGAAACCCAGATCGGCAGCTCCTCCGTCTCCATTGCCTCCGTCGCGGTGGATCTCGCGCGCAAGATCTTCGGTAGCCTACAGGGCAAGACCGTACTGCTCGTCGGCGCAGGTAAGATGTCCGAACTCGCCGCGCGTCACCTGATCCAACAGGGCGCAACGTCGATCCTGGTCACCAACCGCACGCAGGAGAAGGCCGCGCTGATTGCCGGCCACATCACCGAACAAATCTCTCAGCAGATCGCCAACGACCCCGCCGCCATCGGCTGCACCACCGAGGTTGTCCCGTTCGAACAGCTCCACACGCACGCCGGGCGCGCCGACATTGTCATCAGCTCCACTGGGGCCGAGGGCCACATCTTTACCAAGGCACACGGACAGCAGTTCCTCTCTCACCGCCGCAACCGTCCAATGTTCTTCATCGACATTGCCGTGCCGCGCGACATTGATCCGAAGATGAACCAGGTCGAAGGCTGTTTCGTCTACGACATCGACGACCTGCAGCAGGTTGCCGCGGCCCACCTCGCCGATCGCAGCCGCGAGTCAGCCGCCGCCGAAAAGATCGTAAGCAGCGAAGTGGAGAAGTACCGCGAGCATCTGCAGACGCGCGGTGCGGTCCCGGCCATCGTCGCACTGCAGGAGAACGCCGAAGCGCTTCGCCAGGCTGAGATCGCCCGCGCCGCCAAGCACCTCGGGAATCTCACTCCCGAGCAACAGACCGCGATTGACGCGCTGACCCGTTCGCTCACCGCCAAGCTACTTCACCCGCAGATCGTCGATCTGCGCAAGAAGTCCGAGTAGCCTTTGCGTTTTGTCAACCGCCGCGCTACGATTGCGCCCGATGACAACCTCAACAAAATTCTTCACTCGACGCACTGTTCTTCACACCGGCACGCTTGCCGCCGCAGCCATCCTTCTTTCCCCAGAATCCCCGGCGCAAAAAACTGCCCAGCCCTCCTACGCGCCTTCTACGCTCAAGCCGCCCACGCCCGACACTGACTTGCCCGTTCGCCTGGGCATCGCCAGCTACACGTTTCGCAGCTTCGATTCAGCCCACCTCATCGACTTCATGCACCAGCTCAAGACGCCCTTGCTCAACCTCAAGGATGTCCATCTGGCCATGACACCGCTCGCTCAGGTCGCCGCCCAGGCAGCGGCCTACCGCGCCGCCGGGTTCAAGCTCACGGCCGCCGGCAACATCACTTTCGCGAAGGATGAGGACGATGACATCCGTCCCAAGTTCGAGTACCTGAAGGCAGCGGGCATTCCTATCGCAGTCTGTGCACCCACGCACGAGAATCTCCCGCGCCTGGAAAAGTTTGTCAAGGAATACGACATCAAGCTCGCCATCCACAATCACGGCCCGGAAGACAAAAACTTCCCATCGCCCTTCGACGTCCTCGCCGCGGTCAAGAATCTCGATCAGCGCATCGGCCTCTGCATCGACCTCGGCCACTCCCTGCGCACTGGCGCGGACGTCGTCGCCGCGATCCACGCAGCCGGCCCGCGCCTCTACGACATCCACATCAAGGATCTCGCCGACGCCAGCGCCAAAGAATCCCAGGTCGCCGTCGGTCAAGGTGTTATGCCCGTCCGCGGCGTCTTCCAGGCACTCATCGACACGCATTACACAGGAAATGTGGACCTCGAATACGAGATCTTCCCCAAGGATCCCATGCCCGGCGTCGTCGAAAGCTTCGCCTATATGCGGGGCGTCCTAGAAGGCATGGGGCACAAGTAGAGGCCCCGGGGATACTCACGTTCAACTTGCGGACGCTGCGAAGCCCACACCTCCACCTCAGGATGTGGGCTTCGCAGTCCGCTTGCCACGTTACTTGGGCTGAACCGCCTGAACTACGCTGTCGTAGCTGGGCTCCGCCGCCTTGATGTGGTCCGCGACCCGCTTGCGCTCCTCTTCCGTCAGCGACGGCAGCACCGTCAGAATCCGCCGCAGCGTCACCGAGATATCGTCCACGTAGTTCATCGTCCGTATTGCTTCGCCAGAGAGAGGCATTGTTGCTCCTGTAGTTTTAATTTCGCTATTACCAGTCTACCGCGCCCCTCTCGTTTGTCATTCCCGAAGGGGATCTGCTTCTCGTCCTCGAATCTGCTCTGCGGTTTTATCGGATCACTCAACCGGCGCCGCAGTCTCCAGCTTTGGCGCCACATATCCATCGCGGTCAGTCATCTCCATCAGTGCGGCCAGTTTGGTTGCGAAATCGGGATGCAGAGCATCTCTCCGATATCGCCACGTCCAGTTGCCCGCGCCCTCCGCCGGCGTATTCATGCGCGCCTCACTGCCCAGGTGCAGAACGTCCTGCAAGGGAAAGATGCACAAGTTCGCGACGGATCCAGCCGCCGCGCGAATCATAGCCCACACAATGTCGCCGTCATGCTCAATCGGCTGCAGGTACGTCTGCGCGTGACGCCGCTCCTCCGCGGTCACGCCTTCCTTCCACCAGCCCAGGGTCGTATTGTTGTCGTGTGTGCCTGTATACGCCACGGTGTTGGGCACATATTTGTGCGGAAGATACATATGTGCCCCGCGGTCTGAGAACCCAAACTGTAGAATCCGCATTCCCGGCATCCCAAAATGCTCGCGCAGTTCATCCACCTCGGGAGTGATCAGCCCAAGGTCCTCCGCAATAAACGGCAGCTCGCCGAACACATCCTTTAGCCGCTGGAACAGCTCGAGCCCCGGCGCCTTCACCCACTGCCCATTCACCGCCGTCTCTTCTTCGGCCGCAATCGACCAGTACGCCTCGAACCCGCGAAAATGGTCTAGCCGGATCATGTCGTACAACGCCAGCGTCCGCCGAATCCGGGCCACCCACCAGTCGAATCCGCGCTCCTTCAGCTCGCCCCACTTGTATAACGGGTTGCCCCACCGCTGCCCAGTCACCGAAAAATAATCCGGCGGCACTCCCGACACGCGAATCATCTGGCGCTCCTCGTCCAGCTCGAATAGCTCAGGGTGCGTCCACACGTCCGCGCTATCGTAGTTCACGAAGATGGCCACATCGCCCAGAATGCGGATGTCGCGCTGCTTGCAGTACTCCCGCAAATTGCACCACTGCTGGTCGAAGAAGAACTGAATCGCCTGCTCGATCGCCAACTCCCGGCCGTGCTCCGTCAGCGCCGCGGTCAACACATCGTGCTTGCGCTGCGCATATTCGACCGGCCAATCGATCCAACTCACATACCCAAACCGCCGCCGCAGTACGTTGAACATCGCATAGTCCGGGAGCCATGTCATACTCTCCTGGCAGAACCTCTGGAAGCGCGCCCGCACCTCGTCATTTGCGCTATCCAGGAACTTCGCTGCCGCCTCTTCAATCAGCGGAATCTTCCGCGTCGCAGCCGCCTCAAAGTCCGCAGGCCCATCGTGTCCCGGCAGCCCCTCGATGCGTTCCGCCGCGATCCACCCGTCGCGCACCAGCAGTTCCAGCGAGATCAGCGCAGGGTTCCCGGCAAACGCCGACAACGCCGAGTACGGCGAGCTCCCGTAACCCGTCGGGCTCAGGGGTAGCACCTGCCACAGACGCTGCTTCGCCTCCGCCAGGAACTCGACAAACTCGTAGGCTGCCGGCCCAAAGTCGCCCACGCCGCCGTACGACGGCAGTGACGTCACATGCAGCAGCACTCCTGACATCCGATCCTGATTCATCGGTCATCCTTCCGCATCATCCCGATCCTCGCGCAACCCACTCCTCAGATGCGAAAATCCATCTCGGCGCACAAATGACAAAGGGCCCGTCTCCCAACCCAGCGCAATCGACCACGCAGGCCAGGGAACAGGCCCCTCATCCAAGTACCGCCTAGCTGCCCGCCGGAACTCCCGGGGCAGCCGCCGCTTGCTTCGCCAGCTTGATTCCGCCGCCGTCCTGGTATCGCTGCGAGAGCGTCCCCAGGAATACGCGGAAAATCTCCTCCCGCTGCGTATTCAGCAACTGCTCGCGGGTCTGGTCAAAGTTCTTCGCCATGTCGTCTGCCGAAGGCTGCTGTTTGTCGATTACGGTCAGCACCACGCCCGACTGCCCGGCGTTGATCGGTCCCGAGATCCCCCCCTTCGGCAGGTCGAAGGCCACCTTCCCCGGTCCGCTCATCGCGCCCAGGTCGGTCACCTGTCCATCCTGTCCAACGAAGTCGCTCGACTTGTACGGAACCTTCAACTCTGCCGCAGCCTTCTTCAGGTCGTTCAGCACCTTGGCCCGATCCGCCAGCTTGTTGGTCTCCTGCTGCAGCAACTCCGGCAGCTTCTGCTCGCGATAGTCGTCCAGAATATGCGATTTGTAAGTCGCAAAATCCGGAGCGTGCGCCGGCTTCACGTCCACCACCTGGAACACCGCGTACCCGTCGCCCGTCGAGGCCGTTCCCGGAGCCGCACCCTTGTCCGCCGTGAACGCCTGCGCCAGCAGTGCGGACGCATCGGAGAGTCCCCCGATCACGCCATCCTTCGCGATATAGTCGGTTGTCACCACGTGCAGTCCATGAGCCGCGGCCGCCTTGTCCAGCCCATCTTTCTTCGCCTCAGTTGCAAGCTGCTGCGCATATTGCTGCTCCGCCGCACCCTGCTTCTGTTGCTCGAGAATCTGCACAATGGAGTCCTTCACCGCGGCGAGCGGCTTGGTCCCCGCAAACTGCTTCTGCTCGGTCTGGATAATGTGATAGCCGAACGCCGACTTCACCAGCCCGGACGTCTGGCCAGGGTTCAGCGCCATCGCCGCCTTCGCAAACGCCGGATCAAGCTGGGCCGTCGGAATCAGCGGCAACTCGCCGCCCGTGTCCTTGCTCCCTGGGTCATCCGAATACTTCTTCGCCAGTTCCGCGAAGTTGCCGCCGGCCTGAACCTGCTTCAGCACGTCCTGCGCCTTGGCCTTTGCAGCGGCATCGGTCTGCACATCCGCGCCCGTCTTGGAGTTGATCAGAATGTGCCGCGTCTTCACCTGCTCGTCCGTCTTGTACTCTGCCGCATGAGCCGTGTAGTACGCCTGAATCTCCGCGTCCGTCGCCGGTTGTTTGCCGCCGGGAAGCTTCGACGCATCGAACGACGCATACTCGATCTTCCGCGTTTCAGGAATCGCGGTCGCGTACTTCGCCCCGTTGTCCTTGAACCAGGCCTGCAACTCCGCGTCGGTCGGATTGATCGTCTTCTTCAAATCCTCCGAAGACACTACTGCGTAGTCGAACTTCACCTTGGTCCCTTGTACCAGGTAGGCCGCCCGCACCGCATCGTCCGACACCGTGACTCCGCCGGTGATCAACGCCTGCAAGCGTTGCAACTCCATGTCTTCCTTCACCTGGTCTTCAAAGGTAGCGATGGTCTCGTCCTGGCCGATCGCCGATTGGATGAAGTTGATATACGCATCGTTGCCGATAAACTTCCCATCCGGGAACAGGTATTGCGCAAACGGTCCTGTCTGCAACTCGCGGCGCAGATCATCGTCCGACACCTGCAGGTGCAGTCGGTCGGCCTCCTGCTTCAGGATGGCGCGCTGCACTAGGATCTGTCCCGCGCGGCTCATCATGTAGGGCAGCAGGAAGTCGGGATACTTGTTCTGCCGCAACTGTTGCTGCGCCAGCCGAGTCACGTCCTCCGACTTGATGGGCGTGCTCTCTCCGAACAAACGACCCATCAGCCCCGGGGCATGCACGGTTGCATAGACTGCGGTATCCGTCGCGGCGGTGCTATCGAGCAGCCCCGGCACCAGGTAAACCACCATGGAAACGGCAGCGGCGCCGATGATTACGCCGAACATAATCTTGATTATCTTGTTGTCCTGCTGAAGAAAACGAATCATGCTTGACTGCTGACCTTGAGTTCGCGCGTCCTACCTCGCTCCAGGGAGCGAAATCGACCGCATGCCCGTTGATTTTGCGTGTCTCGGCGCACCAAACGTCCGCGCGCCCAGACGGAAGCAGGGCAGCGACAAGTATAAATCACCGCGTGCCTAACCCGTATGACAAGGAAGGAACTCCCGGCCGCTCAGCAAAAAGGGCCGCAATCGCGACCCCTTCGCTTTGCTTCGGATCACCCCAGCTTCAGTAGGGATAAGGGGAGTATGGATAAGGCGCATAGGGAGGATACGGCCGGTAGTATGAAGGCCCATACGCAGGCGACGCATACGCCCGGCGCCGCAACGGCTGCGGTGCTCCCGAAGGCCCCGCTCCCTGCGCCAGCCGATCCATTTCCGCCTGCGACACCGTCGCGACCGTCACCGGCTGTGCCAGGTGGAACGTCAGCAGCCCCTCGGAGGGCACTACCATCGATCCGTTGCCCGAAGCCGCCGCGGAGCCCAGTCCCAGCGCCCCGCCAACTCCGGCGCCAATCGCAGCACCCTGTCCGCCATCCGCTGCCGCGCCGATCAACGCGCCAAGCGCCCCGCCCAACAACGTCTTGTCCACAGACTCAGTTGTCTTGTCCCCACTGTGGTGTCCCCACACGTCCGAGACGATCGGGTAGGTCTTGCCGCCCAGCGTCACCTGCGTCAGTTGCAGCGAAAGCTCGCCGCGTCCAGAGAGCGCGCCTGCCTTCTTCGCATCTACCACTACGCCTTGCACCGTCGCGCCGCGCGGAATCGCAACCGCTCCATCCGCCACCACATCGTTCACCACAATGCCGTCAAACTTCGCTCCCGCCTGGGTCCGGCTGCTATCCAGCGTCTGGTTGATGCGCATGCGCAGCAACGCACCATTGGGGATGGTCACCATCACACCCGCCTGCTGTCCCCCATACACGGGTACGGGCGTGTTGTAGCCCTGCTGCGGATAGCCCTGCGGCGGCGGAGCACCGTAACCCTGCTGCGACGGATAGCCCTGTTGCGGATAACCCTGCGGAGGTGGAGCGCCATATCCCTGCTGCGACGGATAGCTCTGTTGTGGATAGCCCGGCTGTCCAGGATAAGGCTGACCATACCCAGGAGGCGGAGGCGCGTGCTGTCCACCGTAAGGCTGGCGATACTCCGGCGCTCCCGGCCCGTAATTCGGTCCACTTGCCTGACTCGGGGAAGCGTTCGGAGCCTGGGCCGGAGCCGTGTTGTCCGAGTCCGGCGATCCCTGCGCGAGAGGCGGCTGCCCCTGGGGCGGGGCCATGGTCCCGTCCGACTGCAGATTCGGATTTGTCTGGCCATCCGGAACGGCAGCCTGCGCAGACTCCGCGGCATCGCTGCTCAGCGTCATCTCGTCGACCACCTTCTGCACGCCGCCGGTCCGCGACGCGATGTTCTCGGCCTCGGTGCGCTGCGCTTCGGTCTGCACCGAGCCACTCAGCGTCACCACGCCGTACACGGTCGTGGTCGTAATGGGCTGGTTGGTCAGGTCGGACGCGCCGGCCAGCGCCTTCAGCACATTCGCCTCAACCTGGGCATCGGGCACCATTGTCTTGGTCGCCGGCGCCTCCGTTTGCGCCATTGCGATCGCGCTGCAACCCAGTACCGTAGCCAGTGCTACACCCTTCAACATCCCCAAAGCAGCCTGGTGGTTCATACGACCTTCCATTGCTATCCTCCAAAAAATCCGAAGGCCCGGCAGATTCACACGCAGCCTCTGCTCTTAAGAGACTCAGAATTCAGCAGAAAGTTCCGGTTTGCGGCCCGAGAAATGTGCCCGGGCACGCAACATTCCGGGGGGCTATCGATCGGATACGGCCCACTTGGCTTCCACATCACGCAGATGTTTGACCTGCCTACTTCCCAGCGGTATACTTGGAATGCGGGGTGGAGCAGCCCGGTAGCTCGTTGGGCTCATAACCCAAAGGTCGTAGGTTCAAATCCTACCCCCGCAACCAATTAGATTCAATCACTTGCGTGAATTCGACCGCAGCCCACAAGGACAGTTTGAGGACAGATAGACCGAAGGCGCCCCGTAAAGAGCCTGTTACGGAACTGGGTTTTTGAAGGTTAGGGTTTGAAGCATCGAAGACGC
>OBLU010006456.1_pt1 | contig 10430 bp, 12 predicted proteins | sample 1518681 | NCBI WGS metagenome assembly OBLU01 (sample SAMEA3539304, study PRJEB22396) | soil metagenome | biome: tundra; feature: field; material: soil | place: USA | collected 2010-05 | depth 0.15 m
GTGAGCGCAAAATTCGCGGTCTGCGAGTATCCCAGAAGCTCCCATGGAAACGCGGTAATCCGCGTCCGGGCAAGCTCCACCGCGACCCAAAGAAACGGAGCCGCCACCAGCGCGCGCCGCACCGACGCTCCCGACCCGGCGGCCTTTAATCCAGACTTGTCTGATCGAGACTTGTCCAATCGAGAGTTGTTTGATCCCGCAACCAGGGCCAGCAGCAGCCCGAACATTCCGTGATAAAGCCCGACATACAGGCAAAACAAGATCAGCGCCAGCACAGCGGCCGGAATCGGCAGCCCGCCATAGCGATGCATGGTGTCGAAAATCCAGTAGCACGTCCCGGCAAACCACAGAATCCCGCACCCGTAGCCCAGTACGAACCCCTGCCACGGCGTGGCCGGCAGCAAGCGCGCCTGACCATCCAATTGCAGAGTCTCCGGAGCGCGCGCCCGCAAGATCGCGACCAGCAGCGGCGCCACCGCAATCCAAGACAGCCCATACATCCCCGGCAGCGGAAAGATCACAACCTGCAGGACTGCCGACACCAGCGCCAGCCCCCAAGCCCTTCGGTGGATTTTGAGCACGCATCAGAATAGCAAACGGAATTCGATTCGTCGCAAGCGCGTCCGCGAACGGCCGCGGAACCGAGCCGCGTCCGACAGCCACGGCCACGTCACTGCGATGATTCTGCACACCGTTGGGAAGGACATCCCAATCAAGCGGATCGAGTAACTGCCCGGACAGCCGCTCGCCCGGACCACCGGAGGGCGGCTTTCCTACGTTAAGCCTATCGCCGCCCGATCACTGCACTTTTCACTGCACTTTCGGAGAATCCAGGTTCGCGGGCTTTTGATCGTCCGCATGAATTACACCATCTTCTTCGGCGTAGAAGGAGCGGTGTTCGCTGTCCATCTGCTTGGGCGTCATGGTCAGCACGAAACCCTCGTGGTGAGGACGGAAGCTGACCGTATAATCCCCCCGAATGGTGGTGTGCGCCATGCGCTTGGTGAACGACCCGGTGCCCGCCAGCGCCTCCAGCGACCCCGTATACTTGTCATGCCGTTTCTTGTAAGCGTGCTCCGCCCGGAGCACCACCCGCATGTAGCCGAGCGCCTGCGCTTCCGAATCCGAGCGCGCCGGATCGCCCGAAAACTTCGGCTGATACGTTGCTGAAGGTTGCGCCGGCGTTTGAGCTGACGCCTGCGCCGACGCTTGCGCCTGCGCCAACCCCAGCCCCGCAACTAGCAAGCCCACCCCCAGAATCGCTGCAAAATACCGTCGCATCCGCCTTCGCTTCACCGCAAAACCCTCCTCTGATGCCTGATCTTGGGGGTTACCCCCGTAATTTGTCTCGCTCGTCAATCGTTCCAATTATTGGCCGATTCAGGCAATCTTGAACAGGATGCAATCCTAACAGGGAACCTAAATGAAAGCTGCCGTCGCTAGAAAGCCATTAATACGCGTCGCCGTTGTAGAAAGCGATCCTCTGCGGTTTGTGGGATTCCGGGCCCTCTTTGATACCGAACCTGATCTGGAGTTGGTCTCCGCCTCGCTGGCCGATCTTGGCCAGTTGCCCAACATCGATCTCGTCCTGCTCGGCAATCGCGGTGGCCAGAACCTGTACGACATCATGGCCAGCATGAAAGCCGTCCGTCCCGACCTGCGCATCATCGTCACCGGCTCCGGCATGGACGATGAAAGTGTCCTCAAAGCCATCGCGGCCGGCGCCAAAGGCTACGTGGACGAGGCTGCCTCAGCGGCCGAGTTTATCCAGGCTCTCCGCGTCGTCAATCAGGGTTCAGTGTGGGCTCCGCGCCATGTTCTCTCGACCTTCATCGAACGCGTGAGCGCATCCCCGGGTCGCATCTTCCCCGCCGGACGGATTAACTTTACCGATCGCGAGAAGGAAGTTCTCGAAATGCTGGTTGCCGGTCGCTCCAACAAAGAGATCGGATCAGCCCTCGGCATCGAAGAACGCACCGTGAAGGCTCACGTCGCGAAACTGATGCGCAAAGTCGGCGTGCAGAACCGTATCGCCCTCTCCGTCCACGCCATCACCCATTCGCTGGTAACGGCGAAGTAGTTTTCAGAAATCTATCTGGGCTCACGATGCCAGCGTGCAAATGAACAAACGGGAACAATCGCGCGCGGAGTGGGAACAAGAAATTAGGGAGATGCAGCAAAACATCACTCCCGCTGAGGCACCGTGGGCCGCCCACTATATGGCAAAAAAGGGCTCCAGCGCACCCATTCAGGACTTGGCGCACTTCGTGAAACTCCTCTCCAGTGGCATATTGCTTACGTTAGGATTCAGCGCTTTTTCGTCCGGCATTCCGCACAGCACCGAGTTTGCCGTTGCAGCTCTGGCCGCTGGGTGTTATCTGGGCTGGTCTGGGTTTCGCTGGAATCCCTAGCGCAGGCAGAAAGCGAGCGAAGGCTTTCTCGCCGACGCCCCTGTCAGCCCGCTTGGCGCGGGCTCCGATCTCCCCGCACTACTCCGGCCGCCATATATCGCTGCCACAGCCAGGGCTATCAAAACTCAGTCATCGCGAACCTTGAGATTCCGCTGATGGCTGACGGCTGATAGCTGATAGCTGCCCGCGGTTACCAAAGGACAGTGACCCTAGTAATCTTGTCCGCTTCCTCCACCTGCCGCATACTCGCTTCACCTACCACAGAACCTGGGAGACGGGGTTGGAAACGGAGATTAGGGTCGCCGCTTTCAACCCCGCATTTTTTGCCTTACCGCCTGACTCACCCTGATCACCCTGGTATCCCCCCTTCTGCATCCTGCATCGAATAGAATCATAAGTAGTAAATACGACAACGGAATCCATACTCCCATCTCCCAAGAGAGGCATGATGCGAAATCTCCTCGTTCTGCTATTGCTCGGTTGTTTTCTGACATGTTTCCAAACAACGACTCTTTCCGCTAATACCCAAGACGACACCAAGGCCGCGGAAGTCCACACCAAAGCCTCCGGGCGTGTCGCATCCGCGGGCACGGTGCTCGACGAAATCCAGGCCGCCCCCGACCAGCGCATCCCCGAAGAGGTACTCGCTTCCGCCGAATGTGTGGCCGTGGTTCCGTCGCTGCTCAATGGCGGCTTCGTCGTCGGCGGCCGCTATGGCAAAGGCGTTGCCAGTTGCCGCACTGAAAAAGGCTGGAGCGCGCCCGCTTTCTTCGTCATTGGCGGCGGCAGTTTCGGCTTGCAGATCGGCGGCCAGGCAACCGATCTCATCATGCTGATCATGAACAAGAACGGCATGGATCACCTGCTCTCCAGCCAGTTCAAACTCGGCGCCGATGCCAGCGCGGCCGCCGGCCCCGTCGGACGCCACGCCGCCGCCGATACCGATTGGAAGATGAGGGCGCAGGTTCTGACCTACTCTCGCTCCCGCGGCCTCTTCGCCGGACTCGAACTCTCCGGCGCCGTCATCAAGCAGGACAAGAACAGCACCCGCGAATTCTACGGCCGCATGGTGCCCTTCAAGACGTCGCTCAAGGGAGAAATCGAAGCCCCCAAAGACGCTTATCCCTTCTTGAGCACGCTAGCCAAGTGGGCGCTGCAAGCGGCAAAGTAAAAAGGTACCCAGTTCTCGGTTCCCGTTGTAGAGACGGGGTTTGCCCCGTCTCTTTCTGCAGCAGGAGACGCGGCAAGCCGCGTCTCTACACCGGGGACTGAGAACTACCCACCGTGCGAGAACGCCTTGAGTACGCTCTAGTCTGGCCCTGGATAAAGATCCTGGGCTTGCTCCCCCGTCCCATAGCGCGCGCCATCGGCATCACGATCGGCTTAACCGTCTACGCCGTTTACGGACGCCTCCGTCGCGTCGGCCTGCGCAACCTGGCTCTCGCCTTCCCCGAAATGTCGCCGCGCCAGCGCCGCCGCCTGGTTCGCGGTGAATTCATTTCTCTCGGACGCCAGCTCGCCGAAGTCTGCCTCTTCCCCAGCTACACCCGCGAAAATGTCTCCTGTATCGTTGCCTATGACGGTTTTGAAAACTTCGAGCGCGCCTACGCGCGCGGCAAAGGCGTTCTGTTTCTCACCGCCCACCTCGGAGCCTGGGAACTCTCCGCCTTCGCCCACTCGCTGCAGGGGCATCCGCTGTCGATCGTCATGCGCTCTCTCGACAATCCCTACATCGATGCCCTCATCCAGCGCTACCGCACCATGCACGGCAACCGCACCGTAGACAAAGATGATTTCGTGCGCGGCCTCCTCTCCGCCATGCGCGCCGGCGAAACCGTCGGCATTCTAATGGATACCAACATGACCCCGCCGCAGGGTGTGTTCGTAGATTTCTTCGGCATCCCGGCCTGCACCGCCAGCGGCCTCGCCCGCATTGCCCTGCGCACCGATGCCGCCGTAGTCCCCGGCTTTACCGTGTGGGATGCGAAGCTGCGCAAATACATCCTGCGCTTCGATCCCGCCGTCGAGTTAATTCGCACCAACGACAACGAGGCCGACATAGTCGCCAACACCGCAAAATTCACGAAAGTCATAGAAGACTTCATCCGCCGCTATCCCGACCAGTGGCTATGGGTCCACCGCCGCTGGAAAACCCGCCCCCCAGGCCAGCCGCCACTGTACTAAGTTCGTGTGGTTGTGTGGGGACGGGCGCCTCGCCCGTCCAAGCCGAGCGAAGCTCGGCAGCTGCCGCGAGTGGCAAAGAAGCCGGCGTTGTACACACGCGCCCCGGAAAGCGACAATAGACAACCATGAAGCATACCCTGCGCGATCTCGCCGAGAAGCTCGGCTGCCCTCTCCTCGGAGACAGTTCCATCACCGTAACCAAAGTCTCCAGCCTGCAATCCGCGAAGAGCGACAGCCTGGTATTCGTGGATGACGCCCAGCACCTCGACGCCGCGCTCCGCTCATCCGCCGCCGCCGTAATCGCCGGAGACTTCGCGGCCGGAAACGTCGCCGCCAGCACCACCAAGCCTATCCTGATTTCCGTCCAGCCGCGCCTAACCTTTGCCCGAGCCGCGAAGTTGCTCCGCACCCCCCGCCGCAACCGCGCCATTCATCCCTCCGCCATAGTTCCCGCCTCCGCCGAGATCGGCAAGAACGTAGCCATCGGCCCGCGCGCGATTCTCGGCGAACACGTCAAGGTAGGCGATGAAACCACCATCGGCGCCGGTTCGGTCATAGGCGGCAATGCGGGCGAGGACGAGGGTGAAGCGGTAACGAGGGGTGACGCGATAAAGATCGGAAGCCATTGCCGCCTCGATCCGAACGTCACCATCTACCCAGGCACGACTCTCGGCGACCGCGTCATCGTGCAGGCGGGAGCTGTCCTCGGCAGTGCAGGCTTCGGCTACGTCCGCGATTCCCAAACCGGACGCTACGAGCAATTCCCGCAAGTGGGACGGCTCGTGATCGAAGACGACGTAGAGATCGGCGCCAACTCCACCGTCGACCGTGGCGCTCTAGACGAAACCCGCATCGGCCGCGGCACCAAGATCGACAACCTCGTCCACGTCGGCCACAATGTGCAAATCGGTCAGGACGTAGTCATCGCCGCGCAGGCCGGCCTTTCCGGAAGTGCGGTCGTCGAAGACAACGTAATCATCGGCGGGCAGGTAGGCATCGCTGACCACGTTCGCATCGAAGAAGGCGCCATCCTGGGCGCGCAAAGCGGCATCCCAACCAAGAAAGTGATTCGCGGCAAAGGCGTAGTTTTCTGGGGAACCCCCGCCCGCCCCATCCGAGAGTATCTTAAGGAATTGGCGTTCCTATCGCGGTCGGCCAAGAAGGAACGCTGAACTCCAGCGATGAATGTTTCTGTAGAGACGCGGCTTGCCGCGTCTCAGCGCAAAAGCCAGGAGCCAGTAGCTAGAAGCCAGTAGCTGCCCCATGTCCATCCTCGTCATCGGCGGACACACCCGCAGCGTCGGCAAGACCAGCGTCGTCGCCGGCCTCATCGCCGCCCTGCCCGCCTTCCACTGGACCGCCCTAAAAATCACGCAATACGGACACAACGTCTGCTCCGCCAACGGCGAAGCCTGCGACTGCGCCACCGCCGATCATTCCTGGGCAGTGTCGGAAGAAAAGGACCGCTCCGGCGAGTCCGACACTTCGCGCTTCCTGGTCGCCGGAGCCGATCACTCCTGGTGGGTCCGCACCCAGCAAGGGCATCTCGCCGAAGCCATGCCTCGTGTCCGCAAGATACTAGCCGCCACACAAAACGCCATCATCGAATCGAACAGCATCCTGCGCTTCGTGAAACCGGATCTCTATCTAACCGTACTCGACCCGCAGACCGCCGACTTCAAAGCCTCCGCGCAAAGCTTTCTCGACCGCGCAGACGCCGTCCTGCTGCATTCCGTCCAAGATGCCGCACGTCCAGCCTGGGAACGAGTCTCGCTGAAACCCGTCATGGATCGCCCGATGTTTGAGATCCGCCCGCCAACCTACGTGACGCCAGAAGTCATAGAGTTCGTTCGCGCTCGCTTAAGCACTTGCTAAAGCTGTTCTCTGCGAACTCAGCGTTCTCCGCGGTTCAAAGCTTTTACCCCGTATACATCCCAATCACCCGCTCAATCGCGCGCCGGCAGACCGCGCAGAACGTCTTATGCCGCGTGAACATGATGCAGTCCACCTCCGGACGGTAGTACCCTTTAGCCTCGTAGTTAGCGCCCTCGAACGCTCCCACTTTCCCGGTAAACTTCTCGGAACCGAGCATCGCATCTTCCTGCGCGCGCTCTTTGCGGAAAAGTTCGTCAATCTCCGCCTCGGGCTTCCCCGCCGCTCGCAGCTCTTTCCGCTGCCGCTGGATGTCCCGCTCAAAGCGATCGAACTTCTCTTTATCCCAGGGAGTCGGCACCGGAGTCCCCGCCGCGACCAGATCCTTCCACTTCAAATTTGCCGGATCGAGCAACGCGGTCACATTCGGCTCCCACGGTTCCGTCTTCTTTTCCGCCGGCAGATACGCCACATCCGAGGTGTAGTACTCATCCGCCAGCGCGCCAAACTGGTGTCCAAACTCGTGCACACCCACATACCCCGCCCACAGATTGTCGATCGCCACCGTAGCATACTGATTGAAAATTCCGCCGCCGCCGTAGGTCTGCCCGTTCACCAGAATTTCGATGAACTCATACGGCGCGAACGACGCCACATCCCGCAGCGCGCGGTTCTCCGTGGTCAGCACATAGCGCTCGGTGCCGAACGTGTCGTACGTAGCGCCCACCGGCGACCGCCGATAAATTCCGCTCGAAGGCCGCGACACGCCCGACTCCTCCGCCGCCGGACACAGCCCCCACACATTGAAATCCTTCTGGTGCTCACGAAACGGCGGAGTCGAAAACAGCGCCTCCATGAATCGCCGCGCGTCTCGCTCAAACTTCCCGCGCTCCGCCGCCGTGTAACCGTCGCCCAGTACCAGCAAGTCCACCTTGGTCGCCGGATCGCCCATCTTCTGCAATTCCAGCAACGCTCCGGGCGATGGTGGACGCGACCGGTCGACGAACTTGTCCTTCGGATCCAGCGCCGTCTTCCAAACTTCCTTCCACGATGGGCCAGAGCCGCTCCCAGCGCGCTCTTTCAGCGACACTTCCACCGGCCCGTCAGGCGTCGGAAAGCGCAGCGACTCCGAAAACGTCCGATTCCCGTGCAGCGCCTCTTCCGTCGTCTTCCACTCCCCAAACACGGAATTGAATCCGCGCGAGTACACCAGTTTTCCGCTGTCGCGCTCGCGCACTTCGAACCGGTACTCCCCCAGTTGACTTTCATCGATGGCCTTGTTCAGATTCCCCGGCCACTCCAGCGGTTCCAGCACCACCCGATCCAGGCTGAACCATTCCTCGTGCGAGTTTCCGGTGTGGTAATAATCCACCCGCATGGTGCGCGGTGCAGAAAGACTTCCGGAAAGACTCGCGGCAAAACTGTCGATGGAAAAACTGAAGACGCAAAAAAGAAGAGAGGCAACCACCACGCCGAGCGTTCGTTTCATGCCCGGAATTGTACGCTTACGAGCCCGCTTTAATCGCAACCGCCTTGTCGTTTTGATAGGTGATCGACAGCGGCTTTCCCCCATTCGCGTAATGCAAAGTTCTCCAACCATAATCGCCCGAACCGTCGGACACGCCCATCCCAATCGCGAAGCTGGCCTGCAACTCGCTCATCCCCGCTCGCACTTCATGAGCGTCAATCTTCTTCCACACATCCGCCGGCCAGTGCTTGTAAAGCTCGCGTGGATCTTCGATGAAGAAAACGTCATCGGAGTAAATCTTAAAATCGCCGCCCTTAAACGCACCGATCGGAACCGCATAGGCCTTCCCATTCATCGAAAAGCACGCCATCACCTGCTTGATCCCCGGAGCCAGCGGAGAAACATCGGTCACCACATCCTGAATCGCCAGCTTCTGCAAAGGCGGCAACAGTCCCGCCTCATGCCCGAAATCCGTCCTGTGCCGCTCCCGATCATAGGGATAGTAAGTAAGTTGATAACCGACCTTCACCCATACCGCCTGCTTGGTCAACTGGCGCGCTGACGTCAGATCATAAGCATGCAGCTTCTTCGGCGTAACGTAGTAGTCCGCCTTCAGCGCCGTTTCCGGCTTGGGCTTCGCCTCTTCCTTCATAGCCGCGCGCCGCTCGTACACGATGTAAGCCGCCCGCCCGCCCGCAATCACAAGGGCGGCCACCAGAAAGATCTGCAGTTTTTTCCGAAACTCCGGGCCGAGGGCCATGATTTAAGAACGAACTCCGTTCGTGTGGGGGCGGGCGCCTCGCCCGTCCAAGCCGAGCGAAGCTCGGCAACTGCCTGCGCTCACGATAACCTTGGATCCGCTATAGAATATGGACAAGCGTACTCGCTATCAATAATCCGTAATCGAACGAGCTCAAAGGAAATTCATGCCCCTCGCCCAGGACGACGTTCTGAACGCACTCAAGCAGTGCTACGATCCCGAAATTCCCGTCAACATCGTCGATCTCGGCCTGATCTATGAAATCCGCTTCGACGACCTACCCGAAGGTCAACAGGACGTCACCATCGATATGACCCTCACCGCTCAAGGCTGCCCCGAGCACGTCAACATCAGCGCGCAGGTCAAGTCCCGCGTCGAGCAACTCCCCGGCGTCCGCAACGCCAGCGTCAATGTAGTCTGGAATCCGCCCTGGACTCCCGAACGCCTAAGCCCCGAAGCCCGCAAACAACTCGGAATCGAGTGAAGCCGTCGTTCGCTGATCGCTATTCGCCGTTCGCCAATCGCCGTATCTCGCATTTCCGAACAGCGAACGACGAATAGCGAACTGCTAGTACTCCCCCAACTCCTCAAACGCCAGCGCCGCTCGCTTTTCCGCCAACTCTTCGAGCCTGCTGCCGATCTTCATTGCCAGATCCAGAAACTTCGTTCCCTGCCGCACATACGAAGGCAGCTCTTCGCGAATCTTGGCAAACTGATTCGGATACTCCGATGCCAGCACCGCCAGTCCCACCCCTCCCACCAGCACCGCCGCCGGACGTTTCCCTTTCAGCAGCAACAGGGTCGCCCCTCCCACCGATCCCGCAATCATCGCCCGCTTCCAGTTCTCCATCTCATCTCCTGACCGAAACTGCTCTTCCTAGCAGAATTCTAAATCAACTTTATACTGCCGCTGCCGTTCAATCGAACCCACCTATGGTGCGATTTTGAACTCTCCCGTCATGACCTTTGGAAAAGTAACGCCGGCGGCGGGACGGGCGTCCTCGCCCGTCCAAAGGCGCGTAGCGACGGCCGCCCTCGCGAGCCTGCCCTGAGCGAAGCCGAAGGGTCCAAGCCGAGAGCCGCTCGGCAGTTCCCTGTAATTCTGGACTCGCTATAGCGTTACCTTCGCTGCCCCACCAACGCGTTTTCGTCTCTGCTCTCCGAGGGACTACAATTCATTCAGTGAAAGCCTATCGAATCGAGCGCATCAAGAACGGCATGAAGTTCACCTGCACACAGTGTGCGCACAGCGTAAGCACGCTCGATTTCGAAGCGAAGGCCGGCAACCTTCGCACCCAAGCCGCAACCGCAATCAACCATCACGCCACCAAAGCGCACCAACCGCTGATAGTTCCCCCCTCCGACGGCCAGCAGCGCAGTTGGCGCTAGAGCGAGCTCCGGTTTCGTATCAGGGTGTGCCTTTAGGCATACCGCAAGTCGCTGAAATTGGTTCCGGCTTTAGCCGCTGCTGGCAGCGGGAGAACTGTCCACGCGGGTTTAGGGAAGGGCATGGCAGCCGCGCCGTAAGTGTCGCAAAATCAATGGCGCTTTTAAGCCGATGACGCGCGGCCAAGCTATCAAGATGACTTTTTCCGCAGCCTGTTCAGCCGTGCTCCAACCGCGAACCGGGAACTGACGACTGACAACTACCCCGTCACCGCCCGATCCGTGATCTCCAGTCCTTGATCGACGATCGCAAACGCCTCCCGCAGTTGCTGCTCGTTGATGCAAAGCG
>OBLU010006458.1_pt1 | contig 10429 bp, 10 predicted proteins | sample 1518681 | NCBI WGS metagenome assembly OBLU01 (sample SAMEA3539304, study PRJEB22396) | soil metagenome | biome: tundra; feature: field; material: soil | place: USA | collected 2010-05 | depth 0.15 m
TCAGCCCGAAGAAGATTCGACCACGAGCTGGCACTCCCGTTCCATCTTGTCCCCTGAATGATCATGTAGCCGGGGTGGAACTGGTACACCGGCCCAAGAATCGCATCCGCAAACTCGTCAAAGCGTGCGGACATCGCCACCGCGAGGGCCTCGGCTATCGCGCGCGTTTGCCGAGCGTAGGCGCGTAGGTCCGCCATCGCGTCGGGGTTATCGATCTCAAACGTGCGGTGCGCGTCGGCTTGCGCGACCCGCTCCAGCACCGTCTCGTATCCGCGCGCGGGCCAAGTCGATGCCACAAGCTCGGCTAGCTGCTCGCTTGCCACGGCGCTCTCCCTCAACTGATCGGCCACGTCCCGATGCTCGTCCATCGCGGCTCCACTGCGCCAGGTCGCCGCCAGAGCGCGGCCGTAACCTTGCGCCATGACGGAGATGGCGTCGCGCCCTTCGCCTCGGCGCAGCGCCTCCTCTACGTGGTCCGCCGCCCTCTGCGCTTCAGGCTTCGAGGTTCCTCGCCCGAAGTCGTCAACCGGCCAGCCCTCAACGGATGCGAACGGCTCCAGCAGGTCGGAGCCGCAGAACATGGCGTTCATTACGACCTCAGCGTCGGAGCGGGGCGCCGTCATGTACGAGCGGTCGTAGTCGACGCCAAGCTCCCGTGCGACCGGCTCAAGGATACGTCGGCTCTGCCGTCCGAGCTCAGCGGCCCTGGCGTCGGCGATCGTCAGCGGCGGTTCAAAGAGGCGTCGGATTCGCTGCCCGAGTCGCATAGACGTCTAGTCGATTAGCTCACGTGCCAGATCGACCCGCAGGTCCCGTGTTGCCATCGCAATGGTGACCACGAGGCTCCGGAGGCGATCCTTGGTCAGCCCCTCCCACTCCACGTCGTACTCGAAGACGACCACGTCGTCGGTTTCCGGCTGGAGGCTGAAATGCCCGAAAGCGAACCTCGAGTTGGCTTCGAGCATGAACCGCAACGCGCGCTCGGTGAGCTCTTGTGGGCCTTCATCGAGAGGGAAGGTCCAGAGGTTGACCCCCGCCTCCCGCTCGCCGATGGATCGGACCCCCAGCCCAACGATGATGTCTGTCGCGGGGACGGGGACGCTGAATCTCGGCAGCTCCTCGTCGATCCACGCCGACTCCCCGTAGAGCGCGGACACCCAGCTCCGAACCGCCGTGTAGCACGCTCGATGCGCGTCGTTGATGAACTCCATTGGGCTCCCTTGGTTGGGCCTTGCAGCGGATAGGGTACGACCCGCGCGGGATTGCCGTTTCGCGCCGGGGATCGCGACGGCCAACCGCGCTCGGTGCGTCCGCTGCCACAGGCCGAAGGACGCGGCGAAGCACGCGAGGCCGATCACAATGTCGAGGGCGATCAGGCCCGCACCCGTAGGCTTCTCAGTGAAAGCCCACTGGCCCTCCGCCGCGTTCAGAATCATCCCGATCCCGAACAGCACCAAGAATCCCGACCACCACCTCATGACCACCTGACGCTACACCGGGCGACGGCGGCGCGTCCGTGTGGATGTCTACTTTGTGGGCACTACGCGCCGTGGCAGCGCTTGTACTTGACGCCGCTGCCGCATGGACACGGGTCGTTGCGCCCGACGGCCTTCGCCTCGGTCTCGTCCAGCGGCGCGATCAGCCCCATACCACGCTCGAACGCCGGCACGACGCGCTCCCGTCCGTCGATCTCGAAGTAGTCGGTCGCCAGCCGCAGCATGTGCGAGTACGACCAGAACCCGGCGAACAGGCCGCGAGCAACATACTGCAGGCTGCGACCGGAGTCGACCCGGAAGCCGACCTCGTCGTCGGTGATCACCGGGCTGGCGAGCGACATCGCCGTGGTGTGATCGGTTTCCGTGTGGTCCGCGTGCGCGATCCGGTAAAAGCGGCGCAGTTCGCTCGGCTCGTCCCACTGCGGTTCGATTGCGCCCACGAGCTCGTGCAGCGACATGCCGCACCACAGCTTCGTGCTCCACTCCCCACCGAACAGTTCCTTCAGTTGCTGCATCTCGGCCTCGTCGGGCAGGTCGTCCAGCGGCGGCTCGCCTTGTGCCACCAGTCGCCGGTTCCACTTGTCGCGGGCGAGCCGCCGGTGCTTGTGGAACATGTCCGCCGCCTCGTCGGGATTCGCCCGCACCCAATAAGCCACCGCCATGCCCTCGAACAGTGAGCGGTTGAGCATCGCCGCCTGCGGCCCGAACCCGCCGATCGCGGCGTCGAACGAGCCGCGGAAGGTCTTGAATCCGCGCGCGGCCTCGGCCGCGATCGCCTTGTCGGCCAGGCTGTCGGTGATCGGCCTCCCGCGCCACGGGTCCGCTTCGAGGAGCTCGGCGGCGAGCGAAAGCACATCTTCGCACGCAGTCACCTGCCGCCCGAAGTGTTCCCGGGTGAGTCCTTCCACCTCCTCGCGTGATGTGAGCGCCACGCGCGGCTAGCCCTGCAAGGCCCGGTCAACCGCGGCCTGCGCCTGGTCGCTGAACTGCTCGCAGCATGCCTCGATCTCGAACCCCGATTGTGTGCGCTTGATCGACGCCGTCTCGTTGTGGACCGGGCACGTCAGGCGGCGGACCGCCCGCTCGACGTCGGCGTAGATCTCCTCTTTTACGTCGTCAGCCCCCGACCGGATCGCGCTCGCGATGTCCGGGTAAGACTTCCCGCCGCTGTCCGTGATCTTGATGTTGATGCCACTCACCTGCTGCTCCTTTCTCGGATCGAACCTACGTTCGCTTTCGAGTGTACGCCGGTCGGCGACGGCTTCGGTCAGCGGGGATCCGCAGTTCCGGAAAGCTGATCGAAAAGGACCACTGCGCATATGCGGAGTTATCCGTTTTCGACGGGCCGAGCCATCGTCGAATCGGGCTACGCGGGGACGACCGGGTGAGTGCCGCCGCGCGCGCGGACGGCGATGCCCGGCTGCCAGTCGATCTCAACGCGCTCCTCAATCGGTTGCCAGCGCCGACGCCTGGGGTCGGCCTTCGCGACGCGCACCTCGCGCACAAGCTTTCGCAGCGTACGTCGGTATGCATCCCTGGTCGCCGGGATCACGAGCGGCTGCCCCTCGCTCGGCCGGATCACATCCATGCCCTCCAAATCCGGATCATCGAGCGAGTGGAGCTCGGCGCGAGCCTTCTCGACGGCGTCCTCGCGCGCGAGGATTCCACGCTTGCGGCTCTCCGGGCTGAGGCCCTCCATCAGCGAAGGATCGTCAAGCCATTCGTTGAGCTGCTCTTCCACGCTCTCCACAACCGCCTTCGCGGCCAGCCATTGAGCCTGCAAGTCGGGCCGAGTGTCGATGATTTCGCCGGCTTCACCGCTCAAGACAGAGAGCACAACGCCATCGACGAGTGTGACTGCGGCTGCACAGCCAGGACAGCGACCGGTGGCGAACTGCTTGGCGCAGACGTAGAACGCCTTGCGGCCTTTCCCGACACCGGAGCCGACGATCCCCATCTTGTGCCCGCAGCCCGCGCACCGGACGAGCCCGCCGAGCAAAGCCTGGTCGGAGATCGACTCGCCGCGAGGGTAGAACTCGCTCCGTGCGCGGTTCGCAGCGGCGAACAGCTCAGGAGTCACGATCGGCTCGTGGGCATCCTTGTTGACTACCTGCCCCCTGCGGGCCTCTCCCAAGTACACGCTGTTCCGGATCCAGGCTCGGACGGTGCTTTTCCCGAGGTCACGGCCGAGCCTCTCACCGGCGTGCCGCGTGATTCGACCGTAAGACATCCCCTTCGCGCGCATCTCGAACGCTTCGCGCACGACCTCGGCCTCGCGTGGTTCCACGAGCAGCCGGCCGTTAGGGATCAGCTCCCCTCGGTCGTTGTAAGCCGGTTCGACCCGGTCTTTGCGGACGTAGCCAGTCGCGGGTTTCGACGCGATGTGGATACCTTCGGCGATCACCCGATCGGTCGTGGCCTTCCAGTTCGACTTCACGCGTTCGAGATACGCCTCAGCGAACATCAGGTGGAGTTTCAGCGCCATCCTTGAGCCCTGGTCAGACCGGCTGCTGTCGACCCCCTCGGTCACGCTGACGAGGCGCGCACCGGCATCGTGCAGTTTCTTGATCGCCAGCGCAGCGTCCAACTCGTCGCGGCCGAACCGATCGAGCGCGTACACGATCACGCCCTGCGACGCGCCCTGTTCGGCGCGCCGGACCAACTCCTCAAGCCCACGGTCGGCGATGGCCTTGCCTCCAGACACATCCTCATCCGTGATCTTCTTTCCGACCGTCACTCCTTCGCGCTCGGCCCAGCGCTGGCACTCGTCGAGCTGGATGCCCGGGGAGCGGTAGGCCTCCCCCAGCTCGCGTCGCTTCCCTACGCGGCTGACTCGCACGTACACATCCATCGTGGTCATTGGCGCCATTGTATCAATTTCGATTTGATTATGAGTCGCCGGGGGTGCATCCATCATAAGAGCGCTTATCGAGCGCTGCCCCCGCGGGAGTCTCGCTGACGGGCGCTTCTTGCACCTCTAGCTGAGGACTGCCACCGCTTGACAACAATTTGACATCCGGCACGCGGCGTAGCTTGTTGTCATGAGTGCTGCCGCTCCTCCTCCGGGCTCGGTCCGCGACGGCCTACTGGCCGAGGCCCGAGCCCTGGCGGGACGCATTCAGGCGCAAGCCGAGCAGGCCGAGCGGTTACGCACCCTCGCCGCCCGCATCGATCGCCAGACCGCTCAGGACTCCCAGGCCCTTCAGGATCTCCAGGGCATCTTGGGGGAGGCAACTCAACTCGGCATCGATGACTTCGACCACCGACTCGGAGGACAACGTCTGGAGCGGGTCGCGATCCGGCTTCTACGCGAACGCGAACGCACGGGTGAGGAGATCGAGATCCACTACCGCGAGTGGTTTGACCTCCTCCGTAGCTCAGGTCACGAGGTGGCGGGGAAGAACCCGCTTGGCACCTTCCTTGCGCAGCTGAACCGGTCCGCGGTGGTCGAGCGGGTCGGTGCCAGGACCGGCCGCTATCGCCTCCGGGCTGTGGCGTAACACCGACCTTCGTCTGCTCCCGGACTCCATCGCCCAGGATCCCCGGCCGGATCGTGGGCGATCTCGCCGTCCGGAGACGGCGCTACGGTCTGATACGCGTATATGCGTCGACTACTACACGTATGTTCTCCGGGCACGCGCCTGAATCGGTCCCAGGTCGACTCGCTCGCCTACCGCGCTCCTGTGCGGTGTGATCCGGCAGGCGCTCGCCCCTTCCCGCACTCCGGGGGATAGGAGCGCCCGTGAGATACACGGACGCTCAGCTGCGTACATGGGATGAGCGCCGACTGCGGGTTGGCCGCAAGAAGCGCGATGAGCTCATGAAGCAGGCTGGGAACCTGATCGCCAAGCTGGAAACCGCGATACCCGAGTCCAGTGCCTTCACCGTAGTGCGCTTTCGCCGCGCCGGCTCCCTCGTGAAGGCGACGGCTCTCCATCCGCGGGGCGACACCGGCATCGACGCGGACGTGGCGGTCTACCTGGACGCGTCGGCCGCAACCGATTGGGATCTGGCGACACTCCACGCAACGTTGCGGGACATCGCGATCAGCGCGTACCCGACCAAGTCCCCCGCAGATTTCTGGGTTCAGCCACACACCATGGGCATGGAGTTCATTGCGTCTGGGCTCAAGGTCGACCTCGTCCCACTGATTGCGATTGAAGGTGATGCTGAGCGCGGTTGGATGGTCGACTCCTACGGCCAACGTGCCCACCTGGCGGATATTCCCGGCCACATCAAGTACGTCCGTGACTTGGCCGCCGAAGATTCGCGGTACCGGCCGCTTGTCCGGATGATCAAGTGCTGGCGAAACGAAGCCGAACTTCGAACGGCGTTGGGTTCCTTCCCGATCGAGCTGATCCTCGCTGAGATCAAAGCCGACCAAGGCCCGCCACCGACCCTCGAAGCCGGGCTGCAGCGGCTCTTCCTCTACATAGCTCAGTCGAACCTGGCAGATCCGATCCTCTCCGGACACAGCTCCGCCCCTGATGCCTCCGATCCAGTCGTGATCCTCGACCCGTGCGACCAAGAGAACAACGTGGCTGCCTTGATCACCGCGTCACAGCGAGATGACATCGTCAAGGCCGCCGAGAAGTCGTGGGAGACGCTCGCGCTAGCTGCCGAGGTGAGCGGCAAGGGGGAGACCGAGAAGTACTGGCGTGAGGTGTTCGGCACCGGGTTCACGACCGAGGCCTATGAGCGCCTCTGAGACCTACAGCACCACCTACACCGCCGCCGACGTCAAGAAGGTTGCCGCACGGTTCGCGGCCGACGTTGCGATGGTCGCCGAATCCACGGGAAAACTCTCTCCCGCCACAGTCCAGAACTACATATCCGACGTGACCGCCATCGCTGTCGAGGGTTACCTCGAACGCATCTTTCTCGCCCTTTTCGACGCCAACGGAGAGGAAGTCCGAGCCCGCCGTTACGAGGTATCGACCGACGCATCGCTGTGGACGCCGGATCGACCCGGTGACAACCTCTGGCCAAAGCTCTCGGGCGGAGAGCTAACGGTGATCATCTCCCACAATGCCGATTGGGCGGCCCTCACGCCCGAGAAGAAGGCAGAGTTCAACGCCGGCTTGGCGGTCAACTGGTCCGCGACCGAGATCGATACCAGCTTTCCCAAGCTCAGGGGCGGCGCGAGCCGTCGCTACGCATCAAACGCCTACGGGCTCGAGCGAACGGACTTCGAGTGACCGAGGCGAGCAAGCTCTTCGAGCTCGAGCTTCCGCTGCCAGACTCAGGCCTCCATGACCTCGGGCAGCGCCTGATCGGATTCCAAGACCGATACGAGCACCTCGGCCGCGCCTTCCAAATGTTGCTCGATCCAGCGGCCGCCGACGCTTGGGCGAGGGAGCACCACGGGCCCGACCTGCCGATCGTCGCCGTCCTCGCCGAACGCTACCCGCTGGTCGTCCTTCATGGCGATGTCGGGACGGGAAAGACGGCCTTTGCCGAGGCCGCAGCGGACCGGCTCTGCCGCTCGCCACGCCGGGATGGCACCCTCATGAAGCTCAGCACCCGCGTGCGCGGAGTCGGCAAGGTCGGGGAATTGAGCCATCTGATCAACGAGGCATTTGCGGCGGTTGAGGTCGCGGTCGGCAGGGAACGCGCGGCGATCCTGATCATCGATGAGGCCGACTCGCTCGCAGCGAGCCGCGGAGACGGCCAAAGCCACCACGAGGACAAGGTGGGCGTGAACACGCTCATCCAAAAGATCGACGACATCCGCCGGCTCGACGGGCGGCTCCTGGTGTTCCTTTGCACGAACCGCCTCGGGGCGATTGATCCGGCGCTCCAGCGTCGCGCCGGCTACACAGAGGAGTTCGAGCGACCCGATGCCGAGCAGCGCCGAGCGCTGCTCGAGCACGACCTCAAAGGCCTGGGTATCTCCAAGCAGGACATCGAGTCGCTCGTGAAGCTCACCGCCGCGCGAGACTCAACACCGGGGTTCACGTTCTCCGACCTGCGCACCCGCCTGATCCCCATGTCGGTGCAGCGTGCTTTCCCTGACCGCCCTCTTAGCGCTGCGGACCTGATCACGACGGCAGAACAGACAAAGCCCTCGCCAAGCTTCAACCAGAAACCCTAGGTGGGCCGCCGCGTTCATCTCACGGGCAGCGCATCGCCGCAGTGCGACCCCGGCCTGCTGCGCTGGACCCATCGCGCGCTGCGCGCCTTTCTCAGGGCACATCTCCGAGGCGGCGGATCCCTCATCGCACAGCTGGGAGGAGAGCCGTACCATCCCGCAGCGGACGATCTCCCCCGTACTTTCGACTGGCTGGCGGTCGAGGTCGCACTCGAAGCACTCCGCGCCGGAGAGGTCGGGCCATCCGCGGAAGACCCGCTCGTGCTCTTACGTGGTTCCCGTCGTGGCTTTGAACAGATTCCCGCTCACCGCCGACCTCTCTACGACGAGCTGGTCAGCCGGGAGGCGATAGAGCTGCAGCTGCTCCCTGACACGTGGCGCTCCGGCGCATTGATTCGCCAAGCGCAGGCGCGCTTGGGCGACGTGCTCGTCATCGCGAGCGGCGGAGCCGGCGTAGAGCACCTCGCCGACATGTACACCGCGCACGGCCGCGCAGTGGTGCCCTGGGATGTAGATCTTGGTTCCTCGGGGGATGACGGCGCCCTCGGAGGGGTCGGCCTAGCGCGCAAGGCATTGGGCGACGCATCGAGCTTCTTTCGCCTGGCCGTGGGAGGTGGCGCGGAGGCTCGCCTGCTGCAGCTGAAGGTGGATCCCGCGAACGTTGGTGACCCCGAGCCGGCGGGATTGCAACTGGCATCGCTGGTGGGTGACCTTGAACTACCCCCGGCGTTCTGCGTGCGCCTGTTGAACCCCGCCGTTCCGCTCTACACGGAGGTCGAGGAGCACTTCCGCACTGTCGTCGACCCCGTGCTTGAGGGGCTCGGCTACCGAGTCGTCGATCTCGGCCGCGAGCGTCAGGAGGCGGCGTGGATGAACGACGAGATCTTCCGGCAGCTCGACCGTGCACCGCTGGCGTTCTGCGACCTGACCGGCCAGCGCTCCAATTGCTTTACGGAGCTGGGCTACGCCCTCGGGAATCGCCAGCGGGTCATCCTCAGCGCACATGACGCAGAGAGACTCCCGTTTGACACGGACAAGTTGCCTTGCCGGTTCTGGAACCAAAGCGAACCCGTCGAGGTGCGCCGCGAGAGCCTCCTTGGGCACATCGACCAGTTCGGCACCCTCCCGCCAATTGTCCAGGCTGCGTCTCTGCTGTGAGCGACCGAGCAGACCTTTACTTCTCACTCGACATCGAGGCCGACGGGCCGATCCCTGGCCGCTATTCGATGCTGGCGTTTGGTCTTGCGGTGGCAGCTCGCTTCGACGGCACGACGTTCGAGAAGCGCGATCCGACTGCAGACACCTTCTACCGGGAGTTGCAGCCGATCTCGGAGGAGTTCGACACCGCCGCCCTCGAGGTCTCGCACCTGGACCGGACTTTCCTCGTGCAATCGGGTGCGGAGCCGGCATCAGCAATGACCGAGGCCGCCGCGTGGATCGAGCACACAGCCGGAAGCGACCGCCCTGTCGCCGTGGCGTTCCCGGCCTGCTACGACTGGCTGTTCATCTACTGGTATCTCGTCACGTACTCGGATCAAGGCTCACCGTTCGGCTTCTCGTCATGTCTCGACATGAAGACGATGCTCCAGCAGCGAGCGAACGTCGTCATGGACAAGGCCGGGCTCAGCGACCTGCCTCGAGGCGTACGCGCCAGCCGCCCCCATACTCATAACGCTCTAGATGATGCGGTCGAGCAGGCGGAGATCTTTCAGCACCTCTGGACCTGGCGCCCGTAGCTAGCCGACGGGCGCCGATGAATCGATCTCGTCACCCGCGACTGTACCGCGCGAGCACGTGCTCAATCTCCTGACGTCCCTCGGGATCGATCATCCTGGGGCTCGCCGTTTGAGATCACGATCAGGATCTCGCGCGCCTGTGATGCGCCCCACTGGCTCCAGGCGGTGGGCCTGACGGCAAGGCTTTCTGACGCCCGCCCCTGCAGCGCATCGCGTCGCAGCAACCGGCTCTTCTATCCCTACAGCTATCCCTAAAGCCCACCACGCCCCGTGTTTACTGGCCGAAACGCCCCAACCCCGCGGTCTCCAAAACCGCAACGCCAGGTTCGATTCCTGGGTCCCCCGCTTGAGAAAAGCCCAGGAATCCTGGGCTTTTCCGCTTTCTAGAGCCTATTTCGGGCCGCAACGCGACATGCGGTGGTTCCGCATAGATCCGCCTGAATCCGCTCCGGTCTGATGTTTTCTATCCCTAGGACTATCCCTAGAGAACGCCGGTTGATGCGACAACGCCCTGTGGGGTGCCTTTATTCGATCGGGCACGGTTTTAGGCGGCGATGCTGTACTCGTGGATGAGGCCGCCGAGCCGGTCGTGCCTGCGGATCGCGGCCACTCGCGGCCACTCGCGGCGTCGCGAGGGGTCGTGTCGACTGGTGGTGTTCGGGGGGTGCGAGGCAGAGCGCGCGGTGCGGCCGATGGCCGTTGTAGTGGCCAATGAACTCGGCGAGCACTCGTTGTAGGTGTCGGCGGTTTGCGATCAGCAGCCAGTCCAGGCACTCGCGTCTGACGGTGCCGACGAATCGCTCGCAGGTCGCGTTGGCCTTCGGTGCCCTGACCGGGGCGCGGATCACGCGGATGCCCTCGCTGTTGAACACGCTGTCGAAGGCGCGCGTGAACTTGCCGTCGTTGTCTCGGATCAGAAACTCCAGGGGTCTGTCGCGCTCAGCGAGCGAGAACACAAGGTTCCTCGCCTGCTGGGTCGTCCACGCGCCATCCGGGTGCTCGGTCATGCCGGCGAGGTGCACGCGCCGGGTTGAGAGCTCGATGAAGAACAGCACATAGATTCGCCGCAGGCTGATGGTGTCGACCGTGAAGAAGTCGCACGCGAT
>OBLU010006459.1_pt1 | contig 10428 bp, 9 predicted proteins | sample 1518681 | NCBI WGS metagenome assembly OBLU01 (sample SAMEA3539304, study PRJEB22396) | soil metagenome | biome: tundra; feature: field; material: soil | place: USA | collected 2010-05 | depth 0.15 m
GAGAGTACTGTGATCGCGCCGGCCGCCGGTGATCGGCGTCGGTCGGCAACCCGCTAGCCTCGGTGCTGTGAGTGTGGCCCGAACCCATGACGGCGCAGAGGCGGCGCGGCTTCTGGCAGGTGGAGGTCGGCTGCGCCGGCTCGCCCACGACATGGCGTCCGATCTCCACATGACCAGGATCGCCGCGCCTCACGCACCACCGGCGGGGCTAGTCCTTGGACCGCTCGACGCCCATCCAACCGTGGTTGCCGACGCCGCCGCGGCGGCAACCATGCCAGGGCACATCGACTATGGGATCTGGCTGGGGGTCGATCGCGGTGAGTACTGGAGACAGCTGTTGGACGGCGACGGCCCGTGCGGATCGGTCCTGGCAGCAGCCTCACGGCTCGCGCGTGATGCCGATGGTGCTATTGCCGGTGTGGTGGTGGTGACCGAGATGCCGGCCACCGCATGGTGGGCGGGAGATCCGTGGATTCCGGAGATCTTCGTGGTCTCCAGCTTCCAGGGACGCGGGCTTGGCGGTCTGCTCCTCGAGCACGCTGTCGGATGGTGCGCCCAGGCCGGGAACGAGCGCCTCGGACTGACGGTCAGTGAGGGCAACCCGGCAAGGCGTCTCTACGAGCGTTTCGGGTTTCGGGCCTTTCGCTCCACGTGGCTCATCGACCGCGCCTCAGGGGTCTGGTGATGACGCGCGCGCCCAGCGCGACCGACTCGATTCAGCCGCCTGCGATGATCTGCGCCGGGCCTCTGGAGTTCGAGCATGGATGACCCCACCGTAACGGGGAGACTGAGCATATGACGGAGCGTCAGTTGCCGAAATGGTCCGAGATCCGGCCGCTGCTGCGTGCGAGACATGTGCAGATCAACGCGACCGACCGCCGGCTGGCTCGGGCGCTCACCATTGCCGACCTGCGCACCGCGGCGCGCCGTCTCGTCCCCCGGGCGGTGTTCGATTACACCGACGGAGCTGCCGAGGGTGAGATCAGCCTGAGCCGCGCTCGGCAGATGTTCCAGACGCTGGAGTTCACGCCGTCGGTGCTCCACGATGTGTCCGGTGTTGACACGATCAGCACGGTTCTGGGCCGCCCCTCCGCGGCGCCGTTTGCGTTCGCGCCCACGGGCTTCACGCGGCTGATGCACCATGAGGGCGAGCGTGCGGTGGCTCGTGTCGCTGACCGCTACGGCATCCCGTATGCACTGTCCACCATGGGGACGACGTCGATCGAAGACGTCGCATCGGCGGCGCCCAGCGCGCGGAAGTGGTTTCAGCTGTATGTGTGGAAGGATCGCGCGGCTGGCGAGGAGTTGATGATGCGCGCCAAGGCGGCGGGCTTCGAGGCCCTGATGCTGACCGTCGACGTCCCGGTCGCCGGGAATCGACTGCGCGACGTGCGCAACGGCTTCTCGATCCCGCCGACGCTCACGCTCAAGACGGTGGCCGACATCGCCACGCATCCGGCGTGGTGGGCGAACCTCCTGACCACAAAACCCCTGACCTTTGCGTCACTCAGCGCCTGGGACCGCACCATCGCCGAGCTGATCGACGAGCTCTTCGATCCGACCATGACGATGGCGGACCTCGAATGGGTGCGGTCGTGCTGGGGCGGGCCCCTGATCATCAAGGGCATCCAGTCGGTCGGCGACGCACGGCGCATGGCGGATGCGGGTGTCGACGCGATCGTCCTGTCGAACCACGGCGGCCGTCAACTTGACCGGGCGCCGGTGCCGCTGCGCCTGGTCCCCGAGGTCGTCGACACCGTCGGAGATCGGGCCGAGATCTGGGTGGATACGGGAGTCATGAGCGGCGCCGACATCGTGGCGGCTGTTGCCCTCGGCGCTCGGACCGTGCTCGTCGGCCGGGCGTACCTCTATGGACTCATGGCCGGCGGTGAGCGCGGCGTTGAACGGGCGACGAGCATCCTCGTGCGCGAGCTGCGCCGGACCATGCAACTCCTCGGAGTGCGCAGCCTGTCAGAGCTTGATCGTCGCCACGTCAGGTTGGCCTGACCGGATGCGCCGCGGGTGGATCCGGAAGTGCCTCGAGGAAATCCTGTGACGGCACGAAGAACAGGGCGCCGGTGACCGCCGTTGAGAAGTCGAGGATTCGATCGTAGTTGCCCGGCGGGTCACCGATGAACATGTTGCTGAGCATGCGTTCGGTGATGCGCGGCGTGCTCGCATAGGCGATGTAGTACGTGCCGAACTCACCGCGTCCGACACGGCCGAACGGCATGTTGTCGCGTAGGATCTTGAGCTCGGTACCGTCTGAGTCGGTGAGAACGTTGAGCGCGACGTGGGAGTTGCTCGGCTTCTGATCGTCAGCAAGCTCGATGTCGGCGAGCTTGGTGCGTCCCACCGCCTTTTCCTGAGCCTCGACCGGGAGCGCGTTCCATGCGTCGAGGTCGTGCAGATACTGCTGCACGATCACGTAACTCCCGCCGGCGAATGCGGGATCGCCGGCGGCGATGGTCACAGCGTCATACGCGGCCTCGCCGCTGGGATTCTCGGTCCCGTCGACGAAGCCGAGAAGGTCGCGTTCGTCGAAATACTTGAAGCCGTGGATCTCCTCGACGACGGTGACCTTGCCCCGCAGCCGGTTCATGATCTGGCCGGCAAGCTCGAAGCAGAGATCCATCTCTACGGCACGGATGTGGAAGAGCAGATCGCCCGGTGTCGACGCGGCGCGATGCCGGTCGCCGACGAACTCGGGAAGTGGGTGCAGCTCGGCCGGCCGGCGCCCGCTGAACAATCGGTCCCACGCTGCCGATCCCACCCCGACGACGCAGGTGAGGCCGCCGTCCGGGATCCTGAAGCCGACCGACCGCTGCAGCCCTGCGCAATCGGCGAGGAGGTCCCGAGCCACGGTCTCGCCGCCGGGATCGATGGTGACGACGAGGAAGATCGCGGCCCCGGTGAGCGGGCTCAGCACCGGCTGCGCGATGGGTCCCCTGCTGGAGTCGGACGGCGCGGTCAAGACTGGGTGCTCCTCGAGGTCCGAGGCCGGTTACCGACCCAAGTGTAGGTGGTGCGGGGAGAGGGCTCGGCCACGAGTCGGCGAAGTGTCGATGGTGTTCGCGCGGCGGATGTTGACGACCTCCACGTGCGTCTACACTTACCGTAAGTGATAGCTAACCTAGCGGGTCCTGAAGCATGCGGGCCTGGTGATCGACCGCGCCGAGGCGAATCGGCGCATCTACAGCATCGACCAGCGCGGCATCGCCGAGCTGCGCGCGTATTTCGAGCGATTCTGGGATCAGGCGCTCGGTGCCTTTCGGACAGCAGCAGAACAATCAGCAGGCAAGGAGGAGGCATGACCACCCAGACAGCAGGGACATCGGTTCGCGCATCGGTGCTTGTCGAGGCGCCGATCGCCCACGCGTTCATGGTCTTCACGGAGCAGATGGGCACGTGGTGGCCTCCCGATCACTACATTCTCGAAGGCGAGCTGAGTGAGATGGTCTTCGAGCCGCGCGTCGGCGGTCACATCTTCGACCGCGCCACCGACGGCACGGAGTCGCACTGGTCGCGCGTGCTCGCCTACGACCCACCCCACCGGCTCGTGTTCAGCTGGGACATCAGCATGCAATGGCAGATCGAGACCGACCCAGAGCACACGAGCGAGGTCGAGGTCACCTTCGTCGCAGAGGGACCGAGCCGCACGCGCGTCGACCTCGAGCACCGCAAGCTCGACCGCCACGGCCGCGGCTGGGAGTCGATGCGCGACTCTGTCGGGGGAGACGAGGGCTGGCGGAAGGGCCTCGACGCCTTCGAGAAGGCGTCGGCCGCATAACGGAGAGCGTTGGTGAGGAGCCGCCCGAAGGCGGCTCCTCCCAACTGGTCACGTCAGCGAGGGCAGGGGTTGTTCGGCAGGTTCTTCTGGTAGTCGTTGTATGAGAACGAGGCACCGCCTCCAGGTCCGGTGTACGCGACCTTCAGCAGCTGCCCGTACTGCTGGTGCGCGCCGTAGTTGTTGGTGCTGAAACCGGGGTACATCTGACCGACGGTCCATGCGCATCCACCCAGCGCGGCGCCGGTGGTGTAGTACGGGTAGAACTGCGCCGGAGTCCCGTCGTCAGTCGGCGGGATGATCGTGCAGCCTGCGCCCGTGTTGTTGTCGCACGTGCCGAGCTGGTCCTCGATCGCCGGAAGGTCCGTGTTGAACCCGACCGACGAATAGTTGGTGCGGTAATCCTGCCCGGTCAGCGGGCTGGTGAAGATGAACGGGGTCGGCCGGGACGAGCTGCCGTTCGGCCAGTCGTTGAGATACGAGGCCCCGTCGTAACCGACGTTGGATCCCTCGCACCCACCGATCTTGATGAGACCCGATGCCGATCCGGGCCAGCAGCCGAAGTCGTCGCCGTCCGCCGGCTCCGTGTTGCTCCCGATGCCCTCATTGCCGACGCAGCTGCCCGTGGTGGCGTCCACGGAGCTGCAGTAGTCGAAGTGTCCGATCTCGGTGTCGAACGCCACGTTGTAGGTTGCCGCCGCCCACGGAACGGTGGTCTGGGTGCTGGATGTGGCGTACATCGGATGGAAGTTGTACGGGATGTTCTTGCACTGGGTCGAGGGGCTGGGTGCGAACTTGACCTGGCCGAAGCCGTTGGAAGCGCTCGCCGTCATCGATCCGGCGGTCCCGTTCGTGGTGTCCTTGACGACCGCCTGGAGACCGCTTGACGTGTCATGCAGGGTCACCTTGAACGTATCGCCCTGGTTGAGGAACTCCACCTTGTGCGGGTCTGGGGTACCGGAGGCAAGCGCCTGGAACTGCACGGGGTTCGGCGGGCCCTGCGGCTTGCCGGTGTGTGTCAGGTACGCGAAGTTCACGTACTCCTCACCGACGGTAGCCTCACACGTCGAGTTGAGCTGCTGACCGGTCAGCGAGTTCAGCGCGAGGCTGTCGATGGTCAGAGCGACGCACCACTGCGTGGGGGAGCAGCTGAAGCCGTTCCACTGCTGCACATAGCCGGGCGGATAGAACTGCAATTCCATGTATGCCGCGCCCGGGTGGTAGGGGCTCTTGACCGGGTTCACGATGTTGACATTGCTGTCCGGAACGCACGAATTCACGAGCTCCGGATACGACTGCGAGTCGCACATCGCCATGCCGAACCAGAAGGCTGGAGCGTACTGGAAGCTGTAGACGTGCTTGCCCGGGACGTTGGTGGCAGACGGCTCCGTCGGAAGGATGCCGCTGTACGACATCTGGTTGCCCGAGCCGCTCTGGTTCGAGTAGAAGAGCACGCTGGGTTCGTCATGTCCGACGTAGTGACCGAAGACCGAATCCGAGTCACGCACCTCGGTGCAGAGGAAACGGGCGCCATTGCTACAGTCGATGTGCGTCGGTGCCTTCGGGGCGGCCGACGACGCCGACGACGTGAGCCCGCCGCCCGCCAGCGCTGCCGGCACGGCGAGCGCCGCCACAAAGAGCGGGGCTGTGAACCTCAATCGGGGGTGTCCCATCGCGTCCTCCGTGAGTGGAGGTTTTAGAGGTCGCGGAGACCGGTCCCCCCTCAGTGAACGTCCACTCCTGCCGTTCCTGATCGCCCGCAGGCTAGCAGTCTTGTGCCCGGCGTCGCAACCGCCTTCCGATCCTGCCCCCGAGATTGCGGAACGTCAGCCCTCGCGGCCGCGGATCTGCACCCGGCCGGCGACCTTTCGAGTCTCGAATTGCGGCTGCGGAAATGTCGCGGGACCACCCAGTACCGCGCCGTCGCGGAGGCGGAATCGGGAACCGTGCCAGGGGCAGATGACGTTGCCGTCGGCGATGGTGCCTCCGTTCAAGGGACCACCAGCATGTGTGCACGTGTTCTCGAGTGCGCACAGGGCCCCGTCCACCCGCGTGAGCAGGATCTTGCGGTCGTCCACGTCCACCACCGTGGGTGCTCCCTCAGTCACGTCCTTATCGTCGGCGACGTCGGTCCACTCCGCAGGGCCGGACAGCCACGCGGTGTGGTTGACGGCGAGAGCTCGATCGAGCACCAGGTCACCACCCAGATATGCGGCAGCGGTCCCTGCGGCGAGCCCGACCACGGAGAGCAACCGGCCGCGGCCTTTCCGTCCGTGCAGGCGCACCCCCAGCGATGCGAGTTGCAGACCCAGGACGGCGGTATTGAGGAGTCCATGGACCAATGCAAGCCGCCGATCGCGACCATAGGTGACCGACCAGTCGGCCGTTCCCGTTGCAGCGGTCGCGCCCGACGCGATGCAGCCCACGGCGGTGAGCATCGTCGCGCCGGCGTCGTCACCGATCAGGTCGAGAAGGGGCACGCTGGTCCACATCCCAAGTGGCACATCGCTCAGGGCCGGGTGGAGTGCGTGTCCGAGCCAGCGACCGTGGAGCAGCTCCATCAGGGATCGCCGGCGGGTCAGTGGGTCGAGAGCCTTGACGAGCCACTCGCTGAGGCTCTCGAGGCCGGGTAGCTCCTCGATGGCCGCGACGACCTTCGCGTACGGGGGCTGGGTGTGTTCCTGCTGATCGCTCACTCTGATGACACTCGCACTCTCCGGACACGCGGAAGCTTGTGGGTCGGCCGTCGGGCGTTCCCGTCGCACAAGCGTACATGCCGTGCACCGAGCACAGCCGGCGCTCCACGGAGCGGGGGCGCGCAGGAGTGCTGACGCCGTACGTTCCACTCCAAACCGCACTCGGTGGCGCCGACGGCGTGCGACACTCGGTTGCGTGAACGCGCGGAGCCGGCTGGCCGTCTGCCTGGGCCTCGGGGTGATCGGCTTCGGCGTGGCGTTCGTTCTGACCGAGTGGCAGGTGGCGATCCTCGCCGGCTGGGATGTGACCTCCGCCGCGTTTATCCTCATTGTGTTTTTAGGGATTCGCGGGAAGGATGCCGCCGCTACGAAACAAGCCGCCGTCGGCGAAGACGACTCACGGACTGCATCTGAGGCGATTCTTGTCGGCGCGAATATCGCGAGCCTCGTGGGCGTGGCCTTCGCGCTGATCGCAGCGGGATCAACGCACGGGTTCATCAAGTCCGCGATCACCACGCTCGTCGTGCTGAGTGTCGTGCTGTCGTGGGCAGCCGTCCACGTCGTGTTCATGCTGCGCTACGCCCGGCTCTACTACGCGCTGGGAAGCGGCATCGATTTCCATGCCGATCAGGCCCCCGACTTCAAAGACTTCCTGTACGTCGCGCTCACCATCGGCATGACGTTCCAGGTGTCTGACACCGATCTCAACGCCAAGGCAATTCGCATGACCGCGATCCGCCACGCACTGTTGTCATACCTGTTCGGTGTGGTCGTCGTCTCGACGACGATCAACGTCATCGCCACGCTGCTGACCAAGTAGCTCGACACCTCGGTACGCGGTCGTGGAGCGCGGTCGACCTCACCGCGGCGCGCGGACAGGCGGTATCATCGAACGAATGTTCGTATGGCTCGATCATCTGACTGAGGCCCAGCGGGTTGCCGTCACCCATGAAGGCGGCCCGCTCCGGATCCTCGCGGGCGCCGGCACGGGGAAGACCACGACGCTCTCAGCCAGGGTTGCCTGGCTGCTGGCGACCGGCGCGTTGCCTGAACGGCTGCTCCTGCTCACGTTCACCCGGCGGGCGGCGCGGCAGATGCTCGCGCGCACCTCGTCGCTGATGAGCGCCGCGGGACTCGACCGCGGCGCCGGTTCCCCGGCGGGTCGGGTGATCGGGGGAACGTTCCACGCGATCGCGCATCGGACGCTCCGCCGCTACGCGGCCACGCTGGGAGTCCCGGAAGGGTTCTCGGTGCTCGACACGGCTGATGCGGCCGACGTCATCGACATGGTGCGCGACGAGCAGGGGCACGCTGCATCAACACACCGACGCTTCCCGCGCAAGACGCTGCTCGTCGACCTGTACTCGGCCGCAGTGAACACCGGTCGGCCGTTGTCCGCGATCGTGCCCGAAATAGCGCCGTGGGCTGAGGACTTCATCGACGCCATCTCGGAGATCTGCCGCGCGTACGTGCGTCGCAAACGGTCGGCGGGGCTGGTCGACCTCGACGACCTGCTGCTGTTCTGGCGTGCGGCCGTGCAGGACGATCGTCTCGGCCCGCGTCTCGCGAGCTCTGTCGACCACGTGCTCGTTGACGAGTATCAGGACGTCAACGGACTCCAGGTCGACATCCTGACCGGTCTCCGCCGCGCCGACCCGCGGATCACCGTCGTCGGCGATGATGCACAGGCGCTGTACTCGTTCCGCGCCGCGGAGCCGCGTCACATCCTCGAGTTCGACAGTGTCTTTCCCGGATCGACGACCGTCATCCTCGAGACGAACTACCGATCGAGCCAGCAGATCCTCGATGTCGCCAACGCGGTCGGAGCCGACGCGACGGTCGGCTTCTCGGCGGTGCTCCGGGCGGCGAGGACCGCGCCCGGTACGGGCCCGCAGCTGGTGCGCTGCGCCGACGAGGACACGCAGACCGACGCCGTCTGCGACCGAATCCTCGCGCACCGCGAGGCCGGAGTCGCGCTGCACGAGCAGGCTGTGCTGGTGCGAGCTGCTCATCATTCGGCTCTCCTCGAGCTCGAGCTCGGCGCACGGCGAATTCCGTATGTCAAGTACGGCGGTTTGCGCTTCATCGAGGCTGCGCACGTCAAGGACATGCTCGCGGGGTTTCGCCTGGCCGACAACCCGAGTGACGTCGTCGCCTGGTTCAGGCTGCTGCAGCTGCTCGTGGGGGTCGGTCCCGCGACAGCGCATCGCGTGGTGGCCGAGCTCGGGCTGCTGGGCCCGGACGACGTGCCGCAGGAAGGTGACGTCCTGGAGTCGTGGGCACGCGCGTCCGAGCATCTGCCCGACGCGGCGCGGCCCGCGGCGCGAGACCTTGTGATGGCCTTCAGGACGCGCCCTGGGGAGTCCATTCCCACGCACGCTGAGCGGATCCGAGTGGCCGTCGCACCGCTGGTCGAGGCGGCGTATCCGGCGGCGTCCGCGCGACTCGCCGACCTTGACACCCTGGTCGCGGCCAGCACGAAAGTCGGGCGCCTCTCCGACGTTGCGGCGGACCACGTCCTCGAGCCGCCACGGTCCACGGGGAACCTTGCGGGACCTCCAGTGATCGATGAGGACTGGCTGGTCATCTCGACTGTGCACTCGGCGAAGGGGCTCGAGTGGGACGTCGTCCATCTCCTGCACGTGACGGACGGCAACATTCCGTCGGACATGGCACTCGGTTCGCCCGCGGGCCTCGAGGAGGAGCGACGCGTCTTCTACGTTGCTTTGACGCGCGCCCGAAACGCGCTGCACCTCTACGTCCCGCAGCGTTATCACCACCACCCGAACGGGCGCGACGACCGGCACGGCTGGGCGCAGCCGTCCCGTTTCCTCTCCGAACGGGTGGTCTCGCGTTGTGACCAGCTGACCGAGACAGGCCGCCGGCCGGACTCAATCGAGACGATGCCGCGGGTTGACGCCGGCGAGCAGATCGGAGTGGCGCTCGACGCATTGTGGTCGTAAGGCTGCCGATGCACGACGCCCACCACCGCCGGAAGCGGCCTATGCTGATCGCACGATGAGTACCGAGCAGCAGGATCGCAAGCCCGAGGATGAAGTCACCAAGGAGCAGGGGCAGGCGGACGACCGCCGGCGCAAGGACCAGGTCGAGAAGCTCGAGCGCGATCGTGCCGACGAGGCAGGGCGGCGCTCGCGTGAGGGTACCTGAGCCGGGATCTGAACTCTCAGGTCGAGGGCGCGCGCGCGCTTCCGGCAAGACTGGACGGCGCAGCCGCTGACCCTCGGGCGAGCAGCAGCGATCCCAGGGTGGCGGGGATGAGCGTGAGGCACCCGCCGGCGACCAGGGCGGCCGCTTCGGCCGGTCCCAGGAGCCCCGTGCTCAACCCGAGGCTCGCGGCCGCGGCGGGCATTCCCAGCTGCGCAGACGCGGCCAATCCGGTGGCGATGTATCGCTCGTGACCGGCAACGCGTGCCGCGATGACGTGGGTGATCACCGCAGCAGCCCCGAGACCGATCGCGAGAACGATCCGCGACGGCGAGGTGAGCAGCGCACGGAGGTTGAGCTCCGCCCCGAGGAGCACGAAGAACAGTGGCACGAAGAAGCCGTTTGCGACACCGGAGAACTGCACCACGAGGCGATCCGACTCATGCAATCGCACCAGGATCATGCCCGCCAGGAATCCGGCGACGAGCGTGCTCGCGCCGGTCTCCTGCGCGATCGCCGAAAGGCCGAGCAGCAGCACGAGCGAGATGCGCACCTGCCATGACCACCCGCGCTGCAACGACTCGTTGCGCATCTGCTGCACGAAGCCCCTGCGACGCGACCGCGCCGCCAGGAACAACACAACCACCCCAGCCGCAATGATCGCCGCATCGCCTCCGATTGCCTCCAGCGGATTCCCGGACTTGGCGAGCGTGAGCGGCATGATCACGACGGTCACCGAGTCGGCGAGCGCGACCCAGGCGATCAGGAAGGCGACGTTGG
>OBLU010006463.1_pt1 | contig 10421 bp, 7 predicted proteins | sample 1518681 | NCBI WGS metagenome assembly OBLU01 (sample SAMEA3539304, study PRJEB22396) | soil metagenome | biome: tundra; feature: field; material: soil | place: USA | collected 2010-05 | depth 0.15 m
CTACGGCATTGCCGGCGCAAAGGCGAGATTTTTGCTGCGAACGCGACCGGTGTGACTTGTGAATCAAAAGACGGAGTCAGTCTGTTCCCTCGGCGAATAATTTCTAAGAATCGTTCCAGCCGGTGCTTTTGTGCAGTTGCTTTTTTTGGCCGTAATTTCATAATCTTTCGTGATGCGGGTTTCAGAAGCATCCGCGCCGTGGTTGCGGCGATGTTTTAAAGCAGGAAGCCAGCGGGGCGCAATTACGCCGACAATAACATGAAGAATACTATTTGCCTTTTGCTCGCCATGATCCTGGTATCCGGATGCCGCACCCCTCAGGCAGCCGCCAATCCGAAGTCGAATGCCAGGGCAAAAGCCATTTTAAAGTATGTTCAAAGTCTTGAGGGGCGCACCAACAAATGTGTGATGTCCGGCCAATTTTCCAATTTTGGGCAGGGAGCGGACTTGCGTCTGGTGACTGAGATTCACGATCAGACGGGTCACTGGCCGGCGATTCTCGGTGTTGATTATGCCGGCCGGGGTGGCATTACCCACGACGCACCGAACCAAGCCGCCATCGAGTATTGGAAGCAGGGCGGGTTGGTCACCATCAGCGCGCATCTTTACAATCCCGCCCGGACGAATGTGGATGGCGGGGGACTGCGCGACAAGGGTGTTGATCTTGACACCTTGCTTGATACCCGGTCCGAGACGCATGTTCGTTGGATGCACGAACTCGATCAACTGGCCGGGGGCTTGCAGCAACTCAAGGAGGCCGGCGTGGTGGTGCTGTGGCGGCCGTTTCACGAGATGAACGGTGATTGGTTTTGGTGGGATGGCAAAGACCCGGCGACGTTCATCAAACTGTGGCAGCAGATGTTCAACTACTTCACAAAAACGAAAGGCCTGGACAACCTGCTCTGGGTTTACGCACCGAACCATGGGGACAAGACCGCCGCCTACTATCCCGGTGACCGCTATGTGGACCTGGCCGGGCTCGACGCCTATACGGACTTCATTGATACCAACCACATCAAGGGCTACGCCGAGATGGCGCAAATCAAAAAGCCTTTCGGGTTTACAGAATTCGGGCCGTACGGGCCCAGTAATCCCCCGGGCGACTATGATTATCTCCGGTTCATTCAGGGAGTGCAAAAGGATTTTCCCCGGACGGTATTCTTTATGAGCTGGAACGCCAAATGGAGCCTGGCCCGGAACACCAACACGACGGAATTATTGAATCATCCCTGGATCGTCAATCGGGAGGATTTGCCCAGGGGACTTGCGGGGAGCCCGTGATCTGCCACCGGTGCGATGGCATTCACGAAGACAAACGCCCGGCCAATTTCACAACCCTCACGGCTGCCACACGGCGCGCCAGAATTTCACCGGCGAATCGGACGTGATCAAGTTTGTCACATTAAGCACGCTGCCGGAAAGCGTGTTGGTGGAGACTGACAACCATGCGGCCAGATTGGTCGAGTTTTGGATCACGTAACGCACATTGGCCTGGCCTTGAAGTTGGAAAACGAACTGGCCGGCAGAAGCAGGTGGAAGCGCGGCCAAACGTGGCGCAGCCGGAGCGAGCGTGAAAAGCGTGAGCGACAACGGCGGAAGATTGTAACCAAAGTTTGTGCCGGCGCCGCCAAAGCTGTTTGTCGCGATGTCCTGTGCCGAATAAACAGCGTTGGTGCGGGTGGCTTCATCCTGGGGAATGCCATACGAGCGGATCGTCGCGGCGGAAGCCGGCGCAAATCCGTTCACGGCGATCTGCGCGTTGAGATTGGTGGTGATATTCTTGTTGAGCACGAGCAATGAAATCGCTCCGCTGGCGCGGCGCGCAACGTAGGCGGAGATCAGCGGGTAGTCGCTCGTCGCGCCGAGGATGGTGTCGCCGGCGCGCGCAAAGGATTGCATGAGCTTCGCGGCATAAAACGGAGGGTAACGGTTGGTGAGGCCGCCAACCATGCCCAGGTCACCGTTGGTGCGCCAGCCATAGAGCAAAGGGTCGAAACTTCCACTGGTATCGGAGCCATTGCGCAGATCCCACCAGACGAATGAATTGAATTCCGTTTTCATCAACTGGCCAAGATTGTCGGCATAGTACAGGCCGTTGACGAGGCTGGTGGATTGTTTTCCCTGATTGCCGGAGTTGCTGTTGTTCTCGGTGCAGGTCAGCTCGATGTTGGTTCCGGTCGGGCCGAAGTAATCGGTGATTTGCTGGCGCAAGTCGGCGGCATCGTTCGGCCAATTGTTGGCGCTTTGCAACAAAGTTGCATCGTTTTCCGTGTCGGTGTATTCGGGATAGACGTGGTGAACCGCAAAATCCGGAGTGACGCCAAGATTCTTCAACGTGGTCAGCAAAATGGGCGTCCAGCCGTAATTGGTCTGGCCGGTGCGCAGGTTGACCGCCGGATGGTTCAGGCTGTAAAGGTTTGAGTAGCTATTTTCGCCGGTGGCAACGACGACGCCAATTTTGATGGTCGGATCGGCGGCGCGCATTTGGGCGATGTAGTTGGTGGCCCGAACCGCATAGGTGTAAGGATCGTTGGGGAAGGTGTTGCTGTCGGTTTCCCACGAGCCATAGCATTCATTGCCGATTTCCCAATACTTGAAGCCAAAGTGGTTGGTGACATTGGCGTGGCGCACCCAGGCGGCGGCTTCGGCGGGCGTGCCGGTGCCGTAATTCACAGTGATGAAAGCCTGAACTCCAACGTTTGTCGCCACGTGAACAAAGTTTGAAAAGGACGTGGCCCATTGCCAGGTGTTGGTGAGGGTTTTATTCGAGGCCCAGTGATATTCATCCGAAAGCGAACCGCCGGGGAACCGCAGGATCGTCGTCCCCATTTCGTTGAGCAGCGAAACCGTTTGCGGAGTATCGAAGTTGCTGTCCCAAACGGCCGTGTTCACACCGAACCAGCGGGAATCCACCTTACGCACCGCCTGCGTGGTGTTTACGCTCACGTTGATGACCGCCGGCGCTGGTTTGGCGGTGAGTTGGACATCATCCACGTAAAAGGTGTTGGTGCTGCCGCCCGCGCGCAATTGGATGTTGATGTGGGAAAGATTGGTTTTGTTGGCGACGAGGAGCGTGGTCAAAGGGATGACGAATTGCTGCCACGAGTTCGCAGTCAGTGAGCCGGGAATTTGACAGGCGGATTGCCCGACGCCGCTCAACTCGGCATAAACTTGCAGCAGTTGTCCGCCGTTCGTGCCACCGTGCGCCCAAAAGGTGAAGTTTGTGTAGGGCGAAGTGTCGAAGTCCGCATGATGAAACGAGATGGCCTGCCAATTGGTGGCACTGACACTGATGGAATCCGTGCCGGAATGCACCGGTGAGGTGTTGAAAAGGTTATGGGGAGCCCAGCTCCAGTCCTGAAATCCATTGACCAGGTTGTCGGTATAAACGGCCAGGTTTGCCTGCGCGTTTACCTTGACCGCCCACGACAAAAGCACCAGGAAAAGAAGCCATCTGACCGGCCGGTAAAAACATCTCATAACCTCAATATAACACAAAATTCAATCAATAAAAAGAGCGCCGACCATGCTGCGTCGGCGCTCTGCGAACAACTTTAATACCTCAAGTTGCCAGTTTACGGCTTCCTCAGGCGGAAGAAGCCCGTACCACTGGACGGCAGCATGGGGCTCGTGATGAACGTCGAGTTCTTGGCGTTAATATTGTACAATGTCGGAGCCGTACCGCTCGTTCCAGTTAGTTTAAGATTATCAATATAAATGGTCTGAGTCCCGTTGATGTCCCCGTCATTGGTGATCTGGAATGTGAGCGCGCGAACAATGGAATTAGTAGTGGTTCCCAGCGGGATACTAACATGTCCCCACGTGCCCACGGTGCCACCTGCGGCGGGTAGCAGTCCCTCGGCAAGACTAGTGAGGCTCCAAGTGTAGTTTCCATCGCGAGTGACCACATTCAAATAACCATAATCGTTATTCGTGCCTGCCGTCGAGGAAGGATCTATCATGAGATCAAAGGACAATGTTCCGCCTGAACAATCCACTCCGGAAGGGAAAAGGTCCATCGTGAAAGCCTCATTGCCACTTCCGCCGGCCCACGTCCACTTGAGTTGTACGGAGCCGGAACCAGAGCTGCCGCCCGCATCGTATGTCGGGCCGGCTACCCAATCAACCGTAGCGGCGGAATCAGCGCCAAAATCATAGGATATCGCTATGGGCGGCGGGTTATAATTACGAGTGTTGGCAATATAATTGGAAGTGCCGAAGGTGTTCAAGTAGTTGGTTGTTGAAACCGATGGTCCTGAAACATTCGACCAAGGCCCCATCAAACTTGAAGCGCTTTGCAGTACGAAGCTGGAATCCGGCGGGGTCCATTGGAGCCAATACATGGCATTGGCCGGCGTGGTGAACACCAAGCCGGGTGTAGCGGCAGACTTCGCAATCAGGTTGGGGTCAAGCGGCAGGGTCAGGTCCACATTCAACGTGTTCTGCGAGCCGGTGATGGAAACGCTGCTTAACACCGTGTCCTGGAACCAGCTTGCCTGCACGCCCCAGTAGACCGTCACGGGACCGGTGAACGCCTGCGCGTCGCTCAACTGAGGGAACGCAAAGGAGTGGCTGCCACCAGGACTAGTAAGCGTAATGCCGGTAGCACTGGTCATCGTAATGCTCCACGTGCCGACGTAGCCCGCTGCATTGGTCACGGTGCCCAGAAGACCGCCATAGCCGGCTACGATTGTGTTGGTGAAGGGCAAGCCCTGACCGCCGAAGATGTTGGTGGCTGAGCCATACAAATAGGAATTATTGCCCGCGTTATTGAGCTTGTAGCGCAAGGAGCCCACCACGCTGCCGTTGGCCTGGCGGCTCATGAAAAGAACCAGCGCATTGGCTTCATTCCAATCCGGCGATGACTCGGTTATGCCAGTGCCCGGCACAATCATGATGTGAACTTGACCGCCGACGTAGCTGGCAGACGGGCCTTGCGCGATGTTGACGGAATAAGTCACCGGCGCTCCATTGGTAACCCAGCCGTAGTTCAAGCCATTCGCGATGGTCACGACGGTTTCGATACTTTGGCGATCGCCCCCATTACCATCATCATAGATGTTCAACCCCTGGGCGCTCGCACGTGCTATAGACAAAATTGGCGGAGGCGGTGGCGTACCCGGATATTCCGCCTGGATGTCGTCAATCCAAAAAGCGAAAATTCCTGCATCTGGGGCGGCAGTATTGGACCATTTGAACAACTCCAGACCGACGGTTTGGTTCTCGTTTGCAACACTCCCGGGGGTGATGGGAACATTGACTTGCACCCAGCCGTTGCTCGCGGCCACGGGTATGCGACCATTGCCAACAAATGTACCACCTCCGCCAGCGGTCACGGTCTTAATTCTCACGTCAAGCCCCCAAGTGCCCCAGCCAGGGTGGGCCGAAATATAATCCTGATCGTTGAAAGAGTTAATCCCAAGGGTGGAATAGGTTGTATCCCACTTGACCCAAAATGAAATATTGGTGGCAGTGCTTAAATCGATGTGCGCCGGAGTCCCAATAGTGCCGGGAATGCCCCCCCAAGTATTGAAGACTTGCACCCCGTTGTGATGCGATATGTCCTCGTACCAATACAGTGATCCTCCTCCGTTGCCAGTGTGATCCACCGTGCCGTCCCAGGCTCCCGACCATTCACTTTGCCATGAACCCCAAGTCGCCGACACGTCAAAAGTGAACAGGTTGGTTATTGCCTGGGCGCTGGCGGTTCCTGCCCACGCCAAGGCCGCGCCGAGGACGGCGAGGCAGGTTATTTTTTTAATCAGGTTTTTTTTCATACTGGTTTTTTGATTGGTTGCTGGTTTGGTTTTAAATAAGGAACTGGCTGCGGTTTGGGTTTGTAAAATTCATGGCCTCCCCGACCCCATTTCCACCCTGCCCGGCCCTGCGTTCATCTGGACGAAAAAAAGACAATTGACAGCCTGATAAATGCACTGCTCACCCTTGTCATGCAGGCACATTAAACGATCATTCATAAGAGGTTTTTTTGTCAAAAAGGTTATGCTAAAATAATACAACACCCGTCAAAATTGTCATGTCACCTAAACTGGGGACAAATCCTGTTGGAATTAGCGTAATTAATCACCCGGCGTCACCGTCCACATTCCCTTTGGATTTTGAATTCGGACCAATATAGGGCCTGACGCGGAGCCGAGCGTGTCCTCGATTCTTAACGTTTCCACGTGGCCATCATGAAAAGCGTAGTTAAACCGGTTATTGTGAGCCTGGTACAATAGTTTGCCTTCGCTGTAGGCGCCTCCAGACAGTGTTTTCTCATCGGTGGGGGCCGCCGGGTCAATTTGGTAAAGTCCGGCCCAATCCGTCACCCCCGGTTGCGGGCCGAGGCAATTACAAGGCCAGATGTTCCCCATACAGCCCTGACTGTTGGCCAATTCGCACAGCAGGATGGTTCCGGCTGGATCGCGAACCACCGAAGTTGGATAACCCTTTGCCCCCCAATCGGGGAGCGCATCACTCGATTGCCAGTAAATTCCGACACCATGGCGGTTCGGCTGGGTTAAATCCGGCAGCCCCTTCTTGGGGTCAACTTGGAAATCATTCCCATAATCGGAACCCGAGCTGTTCATGGCATAGGTTCTGATAGAAAACTGAAGTTCGCCACCCGGATCATCATTGACATGCATCCAATGGATTTTTTGAAAGGTGTCGGCCGGACAGGCAAAAATCTTGAGGCCGGTGGCGTCGCCCAACGCCTCACCATCTGTCGGATCTATCGTATAGGTGCCCAGTTTTGCCTGATCCAGAGACAAACTACTGCTGCCGCCAACGTAGGCGTAAATCCAACTGTCCCAAGCAAGCACGCCCGCTGTGCCAGCATAACCTGCTGCCGGGAACGTTTCCGAGTTGTCGGCAACGAACAAACTAATGCCCAAGTCAAGTTGCTTGATTTGGCTCATGCACTGCATCCGTACCGCCCGGGACTTGGCTCTGGCCAGCGCCGGAAGCAGAATTGCCGCCAGGATGGCAATAATGGCAATGACCACCAGGAGTTCGATCAAGGTGAATCCCCCTTGGGCAGCCGGTTGCGTGGTCTTGCGTCCGGCAAACCATTTTTTGGAATTGGAGATGGAAACCATCATTGGAACCATACCTTATTTTGTTTAATTGTCCACCAGAACAATGAGTCCCCTGCCGTTAAAGACGTATTTCTTTCCTGCCGGCGGGGGCGGGACCTGGACACCGGCGAAGGCGGCCACTTCCTCAACACTGGTGGGGTTGCGGTGATTTTGGATTCTATATTGGATCACGGAGCGGTTCAGTTGCTGCAAGACGGGCAGTCCGGTGTTGGCCGCCGCTGTTGCCGCCGGCGTGGGTGGGATATATCCCGGGCGGCTGGGTGCGGCTGCCGCCGCTGTCTCCTGGGTGGCGGTTTCCTGCGGCGCAGCCGTGGTGGCCAAAGGCGCGGCGCTTTCTTTCTTCCCGCAGCCGGTGGCAAACATTGCAACTCCCAAAATGAGCGCCAGATACAATCCTTTCTGGTGCGTCAACTGGTGCCACACAATCCGCACGGAACCCGAAAACGTTTTCATATCAAAGTGGTTTGAACTGATATATGAAAGAGATTAACCCATGCCCCCCCAAAAGGCAAAGTCGCTTAAATAGGGGACAAGCGGTTTCCGCCAATTTCCATAGATTACTCCGCACAACCAGCCAATTATTGCCATGCAACTCAAATTTTTGCTCCCAATGCTTGCCGCCGCCTTCACTGTGTCCCCCGTGTGGTTTGCCGCCGCGCAGCCCGCACCCGGCCCGGCCGGCACCAACGACACCCCGCCCTGGTATGACATCCGGCAGTTCGGGGTCGAAGGCCGCGGCTGGAACGACACCCGGGATTTTTATGATCGCCTGCCCGCCCGGGCCGAAACCATGGTGCGCAAACCCGTCTGGGAGTTGAGCCGCAACTCCGCCGGCATGTGCGTCCGCTTCGTCACCGATGCCACGGCGATCCGCGCGCGCTGGGCATTGACCGAGTCCTGGCTGTACCTGCCGAACATGACGGCCATCGGCAAAAGCGGACTCGATTTGTACGTGAAGACAGACAAAGGCTGGCATTGGCTCGCTGTGGGCCAGCCCACGGCGCAGACCAATGAGGTGACCCTTGTTGAAAATCTCCTGCCGGGCAAACGCGAATACCTCCTTTACCTGCCACTCTACAATGGCACGAAATTTGTCGAACTCGGAATCCCACCGGGCGCGACCATTGAAAAAGCCGGGCCGTGGGGACCGGGCACCCGCAAGCCAATTGTTTTTTATGGCACTTCCATCCTGCAGGGACTTTCCGCCTCGCGTCCCGGCATGGTGCACAGCGCGATTCTCGGTCGCCGTTTCAACTGGCCGACCATCAACCTCGGCTTTTCCGGCAACGGAAAAATGGAACCCGAGATGGCCGACCTGCTCGCCGAACTCGATCCGTCCGTCTATGTCCTCGATTGCCTGCCCAACCTGGTGGCCGGTGAAATCAAGGAGCGCGTTGAGCCTTGTGTCCGCAAACTCCGCGCGGCGCATCCGGACACGCCCATCGTGCTCGTGGAAGACCGCACCCTGCAGGATTCGTTCCTGATTGCCGGACGCATGGAATATTATCACCTCAAAGACCGCGCCGAGCTAAAAGCCGCTTACGAGCGATTGAAAAAATCCGGCGTAAAAAATCTTTACTACATTCCGGGCGAACATTTGTTCGGCGACGACGGGGAAGGCAGCGTGGATGCTTCACACCCCACCGATCTCGGTTTCATGCGCCAGGCCGATATTTTTGCCCGGGTGCTCGGGCCGCTGTTGACGCCAAAGCAATAACATGTCCCCGTCCGGCTCATCCGTCGAACCAACGACGCCTTCTGCTCCTCCGGATGGAGGACGGACCTATCGCGGCCCTTTTGCCATCATGACCGTCCTCTTTTTCATGTGGGGTTTCATGACGGTATTCAACGACATCCTGATTCCGCGGTTCAAGGAGGCGTTCACGCTGGATTATTTCCAGGCGATGCTGGTTCAGTTCGCATTTTTCGGGGCTTACTTCATTGGGTCGCTTTTGTATTTCGTGATCTCGGCCACGACGGGGGATCCGATTGCGCGGCTCGGTTACAAAAATGGCGTTGTCGTCGGCCTTTTGCTTTCTGCCGCGGGCAGCGCGCTTTTCTGGCCGGCGGCCACCGTTCATTCTTATCTCTTTTTCCTGGTGGCGCTTTTTGTCGTCGGTCTCGGATTCGCCATGCTGCAAATTGCCGCCAACCCCTACGTGACGATTCTCGGCCCGGAACGGACCGCGTCGAGCCGTTTGAACCTGGCGCAGGCCTTCAATTCCGTCGGCACGACCGCCGGCCCGCTCATCGGCGGATATTTGATTCTCCAATACTTCGCGAAGACGGGCGTCCACGGCGCGGAATCCGTCAAATTCCCCTATCTGATATTTTGCATCGTCTTTGTGCTGCTCGCGGCGTTCTTCTTTTCGGTGCATCTGCCGCACGTCGGCGAGGGCAAAATCGAGCCAGGGGTGGGCGCGTTGAAATATCCACATGTCCTGCTCGGCGTGCTGGCGATTTTCATGTATGTCGGCGGCGAAGTTTCCGTCGGCAGCGCGATCATCAATTTTCTCGGCCAGCCGAACGTCGCGGCCATGTCGGCGCTCGAGGCCAGCAAATACGTCTCGCTTTTCTGGGGCGGCATGTTGATCGGCCGTTTCATGGGGGCGGTGGAATTGAGCGAAATGAAGAAAATCAACAAGCAGCTTTTCCTGGCTGGCATTCCGGTTTTGGCCTTTCTAATTATTTGCTTCGCCAGCGGCTGGCACCTGGCAAAAACCCAACCGGGGATCGAACCCGTTGCGAGTTTCTCCTTCTTTGGCGCTTGTTTCTCCAATGGTTTTTGGATTGTAAAATTATATCTGCCGTTGCTCGTGCTTTGCTGGCTGCTCTTTCAATTCGGCAAAGGGCTCGCCAGCCGCACGCTGTTCATCTTTTCGGGGACGATTATTGTGTTGCTGGCGGTGGCGATTCTTTTTGGCGGCAAACTGGCAATGTGGTGCATCGTCGGCGTTGGTTTGTTCACTTCCATCGGCTGGCCGAATATTTTCTCGCTCGCGCTGGACCAGATGGGCGTTTACAAAAGCCAGGTTTCGTCCCTGCTGGTGATGGCCGTGGTGGGCGGGGCAATCCTGCCCGCGATTTTGGGGCGCGTCGCGGATGTTTGGAACCTCCAGGTCTCCTTCATCGTTCCGCTGGTGGCCTACGCCTATGTGGCCTTCTACGGTTGGAAAGGCTGTAAGATCGGACGCAGCAACCTGGCAACCTGATGGGCGTGCCCGGCGGCTCAGCCCGGCAGGGAAATGGCGGAAATGAACCGGCTCCTTACTTGGAAGCCGCGCTTCGCCCGCGTTCATCGCGGGGGGCAAAATGCCCATACTT
>OBLU010006464.1_pt1 | contig 10421 bp, 8 predicted proteins | sample 1518681 | NCBI WGS metagenome assembly OBLU01 (sample SAMEA3539304, study PRJEB22396) | soil metagenome | biome: tundra; feature: field; material: soil | place: USA | collected 2010-05 | depth 0.15 m
ATGCTCAGCTTGCCGGGGCCTCCAGCACGAAGATCTTCGCAGTCTCGGCAATTATCATCACTTTTGGGTGGATTCCATTTAGAAAGCGTCCGGTGCCCCGGCAGAGAATGCCTTAACCTGCGAGACTGCGGTTCTGGCTTCCCGAATACCCGATGCGATTTCGTGCTCCAAATCTAGGTGCGGGATGGCAGAGTCGGATGCGCCCTCGTACAACCTCAACGCATCTAGCGGGCGGGTTAGTCGATTGAGACAGATTCGGGCGGCAGCAAGCTGCGCCATAACAGACTGCCGCTCGGAAGGATAGGCGGCGACGAGCTTCTCGTACTCGCTGACGGCGCGTTCAAAGTTCTGCTGTTGCTCTGGCACGCGGCAGAGGTCCAACCAGACATCGGGCGGAATCCTTTCGCCCCCCGCATTTAGGAAATCTTCATAGTCCTGCCAAGCTGTTTCGTATTCTCTCGACCGCACATGTAAATCGCAGAGCTTGCCCGTCGCCTCCCGATAAGCTGAAATATTACTTGCCCGCCAGTAGACCGCTCGCAACAGGTTCCAAGCCTCTACCGAGTCAGGTTTCGTTGTGAGGTAGTTGTTCAGAGTAGCGGCGGCCTCGTCAAACTTGTGATGCTCCATGAGGTCGCCAGCCTGACTGATTTCTCGATCAGGCATCCAGGCGACCTGTTCCTCGATTGCTTTGTTCATTTTGTGTTCCAACCCCGAGTAGCGGATCGCCACGGCCGCAATGCCGCCAAAGAGGAAACCACCGACGTGTGCCCAGTGTCCAACCCCGTCTCTTGGCCCCATTCCGTAGTTGATTTCCATCAGCAGCCAAATCGGCAATAGCCAATATGCCCGCATCCAGAAGCGAGAAAAGGGAAACAGGCCCAGATCAAAGAACCACATCATTCTGATCTTCATCTTTGGGAAGCGTACCAGGAAGGCTCCCATTAACCCTGCGACAGCTCCGGAAGCGCCGATTGATGAGACGATGGTTCCAGGATCTGCCCAAGCGTCAAATTGGCATGCCACTGCGCCCGCCGTTAGGTAGACAAGCAGGTAAAGCGGTCGGCCCCAAGCGTCCTCTAAGACAAATCCCGCCAGCCACAAGAACCACATGTTGCCTATCAAGTGCCACCAACCGCCGTGAAGGAAGGTCGAAGTGAGATACGTAATCGGTCCTGGGTGGGCCGCAACGAAGGCATAGCGTTGGTCGATCGATGAGGCCAGCAATTGTGAATACTCGCTTGCGAGCGAATCCATTTCCCCTTGCAATTCCGCCGGATTGTCGAGTCGTCGCGTCCGAGCGTCCCAATCGTCGAGTACCTCGGAGTTCGGCTTCTGCATCTCTGCCCAATCGTCGGGGTCATGCTTTCTGAAGTCAGCGACCCACTCCTGAACCTCAGGCGTTAGGAGGAGCTGTGGATGCATGGCAGCCAGAACTAGAATGTGCTCTCGCACCTGCCACAGTTGTGAGCCCTGCTTCTCCATGACCCAATGAGTGTCCAGAAAAATAACGAAGTTGAGGAGGATCAGCCCAATTGTTATGACCGGCCAACGTCGGGCGGACATGTTCTCATGCTGGACTGGGATGAGCACGGTATCTCTAAGCCTAGGCAGAACTCGGATCAATGGCCAGATGCCCGGTGGTGATCGAACCTAAGTAACGTAGCGCCGAACGCGGCAGAGAAAAGCGTTGTACTGCGATGAACTGCAGTGGGTTACCTTTGGACTGTGGTTCCCCTATCGTCATGAGGGTACGATTCGTAAGGGGATTCGAAAGAGATATTGAATTGAACCGAGGGGGACCTGCCCAGGGAAGACAATGCTTAACACCTTAAGATGTTTCGTTCTCGCGGCTCGTAACAGACTCCGTTTAGCGTTGCGCAGGTGTAACCGATGCGGTCGGCGGGGAGTGGAGAGCGTATCTCTGTTCTTTCCCGAGAAGCTTTGCAGGGTTTGCCACTTTGCGCTGGTGAGTGCAGGAATGGAAACCCAATGCCGGCCACGGGCGTGATTGTAGAGGCAATATAGAGCAAGTAGCCGATGGGGCGTCTCGGAATGTAATGTCAGCCCACGCCTCTTGGATCGGCAAAAGGCCGTCGGTCATGGGTGCAGGAACAGGTTCGGACATTTGGGATTGAAGTGGGAGAGGAATAATGAACCGAGGCGGATTCTCGTGGTGGCGACTCTTTGGTGTGTCGGCGCTCAAGTCTAGAGTCTCCCGCCAGATCGGCATTCCGCTGACTCGCACTGGGCGTCGGCAAAAGCTCGGGTCTTTGATCCTGCGACTGCTGGGCTTGAACAGATGGGTTTAGGGTGGCAACAAGATGAAATTGTCCATCTAAGTGCTTGTGCCTTTAGGTCATTAGCGCTAACGTTTACTAAAAGGTCAAATCAAGGTGTAGGTTCAGAACTTGCCACTTCTGGATGAAGGCCAGGCGGTCCGAGACACGTATGAGGTCGAGCGGTTCCTTGGAGAAGGAGCGTTCGCAGAGGTGTATCGCGTTCGCCACCGCTATTTAGGCCGACAGGCTCTGAAGCTATTCAAGGTTGCGGGCCTCACTGCTCCAGAGGTCGAGGATATGCTCGGTGAGGCGGTCCTGCTGTCGGGGATCGATCATCCGAACATCGTCCGGGTATTCGATGCAAACACCGTCACATTAAACGGTCAAGTGTATGGCTACTTCACGATGGAGCACGTCGCGGGTGGCAGCTTAGATAGGTTTTGGCGGTCATATGGCGCCCAATTCATTCCTGTTTCTACCGTAGTTGACATCATCAAACAGGTCTGCAGAGGGCTGAATACCGCACACAGCCAGGATCCACCGATTATTCATCGCGACATAAAACCGCAGAACATCCTCGTCGGTTATCAATCGAACGGTCTGCGGGCCAAGGTTTCTGATTTCGGTTTGGCCAAGAAAGCAAATCCACTGACGCTCTTGGCTAGTGCTCGCGGCACGCGAGCATTCAAACCGCCGGAAGCTTTTCAGGATTTCAACAGTGACTCGTGTTCAGGAGATGTCTGGGCGGTGGGAATGACACTCTACCTTTTGCTTACAGACAAATTCCCCTTCATAGTGCCTGACGACGCGCCCTCGGCTTCAGTGAATGTATTCCAAGCGCCTTTAGTTCCCCCAAGTCGCGTAAATCCAACTTGTGATTCGATGCTCGATCAGATCTTGGCTCAGTGCCTCGCGACGGACCGAGCAAAGCGCTACAAGACGGCCGCGGAACTCCTCGCCGAGTTGGAAGGTTGGGCTCCCAAACTTCAGCTGGAAGAGCAGGGCAGCCGCGCAAGCGTATGGTCAACCTCCAAGGAGGTTTTAGGACGACCTTCGCCAGCATCACCGCAAGATGCTCGCCGCCTTGCCGCTCGTGCGATTGAACTGGCGCAGAGCGCGGCAAGTCTTAACGAGGCCGCAGATTTAATGGAGGAAGCCTTCAATAAACTCCCGCAACTTCGGGACGAATACCAGGGCCGGGTAAAACTGTGGCGGCGTGGAATCTCGATGTAGGTTGCCGATGGCTAAACACTCGATCTTAATTGTCGATTATCAAAACGCCGTGCTAGGCCTGGCGAAGAAAGTGCTCGCTGATGATGGTTATGAGGTTCATGTCGCCGGATCATCGCGCGAGGCGATCGACCTGTCTCGTCACCTCGGGCCGGAACTTCTCGTCATCAATCCTGCAATGCCAACGCTTTCGGGGGTTGAGGCTGCGAGGCAGATTTCGCGAGACGCCAAGTGCAAAGTGTTGTTCCTCTCCGACCTGGCGAAGGATTCGGACTTTCGCGAGATGCTTCGCGGTCTGAGACAGCAGGGATGCGAGTGCGCGGCGATCGGTGTCCCGTTTGAAAGCAACGAACTTCTGGCCTATGTCAGACGGGAGATCGGGTCGGTCGTCGTTCGAACCCAGCAAGGGGAACTCCCCTCGCCCACATCGCTGCCCCCTCCTGCGGCAGCGGCAGCGGCCCCGGCGAGAGTACCTCTTCCCGATTATCAGGCCCTTTTAGAAATGGTGGGACCTCAGCTATACGAACGCAATGCGTTCAGAGTAACTGCATTGGGAGTGGATGCTTCATTGCGCGACATCTCTCGACAAGCCGAGAAGTTGGAGATGATGGCCAAGTTGGGTGTTAGCGGAATTGGGAAGGGGCTATTTTCCACTGCGCGTGCTACTGCGGAGGAGATCAGGGCTGCGCTTATCTGCTTAAAAACTCCCGACAAGCGGCTGCTTCATGAATTCTTCTGGTTCTGGCCAACAAACTGGCAAAGCGAAACCGACCCTGCTCTGGATGCGATAAAGGCAGGAGAGGTGCGGAAAGCAGAGGAAGTCTGGAACCTACTAGCCGTGAAACAGCAAGAACTGACATCAGTGTCAGCGCAGTTTGACTCGTCAGGTTCGGATGTAGAGCCCAGACCCTTACTCCAGAAGAAACAAGATCTGGAACACGCGGCGGCAGTTTCCGTTCACAACCTCGCTATCCTGTACCACATTCAAGCACTCACTCTCGAATCGAAAACTGGTTCACGCCTAGCTGCAGACGATGCAAACCGAATTGCTGCTTGGACAAAATCATTCAACTATTGGTCCAGGCTTCGAAACCAGCACGGATTTTGGGAAGTACTCGTCGATCGCATCCGTAGTCTCAATGATCCGCGCCTAGGCGTTGAAACAGCAGAGCTGATTTGGGCTTCTCTGCCTTTGGCTCTTCTTTCGCTAAACGCTCAGTTCGCAGGAACTGCGGCGGAGGCGCGAAATTTTGAAGAGGCAGGTCTGCACCGGCGGTTGATGATCCTGTCGGGACTCGGCGACAGTTGTGTGAGAGATGCACTCTGTCGCGGTCTCAAGCCATTGCAACAGGAATTTACCCGCCTGTGTGAAACCGCAGAGAAGGACTCCCTACAGTTGCCCGACAAAGCCTTAGAGATTGTTCGCAAGCTCCTCGAAGACAAGAAAAAGTACTTGCAGACTTTCAATTACCTATTGGGGAATGGCGATCCCTTAAGAGACTCGCTCCACGATCTCCTGGCGCAATCTGCCCGTAGTAGCCTGGTCGCGTATGCAAATAAGACTGAGAACTGGGAACAGGTGCTACCGGTCTTCGAAGAGTGCCTGGCTCTTGCGGAGAGCAAGTCCCTTCGGTCACGTTTCGAAGATGATATTGACATGTTGACGGGCAACGCTGCGGCGCAAAGAGCAGCGCGTCGCACGCAAGCGACTGCTGCTCCTCCTCGACAGACGCCCCCACAACAGCACGGAGCGCGAAACACATCGACAGCGTCGCCCCCTACGGGCGGAAGGTCGAAGCGACCTTGGCGCCTAATCATCGCAGCCGTGGTAATTACCGGCATTGGGATCATCATCGCCGAGAGCACAAACGACGAAACATCCACTCATGTTCCGAGTACTGGACAGCCTTCCGCTAGTTCTTCAACCTTTACCCCGAGTTCCGCAGCCACTCCGGGGGCCCCCTCGACTGCAGGGCCAACTGACACAGCAACAATTGAGAGCCTCAGACACACGATTGATGGTAATGGCGTGACGCTGAGACAGATGAAAAGTGCTCTGTCGGACCTCGATACCCAGATGGCAACGCTCAACTCACAGATCGAGACCGACGAGGCTTCATTAAAGCAAATGACAAGTGATCACGACCTGGGCTCCCAAGTCGATGTCAATCTGTACGAAGTGACACGACAGCGGCATAATTCTGCGGTGAAGGCGTATAACAGCCTCGTCAGTACACACAACTCATCACTTTTAGAGTACAAGTCGTTGCTTAGTCAAACGAATCGTGAAATTGACAGTTATAACGCCCTTGTGAGGTCACAATGAAAGACTTTGGCCGAATGTTCGGAGTCGATAAACCTGCAATTCCTGATGCCAGCGGGCAAAGCGGCAGTCAGGAGATTGAGGTAGCCGACCGACAAATCCTACTGCGACCACGTCTAACGATTTGGGCTGACATGGCGAACGCAATATGGGCACTTCAACAGAAGAGCTGCGACCCGACAACTGCCGAGAGGAGAGAAGAGTTCCGTCCCCTTGCGCGTTATATCGAGCGTTTATCGGAGTGCATGAGCGAAATCGGTCTGGAGGTTCAAAGCCACACGAACCAGGCGTTTGATTCTGGTCAGTCGCTTGAGGTCATAGCGTTTCAGCCAACGGCGGGAATCAGCCGAGAAATCGTGGTCGAGACGATAAGACCCACGGTGTATTTGAAGGGGCACCGGGTTCAGGTCGGGCAAGTGATTGTGGCGACACCGGAAAACGCATCGAGGGAGAAGAGTTAGAAATGTCCAGATTAACGATCGACTTTGGCATTGATCTCGGCACGACGAATAGCAGTATCGCAGTCCTGGAAAAGAACGGTCCCCGGATCATTCGAAACAATGACAACTGGCAGTTCACACCATCAACTGTGTGGGTGGACAAGAATGGCGCGGTGCGAGTCGGCATGTCGGCAAAAGAACGTGCTTTCAGTGATCCTGAAAATGGCGCTGCTGAGTTCAAGCTGATGATGGGGAAAGCCTATTCGAAGCCTATTGCACGGCTGAATCGGTCGCTAACAGCAGAGGAGCTTTCGGCGGAAGTGTTGAAGTCACTAAAGGACGATGTAAGGCGGGAGTCTGGGGAGGATCTTGAAGCGGCTGTCATTACGGTCCCCGCGGCATTCGATCAACCCGAATCTGAGGCCACTCGCAGAGCAGCCCAGATCGCGGGCATCAAATTTAGCCCGCTGCTTCAAGAGCCTATTGCCGCCGCTCTGGCATATGGGCTCCAGCATGAACACGACAATGTATTTTGGCTGGTCTATGACATTGGAGGAGGTACGTTCGATGCTGCCGTCATTCATGTTCGAGACGGTCTTATTCAGGTTGTAAGTCATGGCGGTGATAACGATCTGGGTGGAAAGTTGATCGATTGGGCCATCGTAGAACAGCTCTTCGTTCCAGCACTGCAATCGTCGTACAACCTTCCGGACTTTCGACGAGGTAACAAGAGATGGTTGAGTGCCCTTGCGAAACTCAAGCTGCAGGCCGAGAAGACTAAGATTTCATTGTCCAAAGATTTGTCGTGTGAGGTGAATGATGAGTTCATCTGCGTGGATGATTCAGGCGAACAGGTGCAACTTGACGTGTCGGTCACAAGGAATGAGCTTGAGCGTTTGATCGACCCACTCCTTATAAAGTCTCTGAATATCTGCAAGAGTGTGCTGAAGGAAGAGCGCTTGGGGCCTGGCGATATTTCGAAAATCATTCTGGTTGGTGGACCGACCGTAACACCATATCTCAGGCAGGTCCTTCCTGACACGAAGGATGGGTTGGGCATTCCCATCGATTTCTCTGTGGACCCGCTTACCGTTGTGGCGCAGGGTGCTGCGCTGTTTGCGGGCGGGCAAAAGGCTGCTGGATCCGTCGTTTCGCCGCGAGTGGGCGAGTTTGGCCTTCATCTTGAATACAAGCCAGTAGGCAATGACACAGAACCTCTAGTCGGAGGGCGGGTATCAGCACGTGCGTCGCATTCGTTCGCGGGTTTTGCAATCCGGTTCTTAAACCCAGACTCGCGCCCGCCGTGGGATAGCGGCAAGCTGCCGCTCAGCTCAGAAGGGACATTTATAGCGAACCTGTGGGCTGAAAGAGGAGCACAGAACACGTTTCGAGTAGAACTCTACGACTCATCCGGGACCAGGCTCCCGCTCAGTCCTGCTGAATTTCCATACACGGTCGGCCTGGTTATCACGGATCCGCCTCTTCCCCACGACATCGGCATTGCAATGGCTAATAACAAGGTGGACGTGCTGTTCAAGAAAGGTACACCACTGCCGGCGAAAATACGGACAGACCATCGAACAACAGTTCCACTGAAAAAAGGTGATCCCCATTCCGAGCTGAGTATTCCGTTCGTCGAGGGGAGCAATGCCGATCATGCTGACCTGAACCGAAAGATCGGCCATGTCACCATCGATGCCCGAAACGTCAGCCGCGACTTGCCCATCGGCAGCAACGTAGAGATTCGTCTGGAGATGGATAGCTCGCGGCTGCTGAAAGGCAGCATTTACATCGACGTTCTGGACCAAGAGTTCCCCATCCGGCTTGAAGGGATCATCAAGCCACAGCCATTGTTGCAAGAACTAAGTCAAGAGTTCGAGAAGCAGAAGCAGCGCCTGCAATCTGCAAAGGAAAACACCGGAGCTGCTACGGAGACCGTCATGCGAGACCTCGGCAAGATCGAACAAGAAGACATCTTGGGAGAAATATCGCGTGATCTTGCTGCAGGGGAAGATCCTGAGGCTTCTCACAAATGTGAACTTCGGATGCTAGAACTCAAAACGACTCTTCAGAGAATCGAGGACGCGATCGAAGCTCCTAGCCTGATCCTCGAAGCCAAGCAAGAGATCGAATGGACCGAGGAAGTCATGCAGGGCGCGACGGCTGAGGACAAGAAGGATTTCGCTCTACTTCGGCCCGAACTAGAAGCGGTCATCAATGGGGATATCGAGACCCTGCGTCGTAAGGTAGATGCGATGTTTCAACTGCGAGTACGTGTTGTTTCCCGAACGGCTGAATATTGGGTCGGGTACCGGGACTACCTGTTGAAACGTAAGGGCGAGATGCTCGACCAAGCGCAGGCGAAGCTGTGGTTTACTCATGCGGATCGTGCGATCAACAATAATGATATTGAGGCGCTTAGAACTGCTTGCACGCAGCTCTTGTCACTACTACCGAAACAGCAACAGAAACGCGGATACGGAGGCGGCACAGTCCGCTCAAGAGCATGAGCAATGAACTGGATCTCATGGCGCTGAAGATAGAGCAACTGGGAGTCACAGCCCGTTTATCTGACCTAGCCATGTATATGAAAGACGGAGAAGGAACAAGAGCACAGAAGATTCGAACAGTACTAGGCCACCTCGATCCAGGCGTTTATCTCATCGGTGGCGGTCCCTACACGCAGGGTGTGCATTCGCTTATGTGTGATGAAGTGGTGATTGGGCGCTTGGCAACTGTACTTGAGAAGACTCTCGACCGTCCGGTGGACGTGTTTGTGAACGATGCGGCCACGTTGACGCCACGGGAAGTGTCTCGGGTTCACTGTGCGATCTACCGCAAAGAAGGCGTTACAAAGCACGACTACTGGATTATCGACCGCGGCAGTACTTGTGGCACGTACGTGAATCAAGAACCGCTTCAGGCACCCTCGGCTAAAGACTCTGACGACGTCCGTCTCGCCAGTCACGCGCTTGTGAACGGAGATGTGATTTCTCTTGGCCCGTCGCGCATCAACAGCTTTGTCTTCGTTGATCTTCGGAATTGAAATGCACTGCACGCATTGTGGAACAGAAAATCCGGATGCCTCAGCATATTGTTTCAATTGTGGCAGAAGTATGGTTGCCGGTCGCGGAAAACCCAAAACTCTGGCTGAAAAGTGGGCACAAACATTTCGAGCGGAGGGTGGGCATTGGCCAGAGGATGGGCATTGGCCCGAGCAATGGTATGCGATCGAGCGGGAGATGAATCGTTCGGGCGATGTTGCCAGTTCTGGCGGCGGAGAATACGAGAATGAGAAGAACGAGGGTGGCGATCTTGGGACACCCTACGTCTTCATTGATAGTTCGGGATTCCTGTTGTCGGGCGGGGACGATAAAACATTTCCAGCGATTCGAGTGTTTTCAGAAGCAGAAATTGCCAAACTACAAGGGGTGTGGGATCGCGCCGCCGCCATCTTCAACTGTGCCGGTAGCATTGATGCCCCTCGCAAGGAAACAGCTGTCGCCGCGACCTCTGGGGCTGCTGGGGAAAGAGCCGCGATAGAGGCTAGTCATTTCATTCTGCAGCTTACCCCATGGGCTGCTGAGTTTATAAAAGCTAAGTGTTCTGGGGCTTTCTCTGTGGGTGTGCTCTTGGGAACATTCGCAGACGATGGATGCGTAAGCATTACGAGAACCGTTCGTGTATGTGCCCATACGTGGATTAAGAAGGGTATCTGGCAGATAAGTCCAGTCGCGCTGGTCGGCGTTCAAAGGTGGGGCAGAGAGCAAGGCATGGATATCGTAGGATTCTTTGAACCACATTCAGAGAACGAGGGTCTTGAGCCTTTAGAGGCGGATATAGTTGGTGCACATTGGTTTGGGTGTTCTTATGTGATCTCTGATGGCAAGCACATATCTAGTCGTAGGCTCATGGGCGATGACGAAAGCAATAAACACCTGGTTAAAGAATCAATTGTTATTTCAGGGGCAAGCCAATGAACGTCCGTTTCGGCGGTCGACCGTTTGTGAACGGAGATGTGATTTGTCGGCCCGTCGTAGATCAACAGCTTTGTGTTCTCTGATCCTTTCGGAATTGATATGTACTGCACGCGTTGTGGAACAAAGAACCCGGACGCTTCGGCGAACTGTTTCAATTGCGGCGGTA
>OBLU010006465.1_pt1 | contig 10421 bp, 7 predicted proteins | sample 1518681 | NCBI WGS metagenome assembly OBLU01 (sample SAMEA3539304, study PRJEB22396) | soil metagenome | biome: tundra; feature: field; material: soil | place: USA | collected 2010-05 | depth 0.15 m
GCCCAGAGGCGGCCCCAGCGTCGTCCGGCTCCACGCCGGCCAGCGAGGCCGTGGTGAGCGACACCAGCGAGATGCCGGAGCCCACGCCGAGCAGCACCAGCGCCACCATGAGTTGCCCGTACGAGAACCCGGCGTGCAGCTGGCTCGAGAGGACCAGGCTGACGACGACGGTGGTAATGCCCGTCAGCATCAGAACCTTGGGCCGGATCCGCGAAGCCAGGACCTTGCTGACCAGCTGCGAAGACACGAAGACCGAGAAGGGCACCGGGAGGAAGGCCAGGCCGGCCCGCAACGGCGAGTAGCCCTGCACGTCCTGGAGGAATTGGCCGGCGAAGAAGAACATCCCGAACATGCCGGCGTAGACGAGGCCGCGGGACACATTGGCCACCGTCCGCGTCGCGCTGTTGAACAGCCGCAACGGGAGGATCGGCTCCTGGGCGCGCCGCTCGATCTGCACGAACGCTCCCAGCAGGGCCACCCCCGCCACCAGCGACGCCACCGTCGTCATGCTGGTCCACCCCTTGGTGCTCGCCTCGACCAGCCCCAGTACAAGGCTGCCCATGCCAAAGGTCGACGTCAAGGCGCCGGCCACGTCGAAGTGGCCGTGCCGTCGCTCCGTCTCGACCAGGACCACCCGGCCTACCAGCCACACCACCAGGCCGATCGGGACGTTGACGAACATCACCCAGCGCCACGAGACCAGCTCGGTCAGGATCCCGCCGGCCACGAGGCCGATAGCCCCGCCCGCCGCCGACACCGTCGTGAACAGCCCGATGGCCCGGACGCGCTGCGACCCCTCCGCGAACACGGTGGTCAGCAACGCCAGCGATGAGGGTGCGGCCAGCGCGGCCCCCACGCCCTGGAGGGCACGGGCGGACAGCAGCATCCAGCCGGTCACGGCGAACCCGCCCAGCAGGGAGCTCAGGGAGAAGATGGCGATGCCGGTCAGGAAGGTACGCCGTCGGCCGAGCAGGTCACCGCAGCGCGCCCCGAGCAGGAGCAGGCCGCCAAAAGTGAGGAGATAGGCGTTCAGCACCCAGGACAGCCCCGACCCCGAGAAGTGGAGCCCGCCCTCGATGTGGGGCAGCGCCACGTTGACGATGGTCGTGTCCAGGACCACCATGAGCTGGGAGGTCAGGATGACGAAGAGGAACACTGAGGGTCGGCTCAAGCGGCCCCGGAGGGTGCGAGGGCCGTCTTGCTGGGAACGGCTGGCCGCGGGCGGGCGCGACCGTAGAATTGAGGTGGTGGACATTGGCATCCGACCTTTCCGCTGGTATCGTGTAGGTAAGCGGAAGCTTCCTCCGTTTATTATACGGAGGGATCCTCCGTTTTGCAACCCAGCCTCGAATCGGGAGGGAACGTCGGAAGATGACGGAACGGCAGATCTCCACGACGATCGTCGCCGATGACCTCGACTCTGACGGGGCCGTCCTCGAAGCTGATGCGGCACGCCCGATGCGGGCCGACGCCCGCCGCAATGACGAGCGCCTGGTTGCTGCCGCCCGCCATGTGTTCAACCAGCAGGGCGGTGAGGCGTCCATGGACGCCATCGCCAAGGAAGCCGGCGTCGGTATCGGCACCCTCTACCGCCACTTCCCCAAGCGCATCAACGTCGTCGAGGCCGTGTACAAGACCGACGTCGATGGCCTCGTCGCCACCGCGCACGAGGTCGTCGACACCATGGAGCCGTGGGCGGCCCTGGTGAGCTGGCTCGAGGCGTTCGTGGACTACGCCAGCACCAAGCGCAATTTCTTGACCGAGCTCCACGAGGCATTCGAGAAGGCGCCGGAGCTCCGCGTCGCGTCACGCGAGCGGATCGAGGGCGCGCTCAGCATCGTGCTCGACCGGGCCCAAGCCGCCGGTGTCGTGCGCCAGGATCTCGACGGTCCCGATCTCATGCAGCTGCTCGGGTCCATGTGCATGAGCGCCACGCTCACCGAGGACCAGAGCGAGCGACTGCTCGTCCTGATCCTCGACGGCCTTCGGCCGCCGCAGTCGCACACGTAGCGACGAGCGCTTCGCGCTCTTCCTCGGACGTCGACAGTTCTTCGACCGACACACCGAAGGGGCGGATGTTGAGGGTCGTGAGATGGTCGGGTCAGGTGTATGTGGCGAGATACTCGTGGACGGCGCGAACCGCGCTCGACCCCTCTCCGACCGCGGCGGCAACCCGCTTCATGGATCCCAGCCGCACATCGCCGACGGCAAAGACCCCGGGTGCCGAGGTCTCGAACGGCAAAGGCTCCCTGCCGGAGAAGAGAGGATCGACAAGGGCATCGTCGTGGAGCAATCGATCGGTGAGGATGAACCCCTTCTCGTCCAGCTCGACAGTGCCGTCGAGCCACGACGTCGCGGGCTCCGCGCCTATGAAGCAAAAGAGGGCGACGCATTCTTTGGCGTGGCGATAGCCCGACGGCGTGTGCTCGAGGACCACGCTTTCGAGGTGGGTATCGCCGTCGAGGGCCCGGACCTGGGTGTCGGTCAGGACTTCGATGTGCGGATCGACGGCGATGCGGTCAATGAGGTATTTCGACATGCTGCTCGAAAGGTCCGACCGGCGAATCACGATCGAAACCCTGCAGCTTTCCTGACTCAGGTAGAGGGCGGCCTGCCCGGCCGAGTTTCCACCACCGACCACCACAACATCTGAACCGCTGCACGATCGAGTCTCGAGATCCGTCGCGGCGTAGTAGACCCCATTGCCCTCGAACTGCGCAAGGTTGGAGATGGCCAACCGCTGATACTGGGCGCCCGTGGCGACGATGACCGCCCGAGTGGGTACCTCACTCTGGTCGACGAGCGACACGATGTGGAATCCATTCTCGACACGCAGGCCCGAAACTTCGCAGGGGCTGACCAGCCATGCTCCCAGTCGCTGGGCCTGGACCGCCGTTCTGGCCGCAAGGTCACCGCCCGAGATGCCATTGGGGAACCCCGCATAGTTCTCGATACGCGAGCTGGAACCGGCTTGGCCGCCCGGACCCACGGCGTCAAGTGCGACGGTGTCAAGACCCTCGGAGGCCCCGTACACCGAGGCGGCGAGGCCCGCTGGCCCCACCCCGACCACAACCAGATCAAAGGTTCGGCCCGGGATGGGGTGGTACGTAAGTCCCACCTGCTCGGCGAACTGGCCCGGCGTCGGATGGCGAAGGACCCCGGTCGGAGTGACGACAACCGGGGTGTCGCTGGGACGCAGGCCCTTGCTCGCCAACAGCACCTCGACATCGTCTTCCTCCTCGAGGTCGATCCAGGCGTAAGCCAATCGGTTGCGGGCCGCGAACGTGCGCAGGGCCAAGGCCTCGGGTGAGAACCGCGAACCCAGGATCTGCACCGCCTCGCCGCCCGAGGTAGTTCGCAGGGTCTCCCTCCGGCCGATCAGAGCACTGAAAATGGTGTCCGAAATGCTCGGCTTCGTCGCCATCAGTCGACGGAACTCGTCGTGGGGGATGACCAGAACCGACCCGTTCTGGGTGGCCCGCGCCATCAAGTAGGTCCGCTGCCCCGTGAGCAGCCCCAGCTCCCCGACGAACTGTCCCGGCCCGTAGACGACCACCACCTGTTGAGACTCATCGTCCCGAACGACCTCGACCTCGCCTTGGAGAAGCACGTAGAAATCCCACCGCGCCTCGCCGGCGCGGTAGAGGGCATCTCCGGCTGCCAGCTCCACGGGCTCCCCGAACTCGGCGAGCTCATCGAGGACCTCCGGCGAGAACGCGGGAAACCGCTGGTCGGACGGGTCGGCTACGACCAGCGGAGATCGGGTGCCCGGGGCGCGGTCGATCATCTCAGTCGTATCCCGAATCGTCGACTCCCACGGGGCGTTGCATGTCGATGGAATCTCGTCATGGGGCCAACGAGGCTACGAGGGTGATCCCGGGCACGCCAGCCAGGGCTCCTTCGACCGGGAACCCGGCTTCGCCGTGTCTTGGCGCTCCACGAAAACGGCCTCGTCCAATCCGGGCACTTTCAGGACCGCACGAGACGGGCGATGGCATCGGTCGCCTCGGTGATCTTCTCCTTGGCCCCGGGCCCACCGGCTTTGACCGCCTCACTCACACAGGAGTTGAGGTGATCGCCCATCAGTTCGACGGCCACCGCCTGCAGTGCCTTGGTCGCAGCTGAGATCTGGGTGAGGATGTCGATGCAGTAGCGGTCGTCCTCGATCATCTGCTGTAGGCCCCGAACCTGACCCTCGATCCGCCGCAGCCGCTTCGCGACCAGATCTTTGTGCTCGATGTATCCGTACATGGTTTCCTCCAGGATCTGTTATACCCCCATAGGGTACACTTCGATTCAGCCACAGTCATCGCGATCCGGTGTTTCGCCCACCAGCGATCCGCAACGAGACGAGGGGCCCATGGAGACGTGCTCGCCAAGTGAACGTCAGTCGGCCGGGAGGACCTGCCCGAGCTCAGCGACCCGCTCAGACTCCCCATGGCTGGCCAATTCGAGCTGCCGTCGATGAGGGTTATCCACGCCATCGGGCATGCCCTCGCCGTGGCGGGTGGAATGACGTGGCAGATCCTCTGGTCGCTGATCTTGGGCTTCGGCCTGTCGGCGATCGTCCAGGCCCTGGTCCGCAAGAGCACCGTCGAGCGGCTCCTGGGCGACGACTCGCCCAAGACCCTGGCGGTGGCAAGCGGGTTCGGGATCGCCAGCTCCTCGTGTTCCTACGCCGCGGTGGCTCGCTCGGGGTCTCTTCCGCAAGGGGGGGAACTTCACTGCGGTCATGGTGTTCGAGATCGCCTCGACCAACCTGGTGATCGAGCTGGGGATCATCATGGCCCTCTTGCTGGGCTGGCAGTTCACGGCCGCTGAGTTCGTCGGAGGGCCGATCATGATCGTCCTCATCGCCGTACTCTTCCGTCTGTTCCTCCGCCAACGCCTGGTCGACGCCGCCAAGCACCAAGCCGATCGGGGGCTGGCCGGCTCGATGGAGGGCCACGCGGCCATGGACATGAGCGTCAAGGCAGAGGGAAGCCTGTGGTCCCGTCTGTCCTCGGCCGAGGGGTTCACCGCGGTGGCCCACGTCTTCGTGATGGAGTGGGCGGCGGTCCTGCGCGACATCGTGCTCGGGCTGCTCATCGCGGGCGCATTGGGCGCATGGGTGCCTGACAGTTTCTGGCAACATCTCTTCTTCACCGGGCACCCGCTGCTGGCCAAGGTCTGGGGCCCCCTCCTTGGACCCGTGATCTCGATCATTTCCTTCGTCTGCTCGATCGGGAACGTCCCGCTGGCCGCCGTTCTGTGGAATGGCGGGATCAGCTTTGGCGGAGTGATCAGCTTCATCTTTGCTGATCTGATCATCCTGCCCATTCTGGTCATTTACCGGAAGTACTACGGGACAAAGATGATGCTGTTCATCCTGGCCACCTTCTACGTGACCATGGTCACCGCCGGCTACGCGGTCGAGCTGATCTTTGGTGCCGCGGGGTTGATACCGACGGCCCGCAACGCGAAGGTGCTCAATCCGATGATCAGCTGGGACTACACGACCTACCTCAATATCGTCTTCATCGCGGCCGCTGCCATTTTGATCTGGCGCTTCTTCCGCACCGGCGGGGCGATGATGCTCGAGATGATGGGTGGGAACCCCGAGCCCGCCGACATGGGCTCGATGTAATGGACCACCACGGACGAGTCGAGCGGCTCGCGCTTCCCGCAGTCCGCTGACCTCGCGCCGCGACCCGGATCGTGTGCCCTCGGGCGGCTCGAGCTCGGCCCCGCTCTGAGTGGAAGGTTGGTGTCCGTCGAGTTCAGGCTCAGGGCCAGAGTTGGGCGGAGTGGGGGTACAGGGTACCCACAAAGATCACCACAGCGAGCACCCCTTGCGAGAAGGCCAACACCCCGACCACGGGCCCCTCCCATGATGGTCGCATCCGCCAGGCGTAGGCCGCAAAGAGCGGGATAACGGCCAGGGAGTAACGCAAAACGCTCACCGGCTCGTAGGAACTCATCATGCCCAAGATGCTTCCGACCGTGAACACCCACCAGAACAATGGGATCGCCACACCACGGTCCCGTGCTTTCGCCAACAGTACGAACCCCCCGTAGGCAATGACGAGCGCGACGGCGGCCAGGACGACTGCGCCTTGGTGCCAACTTTGGACGCTGGTGGCGACACGGAGCAGCGACAGGATGGGAGTCAGGAACCAGACGAAGTGCGAGTGGCCCCACAGCTTCTCGGCTGAGAGGAAGGCCAGCGGATTGCCGACCGCCGCCCACGAATACGCCAGCCAGGCCAAGAATCCCAGTGGAGAAATCACGAGGGCGACGAGCGGGCGAAGCTTTCGTTCTTTGAGGATGGCCGGGATGGCGGTCACGATGACACAGGCGATGAGGACGACGCCGAAGCTCCGAGTCAAGGACCCCAGCACGGCGAAGAGCGCAGCAGTAATCCAGTATCGGCGGGCGAGGGCATACAGGCAGGCTCCCACTGCCGTGATGAAGAGACCTTCCGTGTACGCCATGCTGAGCACATAGGAAGCCGGGAAGAAGACGTAGAGCAATACTGACCGGTCAGCGACAACCGGCCCGAAAATCTGTCGTACCGCGAGCCAGATGGCCAGCGTGGAGGTGAGGCCCAGGACGAACGACAGCAGGAGTGTGGCATGGGCATAGGACAGCCCTGTGGTCGCCACGGTGGCCCGGATGGCTGCCGGGTAGGCCGGGAAAAACGCCCATCGGCTGCCGTGGTTCTCATTGAAGAGCTGATGCGGGTATCCGTGCTGAGCGATGAGCGTGTACCAATAGCCGTCCCAGCCCGAGGTGAGTGCTTTGAGCGGGTGCAGGCGCGGGACGAGCCATTTGCTTGCCAACGCGGCGAAGAGAACGAGGAGACGAGACAGGATGTAGTAGCCAGTCGGGCGCGCAAACTGTTTCAGGCGAGCGGACCAGGTGATGAGCTCGGGAGTGTGGGTCGTTCGATCGAGCTCAACGGATGAATTGGTTGAACCTCCTCGCTCGTCGGTTGATGTCACGATCTCTCCGGCTTCGAGTCCGTCGCTCATCGAGAGCACCGGGTCCATCGCGTGGGGATCGGCCGCCGTTACGTTCAGATCCACATCCGGGTCCTGGTAATCGGTGGTCACGATGCTGCTTTTGGGCATCGTCGAACGGGAAAACGGGGGACGAGGTGCGACGTCGTACTGGTGCGGAAAATCCAGGTCCGGAGGACAGCGAAGCGGAACACCGCAGCCACCGCGCTGACCGCCGTCACCGCCAGGAGTTCAATAGACAAAGAAGGTCCCACGACGACCCGCACAACCGCCAAGGCCACGCTGGTCATGACCAAGCTGAGGAGCAACAAGCCGAAGGCGGCCCCGACGAAACGTCCACGATGTGCATGGCCGGAACCGTCGTGAGCGAGCTCGGTGTGGATCAGCGTGTTGCACACGGTACAGATGGCCAGGGACACTGCGTTGGCCTCATACGTCCCCACCACTTGTTGGCAGGCGATGAAGAGAAGGGCGTAGGCGAGTGTCGAAATGACACCCACGCCGGCGAAGCGAATGAGTTGATCGGACGTGACCTCTTGGATTCCCCCGCGCTGCGTCCCTGTGATGCTCTGGGGGCGCCGAGCCGGCCTATGCATCAACCGCCACACACCTCGGAGATCGCTCATGGCCGTCGATACGATCTCCACTCTGCTGTCTGGATCGTCTACCCAGTCGACCGGCACTTCGCTGATGCGCAAGCCGAGACGTTGTGCCGTAATCAAGAGCTCGGTGTCAAAGAACCATTCGTCGTCCTCAACGAGCGACAGGAGTTCACCCGCCACTTCTGTCCGCAGAGCCTTGAAGCCGCACTGAGCGTCGGTGAACCTGCCTCGAAGGAATGCGCGAAGGAGAAGGTTGTAGGAGCGGGAGATCAACTCACGCTTGGTTCCTCGTACGACGTTCGATCCGCGGGCCAAACGAGTACCCGTGGCCACATCCCGGTGACCCGAAAGCAACGGGGCTACCAGAGGCAGAAGAGCCGAAAGCGAGGTCGACAAGTCGACATCCATGTACGCGACGACCTCAGCCACGCTGGTTGACCAGGCTGTCCGCAGGGCGTGTCCACGGCCTTTTCTGGGCAAATGCACGGCCGCCACACCGGGAGTCACGGCTGCCAGCCGGCTCGCAACGTCAAAGGTCTCGTCCGTGCTGGCATTGTCGACCAAGGTGACCAACGCCCGAAAGGGGAAGGACTCGTCCAGGTAGCGGCGCAGTTGGGTCACGCGCTCGACCAGATGCTCCGCTTCGTTGTAGACCGGCACCACAATCTCGACGTCCACGGGAATCTGCCTTGGGTCGACGTTGCGCCGGGCCGGATCCATGGTCGTGATTGCCCAGAGAGCACCGGGTCGAGCAGCGAGGGTGGTCACTGAGGCTCCGCCCGTCGGCAGAAGGCCCAGTAACTGAGTCCGGGGAGCACCGATTTTGTTTTGGTGGCGAAGACCTCCGACACTCTGGATTCTGCCCCCAAAGCCGATACCATCGCCCGAGTGAGTCGGGGACCACCGCTCCATGCGCCCGGACCAACCCATGGGTCTCTCGGTCCGGACAGTCGCTCCTTTGCCGCCTGGGTGCCACGTACGACAAGCAGTGAGTGAAAGAGGCCGCCTTGGGCCTCGACCCTCAGACCGGCAGCCTCGAGCACCTCAGCCGCCTGGCGGGGCGAATATCGGCGGAAGTGCTTCACTGCGTTGTCGTGGGAAGTGAAGAGGCTCTGATACGCCGGCACACTGACGAGGACCCAACCGTCACGTTCCAGTCGCGACTCCACTATCCGAGACACGAATCCGACGTCGTCTTCAACGTGTTCAACGACATCAAGCATCAAGATCCCGCCAAAGGCATCGTCGGGTTGCTCGGCGGTCAGCGTGAACGACGATGAGTGGCGTGCGTAGAGGCTGAGGTCCTCATCGGAATAGTTGACGTCCCAGCACGTGATGCGGGACCCCGCAGGCAAGGTGTCGACCAGCTGGGCCGAGAACCACGCGTCACCTGATCCAACGTCCAGCAGTCGGACATCACGCGAAGCGGGTGCGAAGCGCCGAAGGAGGCGGACAAAGAATTTGCTTCGAGCCAACTCCCACGGATGTCGAGAAACAACTTCACCGTCTCGCTCCAGTAGATCCATTGTCCACTCTCTGGGTTGACACACGGAGTCGAGCGGCTATCCCCCAATAACCGTGTGGATACAAGCGTCTTGATGACCAGCCTAAGTCGGCGACTTGCGCTGACCAATGGGCCGAACGGCCCAAATCCGTGCTGGAATTGGCACCAGCGAGGGAGGCGAATTGGTGGGAGCTCGCGCAAGTTGTGGTCAGCGATCGCCGATACAGAGTCGTCGACGCCAATTCACGGCGGCCGACTGCCGCTCTTACGGGGTCGGTGGCGTCGCCGTGCACCCGTTGCAAGGACCCTGGCCAGTGAAGTAGGCGGGGATTGACGGCGAGTCGGTGGGCGGGTTGGTGGGCAGCAGCACCGGCGCCCGCGGCGCCTGGTTGAAGTCGAAATCGTTGGCCATGTTGCCCAGGCTCTTGGCTTCCTCGCGCACGTCGGGGCGGGGGGCGGGTCGACCGTCGGTCTTGGGGTTCAGCCTGGACCCCCCCAGGAAGTCGTCCTCGATGAACTTCAGGTAGGCGTCGCTCGAGAGGGTCTGGTGGTCGATGTAGCCCTGCTTGGCGTACGGCGAGATCACGAGGCCCGGCACGCGCAGGCCGTAGCCGTTCTGGTCGACGGCGGGCGGAACAACATGGTCGTAGAAGCCGCCCCAGTCGTCCCATTGCAAGAAGATGGCGGTCGAATCCCAGTCCGGGCTCTTCATGGCGGCGTTGATGACGGCCGTGACGTAGGCCTGGCCCTGGTGGACGCTGCCCGGCGGGTGCTCGCTGTCGGCCTGGGAGGGGGTGACCCACGACACCGCGGGCAACGTCCCGGCCTTGGCCGAGGCGAAGTAATTGTTCAGCGGCTGGATGTTGCGGATCTGACGATCCTTCTGGACGTCCTCGAAGACGGGCAGGGGGTTCCAGATGCCCGGGGTGAGGTAGCTCTGCGCCACCGGTGGGCAGGCCACGGCGGAATCATTTTCACAGTCGGGCTGATTCCCGGTCTGCACGTAGTAGGCCCAGGGGACGTGCCGGTTGTAGAGGAGCCAGCTGATGTCCGTCCAGGCGTTGGTGACGTCGGCCGTTCCGGTGTTGATGGCCTGGTCCACGTACTTCTGCATCTGCGCTGGGGTGTAGGGGCCCACGATGCTGTTGACACAGCTCGACGGGCTCGGGCTCGAGCACTTGGCCGACCAGCCCGACACCAGGTAGAGGTGATCGGGCAAGGACCACGATGTTACCGGCTCGAACATGTGGTCGTCGAGCACGAAGTCCTTGGCGTAGGCCCAGTAGTTCGGGATCTCCGCTCCGGTGTGGTAGC
>OBLU010006466.1_pt1 | contig 10419 bp, 9 predicted proteins | sample 1518681 | NCBI WGS metagenome assembly OBLU01 (sample SAMEA3539304, study PRJEB22396) | soil metagenome | biome: tundra; feature: field; material: soil | place: USA | collected 2010-05 | depth 0.15 m
TATTACCATCAGCCAACTTGCTCACGGAAAAAAGGCGCTTGGGCAACACGCCCGGCCGTCGGCGGCTACACGCCCTACTGGGAAGACGGCGCGGCATCGTCGGCGTTTGAGACAGCGCTGAACCGCGCTTCCGCCGAGCGCCTGGTGCAGGCCGAGACGCTGTGGGCCATCCGCAACCCGGGGACTTTCCCGGCGACTGCCTTCCAGGAGACCTGGCGTAACATCCTGCTCTATAGCGAACACAGCTAGGGCGCGCATAACAGCATCAGCCAGCCGGACCTGCCGTTCGTGCACGACCAGTGGAAGGTGAAACAGGGCTTCGCGCTCGACGCGGATAAACAATCGCGGCAGTTGCTCGCGCAAGCGCTCGGCGGAGCGCGCCCGTCCCCGGGCACAGCAACTCCCGAACAGCCGAAGTCCTCCGACCAAACCCAAGCTGCTCCAACTTCCAACACTGCTGCGCCCGGGGACGGGCGCACTCCGGCTGACAGCGCCGTCGATGTTTTCAACACCTGTTCCTGGCAGCGGACGGACTTGGTGACACTCTCAAGCGAACAGTCTGCCGCCGGGGACCGGGTGGTTGACGCAAATGGCAAGGTCGTGCCGTCGCAGCGGCTCGCGAATGGCCAACTGGTGTTTCTGGCGCGCAAGGTGCCAGCTATGTCGGCAGAGCGGTTCCGGGTTGAGACCGGTGCGGCCCCGGCGCGCGGTTCAGTAAAGGCGGAAGCCAACATGCTGGTCCATCCGGAGTTCACGGTTCGAATCGATGAACACACAGGCGCCATTGTGAGCCTGTTCAGCCGGTTGCTGGACCGGGATCTGGTCGATGCCAAAGCGGCCACTGCCTTGAACGATTACTTCTACCTGCCCGGCTCCGACCTCAAAGGGTTGGAGCGCAACGGTCCGCCCAGTATCAGCGTGAAGGAGAAAGGACCGCTGGTGGCGTCGCTGCTCATCGAATCCGATGCCCCGGGCTGCAAACGGCTCCTGCGCGAGGTGCGGGTGGTGGATGGCCTGGACTCGGTGGAGATCATCGACACGATTGACAAGCTGCCAGTGCGCGCGAAAGAGGGCATTCACTTCGGCTTCGGCTTCAACGTCCCGGACGGCACAATGCGGTTGGACGTGGGCTGGGCGACAGTGCGGCCCGAACTGGACCAGATACCCGCCGCGTGCAAGAACTGGTTCAGCGTCCAGCGCTGGGTGGGCATCTCCAACGACCGCTTCAGGGTGACGTGGTCGCCCATGGACGCGCCCCAGGTGGAGGTCGGTGGCATCACGGGCAATCTTATCGGCTCGCAGACCAACCCCGATGTTTGGATTCAGCATCTGCAACCGTCACAGACCATCTACTCGTGGGTGATGAACAACCACTGGCACACTAACTACCGGGTACCGGGCCGAACAGGAAGGCCCGACCGTGTTCCGCTTTTCCATCTGCCCCCATAAAGGCTTTGCGCCCGCAGACGCAGCAAGGTTCGGCGTCGCCTGCTCGCAGCCGTTGATCGTGGCCCCGGCGTCGGGTCCGGCACCCTCCAAGCCGCGCTTCGAGTTGTCATCGGATAAAGTAGTGGTAACGGCCTTCAAGCCCAGCGACGACGGCAAGGCGTGGATCGTGCGGCTATTCAGCGCGTCCGGGAACACCGAGAAGGTGAAGCTCGCCTGGGCAAGTCCCGCCCCGCAGCAAATGTGGCTGAGCGACACGAGCGAGAAGGCGCGAGAAAAGGCCGGCCCTTCCGTCGAAGTGCCCGGCTGGGGCATTGTTACCCTGCGCGCGGAGTAGGATGGCGAAGTCCAAAGCCCGAAGGCCGAAGTCTCGAAGGTCAGACAACATGTCCCGAGCCTGGGTTACTCCGTCCAGGGCCGATTCGGCACTTGAATGCTTGCGGCAACGGTGATACTTGGGGTGTGGGGCATCGCATTATGAAACGGTCCCGGAACATTTCTCTGGAGGCGTTTACGCTCGTTGAGCTGCTCGTGGTCCTTGCTGTTATTGCCTTTATGGCCGCGGTGCTCTTGCCAGCGATGCAGCGCGGAAAGCAGAAGGCAAAGAGGATACAATGCACGGACAACCTGAAGCAACTTGGTCTGTCTTTCCGAACCTGGGTGATCGAAAGTGGCGGCGGATTCTCTATGCAAGTGTCAACGAACCACGAAGGAGCGCTTAAACCTATCACAACCACGGAAGCCTTCCGATATTTCCAAGTCAGGTCGAATGAGATGGCTCCAAAGATTCTGATTTGCCCAGCCGATGTCCGTGTGCCCGCGAAGGATTTTGGTCCTGGGTTTTCGAACATGAACCTCAGCTACTTCGTGAACCTGGATGCCGATGAAAGCTATCCCCAGATGTTCTTGTATGGGGACCGGAACCTCACAAATGGATTACCCCTCCAGGAAGGCATAATGGTGCTGGCACCCAATAGGGCATTGGGTTGGACTCATGAGCTTCACAATGACCAAGGCAATGTAGCTCTTGCAGATGGCAGCGTTCAGGGATTCGCCAATTCACGTCTGTCGGGGCTTGTGTTGGGCACCACGAACCGGCTGGCCATGCCGTGACGGGTGGGGCACGGCGGTTGGCACCTCCCTCACTCTTCACGGTTCTGCAGCTAGAGGCCGCTCGCCGCCCCCAACCTGACCGCCCAGCAGTTGCCCGCGCCTGCCTGGGTGGCCGCAAATAATAATTGGTTCTTAACGTTGTCTTAAGGTTCGCTCGCGTAAGTTGGCACCATGATAAACGAACACTGCGTCTTGAAGGACAGCAAGCCGGCGAAAGCCGCCGGTGTGCTGGCGCTGCTCCTTGCGGCTACGGCAGGCATGACGGCCTCAGTCTCCGATTGGCGGCAGTTCCGTGAGCCGAATGGCTCTGGCATTGCCCCAAGCGACGCCCAGCCCGCCACAACCTGGAGCGATTCGCAGAGCGTAAAGTGGACGGTTGCATTGCCCGGTCCCGGCTCTTCCAGCCCCATCGTGGCAGGCGAGCGCGTCTTCATTACTTGCTACTCCGGCTATGGCGGCGGCAGCGGCGGAGACAACCCGGAAAAGCTGCAGCGTCACCTCCTCTGCGTGGAACGCACGACCGGAAAAGTCCTTTGGGACAAATCCGTCGTCGCCGAGCTGCCGGAGGATCCTTACAGCGGCAATCTCCGGGAGCACGGCTACGCCAGCAACACTCCAGTCACTGACGGAGAGCGCGTCTATGCCTTCTTCGGCAAGACCGGCGTCCTCGCCTTCGATTTCGATGGCCGCCAACTCTGGAAGGTCAATGTCGGCAAGCAATCCAGCAATCGGCGTTGGGGCTCCGGCGCGAGCCCAATCCTCTACCAGAATACGGTTATCGTAAACGCCGCCGAGGAAAGCCGCTCGATTCTCGCGCTCGATAAACTCACGGGCAACGAGGTCTGGAAGGCAACCGTGAACTCGCTGGAGTTGAGCTTCGTGACGCCGGTGATCGTGGCAAGCGAGAACGGGCGCACAGACCTTGCCCTCGCCGTGCCAGGAGAGCTATGGGGCCTTAATCCCGAAACCGGCAAGCTGCGCTGGTTTGCTGAGTCGGGCATCACGGGCAATGTATCTCCCAGCGTGGTCGTCGCGGACGGCGTCGTCTATGCCACCGGCGGCTACCCGCGTCAGGGCACCATCGCCGTGCGCGCGGGCGGCAAGGGCGACGTCGCACAAACCAATGTCCTCTGGTTCAGTCAGAACGCCTCCTACGTCCCCACCCCGGTGGTTCACGACAGCCACTTGTTCGTCGTAACCGACCAGGGCTTCGCCACCTGCATGGAGGCGAAGACCGGCAAGCTCATTTACAAGGAGCGCTTGCCGGGCGGGAGCAGCGCCGGCCGTGGCGGCAAACCGTTCTATGCTTCGCCAGTCCTCGCCAGCGGCAGTCTCTACGCCGTGAGCCGGCGCGATGGCACGTTTGTCATTGATGCCAAACTCGCGTTCAAGCTCGTCGCCCAAAACAAGCTCGCCGGGGATGACAGCGACTTTAACGGCACGCCCGCCATTGTGGGCCACCAACTCTTTCTGCGCTCCAACCGGAATCTTTATTGCATCGAGTCGGTGCAGACGGCCAGCGCGGGGCAGAAACAATAACAACCGAGCCTCATGAAAACACTTATTCTCAGCGTCCTTCTCGTCTGCGCCGGCACTGCTCACGCGGACCCCATTCTCTCCTCGTGGTTTACGGGCAACACCGCAAAATACGCGCGGATCTATACCAGCACGGCGAACCGCACGGCTGGCATTTCCACCACTACCTGGACCGGTCAAACCTTGCCGACTTACGCCGGTGTCCATGAAATCGATTATTCGGCGAACTGGGTCTATATCAAGAACACCGGGCTCTCATCGTTCATCATGGGGCCCTGGAACAATCCCAACCTGCCGAAGAATCAGGGCACGAGCACATCGGTTTACCGCTTCCCGCGCGGCAATGCCGGCGTGTCAGCGTCGCCCACTACCAAGACGCTGACGGGCCTGGGGGCAATCGGCTTCCTGGTGGACGGCGTCTCGATCTATAACACGTCGGACGGATTCTCTTACTCCAACTCCCACGCCCAGGATGCCGATCCCATCGCCGGGATTGGCAATGGCGACGGTATTTGGAACCGGGACGCCTGGGTCAATGAATACGTCTCCTTCGATTACGCCTACAATCACCCTCAGCAGAGCGGCCAATACCATTCCCACGCCAATCCCATCGCCACGCGTTACCTGGTGGGCGACAATGCGAATTACAACAGCTCCACCAAGACGTATTCGGAGAACACCAACGCGACGACGTTCACGCACTCGCCCATCATCGGATGGGTGAACGACGGCCTCCCGCTCTACGGTCCTTACGGTTACGATGGCGGGAGCACGGGCGCGACCGCGGGCGCAAGTATCGGGGGCGGGTCGGTTGTCTCGGTGACCCTTTCCAACCGCGGAACGTTATACCAGTCAGCTCCCCTGGTTGCGTTCAGCGGTGGTGGGGGAAGCGGCGCATCGGCGATGGCGGTGGTGACCGCAGGCGTCGTCACGTCAGCCAATGTGGTTAGCGGCGGCAGCGGTTACACCTCCGCTCCGATTGTCACCATCGGCGGCGTTCGCCGAATGATTTCCGGCTATGTGCAACGGAACGGCAGTTACGGCACCTCCGATTTGAGAGCCACGGGCCGAACCACGCTTCCCGCCTGGGCCGCTCTCGCCCAAAACAGATCCGCCACGCTATCAGCAAGCCAATACGGCCCCACCACCACTTACACCAGCAGCGGCTCCGGGGGCAATCTCAGCTACACCCTGGGGCACTACTCCGAGGACTACGATTATCTCGGTGAGCTGGGTTACACGCAGGGCTCACGAACCAATGCCGGCGGCGTTTTCTTCGATCTCAACCAATACAACGCCCGCTTTTGCGTCACGCCGGAGTATCCCAACGGCACCTGGGCATACTTCGTCACCCTCCAAGCTGACGCCACGCCATGCTATCCTTACAATGTAGGGCGCTGGTTCAATGGCAGTCCCACTGGCGGCAGCACAACCACCACGGTCATGAATGCGGACACGCCGCTGACCCAGTATTTCAAGGGCGCTACCAACACCCAGGAAGTCGTGAATATGCCCGCCGCCAACGCCGCCAGCGGCAACGTCACACTTTCATGGAGCGCGGTTGAAGGCGGGACTTATCAGGTGAGCGCTTCCACCAATCTCTCGGCCTGGACGCCGCTCACTCCAACCGTCACCGCGACGAACAACGCGGCGGCCACCACCAAAGCCGGCGCCGCCGCGTCAAACCCCAAGGGCTTCTACCGAGTCAATCGCAGCAGTCTGGCGACCTTCGATTCGAACGGCTACTGAGCCGCCGCATCTCTTGCTTCCATGCAACACCTGCACTGTAAATTCGCGACCGTTCTCGCTCTGCTGCTCCCGGCTTCGGCGGCATTTGGCGCGGCGCTGGAGATTGAGGTGCGGCACACTTTCGGCGACGGGCCGCTGGTGTTGGATTCGCTGCGCTATCACAATGCGGCGGGCGAAACCATGTCCTTCAGCCGGCTCAGCTACCTGCTGAGCGGCTTCGCGCTCGAGCGCGAGGATGGCGGGTGGGTTGAACTGCCGGATCGATACGCGTGGATGGATGCAGAAAAGCGGCGCACGGTAGTCCGCCTCGAAGGCGTGCCGGAGGGCGCCTATCGTGCGTTGCGCTTTCACGTCGGCCCCGATGCAAAGGCGAACGCGGGTGACCCGGCGAAACTTCCCGCCGGCCATCCGCTCAATCCCAACCTCAACGGTCTGCACTGGAGCTGGCAGGGCGGTTACATCTTCCTCGCCGCTGAGGGTCACTACCGCGCGGGCACCTCGGAACTGAAAGGCTACGCATACCACCTCGCGCGCGACTCAAGCCGCACCCGCATTAGCCTGGCCGCGCCACTCAACCTCATGCACGACACCGCCGTGATGCTCGACTTCGATCTCGCTGCCCTGTTCAACGTGCCTCGCCCACTCTCCTTCGAGCGCAATGGCACCGCCACCCATTCGCGCGCCGGCGACCCGATCGCCGCCATGCTCGTGGCGAATCTCCCCGGCGCTTTCCGGGTGGCACAGGTCCTGTCCGCCGCGCCCGCCATCAGCCTGCCCGCGCCGGTGAAGCCGCTCTACCTGCCGGACAAGTTCACGCCTTACCGCTTCACGATGAGCGGCGCCTTCCCCGTGCCCGACCTGCCGCGCGACAACCCGCTTATCGAGGAACGCGTCGCCCTCGGCAAGGCGCTCTTCAATGAGACCGCCCTCTCGCGCGACGGCACGCTATCGTGCGCCTCGTGCCACGTTTCCCAATCCGCCTTCACCGATCCACGCCGCTACAGTCTCGGCGTTCGCGGGCAGACCGGCAAGCGCAACGCCATGCCGCTGCTCAACCTTGCGTGGAAGACGAGCTTCTTCTGGGATGGCCGCGCCCCGTCGCTCCGCGCGCAAGCCCTCATGCCAATTCAAGATCACACCGAGATGGACGGGTCGCTGACCAGCGTGGTGGCAAAGCTCGCTGCGAATGGCGGGTCGCTCGCGGGGGCATCCCCCACCAACGATTATACGGCGTTATTCGCCGCTGCGTTCGGTTCGCGGGAAATCACACCCGAGAAGATCAGTCTCGCCCTTGAGCAATTCGTCCTTACGCTCACGTCCTTCGATTCGAAATTTGACCGTGCCCAGGGTGGCAAAGCCAAGCTGACCGCTGACGAGCAGCGCGGCTTCGAGCTCTTTATGAAGGAATACGAACCGCGCACCGGCCAGTTCGGCGCGGACTGTTTCCACTGCCACGGCGGAGCAAACTTCTCCACTCACGGCTTTGCAAACAACGGCTTGGACGCCGAATTCAAAGACCCGGGCCGCTACGAGGTGACCAAGAAAGAGGGTGACAAAGGCAAGTTCGCCGTCCCCTCGCTCCGCAACGTTGCCGTCACCGCGCCTTACATGCACGATGGCCGATTCCAGACGCTGGAGGAAGTCGTCGAGCACTACAGCAGCGGCGTCAAACGCAGCGCCACGCTCGACCCGAACCTCGCCAAGCATCCCGCAAGCGGCCTAAACCTCTCGGCTACTGACAAGGCGGCGCTCGTCGCTTTTCTAAAGTCGCTAACCGATGAGCGTTACGTGAACGCCACCGTGGCCGCCAAATGAAGGCATACCCAAACTCCGATGAAGTATTCTTGGCAACTTCACGTTCTCTTAATGTTCGCTGGCGTAGAGTGGCGCCATGAAAAGCAAGACAGCATGAAGGCGAAGGCTATCACCCTGACGCCGGCGCTTGTGGCGGCCCGGCAACGATTTCTGCGCTCCAACCGGAATCTTTACTGCATCATGTCGGTGCAGACGGCGAGCGCGGGGAAAACGCAATAAACAAATAGTAATATGAAGACAAAAGTAATCATCCTCGCGCTGGCACTGGGCGCTTCAACGTGCCTCCTGACAGCGCAAGACAATAATCAACCTCCCGACGGGCAACGTCCTCCTGGCCGCGAAGGCGGTCCCGGTGGGCCCGGTGGTCGGGGCGGACAGGGCGGCTTTCACTTGCTGCCCCCGAGGGCAATGGAGCAACTGAACCTGACCGACGATCAGAAGAAGCAAGTGGCGGCCTTGGAAGCTGAGGTGAAGGCGAAGCTCGAGAAGATCCTGACACCCGAGCAACTGCAGCAGTTGAAACAGATGCGACCACCCGGGCGCCCGGGCGGCCCTGGTGGTGGCGGCCCTGGAGGTCAAGGTGGTCCTGATGGTCAAGGCGGCCCTGGTGGCGGCGAAAACCAGCCCAAGCCTCCACATCCGCCGGGTGAATAGCTCCTGGCAATGACGGCCAACCGTCCAATTCCACGGCAGCATCACGGGATGCTGCCGTGGATCCGCGGGCGGCGGACCGACAAGAACCAATGGAAAGCAGCAGGCAGATGACTCCATTCCTGACGAGCATAAACCAACCCCAATGAAAACCAATTCAGCCTACTTCCTAACAGCAATCGCGATTGGCACGCTGCTCGGTCATATGAACGCCGCGCAAACCTACACCATTGTCGATACCGGCCAGACGAAGTGCTACGACAACCGCAACGAAATTGCCCCGCCGAAGCCAGGCCAACCATTCTACGGCCAGGATGCGCAGTTCCAGGCTCGCCGGCCGAGCTACTCGCTAAGCGCCGACGGTTTGACGGTTCAGGATAATAACACCGGCCTGACCTGGCAGCGCAGCCCGGACACCGATGGCAACGGCGTGCTCAACCGAAGCGACAAGCTGACCTTGACCCAGGCTCAGGCGTTGCCCGCAAAACTCAACGCCGTCAGGTTCGGCGGGTTCAGCGATTGGCGCTTACCGTCCATCAAGGAGCTTTACTCGCTCTTCGATGGCCGCGGCACCGACCCCAGCGGACCGATGGACCTAGACATCTCGCGCCTTACGCCTTACCTCGACACGAAGTATTTCAAGTTCGCCTACGGCGACACGCGCACCGGCGAACGCCTCATTGATTCCCAATATGCGTCGAGCACCAAGTATGTCGGCAAGGGCCCGCGCGGGTTCGACAAGCTTTTCGGCGTAAACTTTGCCGATGGGCGCATCAAAGGCTACGACCTCCAAATGCCCGGTGGCCGCATGGAGAAGACGTTCTTCGTGCTGTGCGTGCGCGGCAATCCGAGCTATGGCAAGAACGACCTCCACGACAACGCCGACGGCACTATTACCGACCGCGCCACGGGCCTGATGTGGTCCAAAGCGGACAGCGGCCAAGGCATGAACTGGCAGGACGCGCTGGCGTGGGTGCAGAAGAAGAACGCAGAGAGGTTTCTCGGCCACGATGACTGGCGCCTGCCCAGCGTGAAGGAATTGCAGAGCATCGTGGATTACACGCGGTCGCCTGACACGACGCATTCGCCCGCCATCGATCCGCTCTTCACCTGCACCACCATCACCAACAGCGCACACCAGGACGACTATCCATTCTACTGGTCAGCAACTACGCACGCCGGATTCTTGGGCGGCGGAGCGGCGATGTATGTGGCTTTCGGGCGCGCGGCGGGTTGGATGTCGCCACGAGGCATGGCGGGCGGACCGCCTGATCGACGGGGCGGTTTTGGACGCGGTCCGGGCCCAGGCCCAGGGGGGCCGCCGGACGCAGGTCCGCAAGGCACGGATGACGGCGATTACCACTACGTTGACGTCCACGGTGCGGGCGCCCAGCGCAGCGACCCCAAGGCCGGCGATCCCGCCATGTTCCCGCATGGCCGCGGGCCGCAGGGGGACGTCATCCGCATCTACAACCACGTCCGCCTCGTGCGCGGCGGAGACGTTGTGAGTCGCGCTGATAGAGGCTCATGAAGCCCAACCGAAAGCTGGCCGAGACGACAACCCCGGACGGAGCCCAGTTGGTGCTTTACGAGCATGACGGGGCTTACTGTATCCGGCTGAATGGCCAGGACCTGATGCACTCCTCAGTCACGGCGTCTGAGCTCCGGCTTGGAGAACTGGCGGCTGAAACACTCTCAGGCCAGCCGGATTCTCTGGCGCTGCTTGGAGGACTGGGTCTGGGTTTTACTTTGAAGAGCCTGCTCGCCAAGGGCGGTCCCGGTGCGAAAGTCCAGGTCGCAGAGCTCATACCGCAAATCGTCGATTGGAATCGCACTCTCCTGGCTCATCTGAACGGGACGCTACTTGATGACCCGCGGGTTGAAGTATTGTTGCGCGATGTGTGGACGGTCATCGTGGGCGCGGAGCCCGCTCGTTACGACGCCCTGGTGCTCGACATCGACAATGGCCCCACCGCTATGGTTCAGAGGCAGAACGCCCGCCTCTACGGCTCTCATGGTCTCAAGCAGGTCGCCCGAGTGCTCAAACCCCACGGACGCGCCCTCTTCTGGTCCGCTCGCCCAGACCCGGCCTTTGCCCAACGCCTGGCC
>OBLU010006468.1_pt1 | contig 10419 bp, 8 predicted proteins | sample 1518681 | NCBI WGS metagenome assembly OBLU01 (sample SAMEA3539304, study PRJEB22396) | soil metagenome | biome: tundra; feature: field; material: soil | place: USA | collected 2010-05 | depth 0.15 m
TCGTAGAGTGGGTTACGCGGGGGCCGCTACTTTCAACGGAGTTCCGGGCATTCTCGTTCCATGATGCCGGCAAAGATGGAGCTTTGGTGCGACATCAGAAACGTGGAGAAGGCCACGGCGAAAATGAGGCCCAGGTATTTGGCACGGTCGCCAATGAGCATTTGTAGCGCGACGAAATTCATGATCCCCAGCTTTCTTTGTGAACTACGTATATCTGATGAACGATGTTCACCACAGATGCAAAAAAAAAACACTACTTGTTCGGCTTGAGCCGCACGCCTTCCACCAACGTCTGGATCATGCGGTCGATCAGGCGATTCTCCTCGACAAACGGGAACCCTGGACAGGTGATTAACACGGACGTGAGGCCGTGGGCTCCGGCCCATAGCGTCTGAGCCAGCTCATCTGCGTCGTTGGACACTAACTCGCCCGCGTCGACGCATTCCTGCACCTCTCGGCGCAAACACGAGAAGGCCTTCATGCCGCTGGTTTCAAGGACCGGCTCGGACTTGATGTGGGCCTTGGCCTGATTAAACGTAAGCACGTAATGATTGGGGTTCTCCAGCCCAAATTGGATATAAGTGCGCAACCCGCGCCTCAGTTTGTCAAGCGGCGCAGCGGTATCGTGCTCGACGGCCTCCAACTTCCGAAGAAGTTTGGCAAAGGTCTCTTCGCAGATGCTGTCCAGAATCTCGGCCTTGTCGCGAAAGTAGAGGTAGATGGTACCGGGCGCGTACTCGATCTTGTCGGCGATTTTGCGGATGGAGACGCTCTCGTAGCCGTCCTTTACGAATAGCGTGCGGGCCGCATCCAGGATCTCTTCTCGGAGCCCTTCCTTCTGCCGCGCGCGCCGTTGTTTGCTTCCCATAACAACCACTGTAAATGAACAGTGTTCATTTGTCAACTACAAAGTTTCGGTAGGCTTGCGTACGCTCCCACGGCGATAATTCTGCCCCTGCGGCGCGATCCGGAAGGATGCCGGATAGACGCCACCTGCCGCATCAGACGTCTTAAAATAACAAGTGAGTCGAGCACGTAGGGTCAGCATCCAACTGACTATGCGTGTATTGGCGATATCGGGGAGCCTTCGAGCTCAGTCTACGAATACCGCTCTCCTAAGGGCATTGATCCTGCTTGCGCCGTCCGAGGTTGAGATTGTGCTCTACGCGGAGATTGGACAAATCCCGCCTTTTAACCTCGATATCGAGGACGCCGGGCAGACTGGTCCGGTGGCCCGCTTCAGAACCGCTATTCGGGATTCTCACGCCGTGCTTTTCTCTACTCCGGAATATGCACACGGGATTCCTGGCTCGCTGAAGAACGCACTGGACTGGGTTGTTGGAACCGGCGAGCTGTCCGGAAAACCGGTCATCCTGGTCAATGCTTCATCTCGCGGAACACACGTCCAGGCGGCCTTGACCGAGGTGCTCAAAACGATGGACGCGCGCGTGCTAAGCAATGCTGAGGTGACCGTTGACTTGCAAGGAAGGAAACTGACTGCGATCGAGATCGCGGAAGAACCAGAATTCGCCTGCATGCTCAATTCATTTCTCCAAGAGCTACCCGGGCGCCTTAGGTTAGGGAGAAGTGCGTGAGGTGGAAGAAAAAGTGGCATTTCGAAAACGAATGAGCTTTCTGACTGGCGGCTGCCGGCAAAATCCAGCACGACGGCTGGACGCTCCATTTTGCGCGCCGGACTGCGAATACAAGTTCGACATGAATCCAGAGGAGTTGACAAGACAATGAAACACGATCTCCCAGGAAGTCTCGACGTGCCGCAGGCAGGTACGAAGAACGGACATTGCTGCTCAAACCATCATCCGCAACCTGGGCTCCCAGCCCTCCAGGCAGACGTTAAGGTCAAGGACCCGGTTTGCGGCATGGACGTGACGCCGGAAACGGCGGCGGGAACAGCGGAATATGGCGGTCGAATCCACTTCTTCTGTAGTGCGGGTTGTGTCGATAAGTTCAAGGCAACGCCAGAGGAATACCTCAGTACGGTTCGGGTAGGCAGACATAGCGCCGCCTCCGAGAAGAAGGTCGAGTACACGTGTCCGATGCACCCGGAAATTGTTCAAAGTGAACCGGGATCGTGTCCGATCTGCGGCATGGCTCTCGAACCGCGCGTGATCACGGGAGAGGAGACGAATCCCGAGCTCGTGGACATGACCCGCCGGTTCTGGACCGGTGTCGCCCTTACTGTTCCGGTACTTGCCTTCATGATTTCCGAACTGGTCCCCGGTGATCCTCTGATGCATGCGGCCGGCATGACCGTATCGCGGTGGATTCAGTTCGCGCTGGCGACTCCCATTGTGATTTGGGGCGGGCGTCCGTTCTTCGAGCGGGCTTGGCTCTCCATTAGGAACCGAAATTTGAATATGTTTACTCTCATCGGGCTCGGTACCGGCTCCGCGTACGTGTACAGCGTGTTCGCGCTGTTATTCCCTCGGGCCATTCCGGCCTCCTTCCGGAACATGGACGGCCAAGTCGCGGTCTACTTCGAACCTGCCGCGGTGATCGTCACGCTGGTTCTGCTTGGCCAAGTGCTCGAGTTGCGCGCTCGCAGCCGGACTTCAAGTGCCATCAAGGCTCTGCTCGGTCTTGCCCCGAAGAACGCGCGTGTAGTTAAGGAAGACGGCACCGAGGAAGACGTGGCGATTGACCGCATTATTGTGGGTGACAGGATCCGGGTGCGCCCAGGTGAAAAAGTTCCGGTTGATGGCGGGGTCCTGGAAGGCCGGAGTGCAGTGGACGAGTCGATGATCACGGGAGAACCGATTCCCGTTGAGAAAGGCCCAGGGGCCAAGGTCACTGGAGGAACGGTCAACGCGACCGGCGCGTTCGTGTTTCGTGCGGAGCGCGTCGGCGCCGATACCATGCTGGCTCAGATCGTCCGAATGGTCAGCGAAGCGCAACGTACGAGAGCTCCCATTCAGAGTCTCGCCGATCGTGTTTCGGGTTGGTTCGTCCCGGCGGTCATCCTCCTTTCAGTGATGACGTTCATTCTATGGGGTGTCTTCGGACCGGAGCCCAAGATGGCGAACGCACTGGTGAACGCGGTCGCCGTGCTGATTATCGCGTGCCCTTGCGCTCTTGGTCTGGCGACGCCGATGTCAATCATGGTGGGCACTGGCCGCGGTGCCCAGAGCGGTGTTTTGATCCGAAACGCTGAGGCGCTGGAAGCGCTCGAAAGGGTGGATACCCTCGTCGTCGACAAGACGGGCACTCTGACCGAAGGTAAGCCGCATCTCGTGACCGTGAAGACCGTTGGCCAAGTCGACGAGGGGACGATGCTCCAACTCGTGGCCGGCGTAGAGCGATCGAGTGAGCACCCGCTTGCGAGTGCGATCGTGAGCGAAGTTCAGCAGAAGGGCATTCCCCTCACTCCCGCCACCGAGTTCGAGTCTATTACTGGCCAGGGTGTGACGGGGATCGTGAACGGACGTAGAGTCGCTGTCGGGAACGCTCGCCTGATGGAGACTCTCTCTCTTGATGTCGACGCGTTAATGGCGGAAACCGAGGCCCTCCAGGCGGAGGGGCAGACCGTCATGATCGTTGGCATTGACGGAAAGCTGGCTGGACTTCTCGGTGTTGCCGACCCGATCAAGCCGTCAACCCCGGAAGCGATCAGGCTGCTGCACGAAACCGGCGTACGAGTCGTAATGCTCACGGGCGATAGCCGCAGCACGGCGGAAGCCGTCGGTCGAATGCTCGGTATCGACGAGGTTCAAGCGGAAATGCTTCCCGACCAGAAGCGTGGGACAGTGAGGCGCCTGAAGGCGAATGGACGAAAGGTGGCGATGGCGGGCGATGGCGTGAACGACGCTCCAGCACTCGCCGAGGCCGACGTTGGCATCGCCATGGGCACCGGAACCGATATAGCAATCGAAAGCGCCGGCGTAACACTCGTCAGCGGCGACTTGCGCGGCGTCGTGCGAGCACGCCGCCTCAGCCAGGCGACGATGCGCAACATCCGACAGAACCTGTTCTTCGCATTCGCCTACAACGCCATCGGCGTGCCCGTCGCTGCCGGCGTCCTGTATCCGTTTTTCGGTCTGGTGCTGAGCCCGATGATCGCCAGCGCGGCGATGACTTTCAGTTCGGTATCAGTGATCTCCAACGCCCTGCGGCTCAGACGGGCAGGGTTATGATCTCCTGAGCGCGGTCCACCACAGCTGACCGCAGCACGAGAATTGGAACGCTGTGTCATGGTTCAAAGATCGAACCGGATTTTGTTGCAATAGAGTCCTGCGTCGCCGCCGCGGCACGTAATGCGGTTGTTCAAACCTCCAACACTGGCCAGACTGGCCTGCCAACGGGATTGGGAGTTATAAGCGTTAGGACTTATCGGATGTGCCGCCTGATCCACGGGCTTCGCCTGAAGCCGCAGGGCCTTCAGCGCCTAAAAGCTCCGGGCCCACAATTCGAGCCCGAATGCTCATTCATGAAGCGTTTCGAAGTCAGCCCTCGCTAACGATGCTCCCGCTCGTCCGTCAGGTGCGTCCGAGCAAATCTGGCCCCCCGGACTATGCGCGATCACACAGCTGGGCTCCCCTCATTGCCGAGAGAAGCCGAGAGAAATCAACCACCACCTATCACCGGAGGTTTGAAGGCGACGTTTCACATCAGAACAGAAACTTCAGACCAAGTTGCATGTACCTCGCCGTACTCGCTGAGGTGATCCTGCCGATCTGCGAACTAGAAGCATTGTTGTTCGGTTGTCCATAGTTGACACGGTTGGAGGCGTTGTACGCTTCCCAGCGGAGTTGCAGTTGCTTTTTCTCCGCCAAGCGGAAGTTTTTCGAAAGCGCGGTATTGACCTGCACGAGGCCCGGCGCCTCCAGAACGCCGATCGGCGAGGTACCCCAGGCATAAAGGGCAGGTTTCTGGAAGACGGCGGTGTTGAACCACTGCGCCGTGCTCGGGTTTGCGATGTGGGGATTGCCGATAAGGTCCGACTGCGCAGAATCGCCGTCGCCGAGATTCGCATACCCTCCTCCGACGTTGAACGGTTGGCCCGATCTCGCCTGCTCGCCGACCGAGAGGTTCCACCCCCCCGCCACCCCATCCAGCGCGCGTCCCATATTCGATCCGAACTTCCTGCCATGTCCGAACGGGAGTTCCCACACCAGTGTCGCGTATTCCACGTGCCGGTAGTCGAAGGACGTCCGGCCGCGGTTGTACCATGCGGGCGACCAGGCCAGAATCGACGAGCTTTCGTCGACGCCGTTGGATGCCTCTCCCATGGAGCGCGAGAAGGCGTAGGAGAACGTGTAAGTGATCCCGGCCGAGAACCGGCGCTCTACTTTTGCCTGTAGCCCGTTGTACCAGTTTCGCCCGAAGTTCTCCAGTCGCGAGATGGCGCCCATCTGCGGAACGGGACGGTCCGCTTGAAGATTGGAGTGAAACCCAACGGTAGGCGCGTTATAGGGAATTTCCGTAACTTCCCGGCCCACGGCCGTGCCGACATAGCTGAGAGTCAAAGCCGACTTCCAGGGCAGTGCGGTCTGAATCGTCACGTTCCATTCCTGGGTACGCGCCGGCTTGATCCGCGGGTCCTGTGCGTCGACGAAGGAGAGAACGCCGAATGCGTTGGGATCGGTACTCCACACCGTGTTCCACGGCTGCAATTGGTTCAAGCCAAAACTGACGGACTCCACGCCCCAGAACGGAGGATTGGCTGCTGCCGAAGCCGAACGGTTGCCGGTCATGGTGTTGTAGAACAGCCCGTAGGCACCGCGAATGACAAATTGGTGTCTCGCGAACGGCCTATATACCAGCCCCACTCGCGGCGCCCATTCTCCGGCGCCTTCCCAGAGCCCATCCGCATATCCCGCGGAACGCCCCGTCACCCACAGACCCGTCAGCGCTTTTGAGAGGGCCGGTGTCGTCCCAAATGCGGCCAGATTAATGTTCCCGTCCGGCTGGTTCGCCGCGACGATCTTCTGCAGGTTGGGATCCCACGTGCTCGTCGCGTTGCGCGCGTTCTGCCGGGCATACCAATACTCATAGCGAAGTCCCAGGTCCAGCGACAAGTTCGGCAGGATGCGCCAGTTGTCGTTAATGAACAGGCCCGTATAAGGCGCGTTTTCCGTGCCGAATGCCGCCAGGGGTGTATTCCGTGAACTCCCCGATGTATAGCCGAGCAGGTAATCGGCGAAACCGTCGCCCGTGAGGTTCCCGAAGTTGAACGTGCCGCGCACGCAACAACTGCCGTGATCGCCGTAGGTGTGAATACTCGCGTACTCGACGCCGGCGGCAAGGGTGTGGGCGCCACGGGAAGAATGGATGTCGGCTTTGCCATTGTAGACGCCGCCATAAAGCTGGCCAGGCACACCCCAGCCGGCATAACCGATGCCCGTGTAGCCGCTGCTCAGATTGATATTGGGCGGACCAATCCACTTCTCTCTGCCGGCCGTCGGGAATCCCTGGATTCCCGCCGCGACGTCGTCGTTGGTAACGCCGAGATCAGGATTGGTGTAGGCTTCCCGCGTGCGCATCATGCCGCCGCCGATGGCAAGCACCGTATTGCTCGACATCGTCCAGCTGTAGTTTACGGCCAAGCTGTACTGCGTCACCTTGTCGTTGGTCAAGGAGGTGGGAATGGCGAATTGCGTGCTCGGTTCCCGGACCATGACGTAGCGGCCGTAAATCCGCTGCGTTGCGGAGATCTGATGATCGACGCGTCCCGTGGCTTCCTATGTATCGTTTATGGTTCCTACATTGGTCCGGAGCGTTCCGGTTGCGGAGTCCAGCAGTTTGGGAAGGAAGTACGCAGAAGCGGTGTTGATTCTCGTTGTCGGAATGATGTTTCCGGCAAACGGCGTGTTGTTGTTCGCCGGATCTTTGATGATGGTCGACAGGCCGCTGAAGTTGCCCTGCTTCATGGCCGGCGTCGCCGTCTGCGCGGTGAAGAGCGATTGGTTGTGAATGACCGTCCCCTGAAAGTTGCCGTAGAAGAAAGTCTTGTTCTTGATCACCGGACCGCCCAGGTTGCCGCCGAACTGGTTATAGCGCACGCGTGGCGTTTTGACCGCAAAGGTGTTGCGCGCGTTGAAGGCATCGTTTTGCAGAAACTCCCAGGCCCCACCGTGAAACTCGTTGGTGCCCGATTTTGTGGCCACCTTCACCTGGATCGGATCGCGGCCATTTTCGGCGCTGAAGTTCAGGGTTTCCACGGAGAATTCGGCGATGGCGTCGACGTTCGGGACTGCCGTTCCGCCTTCGTCCATCGGCGCGTTTGACGCAATGCCGTCCACTGAAAACAAGGTCTTGTTCTGGCGTAGTCCCTGTCCCTGGACATACGTCCCCCTCTCTCCACCGGACTCTGTGCTGACGTAGCGCATGCCCGGCACGAGCGCGATGAGCGCTAGCGGGTTTCGCGTGTCGAGAGGCAGTTCGCGGATCTGCTGCAACTGCACAACGGTTTCCGCGCTGCTCTTCTCAGTCTGAAGCAGTTCGGTGTTCCCGACTACGGATACGGAGTCGGTGATCTCACCCACGGCCAACACCGGCGAAAGTCGGTTGCGATCGCCCACCGTTAGTTCCACTTGAGCCAACGCCCATGTTTTGAAACCCTTAGCCTTTACCGTTACTGAGTACTGGCCGATCGGCAGGGCGAAAAGATTGAAATTCCCCTGAACGTCTGTGACTGCCTGTTTCGAAATCCCCGTACCCAGATGGGTGGCGACGATTGTCGCCTCCGGAACGGAACTGCCGCTACTGTCGGTGACCGTGCCGAAGAAGGCGCCTTCGGTGCCGATCTGGCCCGGTAGCAGTGAACAGGCGAGACATAACAGAATCGATGCGACAGCAGTTTTACCCATGTGGTGCTCCTTTTGGACAATCTTCCATTTACCACTGGGGAGAGTCAATGGAAGCGAGACGGGAGATTCCGGTGTATTGGAAACTTGCCTCTCAGCCCGCTTCAGACAGAGGGATACGTTTGCTAGAATCCAATTGGTTGGAAACCGGACGGTCGAATTTGTCTGCCCAAAAAACACCTACCGTGCCAGCTCTGGAACGTGGACTCGCGATTCTCGAGTTGGTGGCAAGATCGCGAAACGGTCTGACCTTCTCGCAGGTCTCCCGTCGCCTCAACTTTCCCAAGAGTTCCATTCACTGCATGCTGGTCACCTTCGAACGCCTGGGCTACCTCCAGCGGATCGAGTCCTCCGGGCGCTTCGTCGCCGGCCTCAACCTGATACGCATCGCTACGGTCGCCTCGCACGGCATCACGTTGCGGCAAAAGGCGGGCCCGCTTCTGTCTGACCTGGCGCAACGCACTGCGCTCACGGTACACATGGCGATTCTCGAAAACAATGAAGCTCTGCTGGTGGCGAAGGTCGAACCTTCCGGAACGCCACCGGTCGCCACCTGGGTGGGCAAGAGGATTGACTACCACTGCACCAGCCTCGGCAAAGCGCTGATCGCCTGGATGTCCGACGATGAAATCCAGCGTCTCGTGAAAGAGCGCCACATGCTGCGGCATAACGAGAACACCATCTGCACGCTACCCCGGCTGAAAGAGAATCTCATGCACACGCGCAGCATCGGATACTCGGTGGACGACGAAGAGGAGGAGATCGGTATACGCTGCGTGGGCGCCCCGGTCTTGGGTGTATCCGGCAAGGTCGAAGCCGCGGTGAGCATCTCAGGCACCGTTGACCAGATCCGGCCGGAAGACCTCGGCCGCATGGGCGCGTTGGTCCAGGAGGCTGCCTTCGAGATGTCCCGGCGTCTCGGTTGGTCGCGCGCGCCCGGCATGGACTAAAGCATGCGACTCAGAAACAAGGTTGCCATTGTTACGGGGGCGGCCCATGGTATCGGCCGGGCCATCGCCGAACTTTACGCCGAGGAAGGCGCCGCGGTCCTGATTGCCGATATCGACGCGGCTGCCGGCGCACAGGTGGAGGCGGCCATCGCCGCGCGAGGCGGCGCGGCGCGGTTCCAAATATGCGATGTCGGGTCGGGCGAATCCGTCAACGCCATGGTGGAAGCCGCCTCCCGTTTCACGGGACGAATCGACGTCCTGTGCAACAACGCCGCCTATCTCGGCCAGTTCCATGCCGTGCTCGAGGCGGGCGACGAAGAGTGGGATCGCTGCCTGCGTGTACAGGTGCTTGGAACCAACAACTGCACTCGCGCCGTCCTGCCGTATATGCTGGAACAGCGAGCCGGCTCCATCGTCAACATCGTGTCGATCCAGGCGATGGTCGGCTGTCCTGCCTCGGTCGCCTACACCGCCGCGAAGTCCGCCCTGCTGGGTTTTACGGTGAGCGCGGCCTATGACTACGGGCCGTACAACATCCGCGTGAACGCCCTCTCTCCGGGGCCCATACAGACCCGGATTTCACCGCGGCCGGGCGATCCCCAATATCAATGGCAGTGCGATCAAACCATGCTCGCCCGCGCCGGACAGCCGCGTGAAGTTGCCTGGGCCGCGCTCTTCCTCGCCTCGGACGAGTCGTCCTATATAACGGGAGCCAATTTGCCCGTCGATGGCGGATGGACGGCCAAATAGGCGGTTTCCCATTAGCTGGAATAAAGTTGCGCGGGCTGCCGCCCCAACGCTGGGCCCGGCATCGGACCCTTTCTATAATTCAATTTGATGACTTCGCGCGTCTGGCTGCTGATCCCGCTGCTCGCACCGCTCTGTCACGGCTCGGTCACCGGTAAACTTCCAGTGCGCGTGACATGGGGTTACACACGGTCCGGGTCTTCGACCTACTCCGTCAAGGCGACCGCGGATCGCGGCATGAACATCGGTTCCGTCACCACGTATCGGCTCGAATCCGGCGGCATCGATGGGATTCAGTTCGTCCTCGAATGTCCGCCGCGGGAAGAGCCGGGACTCCAGCAGCTCCAGGTAATCTGGGCCGACCTGCTGGCCGCGGCCGACCCGGACACGGCCCGCCGCCTCGGCCACGATGCCGCTATGGATCCGCTCGCGCCGAGACTGTATATCCGCACGAGCGAAGACAGCACGGGCGGTTTTGCCGTCACCGTGGAGCAACTCGCGCGCGAGCGCGCCATCTGGGTGCCGTCGTACGACATCTTCATCGCCGCGGGTGAGCCATTTGTGGACTTCTCCACCCACATGGCGTCCCTCAAGCCATGGCACGGTCAAACCGTCTTGCAGCGGATCGAGATGGAGCCAGAGGCGAGCTACGAACAGTACACCGCACGATGGGAGGACATGGGCAGCCCGCTCTACAGCAATCCCCAGCAGACGGGCGTAGGTCACATTATCGGGCTGGCCTGGGACAGTTCCATCCACAAATTCGGCATCGACCGCGGATCCGGCGTCCGCAACGACCTGGGCAATCCGGACCGCTTCCGCTTCTGGTTCGAATTCGGCGACATCGCCAAGGGCATCGCCCAAACCTGGAAGAGCCAGCACCTGCTCGACGGCCTCCC
>OBLU010006469.1_pt1 | contig 10419 bp, 7 predicted proteins | sample 1518681 | NCBI WGS metagenome assembly OBLU01 (sample SAMEA3539304, study PRJEB22396) | soil metagenome | biome: tundra; feature: field; material: soil | place: USA | collected 2010-05 | depth 0.15 m
TTCTTCCAATATCATTTTCAATCCTTTGAAATACTGCAAAATTAACTTTTAAAGATTTAATATGCAGAATAATTGGTACGTGGTTTATACTAAACCTAATTGCGAAAAAAAAGTTTCTAGCCTCTTTACTAAGAAAGGATTTGAGAACTTTGTTCCTTTTCATAATAGTAATGAACTCTCTTTAATGAGGAGAAAAACTATGAAGGAGCCTTTATTTAAAGCTTATGTATTCGTTAAGGCGACCGAAGATGATATTATCAACGTTAGAAAAAAGACGAAATGTATTATAAATATACTTTATTGGATGGGAGTCCCTGCAATAATCAGCGAAGATGAAATAAGGTTAATCAAGGAATTTACCAATGATCACAAGGTGATAAACCTGGAAAAATTTGAGGTAAACTTAAGAAGTGAAAAGAATATCAACGGAGGAATTTCCTATACCCTTGATGGAAAAATTTTGATGATAAAAAACAAAGCAATTAAAGTCAACTTACCATCCCTTGGTTATACGATGGTTGCCAGGATTGAAGATGATACCATCATGGGCAGAGAAATGGCTTTTGGCCAAAAAGAAGCTGTTGGTCAATCCTGAAGTAGCCTGTCAAAGAAATAATTGAACACCTGCGGTTTTGATTTTTTTACCTTCTCCAAAAACAATTGATACCCCTAATTGTTAGGTAGTTGGAGTTTAAGGTTCATGCATAAAGTCATTCAAATATTATTCCTCATAATTGCAATTGTAATTCTGGTCCAGGCCTATATTATTATGTCAGCCAACAAGACGGAGTATTAGCGATACAACATGATTCTTAAGCAACCTGATTTTGAAATCAGGTTTTATCCGCCATCCGCCATTGCCACCATTCAATCATCTGCAAAGACTTACAAAGAATTATCTGGTCCGGGATTCTGGAAGCTCGCATCATTCATTTTTGGAAATAATGAGACTTCCACTAAAATTGCGATGACGGCGCCCGTGCATATGGAGATTATTGAGAGAGAATCTTAGATGAGCTTTGTAATGCCTTCCGCCATCGCGAAAACAACCCTTCCTAAACCAAACGACCAGGCAATAACTATTTCACAAACTGCCCCTGAATATGTTGCCGCGATAACTTTTGGAGGTTTTGCATCCGATAATGATATCCTGAAATACGCAGAAAAACTTAAACAGAGTTTAAAGGCAAAAGGTATCGAGACTGTTGGGCATATATGATTTTTGGGATATAACCCTCCTTTTCAATTAGTAAACAGAAGAAATGAAGTAATTATTTCCGTGAATTGGACCGATAAATTGTAGCAATCGACAAATTAATTTTTGGATCAAATGATGCCAGCACGTTTATTTTCTTATTTTTAGTAATTAACTGGTGGATATTTTAAAGGATTTATTTCTTAAAAACTTAAGCATAAAGTGAAAAAATTATTTCTTATAAGCGCTGTAATTTGCTTTTTAGCTGGATGCACGCACCGGAACTCAAAGATCCCTGTTGTTGGATTTGCTGATGCTTTTGAGGATAATACGATAGAACAGGCAAAAACAGGTTTTTTTGATGCTTTGCAAAAAAACGGATTTGATGAAAAAAATGGCACTTTGAAAATTATTTATCGAAATGCCCAGGGTAACATACCGGCACTAACCCAAATCATCAAATATTTTGTTGCGCAGGAAGTTTCACTTATTGCAACCAATCCATCTTTGTCAACGATTACTGCTGTACAAAATACTAAAGACATTCCAATATTTATGATGGTGTCTCCTACACCGACCTTAATGAAAGTGACTGACTTGCAGGGAAACCCTCCAAAAAATTTATTTGGTGTAGGTGAAACGCTGGATTATATAGATACTTCCTTTTTATTGATTCCAAAAATCATCAAACCCAAATCGGGCAAATTAACGGTAGGTATGGTCTTTAATCAGTCAGAGCCGCAATCAGTTGAATCAATGCAGCGTATTCAAAAACTGGCATCAGATAATAATATAAATCTTATTTATCTTCCTGTAAATTCATCTGCCGATGTTCAACTGGTAACCGCTTCATTATTGTCAAAAAATATTGATGTATTCTTTGCCAATCCGGATAACGTTGTTTTTTCTTCTTTTGAAACGATTGTTCAATCATGTAACCAGAAAAATATTCCCATATTTACCAGTGAAGCCGGGCTTGTTGCAAGGGGAGCGCTTGCAGCCTATGGTGCAGATATCTATCAATGGGGATACCAGGCAGGAGAGCAAGCTGCGCAATATTTAAAAACGAAAAGTACAAAGGATATGCATTGGGAAATGGTAAAAGTGCGAAAAAGAGTATATAACCCGGAGGTTGCCAAAAAATTCGGATTGTCTATACCTTCAAATTACCAACCAGTGCAATGAGCCAGTTTTACCTAACGGCGCTGCAATTGTCATTATGCCTGGGACCAATGGCCATGGGTATTTTTATCACCATGAAAGTATTCAACATTCCAGACATCACCACAGATGGAAGTTATACATTAGGCGCCACCGTTACAGCTATTCTTTTAACTCAGCACTGGCCTGTGTTGCTGGCTTTGCCTGTTTGTATGCTTGCCGGATCAGTTGCCGGCATTTGCACCGGCCTGATACATACCAAACTTAAGATAGATGCTTTGCTTGCGGGTATTCTTGTTATGACTGGCCTTTATTCGATCAACCTGATCATCCTTGGAAGATCGAATGTTCCTCTCATTAATATCCCAACTATATTTCTCTCTTTCACATTTTTCTCCAATGATATATACAACCAATTATTGGTCGCTACAGTTATAATACTCTTTTTGGGATTATTGCTTTACTATGTCCTGCGAACAGATTTCGGAATAGCCATGCGTGCCACAGGCAATAATCCGATCATGACAAAATCATTTGGCATCAATAATGATAGTATTAAAATTATTGGCCTCGCCATAGCAAATGGGCTTACTGCACTGAGCGGTTTCCTGGTTGCACAATACCAGGGTTTTGCTGATATTAATATGGGGATCGGTATTGTGATCACGGGTCTCGGGTCTGTACTGATTGCGGATGCATTGCGTATATGGTTGAATGTGTCTAATATTGGTATGCAAATTCTTTTAGTGCTTGCAGGAAGTTTTTTGTTCCAGATGGTACTTGCCTTTACACTGGCGATGGGCGTTGATCCAAATATATTAAAACTGGTGACAGCGCTTTTTGTTTTGCTGATTGTGGCCTTGCCAAGAGTGAGTAGCCAGCTGAAACGATATTGACGATATAGCGGAGTTTATTGCAATGAACCTGGATTGATTCTTTAAATGGTGAAGTAAAATAATTTTAAGAATGTAATATTCACATGTAATGGTATTATGAAATGATTTCTTTTAAACATATCACCAAGGTTTTTAATAAAGGAAAGGCAAATGAAGTAATAGCCCTCGATGATATTACGCTGCAAATAAACCAGGGGGAATATGCAGTGATTATCGGTGTAAACGGAAGCGGTAAAACAACTCTGCTCAATATAGTTGGAGGAGCTGAAACACCAACCGCAGGATCAATAGAAATTGACGGCACTGATGTTACTCGATTTCCGGAATACAAAAGGAGTCGTTGGGTGGCACGGGTTTTTCAAAATCCAAATAATGGTACCGCACCAGAATTATCTATTCTTGATAATTTCAGGCTCGCCTCAATTCGAACGCATCGTAAAAAACTAACCATCGGTATCAATAATTCATTTAAGAAAAAAGTTCAGGAAAGAATTGCATTACTGGGAATGGGCCTAGAGAACAAAATAAATCTCCCGATGGGTAATTTGTCGGGAGGGCAGCGCCAGGCGCTTACTTTGCTTATGAGTGCAATGGACGATACGCATGTTTTACTCCTGGACGAACCTACAGCTGCCCTCGATCCAAAATCTTCACAGGTTGTTCTGGGATTAGCTGATAAGCTCAATAAGGAATATGGAATTACTGTTATATTAATTACGCATAATCTAAAGGATGCTCAACAAAACGGAAACCGCCTGATTCAGATACACCAGGGTAAAATTGTCCGGGACTTTGATTCAGTGAATAAAGAAAAATTAGTGCTTCAGAATCTTTATGAATGGTTTGATTGATGATCATCCTGAATCATAAAATACAAGGGGGGGGAAATTAATTTAAATACTGGAACTAATTCATATTAACATCAAATTCCTTTTCAGTAGATAAAGAATAATCCTTAACAACACTATACAAAGTATCTCTTTCAACCGGCCTTCTTTTTGCCTGTTGAATGAGTGTTACCAATTCCTGGGTATTCATGGAAGGATTTTGTTCTTCGCTACCCGCCATAGAATAAATTTTTGTAGAATCATCTATAGTTCCGTCAATATCATTCACGCCAAAGGAGAGAGATAGTTGCGCATTCTGCCTTCCCAGCATTGGCCAATAGGCTTTCATGTGAGGAAAATTATCCATGTAAATTCGGGCGACAGCATACATTTTCATGTCTTCCACGATGGATGATTCCCGAATATGACTCATGTCGTTATTCTGGTTGCGGAATTTCAGGGGAATGAAAGTATTGAAACCGCTAGTCTCGTCTTGCAGATTTCTGAGCCTGCGCATGTGATCAATCCGGTGAGCATAATTTTCAATATGTCCATAAAGAATCGTAGCATTTGTATGCATTCCCAGTTTATGGGCCTGTTCATGAATTCTTAACCATCCCTCTGCATCTACTTTGTCTGCACATATCTGCTTCCGGATTGTTTCATCAAATATTTCTGCACCTCCGCCAGGTAATGATTGCAATCCTGCTTGTTTTAGTTTGATCATTCCTTCCTCTATCGTAACATTTGCTTTCCGGAACATATAGTCCAATTCCACTGCAGTAAATCCTTTAATATGCAGGTCAGGCCTGTGTTGCTTAATCCGGGAAATCAGGTCACAAAAAAAATTAAGATCCATTTTAGGGTGAACGCCACCTACTATGTGAACTTCTGTAACGGGATTTCCATCATAACTTTTTACTACGTCCAGCATCTGCTGCTGGCTGAGCTTCCATCCTTCATCTCTGTGTGCATATAACCGCGAATAGGAGCAAAACTTACAGGAGAAAACACAAACGTTAGTTGGTTCAATGTGGAAGTTCCGGTTAAAATAGGTAATATCTCCGTGCTTCTTTTCTCGGATAAAATTTGCCAATGCTGCAACAAGACCCAAACTGGCTTTTTCAAAAAGCATCAGGCCCTCTTCATCTGATATCCTTTCATCTGCAATAATTTTATGCGCTATTTTTTGAAAAATACTTCCTTGTTCAAAGGAGCTAATTATTTCCAGAATTGCAACTTCTTTATCTGTTTTAATCATTATACAAAGGTAGTACGACCTCTTTTTTAAAACAAAAGAGATTGCTTTTTACAATCTCCTTGATCATTAATATTATTATTCCAAACTTTATTGTTTTATTATTTTTTGAACTACCGTCTTATCGGTATATTGGAGTTTAACAATATATACGCCCGCCGCAAGGTTTCTAAGGTCTACAGGCATTTCAGTATAGCCTGCACCATTGAGAACCTCAGACCAGACCTTTTGCCCGATAGAATTAAAAATAGCGATGTTTTGAAGTGTTACGGGAACCCTGTAATTCCGAATAATTATTGAATTCCTGAAAGGATTGGGATAAATCAGATAGCCCTGAACCTTCAATGCTTCCGGGACGGTTTTAGTATAAATATTTATATTATCTACGTAGAGATTGTTTTGATGATTACCGCGTGCTGTAAAATAGATCTGGAAATTCTGGCTGCCAATAATCGGACTCAAATAAATATTTATTTTTTTCCATTGGTCGGGGGTCGGAACAAAAGATGTAGAAATTGTGTCGGTAGAATCCCCGATAGTTTGAAGATCTGCACCCCACTTTTTCCAAATGGAGGTAAATGTCTGGCCACAGTCCTGGGTTAATTGAACATCTAGTGTATCAAGCGGCAGAACCGTACTTCCTGGAAAGTTCAAACCTTGCGAGTATGCATAATCAAATGAAACAAAGAAGGAGTCCACTTTTGGATCAAACTGCACGACAGGCGAAATAAAATTATCTACAGTATTGGATGCAGGATAATTGAAATTATTGATAACTATGGAAGCAGATCCTGAATCTGCCGCGGCTGTAGTTCTTTCCCAGGTTAAGAGACCATCAGGATTTTGAAGAGCCCAGTTGGTGGGGGGGAAGGAATCAGATTCAAAACCTACAATCACAGGCGCAGCTACCAAGGGGGAAACTGTAATCGCCTTCCTGGCAGTATCATTAATTGTATTCTGATCGGGAACTCCATTCGGATTTGAACTGAAAATGGTCAATAAATGATCCCCTGCAGGAGAGGATATTGAATTGAGGGTAACTGTCTGGGAACTGCATCTTGGTATAGATCCAGTATAGTTAAAGGAGCCAATCGGGCCATTATCAATCTGGTAATTTATGGTAAGGGTTTTTATAGTATCAGTTCCATAATTAGCAATAGTAACCTGTGGAATAAAATCAGTAGAACATAAAGAAGATGTTGGTTGATTTATTGAAAGAACTCCCGCATTTTCCAAAACAGTATTTATTGTTGAGGTGGAAAAATTATCTACATAAATATTATTACCAAAATCATTTACAGCTTTGATACCGATCAGAATGAACGGGGCGTTAATTCCGCAGGTTGAAAATGCAAGGCCATCCTTACGCCATTGTAAAGAAGTAGGAACAAAGGAATTACTTACAAAAGCGCCTCCATTTGTTGCTAATCCTGCGCCTCCTTTGGCATATGATGTAGGAAGCCATGTGTTGCCGCAATCAGTGGAATACACTATTTCAAGAGAATCTAAAGAAGAGGCATTATATTGAGCATAGGCCACATCAAAATTGATTTTTACAGAATCGACATTACCAATCTGGATCTTTGGAGATTGTAAAATATCAACCGCCTGGATTGTTGCATAATTGAAGGCATTATATTCCATAGAGGCAACTCCACCATCATTAGCTGCAGTCGTTCTTTGCCAGGTAATACTACCATCCGGATTATTGAGAGACCATCCGTCCGGGGGAGGAAATACCGGGTTTTCAAAACCCTCAACATTCGGTAAGGCAAGATTTGGCAATATTGTAAAAGAGATGACACTCGTGTCATTGGAAGTTCTTTGGTCAGCCACACCATTGGGCATTGCTGTATAAGCCTGGAGAATATGACTACCGGGCGTAGGATTCAAAGGAATTGGAATAGACACATCCTGTGCATTGTATTGTATAAGATTTAATCCGCTAATTGAGGTTACCCCTAAGTTCACCCCATCAAGTATTAAACCTACATTAATTGTTTTCAAAGTATCGGTCCCAATATTTTTAATAGTTACCCTGGGATTAACAGGAGTTGAACAATACGTAGCAGATGAGTTTGGGTCAATAATATTTGAAAGGCTTGCATCATTATTATAAGACAAAAACGAAACTTCCGCCCACCATACTCCATATCTTGATTGGTTATCTGAAGAGCCGAGCCTTTGATCAGCATATTGCTGGATGGTCCACAAATCGCCGGTTGCAGGATCAACGCATGTGTGGCTGTAGTCACCCCAGCGGGCCCTCCCACTACCGTAGTCTTTCCAATAGGTACTGATTCCACCTTTAAATACATATTCATCGTTGGTTGTATCCGCCGGGGTACCTGAGGATCGGGTGCTATAAGCTGCATTTATGAAAGTGCTCGGAGATGAAATAGTATAGCCGATTAATACATCTTCTGCCGGATTGACTGCTATTGTTGGATAATACCTCGAGGTAAGTCCGGTTGAATCATCTATTCTGCCTCTTTGCAAAACATTTCCCGATGTAGATATTTGCCACCACTGAACAGCCGTATGATTATAATTCGTTGCCGGTAATGCAATGTGGTGTGCACACCAGATTTTTCCGTTTACCATCTGGGCTGAACTAATCCTTGAATCATTTACCGCTATGAGCCTGCTATCATCTAATTGAGGAGCAAGATTACCCAATTGCGCATCAGACCAGGGTGAACCGCCGGAAGGAAAAACTGCTGAAGTTGTATTCCATGAAAGATTTGGAAGTGTTCCTGTTATGGTGGAAAGTCTTATCGCAGAATTTGCTCCGCTCCATTCCTGCACAATATAAAAAGTGGAAGCAGGAGAGGTTAGGCCAAATGCCGAAACCGGGCAAGGCACATCACCGTCGGCTATTGTCTTTTCAATTGTCTGAGCGTTTGAACCAAAATTTATAGTGCTTCCCGATGCAAGACTGTCTTTATTAAAAACAAATAAGATTGGTCCTGTAAAGTTATTCCCATTGGGGAATTTTCTGCCGGTAACCACTACTAACTTATTGTCCAATCCTATATATGGATGATCAAGAAGAAGTGGTCCATCGGCAGAGTTAGGTGTAAAACTATACCTATTCCAATTTCCCTGCGGGTCAGAGGTTTGAGTTACAGCTATAAATACTTTATTTGGAATCGTTGTTGAGATACCGCTAATCCAATACCTGTTTAGATAAGGGTCAAATTGCATATAGGGATCTGACATTCCCGGGGCATTAAAAAAATTTGAAAAGGTAACCTTGCTTAATACAGCTCCACCATTTTTTGCATGGACAATCACGTATTCATTTGTCGCAGTAACTACCTCGTTTAAGCCAACGATCCCGTCACAATCGGGAGGAATTAAATCTATAGGATCAATGTGCCCTAAAAAGCTTTGCAAAGGGGGAGGCGAAGGTATTTCAAGAGTGGAAGGTGTAGATAAAAGTTGAACTTTTTTAGTTTTTATCTTCGCTCCCGGTGGAAAGGGCATATTGCCGCGAAGGTATCTCCAGCCTCCATCTATCTCATGTTCTCCATTTCTCGTAATTGGTTGAGCAGCTTCCTTGTCTGATAATTCCTTAAAATTAAATCGCTCCGCAACTATTTTCTGAGAAAAAAGGCTTGAATGGAATAATAAAAAAAATAAGAATAAAAAAACACTCTGAAGCGAGTGCAGGATTTTTATTTTCAATCTGGTAGTTTAATTTGAATATAATGGGTTTAATCTATTACACATGATATTATAACAAAATTAAGAGTTTCTTTCCACACGAAAACTAAACCAATATCAATTTTATGAATTCTCTTATCTTTCAAAATTATTTAAGTTGCCCTATAAATTTATTTTTTAGGAAATATGGATTAGCCATTTGCCATCAAAGTGAAAATAACAATTAGAATGACAGATTTGTTGAAGGTTAGATTCTATTATTTATAAATCATATATAAAGAATTACCCAGACTTATTTTATTTCAATTTAACAAAAATGCAGAATATCAAATTACGACTAATAATAATGAACTTTCTGGAGTTTTTCATTTGGGGTTCCTGGCTAATTTCCATTGGAGGATATTTAGGAGGAACATTGAATTTTTCGGGTTCACAAATAGGGGCTGTATTTTCCACCTTGGGAATCGCCTCATTATTTATGCCTGCCTTCATGGGTATCGTAGCAGATAAATGGCTGAATGCGGAAAGAGTGTTAGGAATTTGTCATGTAATTGGCGCAGGAACATTACTATTAGCCTCTTCGGTAAAGGATCCGCACCTGTTTTTTTGGGTTATGCTTGTTAACTCGATGTTTTACATGCCCACTATTGCACTGAATAATACCGTTTCATATATTGTTTTGGAAAAAAAAGGTTTTAATATAATAAAAGATTTTCCGCCCATCAGGGTTTGGGGAACAATCGGCTTTATTGCGGCTATGTGGGTGGTAGATATTTGCGGGTGGAAATCGGGTAATATGCAACTTATATTTAGTGCTATTTCAGCTTTGGCACTGGGATTCTATGCATTTTCCATGCCTCAGTGTCCCCCCATAAAATCCAAAAGCACTTCTTTCATTTCTAGTTTGGGCCTCCATGCATTTGTTTTATTTAAACAAAGAAAAATGATCATCTTCTTCCTGTTTGCAATGTTCCTTGGGGCGGCCTTGCAAATCACCAATGCTTTCGGAGGGTCATTTTTAGAAAGCTTTCAGATTACTTATCCCAATACTTTTGGTGTAAAACATCCAATTCTCCTCTTATCAATTTCTCAAATTTCAGAAACACTTTTTATCCTTACTATCCCGTTCTTCTTGTCCAGATTTGGAATTAAAAAGGTAATGTTAATGAGCATAATAGCATGGGTTTTTCGATTTGGGTTATTTGCTCTGGGTGATCCGGGAAATGGATTATACCTGCTTGTGCTTTCAATGATTATTTATGGAATGGCATTCGATTTCTTTAACATTTCCGGATCCCTGTTTGTGGAAAATGAAGTGAAGGCAGAAATCAGGGCAAGTGCGCAGGGTTTGTTTATGCTTATGACCAACGGTATCGGAGCCATGATTGGCGGGTATGGAAGCGGACTCGTAGT
>OBLU010006470.1_pt1 | contig 10418 bp, 12 predicted proteins | sample 1518681 | NCBI WGS metagenome assembly OBLU01 (sample SAMEA3539304, study PRJEB22396) | soil metagenome | biome: tundra; feature: field; material: soil | place: USA | collected 2010-05 | depth 0.15 m
TTGACCATTTTGTAAAACTGACTGGTGGTCATTTGCTCGGTTCGTGCAAGATATGGCGCGAGGCCGGGATCCAAATCACCGGAACGGGTGCTCATCACCAATCCCGCTGTGGGTGTGAAGCCCATACTGGTGTCCACGCTTTTGCCGTCCCGCACGGCGGCCAGACTCGCGCCATTGCCGAGATGGGCGAGGATGACGCGACCTTTCTTTGCTGCCGGATCGCCAAGGCGTGCGAGTTCTTCCATCAGATAAGCGTAGGACAGACCATGGAAACCGTAGCGTTGGATTCCCTTGGCATCGAACCGGCGCGGAATTGGCAGCAACTTGGCCACGCGTGGCATCGTTTGGTGAAACGCCGTGTCAAAGCACGCCAACTGCGGTAGTTTGGGATGACGCTGGCGGAACGCCTCAATCAGTTCAATCTCGCGCGGCAGATGATCCGGGTCGTATGGGCTGATGCGATGCAGTTCATCCAACAATTTTTGGCTGACAATCTCCGGTTCGGTGTGTTTCATCCCGTGAACGACCCGGTGTCCAATGGCTTTGACCGAAGCAAACCCGTCCTGCGTTTCGAGCCAGTCAATCAGGGAATTCGCGGCTGATTTATGATCGGCGGCGGCAAGGTTGCGGCTGACCGGCTGATTTGTGGTCGGGTCGCTGTAAGTCAGATTTGTATCGGGCAGGCCGATACGGTCAACTTTTCCGTGGAGCTTTCGCACCAGCGGTTCGCCGGTCTGAAAGAGCGCGAACTTGATGCTCGACGAACCACCATTGATGGTCAGGGTGCCGGGACTACCTGTGTTCATGGTTGCCTCCTTCATCAGGCTTGAATCCAAATGCAGCCAGTTGCGCACGAGTAGATTGGTAATTCTTGTGCAGGATGCTGCGAATCCCCAAACCTTCGGCGACTTGGACGAACATCGCGGTGTTTTCAAGATAGACAATCTGGTGCGCAGGCGTCTGGGCGAGGTCCAACGCCAGCCGGAAAATATCCGCGTCGGGTTTGTGCAAATGGACGAAGCATGACGAAATAAAAAAATCCACGAACATGGCCAGCTTGAATTTTTCAATCCGATACGCATTCAGTTCGCGCCCCTCATTGCTAACCACGGCGATCTTCAATTTGTGCCGCGCCTTGAGCTGCCGGATCAATTCAATCATCTGCGGAAAAGGTTTGGACTGCTCCGTCATGAATTTCCAAAACTGCGCGTGGGTGAACAGCCGCTTTTGGTGAAAAACGACCCGGCTCAAATACTCCTTCAACGTGAGCTTGCCCAATTCGTAAGTGTCGAAGACGAGGTGATGGCGCGCGTCCATTTCTGCGAAATCCAGTTGAAACGCCTTCGCCGCCCGCCGGCGCGCGTGATGATCCCAGCCGTCAGTCAACAAGACGCCGCCGATGTCCACAAATAATGTTTTGATTGGTGCGCCTTTTTTCATGAGACCGGGAGTGGTGAAGTCTGGTTAATCGGCCTCGTCATGGCCTGATACATCATTTCTTCGCTGAGGAATGGTGCGCCAACCAGTTCGTAACCAGCACTTAACTTTTCGTTCACTTTTCGCGTCAGCTCGTCATGGGTCGCGGCATCGGCGTGAAAAGGGACGGCCACAATAATGTATTCGATCAGAGTTTTCATGTTATTGGCTTCAATAAGATTATCGTTGCCATAGGATTAGTGGGTCTTCCAAGGGAATTGCGACGCCGTCGCAGCGCGGCATCACTCGCGCCATATCGTCATCCTCGACGCCTTGATGCGCCGAAAAATTCTCATGAATCAAGCAGGCCCGAACTCCCGCCACTTTGTTCGCGCAAATTGACGCCCCGACGCCGCTTCCGCAGATTCCAATGCCGCGTTCCACCGTCCCGACGGCAACCGCGCGGGCCAGCGGCACGATAAAATCAGGATAGTCATCGTCCTCTTTCGGACTGCCGTCGCCAAAATCAACCACTTCTTGACCAGCTTCGCGCAATTTCCCGGCCAGATATTCTTTCAACTCGTAACCCCCGTGATCGGCGGCGATGCCGATGCGTTGAAGCTTTCCTGGCAATTCTGACAGCAGCTCATCACTGGTGCGTTTATTGATGGTGTGCTCATGTCTCCCGTTTGGTCCGGTTGAGGATTTCTTTGGCATAACGACAAGGATTTGGTCAGGATCGGGTCGGATCAACCAATCTGCCAAGGAAAAGGATGCTGCCGGAATGGGAGTCGCGAATCAGGAAGATGAAGGGATGATCCGCGCGGAAAATGGGCGTGGGCCGAGGCCTCATAACGGCATTCATCCTCATAACCACGCCGGTTGCCGCAGCGGCCTCTATGCCCTCTTCGTTGACATCCACAAACGCCTTGTGAACCACCGCCGATATGAAAAGATCCCGCTCGCCGTCCATTCCAGAAAAGTCTGCGCGGGGCGAGAAGGCATCCGTCATGCCCATCTCACCGAGGGGCTTCGCAAGACTGAATTGAGCCGTCAATTTGAATTTTGGCAGGAGCACCGCGACTTTCTGTTCACGGGCCTGGCTCAACCAATGGTTAAGCGATTGTTCATTGAGCAGATTCTCCACGTCTTTCAAACCATCAACGTCGCGCGGGAGAAGAACAACCATGCTAAGGTCGTCACCGGCATAAGGAAGTTCCAACAGCTGTAACCCTTCGACTTCGGCATACTTGTAGTCGGCGGTCAATTTCATCAACGGCACTTCTAGTTTTTGATCGGGAGTAACCGAGAAAGGCGCATTGGTAGTGTTATGCTTATCAAACTCCTTGTCCCACCGCCCCTTGAAATAAATGGCATTCACCAACACCAGCCGCGTCGCTGGGCCGAGCACACCCGGTTGGATGAGGTCAGTAATCTTGCCTTTGGTTCTTTGACTAACCCAATCATTGATTTCCGTCTGGGCGGTGTCCGCGTGAGTGCGAAAATCAATCTGTTCCAAATTGGCCCCGTAGCTCTGTTTTGCCAAGTCCAGATAAGCAGGAAGGAAAGGATGATCTTTCTGTCCCCACAACCCGTTTGCGATGTTTAATTCAATCCTCTTTTTCTCCTGTTCTGTGTTTAACTGCCTTTGCAATTCGCCGAATGAAGCCGCGAGTTGGTTCTGGTTCGTATCGAAATGAAGCGTCTTGACCATCTGTGCGGCAGTGTCTCCTCGCGCGCCAGCATAAGTCATCGCCAGGCAGGTGGAGATGCTGTAAGGGGAGAAAAACAGATTGTCATCAGCGGATTTGAGGCGGGCGTAGAGGTCCAGTGCGAAGGCTGTGTTGCCCTCGGCAAGGCTTGCGATGTCGTTGGCAGCCGTTGTGTCCGCTGGGTGACTGATCAGTGCGGTCATTAATAACGTGACAAATACTAAACGCGTTAGAAGGCTCATCATCATGCACGATCCCGCGCTTGCAGTTGGCCAATTGTTCCATCGGTTCTTGCCACGTGCATCCGGGACGGCAGTTCGTCGCTTCAATCGCGCGCAGACAAGCGTGTGAAAAAGATCGGGTGAATACATTTTTTGTCATGAGGACTCTGGCTCCTTTGGGCCACGCGAACAATGGGGTGAACACCCCATAGCACCGAGGGGCTGCTCATGTTGCCGCACTCGCGCAGCACCTGTCGGCTGGCGGTCAGGTCGCAACCGGCGCAGGTTTGCCCGATGGCATCCAACACATCGCGCCCGCCGTCTTTGAGATTCGTCTTTATGGACGACATGGCCGGTCAGGTTCTCCACATGCCGAGGCAATCCCAATGATTGGAATGTATCCTGATTTGAGCAGGCCATTTTTAGAAGCGGGCGTCCGGGCAAGTCAGATCTTCGATCCAGCTTCTCCCGCGAGATGTGCATACGGTGGCACGGTGCGCAGCCGCAAATCCTCCACGGGTGCGCCAATAGTGAAATGATAAAGGCTCTGCCATTCCTGCCCGGTCAGGCCCAGCGCATGGTGCAGCACATCATCGAAATAGCAGCCGATGCCGGTGCCGCGAACCCCGGCAGCCTCGGCCGCCAGATACAAGGCCTGTCCAATCATTCCGGCTTCCCAGAATAATTCCCGATAGGCGGCAGCGCCGCGTTCACGCAAGACTGGCTCGAACCGTGCGAGCATCCCAAGGCTGAACGCACCGTCAGCGGCAATGTCCTGATGGCAGGAGAGCGTCCGCGCGAAATCACGCAGGTCGCCCCCGCCCAGCCGGTATAGTGGAACCGGATTGGCTGATTCCGTCACGAGTTCCCATTTGAGTTTCGCATTGAACGCCTGACGAAGTTCCGCCGCATCCGCCGGCTCGCGCAACCAGAGATACAAACCGGAATTCAACCCGGTGACGCGATGCACAAAGACCACCAGATGCAAACGCGGTGCAAATGGCCACGCGTCAAACGGTGGCGCGGATGCACGCGGCAGCGTGGCATCCAGGATGGACAGGAATTTTTCCCGCGTGATGCTGGTGATGCCATCGAAGTCCACGGCGCTGCGGCGTTGGCGAATCAACTGGCTTGCTGAATGATGGCAAACGGGAGGTGACGGAGGCTGCCGATCCACTCTGTCGCCGGCTTGGGATGATTCCTCGCTGGTGGTTATTCGTTCCGAAGCTTTAACGGCTTCATCAATCGCCGGCCACGCGACATGGGAATCGCTCAAGCGGTTGGCGCGTCCGAACCATTCGATGGCGCTGGCGGCGACGGGCGGCGAAGCCTCTGTGACAATGACGCCCTTGGTTACTTGCATGAGCAATTCCGGAGTTTCCCTTTCCGCATTTTCAAAATCTTCCGCTCGATCTAAGCCGAGCAGCGTGGCCACGCGCGCGTCAGACCACTCCGGCATGAACTGCACGCGCCAGCCCAACACGGCGGCCGCAAATCGAATCGCGGCCAGCGCGTGTCCCACGTCGTGCTGGCAATAGCGGAAAGCCCGCTCACCATATTTCCAGGCCTCGCGCCAGGTGATGGAGGTCAGCCCCAGTTGGAATCCGCCCGCAACGGAGGTGGCGGGCTGTGGCCAGCGCGCCCGTTGTTCCAAAGCGTGTTCAAACGACGCATAGTGATAGACACCCGCGCCACCCGGAAGCCCCGCGAAGCCAGACAGCGCGACATAAGCTTCGGTGGGATGTAGGTTGCCACTGGAGGGATTGATCCGCAGATACCAGCTCGAATCGGAAATCTTTTTGCGGGCGGAAAGACCAAGCGACAATTCAAAAAACAACCCCATCGTGGCGAGCGTGAGCGGCTGAGGCGCAACGGTCGCTCCCCCGAACAAGACTGTCGCAGGGGGCGTGCTATCCCGATCGTTCAACGGCAGCCGGAACAGTGGCGCGCCAATGAAGCGGCGGAAGGGATTGGGCTGAGTCGCCCAGTCCAGTCCGTGCGGTCCGCTGGCATAGCGCCCAAGGTGATGCTTGGTTCGCTCGTGATACGCGATGATGTCAGCGGTCGCCTGTGGCAAGGGCGGAAGGTTGGCAGTGCTGGTTTTCAAGTGGCGCGGCCACAATAGGCCATTATCGGGAGATTGCGCTGACTTTATTCTGAGCAGGTCGGCAATTTAAACCGGCGGCGGATTTCTTTCGGCAAAACCGCGTTGGTGCCAATATGGATAAATGGGAGGCGTGGCACTGGCGGCATCCAATTTTGCGATTTGGTCGGGAGTGAGTTTCCAGCCAACTGCCCCGAGGTTGCCGCGCAATTGCTCTTCGTTGCGGGCACCGATGATGAGCGTGGAAACCGTCGGGCGCTGGAGCAGCCAGTTGAGCGCAATCTGCGGCACCGTCTTGCCAGTTTCTTTCGCAATTTCATCAATCATGTCCAATACGCGATAGAGATATTCATCGGCAATCTGCGGGCCGATGTCGGCATTGAGTTTGGATTGCAAGCGGGTGTTCGGTGGCAATGGCTGGCCGCGCCGGATTTTGCCGGTGAGCTTTGCCCAGCCCAATGGACTCCACACCACCGCGCCAACTTTTTGGTCAAGCCCCAGCGGCATCAGTTCCAATTCATAATCGCGGCCAACCAGTGAATAGTAGGCTTGATGGGCGACATAACGCGCATTGCCATACTTCTCGGCGATCGCCAGGGATTTCATTAAATGCCAGCCGGAGAAATTGGAGCAGCCGAGGTAGCGAATTTTTCCAGCACGCACGAGATCATTCAGCGTACTCAGCGTTTCTTCGATGGGCGTGACGGCATCGAATGCATGCAGCTCAAAGAGGTCGATGTAATCAGTGCCAAGCCGTTTCAGCGAACCCTCGACCGCACGGATCAAATGAAACCGCGAGGAGCCAACGTCATTCGGTCCGTCCCCGAGACGGAATGTGGCCTTGGTGGAGATGAGCACTTTGTCGCGTCGGCCGGCGATGGCTTTGCCGAGAATTTCCTCGGCTTGCCCATCGGAATAAATATCGGCGCTGTCGAACATCGTCAGCCCGGCTTCGAGGCAGATGTCCACGAGACGCGTCGCTTCGGGCACACCGTTATTGCCCCACGCGGAAAAGAATTCGCCCTTGCCGCCGAAGGTTCCGGTTCCCAGGGTTAACACCGGGACTTTGAATCCCGAGCCGCCGAGCTTTCGATATTCCATATTATTTTTGTCGGTTGTTTGGTTTGAGAAATAATTCGGCCACAATCGCATACGAATGTAAACGGTCTTCCAGCCGGTAGAAGTCCGAAAACAACATCAATTCGTCCGCCCGCGTCAGCCGCAGGAAATCTCGCAGCTTGCGCTCCACCGTTGCCGGTCCTCCGACCACCGCCGCGCCGAGATGCGATTCGACCGCGCGCTGTTCGCCACTGTTCCACAAGCTCTCCATACTCGCCACTGGCGGCGGCGTGAAGATTGGCTGGCCACGGATCAACCGCAGAATTCTTTGGTGCGCGGAAGTGGCCAGATGCTCGGCATGTTCGTCCGTGTCCGCCGCCAGCACGGGTAGTCCGATCATCACATAAGGCTGGCTCATTGTTGCCGAAGGCTTGAAATGTTCCCGATACAAGGAGATCGCCTCGATCATCATCTGCGGTGCGAATTGACCGGCGAAGGCAAAAGGCAAGCCCAGTGCCGCCGCGAGCTGGGCGCTGAATGTGCTGGAGCCCAGCAACCAGATGGGAACATTGGAGTTGCCGCCGGGAACAGCTTGGATTCGTTGGCCCGGCGATACGGGACCGAGCAAGTGCATTAACTCTTGCAATAATTCTGGGAACCGGTCACCTGCATTCGGACCCCGACCCAATACATGTGCAACCAATGGTTCGCCGCCCACCGCACGCCCAAGTCCTAAGTCAATGCGACCAGGATAGAGCGCTTCGAGTGTGCCGAACTGCTCGGCAATTACCAAAGGCGCATGGTTTGGCAACATGATGCCACCGGAGCCAACCCGAATGGTTTTGGTGGCCCCGGCGACATGGCCAATCAAAACCGAAGTCGCCGCACTCGCGATGCCCGCCATATTGTGATGTTCGGCCAGCCAAAACCGCCGATAGCCCCACGCCTCCGCCGCTTGCGCGAGTTTCACGGAGTTATGAAAACTCTCCGCCACAGTTCCGGCTTCGCGAACCGAGGCGAGATCCAGCACCGAAAGCACGGTTTCAGAATCGCGTTTCATCAGGCGGCCAGCGGTAGAAAGGGATAGTCGGTGTAGCCTTTCTGTCCGGAGGCATAAAAGGTGGATTGATCCGGCGTATTCAGCTCGGCATTTTGTTGAAAGCGTTTCGGTAAATCCGGATTAGCCAGAAACGGCACGCCAAAGGCGACCGCATCGGCTTCGCCGGCCGCCAAGACTTGATTGCCTGTGGTCTGCGTGAATTTTTCGTTGGCAATGTAGCTGCCGCCGAAAATCTTTTTCAATTGCGGTCCGATGCGGTTTTCACCGAGCGATTCGCGGGCACAAATAAAGGCAATGCCACGTTTGCCCAGTTCGCCCGCCACAAATCCAAACGTGGCCAACGGATTGGAATCGCCCATGTCATGGGCATCACCGCGCGGAGCCAGATGCATGCCGACGCGGTCGGCACCCCAGATGGAAATCACCGTATCGGTGACTTCGAGCATGAGTCGCGCACGATTTTCGATCGGACCCCCGTAGGCGTCAGTGCGATGGTTCGTTTTGTCTTGAAGAAATTGATCCAACAGGTAGCCGTTGGCGCCATGAATCTCCACCCCATCAAACCCAGCCAGCTTCGCATTCTCTGCGCCCAAGCGATAGGCCTCGATGATGCCGGGAATTTCATCGAGTCCCAATGCTCGTGGAGTGACGAAAGATTTTAACGGACGGACCAGGCTGACGTATCCCGCTGCCGCAATGGCGCTGGGAGCGACCGGCAAGGCACCATTCAAAAAAATCGGATCAGAAATGCGTCCGACATGCCAAAGCTGCAGTAAGATTCGTCCGCCGAATTTATGCACGGATTCGGTCACGAATTTCCATCCTGCCACCTGGGCGGGCGACCAGATTCCTGGCGTATCGGCGTAGCCAACACCCATCGGCGTGACCGAAGTCGCCTCCGAAATAATCAAACCAGCCGACGCGCGTTGCGCGTAATATTCGGCCATCAATGGATTGGGAATGCGTTCGGCACCGGCCCGCGCGCGGGTCAGTAGCGCCAGGACGATGCGGTTGGGCAGACTCCAGGCACCGATGCGGACGGGATCAAATAAGGTGGGCATGATGTTTCTCTAAATTTGTAATTTTCTGTTTGTCCAGTCGTTTATAGTTCGACAGATGTCGAACCTAACGTCAGTTGCCGGAGATGTCAAAAATGATTCGATGGTTGTCGAACCATGCCATTGATGGCATGGTGCAGAGTTGTGAAGACTTATAGCCATCCAGCGATGCACGAGATTGCGCTGACCGCAGTGATGCAGGCGCTGTCAGATCCGTGCCGGCTGGCCATCGTCCGCGAATTGCTGGAAGCCAAAGGCCGCGCGCTGGCCTGCAACGAGGTCCGCCTCAATATTTCGAAGGCAACCCGGTCGCATCATTTTGAGGTGCTCCGCGCGGCAGGCATGGTTCACACCAAAATGGACGGCACGAAGTGCATGACGTCCTTGCGACGTAGCGAATTAAACAAACGTTTTCCCGGGCTGCTTAAATTGATTGCCGCCGGCAACTGAATCCTCATTGGGTCCAGAACAAACTAAAGGGGGGACCTTGGGGATGCTTTTGAAAGTGATCGTGGATACACACGATCCAGAAAACCTGCGGCACCCTTCCCGGAATTTGCGTGCCACACTCCGACCGATTAGTCAGACTCACCTCGCCACCAACCATGCGTAATAGCGCGCTGACAGCTAAACCGAAATCGGCCATCCGCCGGTTGATTGCGGCCAAATCGGACCTTGAAATCGCGCGGCTGCTACGTCAAACGCACCGACTCCTGAATCTTTATAACCGCCCACGCTCGCGCATCTCGCACCGGGAACGATGGCTGGATTGCGAACCGCAATTGCTCGGCCGGATATGGGACGAAGATCTTGCCCTGTTTCTGCGCCGCAGTCCAGGCGCAGTCGCGGCAAAGCGCAAATCGCTCGGTATCCCGATTTTCGCCCCGCGACGAGCCGCCTGATCCCCGCGCGAAATCGAGCTGCTTGGCAAACGCCCCGATCCCATCGTGGCGCGGATGTTGGGGCGGACCAAATTTGCGCTTCAATTGAAACGACACTCCCTGGGAATCGCGCAATGCTCGGAGGACCGACACGCGTGGACGAAGGAAGAAGTCCGGCTGCTGGGAACAGAGCGCGACCAGCAGTTGGCGCAAAAGCTTGGTCACAGCGTGTCGAGTGTTCGGTCGTAGCGCAATGATCAAACCAACATCCGTTTCATCAAAACACCGCGACGCTGGACCGCCGCAGAATTACGTTTATTGGGCCGGCTTACCGATGCGGAAGCGGCTCGCCAAACGGGACGTTCTTGGCCTCGGTCCGGAACAAGCGAATTCAACTTTGCATTCCCCGATCCGTCTCACGTCAAAATCACGGTTAACTTCGTTGAGCCCGCCTCGCGCGATATTGAATTCGCGATGCACGCGACTAGGAAGTCCATGCACTTTATTTTTCTGCGCTGTGTTGCACCACTTTTGAAAACCAAGGCGCCCGTATTTTGAGGCCGAATAGAAACACCATCGGCTGTGGCGCGACGAGGCTTCGAGCGCGGCGTTGGTGGGCCTACGCACGCGCATGGCTTTTCCACGAAATAGCAAGTTGAATTCTAAAGAACAATTTTACACCACTTTACACCACAATTGACACGAGGGTTCGATTCCCTTCACCCGCTCGACTGCTTAAAAGCGGGCCCCCAGATTTCGGATCAGACCAGTTGAACGAGTGCGCATTTTCGAATGGCCTTGCTGTTTCAACAGACCGAAGCAAGCGGACACCAAAACGGACACCAAAAGAATAGTTCCGGCTAGTAAGTGAATAATACCGAATTCTCTTGAATAGTCTGCAAACATT
>OBLU010006473.1_pt1 | contig 10417 bp, 2 predicted proteins | sample 1518681 | NCBI WGS metagenome assembly OBLU01 (sample SAMEA3539304, study PRJEB22396) | soil metagenome | biome: tundra; feature: field; material: soil | place: USA | collected 2010-05 | depth 0.15 m
TGGCCAGCTTGAAAAGCAACTCCGACGTTCTGGCCGTGGATTACAATTACGTCTTTGACCCGCCGGCCACGCCGCAACTGCTCGCGAACGCGCCGGTCGGCCCCGTTTCGCTCACGCTGGACCCGGCTACAACCGGCGACCCCTGCAATCCCATCGTCGGCTTGATTGACACGCACGTGCAATCCCTTGGCAGCCAGCTCGACCCGTTTATGTTGAAGTCAATCTCAGTGGCTGGCGACGCTGGTCCAAGCACGCCGGACCTCACGCATGGGACGGCGATGGCCGAGACGATTTTGCGGGCGGTCGCACAGGCGGGCGGCGGGAGCAGCTCCGTCAGGATTATGGCCGTGGACGTTTACGGCGCGTCCGCGACGGCGACCAGTTGGAGCGTCGCGCTGGGCATCAAGGCGGCGGTGGACAACGGCGCGACCGTTATCAACTTGAGCCTGGGTGGTCCCAGTGACAGCTCGATTTTGGACAGCGTGATCCAGCAGGCCATTGCTGCCGGCATTCCGGTTTACGCGGCGGCCGGCAACGAGCCGGTGTCCACGCCGACGTATCCGGCCGCGGCTCCGGGCGTCATCGCGGTCACCGCCACGCAGGGCAGCCAGCTTGCGCCGTATGCGAACTTCGGCAGTTTTGTTTCCCTCGCGCTACCGGGTGCGAGCGTGGTTTACCTCGGCGGACAGCCGTATATCGTCCAGGGAACTTCACCGGCGACGGCTTACGCGACGGGCGTGGCGGCGGGAACCAAGGGGGCGGACTGCCTGCCTTGGGCGCAAATCCAGTCCGCCATGCAGCAGAAGTTTGCCGTGCCGGCGAAATAACCATTTAGAAGAAAAAATCTTTTAACCACGGATGAACACAGATAAACACGGATCGGAAAAGGATTTCAGCCATGTAAACGAGTTCACCAATAAGCAAGGCTTTTCGGGTTCGCTGAAGAGACCTTTTGTCTTGTTTTAATCCGTGTCCATCCGTGTCCATCCGTGGTTTAATTGAACAGATACGGCTAAAGGCGGGACTCCGAATCAGTGCTGCGACAGGCAGCCGATTTTGCCGAAGGCGACGACGTAAAGGAGGAACGCGATGATGAGCGGCCACGGTTTGCCCGCCACCAGCAGCAGAATTCCGAGACCCAAAACCAGGGCAATCACCAAATAAACCAGAGCTGCCAGTGCCAGTTTCATTGATGATGACTATAACGTTTTTGTGTCAGTGCGCAAGAACGGGATTTCTGGTGGTGTAGCTTCGGCGCTGTGCGCCGATGGGTTCGAGACATCCGCCCGCACCATGCTTTGGCGCGGCAAGCAGGCTCGACGCTACAGCTTTGGTAGGGCTGCGCTGCCGCGCAGCCCAAATATCCGGGCAGTACAGCTAAGAACAGACGGATTTAACTTGAAATTCTGAGGTGCAATGATAAGTATTGTTCAATTCAACCAAAGGCAGCATGAAACCGCGCCGATATCAATGGGTTGTAACCTTCTTGATGCTGTTCCTGTTCCACGCCTCAGCCACGGTGCTATATGTGGATTTGAACAGCACCAATCCCACACCGCCTTACACCAACTGGCTCACCGCTGCGACGAACATTCAGGACGCCGTTGATGCGACCAGTGATGGCGATCAGATTCTCGTCACCAACGGCGTTTACCAGACCGGCGGACGGGTGTTTTCCGGCGATCGCATCGTGGTGGACAAAGCCGTAACCATGCAAAGCGTCAACGGCCCGGCCCTGACCGTCATTGACGGCACGAATGGAGTGCGTTGCGTGCATCTGGCCAGCAACGCGGTGCTGGCCGGGTTCACTTTGACCAATGGCGCGGCGGGATATAGCTACGGAGGCGGAGTATTCTGCGACTCCACCAATACATACGTCTTGAATTGTGTGATCGAAAACAGCTCAGCCGAGTACGGCGGCGGTGGCGCTTACGGGGGCACCTTGGATCACTGCACGTTCAGCGGCAACTCAGGTGGAAATGCTCACTATCCCGGCACCGGCGGCGGGGCGGCTCACTCCAGCGTTTTGAATTATTGCACGTTCAGCGGCAACTCGGCAGTCTGGGAAGGCGGTGGAGCAGAATCCTGCACGATGAACAACTGCACACTGGCTGGCAATGTGGGTTTTAACGGTGGTGGGGCCGAGTCGAGCACGTTGAATCAATGCACGCTGAAGGGCAATCAAGCATATTATAACGGCGGCGGGGCGGAATCCAGCATACTGTTCAGTTGCACGCTCTCCAACAACACGGCTTCGGGCTACCAGGGCGGCGGAGCCAATGGCGGAATTTTGAATCACTGTACGTTGGAGAACAATTGGGGCAATGTCGGTGGTGGAGCGGCGAATGCTGTTCTGAATGACTGCCTCATCACCGGCAACTCCTCCTATTACGGTGGCGGGGTCTATCAAAGCGCTCTTACCAACTGTACGGTGGCGGCCAACACGGTGAACTTCAATGTTAGTTCCATCGCGGGAGCGGATTCCAGCACTTTGAACAACTGTATCGTCTATGACAACGCGGGAGACAATTACGATTCTTCCACGTTGAATTACTGTTGCACAACGCCGCTACCCGACAACGGCATCGGCAATTTCACCGACACCCCAGTGTTCGTGGATTTGGCTGGAGGCGATTTTCATCTACAGTCCAACTCTCCTTGTATCAACGCCGGCAACAATGCCTACGTCAACAGTGACGTTGATTTGGACGGCAACCCGCGCATTGTGGGCGACGCGGTGGACATCGGCGCTTATGAATTTCAAAGCGTGATTCCATTCAGTGCCACCATTCAGGCAGACACGACGTATGCCTTGGTCGGCTTTCCGTTGTATTTCACCGGCTCAACCATGGGCGGGCCGGCCACGACGAGCCATTGGGATTTTGGCGATGGCACGACAAACAACGGTCAATTGGCCGTCTGGCACAGTTGGGCGGAAGCGGGAGATTCCCCGCTCGTGTTTACGGCTTTCAATGACAACAATCCCGGCGGCGTGAGTGCGACGGTGATGGTCCACATTGTGACGCAATTTATCCATTACGTTGCGCTCGAAAGCACGAATCCAGTGCCGCCGTATTTGTCTTGGGCCACGGCGGCTACAAGCATTCAGGACGCAGTGGATGCGGCAATACCCGGGGAAACGGTCTTAGTCAGCAATGGTGTTTATCAGACGGGCGGTCAGCTTGTTTCCGGCAGCCCAACAGTAAATCGTGTTGCAGCAACCAAGGCGATTATTTTGCAGAGCGTCGCTGGTCCAACGGTGACCTTAATAGATGGCGCGGGAATAGCGCGGTGCGCTTACCTAGCCGATGGATCTCGTCTGATAGGATTTACACTAACCAATGGGTTCGCTTCGGATAATGGCGGAGGGGTTTGGTCCGAATCTTCCAGTGCCATAGTGAGCAACTGTGTCGTGATTAGCAACGTCGCATCGTCTGGCGGCGGTGTATATCAGGGAACTGTGAACAATTGCGTTTTGTCTGGCAACACAGGTGGTGGTGTATCTTCGAGCACTTTAAATAATTGTTTGTTGACAGGGAATAGTGGTTTTGCCAGTTACGCAGACACACTCAATAACTGCACGGTCGTCGGCAATGCAAATGGAATATACGCTAGTACAGCTAACAATTGCATTATTTACTACAATGACTTGCAGGGTGGAGTTAATTACAGCGACGACAGTGATACGGGCTGGCCTGTTCTGAATTACTGTTGCACGACGCCGTATTCAGGAGGCACCGGCAACATTACCGACGTACCGCTCTTTGTGAATTTGGCCGGTGGCGATTTCCACCTACAAACTAACTCCCCCTGTGTTAACGTCGGCAACAATGCTTACGTGAACAGTGCTACTGATTTGGACGGTAACCCGCGCATCTTTGATGGCACGGTGGATATGGGTGCGTATGAACTTCGAGTAATCGTTCCGTTCACCGCCACCATTCAGGCGGATGCGACTAATGCCGTGTTCGGTTTCTCGTTGCATTTCACCGGCTCCACCATGGGTGGACTGGCAACGACGAGCCACTGGGATTTCGGCGATGGTATGACTGCCGATAATCAGTTAAGTGTTTCACACAGTTGGGCGGCGGCGGGAGATTATCCGGTGGTGTTTACGGCTTTCAACGACAGCAATCCCGGGGGCGTAAGTGCGACGGTGGTGGTCCACATTGTGACGCAATTCATCCATTACGTTGCACTTGAGAGCACGAATCCAGTAGCGCCGTATTTGTCATGGGACACGGCAGCGACAAATATACAGGATGCGGTGGACGCCGCCTATGTTGGGGGCACGGTTCTGGTGAGCAATGGAGTTTACCAGACTGGCGAACGTGTGGCTTACGGCTCACAGTCGAACCGCGTAGCAGTAACAAAGCCGTTGACAATAATGAGCGTCAACGGTCCGGTGGAGACGATCATCCAAGGCAACCCGGTGATTGGCGATAGCGCGGTACGTTGTGTGTATCTGACGAATAATGCTACTTTATCAGGTTTCACGCTGACTCAAGGAGCGACGACCACCGGAGACGGCCCCCAGCAAAACTCCGGCGGTGGGGTATTCTGCGAATCCATCAGCGCCACGGTGTCCAACTGCGTCATCAATAGCAATGCGGCCGTGGGCGGCGGCGGCGGGGCCTATGGCGGGACCCTGAACAACTGTGTCCTTTGCAGCAACACGGTGACTTACTACGACTATTATGGCAGCGGCGGCGGGGCCTATAACGTCACACTGAACAACTGTCTTTTGTACGCCAACTCGGCAAATTATGGTGCCGGCGGGGCGGATACCTGCACGCTGAACAACTGCACCATCGTCAACAACTCGTCCGGCTTTCTAAGCGGCGGGTGCTATAACGTCACGTTGAACAACTGTATCGTTTATTATAACAATGGCGATAATTACGGCAACAGCACCTTGAATTACTGCTGCACGACGTCATTGCCCGACAGTGGCACGAACAACATCAGCAGCGAACCGCTCTTCGTGAATTGGCCGGCTGGTGATTTTCACCTGCAATCCGACTCGCCTTGTATCAACTCCGGGAACAATGCCTACGTCAACAGTGACGTTGATTTGGACGGGAATCCTCGCATTGTCGGTGACTCGGTGGACATCGGCGCTTATGAATTTCAAAGCGTGATTCCATTCAGTGCAGTCATTCAGACGGACGCGACCTATGCTTTGGTCGGCTTTCCGTTGTATTTCACCGGCTCAACCATGGGCGGGCCGGCCATGACGAGCCACTGGGATTTTGGCGATGGCACGACAACCGACGGCCAGTTGGCCCTCTCGCACAGTTGGGCGGCGGCGGGAGATTATCCGGTGGTGTTTACGGCTTTCAACGACAGCAATCCCGGGGGCGTAAGTGCGACGGTGGTGGTCCACATTGTGACGCAATTCATCCATTACGTTGCACTTGAGAGCACGAATCCAGTAGCGCCGTATTTGTCATGGGACACGGCAGCGACGAATATACAGGATGCAGTTGACGCCGCGGTGGACGGCGACCAAATCCTTGTGACCAATGGTATTTATGAGACCGGCGGTCAGGTGGTGTATGGTTCGTTGACCAATCGCGTGGCAATCACCAAGGCCGTGACCGTGCAAAGCGTCAACGGGTCGGCGGTGACCATCATCCAGGGCAATCCGGTCATCGGCGACAATGCGGTGCGTTGTGTGTATTTAACGAACAATGCCACGTTGTCAGGGTTCACCCTGACCCAAGGTGCGACGACCACTGGAGACAGCTTCCAGCAAAATTCCGGCGGTGGGGTGTTATGTGAATCCACGAACGCGACGGTAACCAACTGCATCATCAGCGGAAATTTCGCCGTGGGTGGTGGTGGTGGTGTTTACCTAGGAACCGTGGACAACTGTATTCTGTCGAGCAACACGGTAACTTATAACTGGAACTGGTATGGCGGCAGTGGTGGCGGTGCCAGGTCGAGCATTCTTAACAACTGCCTGTTGTTTGGGAACTCGGCGGGCTATGCGGGAGGCGGGGCGGATACCGCCACTTTGAACCACTGCACGCTCGGTAAAAATTCGTCTGAATGGACTGGTGGCGGAGCGGAGAACTGCACGCTGAACGATTGCTCGCTGACAGGGAACTCGGCAGGCAATAATGGTGGCGGGGCAGATTCCAGCACACTCAATCATTGTGTGTTGACCGGCAACTCGGCCATTGGCGGCGGCGGGGCAAAAGTTTCCACACTGAACAATTGCATCCTGACCGGCAACTCGGCCGCTGATGGTGGTGGTGGTGGCGCGAATGAGAGCACTTTGAACAACTGCGCGCTCACGGCCAACTCGACCAGCGGGTACGGTGGTGGGGCAAACTACTACAGCACACTGAACAATTGCACTCTCACTGGAAATGCTTCGGCACAAGCCGGCGGTGGGGCGGACTTGAGCACGCTCAACAACTGTATTGTCTATTACAACGCCGCTCCCGACGGTTTGAATTATTTCAACAGTGATTTGAATTATTGCTGCACAACACCGCTGCCGGACAGCGGCACAGGCAACCTCTCCGCCGATCCGCAACTGGCCGACGCTGCTCACCTGACAGCCGGTTCGCCGTGCATCGGCGCGGGCAGCACGAATTATTCGAGCGGCGTGGACATAGATGGTGAGCCGTGGCTGAATCCGCCATCCATCGGTTGCGATGAATATTCTTCCGGCGTAGCAACCGGTTTGCTGGCTGTTGCGATTGCAGCAGATTACACCAACGTCGCCGTCGGTTTTACTGCGAACTTTGTCGGGACAATTTCCGGTCATGCCAGCTTTAACGTCTGGGATTTTGGCGGCGGCATGATGGTCAGCAATCAGTTGTATGTATCGCATAGTTGGACGATGGCGGGAGATTATCCGGTTGTGTTTACGGCGTACAATGACAGCAACCCCGGCGGCGTCAGTGCGACGGTAACAGTGCATGTGGTGGAAAGCCCGGTGTCTTATGTTTCCATAGACAGTATCAATCCTGTGGCGCCGTATTCTTCTTGGAGCACGGCGGCGACGAACATTCAAGACGCCGTGGATGTGGCGTATGCCGGGGGCACAGTATGGGTGACAAACGGCATCTACAACACAGGCGGTCGCGTTGTTTTTGGCTCACTGACAAATCGCGTCGCCATTACAAAACCAATCACGGTTCACAGCGTAAACGGCGCGTCAGTGACGGCGATTGAAGGTTTCCCGACCAATACCGACAGCGCCATCCGCTGTGTTTATCTGGCCAACGACGCGCTGCTCGTCGGTTTCACTTTGACCAACGGCGCGACCCGGAACGGCGGAGATGGAGATGTGGACCAAAGCGGCGGCGGGGTTTGGTGCGAATCAACCAATGTCACGGTGTCCGATTGTGTATTATCTGGCAATTCCGCCAACAACAACGGCGGCGGAGCGCGCAGCGGGGTTTTGAACAACTGTTCGCTGGCCAACAACACAGCCGGCAGTTCCGGCGGTGGCGCCATAGGGAGCGTGCTGAACGGTTGCCTGCTGACCGGCAATTTGGCGTCAGGCAATGGCGGCGGCGTGGAACAAAGCACGCTGACTGATTGCACTTTCAATGGCAATTTGGCAAATAACGGTGGCGGAGCAGATTCGAGTACGTTGAACAATTGCCGGCTCAATGGCAACTCGGCAACCGGGAGCGGCGGCGGAGTTGATTCCAGCGTCTTGAACAACTGCGCGCTGACCGCCAATGCCACCGCCAACAATGGCGGCGGCGCGGAAAACAGCACTCTCAACAATTGTACGCTGACCGGCAATACGGCAGGTATCAGCGGCGGCGGTGCGGATGGCGGTACGCTAAACAACTGTATCGTTTATTACAACAATGCCTTAGGCGGCCAAGTCAACTATTCCAGCGGCACTTTGAACTTTTGTTGCACCACGCCGCTCCCCAACAACGGCGTGAACAACCTCACCGCCGAGCCGCAACTGGCCGACGCTGCTCACCTGACAGCCGGTTCGCCGTGCATAGGTGCGGGCAACATGAACTTTTCGAGCGGCGTGGACATTGATGGCGAGGCGTGGGCCAGCCCGCCTTCCATGGGCTGCGACGAATATCATTCCGGTGCGACCGGCCCGTTAACCGTGGTCATTCATGCCGATTACACGAATGTGACCGCTGGCTTTGTTGTGAACTTTGTCGGGACCATTTCCGGTCATGCTAGCTTTAACGTTTGGGTTTTTGGCGACGGAACAATCATGAGCAATCACCTCTATGCCTCGCATAGTTGGACGATGATTGGCGATTTCCCGGTGGTGTTCACGGTGTACAATGACAGCAACCCCGGCGGGATAAGCGCGACGGTGATGGTACACGTGGTTACGCAACCAGTGCATTATGTTGATGTGGCCTGCACGAACCCGATCGCGCCGTACACTTCCTGGGAGATGGCGGCCACGAACATTCAGGACGCCGTGGACGTTGCTTCTGTGCCCGGGGCACTCGTGCTGGTGACAAATGGCATATATGCACCCTTGTTGGTTAGCAAACCCATCAACATTCAGAGCGTCAACGGTTCCGCCGTGACTCTGATTGACGGTGGTGGCACGCGACGTTGTGTGTATCTGGCCAATGACGCCATGCTGGCGGGCTTCACGTTGACCAATGGCTCGGACTACGTCGGCGCCGGTGCGTATTGCGAATCCGCGAGCGAAGTGCTGTCTAATTGTGTTCTGATTGGCAACTCGGCGAGTGATTCCGGCGGCGGGGCATGCCAAGGAACTTTGAATAGCTGCATTCTATCTCAAAATTCAGCAACCTACTTCCGTTGGCCTCCTTGGGGTTATAATGGCCGTGGCGGGGGGGCCTACAACTGCACGCTTAACAACTGCACGCTCAGCGGGAACCTTGCTTATGAAGGTGGCGGGGCCGATAACTGCACGCTCAACGGCTGCACGTTGGATGGCAATTCAGCCCTTGTTTTCTCTAATCCCGGCGTCGGTGATCCTGGTGGAGATGGTGGAGGAATGTGTTACGGTACGGCGAGCAACTGCACACTAAGTGGTAACACGGCAGACCACGGCGGCGGGGCGAACAACTGTCTTTTGATTAATTGTACGTTATCCGTCAATTCAGCCTACGAGGGAGGGGGCGCGGGGAATAGCACGCTGCAAACCTGTGTGCTTTCGAACAATACGGCTGGTCTTGTCGGCGGTGGAGCCGTTTTGAGCGTTTTGAATCAATGCACCCTGTCAGGCAATTCGTCCAGCTACGGTGGCGCCGCGTGCGGAGGCACGCTAAACTTCTGCACACTCACAAACAACACTGCTTCAATCGGTGGCGGCGCGGCCACATGGTGGTATCCCTCCACGATTTTAAACAATTGCATCCTTGTAGGGAATTCTGCAACAGACACTGGTGGTGGTGCGGATTCCGCGATGCTGAATAACTGTGTCATTGCAAACAACTCGGCTGCCAATGGAGGCGGCGGGACGAGCTATGGCACGCTGAACAACTGCACTTTGACTGGCAACTCGGCTGGCAACAGCGGTGGTGGCGTCTATAATTCCACCCTGAACAACTGCATTGTCTATCGCAACACCGTTCCCGACGGTTTGAATTATTTCAACAGTGATTTGAATTATTGCTGCACGACACCGCTGCCCGACAGCGGCACCGGCAACATCACCAATGAACCGGTCCTGGTAAATCCAGCCGGCAACGACTTCCATCTTCAGTCCAATTCGCCCTGCATTAATTCGGGAAATAATTCTTTCGTTGTTATCACCAACGATCTCGATGGCAACCCGCGCATCCAAGGCGGCACGGTGGACATCGGTGCCTACGAATATCAAACCCCGACCTCCGTCATCTCCTATGCCTGGCTCCAGCAATATGGTCTGCTCACGGACGGAACCGCGGATTACGCGGATACCGATGGTGACGGTTTCAGTAATTGGAATGAATGGCGAGCCGGAACCAGCCCCACGAATCCTTCGTCCCTGCTGAAAATGACGACGGTCACCAACGATGTTTCCGGGATTACGATAACCTGGCAAAGTGTGAGCGGCATCACTTATTTCCTCCAACGCGGCACCAATCTCATGGCGCAACCGGCGTTCTCCACCATCCAAACCGACATTGCGGGTCAGGCTGGCACCACGAGTTACACGGACACCACCGCCACGAACGGCGGCCCGTATTTCTACCGCGTCGGGGTGCAGTGATGGCTGGTTGAGGTAGGGCGGGCAGTCCTCTGCCCGCCGCTCGTTCGAATACCAAAGACGGCGCGCAAGGGACTGCGCGCCCTACCAATCCGTGTTCATCTGTGTCCATCTGCGGTTGAAAAACTCCGTGTCCTTCGTGCCTCGGCGGTGAATTTTTGAAAAATTTATTTTGCGTGTAAGGTTTGACAAAAAAGATTTTCTTCGCATGTTTGCCGCGCCCGGTGTAAAAGCGCG
>OBLU010006474.1_pt1 | contig 10417 bp, 6 predicted proteins | sample 1518681 | NCBI WGS metagenome assembly OBLU01 (sample SAMEA3539304, study PRJEB22396) | soil metagenome | biome: tundra; feature: field; material: soil | place: USA | collected 2010-05 | depth 0.15 m
CATCTAAGCCACCGCGGTAATGATTCGCGCAACGCAGCGTGTCCCCCTAGCGGGATCGCGAACATTGCGAGGTAAGCAATCTCGTAGTGAGTCAGGCTCGCGTTCGAAAGTAATTGAAATGCTTCTTGCGCACGCACCCCGATGCTGGCCAGCACGATCATCAAGAATACCAATGCGCTTGCAAACATAATTGAGTTTGCCGGCGTTTTCCAACGGGGATGCAGTTGAGAAAACCAGCCGGGGACGAGATGATTCCAACCCGCAGCCATCGGCAACCGCGTGGCCCCGGTAAAGATAAAACTGGCTGCTCCCAGGAGTCGCAGCTCCACGAGAAAAATCGCCGTTACTGCCAATAGGCTTCCCCAACCAGATTTACCCAAAGCGGCGCGTAACGTCTGCGGAATAGGCGCGATGAAATCGATCTGGGCGTGTGGCACAAACGCCACAACGGAACCCGTTCCAAGAATGAACATCGCACAAATAATCGGCGATGAAATCCACACCGACTTGCCGATCGAATCCCCGGGATGCTGGCTCTCTCCCGCCAGGATCGCCACGTATTCCAGGCCACACAAAGCCCCGAACATCATCTGCCCAAAAAGGGCCAAGGTTCGTAGATTCGTGGGTGGAATGCCGACCGAGAACGGAGTCCAGTGAACCGGCACATGGTGCACAATGGCCCATAACGGCAACACGATTAGCGCTGCGAATACCACGAGCATCGCCACGCCGCCTGTATTGTGAATCCATTTGCCTAACTCGAGTCCGCGCAATGCTGCGGCCGTGAGTCCGGCTAGAACCAGCGACACAATTCCGAGCGATGCCGCATGGTTTTCTGGCAGCCACGCAGCAGGCGGCCCAATCAGGTAAGCCAACTCGGTCGGAAGCGCATACAGAATCGTCGCCGTGACAGCGATTCCATACACCCAGATATTCCAAGCCGTGAGGAAGCCTACGAGGTCGCCGAACGCCTTGTACGCCCAGACATACAGACCGCCTTCGAGCGGCATCTTGCCATTGAGTCCTATCACCGATGCAGCCATCGGAACATAGAACAGCAGCATGGCCGCGACCCAGGTCAGCGTCTGCGCACGTCCCAGGCTTGCCGCGACCCCGACCCATGAGCTACCAACCACGCACAGAATCTGCGTGAGCACCAGATCACGCAGGCCTAACGGTCGTCGGAGGGAATGAGCCTCTCCTGAAGAAGACTCCACAGCGGCCATCGTGCAGCAATACTCGCACAGGAATCCGAATTCTCACGCGCAAAATTTTAACGCATGAAAAATCGAATCCGCTCTTAGCGGACGTGAATTACACATCGTTGCCTAGATGGAAGATCGGCTCAACGCCGTGACCACCGCTCAGCAGCGCCTGTTCCTCATGCGTATCAAGCGGCTTATAGTTTTGCGCGACATCCATTGCGAGGCGAAAGTAGCGCTCATCTCCCGGCGGGATCGCTGCTGTAATCGGATGTCCCAGCGTCCAGCGCAATCCGAGGGCAGCCTCGTCAGGGTAGGATGCCGGCTGATACCAGCACTTCGGCTGCGGATGATCCTTCTTTTGATCGGCGGCCCACACCGTTTTGGCCATTCCCTTGAGCGCCAGGATACCCATGTTTTTTTCCTGCGCCCGCTTGAGAATCTGAGGTCCAAACCCAGCCTGCGTGAACAGCACCCAATTCACCGGGAACAGCACCGTATCGAAGTTATAGCGGTCCATGGCCGCCAAGGCCGTTTCAGCTGAATGTACTGAGAATCCGATGTAACGAATCTTGCCTTCCTTTTTCGCCGCCTCCATCGTCTCCATCGCGCCACCCGGTCCGAGCACTTTGTCGAGATCGGTCATCTTGGTCAGCGCGTGAAATTGATACAAGTCCACGTGATCGGTCTTCAATAGCCGCAGTGACTCTTCGAGCTGTTTGCGCGAGTCGTCTTTCGTGCGGCCTTCTGTCTTGCAGGCCAGAAAACAATTCTTGCGATACGGAGCCAGCGCCGGTCCCAGGCGCTCCTGGGCGTTGCCGTAACTCGGCGCGACGTCAAAATAATTAATCCCTCTATCTACAGCTTCGGCAACGATGTTTGAGGCTTGGCCGGTTTCCTCATCCATGACCACGATGCCACCGAATCCAATGATGGAGAGCTGTTCACCGGTTTTACCCAGGGTGCGGCGCGCAATGGGATTGGTGGGTGTCTTAGTTTTCGAGTCAAAGCCGGTGGCGTGCAACTGGCTGGTGGATGCAACGGTTGCGGCGGTAAGGGCGGCTTGCTTCAGAAATTCGCGGCGTTCCATGATCTGCCTCCACACGTAATCGAGAGTTAGAGCGAACTTGAAAATGCGGTATCCCGCTTGCTGCAGACATTCTCGCACATTCGCGGAAACACTGCGAAGACAGCGTCATCCAGCGAAGTTTGTGAGGAAGAATCCGAACAGCACAAGGATGGTGACGATCATGCCCACAGCGATGCGCAGTCGTCTTTCAAACAGCGGACGCGACGCACCCAGCCTGGGCACCATTGGCAACGCAAAAAGTAATCCACAAGCCACCCCGCCAAGGTGCGCCATGTTATCGATGTGAATGCCCGAGCCGATCACTCTCGTACCGAAACTGATCGATCCACCGATCACCAGATTGATCACGGCAAAATAAATAACGGACCTGCGCAGTTTCTTGAGTTCTTCTGGAGGCACGGGCAGTCGCTGCGACTTGAGCAGCACGATCAGCGCTCCGGCAATTCCAAAAACCGCGCCCGACGCGCCTGCTCCTGCAGGAAAAACATTGACGTCGTGATAACGGACCCAGTCCGGATAAAACGAGGAAAGATTCACCATCGTCGAGAGTAAATTTCCGGCCGCACCGGTCAGAACGTAGACGGCGACGACTCCAAATGATCCCATCAGCGGTTCAGCCAGCAGTCCCAGGTTCCAGAGGCACCACATGTTGGTAGCGAGGTGAAGAATGCCCACATGCACAAACATCGCGGTGACAATCCGCCACCACTCGCCCATGTAAAGCACCTTCCCCGCATTGTCCGCTCCCCACACAAGCAGTTGGTCGGTCGTAGGGCTCATGGGATTGATGCCGCGCAGGGTCATCGCCAAAAAAACAGCGCAGTTGATTCCGAGCAGGAGGTAGGTCGCGGGAGAACTCGCCCACGACCGTCGCGGACGTCTGGCGGGCTGCTGGGGCGGGGCGTAGCCCGAACCAGGCGGCAGTATCTCGGGAACCGGGGGGTTGCTTCCCATAGCTCCACTCTAATTGATTTCTGTCCAGAGGGTTAGCAGGCCCACCGTCGTCTGACCCGTCTGACGGATGTAGTCTGTTGTTTGGCCTCGAGTGTGCCGATTCGTCATTTCTTGCGGTTCGGCAATTGCCAACTAAAGGAGTAAACGGTGAGCGGGGAAAAGCAAATTCGGCGGGCATTGCTGAGCGTCACGGATAAGAGCGGGCTGGTGGACTTCGCTGGCGTACTGGCAAGTTTCGGGGTGGAATTGATTTCGACGGGCGGGACTGCCAAGACGCTACGCGAAGCCGGTCTCACAGTGAAGGACATCAGCGATCTCACCGGTTTTCCGGAAATGCTCGATGGACGTGTCAAAACCCTGCATCCCAAGGTCCACGGTGGCTTACTCTACATCCGCGGCAATGCTGAACATGAGGCTGCCGTCGCCACCCACGGCATCGAGCCCATCGACATGGTTGTCGTCAACCTTTACGCCTTTGAAAAGACCGCAGCGCAGCCCGGCGTCGCCTTCGGCCATCTCATCGAAAACATCGACATCGGCGGCCCTTCGATGGTGCGCTCAGCCGCTAAGAATTTCGAGGACGTGGCCATCGTTACGCGGGTGTCCGACTATCGCGCGTTGATCGACGAATTAACGTCCACATCTGGCAAGATTGCGCGCGAAACGCGCTGGCGCCTGGCAAAACAGGCTTTCGCTACCACTGCCGCCTACGACACGGCCATCGCCAACACGCTCGACCAGATTCCTGAAGCTCCTGCGCCCGATAGGCCAGCCCCCGTTGAGGCATCTTCGTTTCCCACCACGCTGCGTATCAACTTTGCGCTAGCCCAGTCCTTGCGTTATGGCGAAAATCCCCACCAGCGCGCCGCTCTTTATTCCGACGGCAGCGGACTTGGTGTCGCCGGTGCCAACCAGTTGCAGGGAAAGGAACTCAGCTTTAACAACCTTGTCGATCTCGACGCCTGCTGGGAATTGGCACAGGAACTGAAGCCCGGTGCCGACGATCTCCCTGCTGTAGCCATCATCAAGCACACCAACCCATGTGGAGCGGCCACCGGCGCCACCGTTCTCGAGGCGTATCAGAAGGCTTTGGCGTGCGATCCGATCTCAGCTTTCGGAGGGGTGATTGGAATCAATCAGACCGTCGATGCCGAGGCAGCTGAAGCCATCGCCAAACTCTTTGTCGAGGCCATCGCAGCGCCATCGTTCACACCCGAAGCCCGCGAGCGTTTCGCAGCGAAAAAGAACCTGCGCCTGGTTGAAATCAAAGCAGCGCCAGCACGCCCAGTCGTCAAGCACGTTTCCGGCGGTCTGCTCCTTCAGGATGCCGATACGGGCCGCATCGCTGAGTCTGAATTGGATGTCGTGACATGGCGTCCCCCGACCGCCGAAGAACTGCGCAGCCTCATCTTCGCGTGGCGCGTCTGCAAGCACGTCAAATCGAACGCCATCGTCTACGCCCGGGACGGCCAGACCGTCGGCATCGGCGCCGGCCAAATGAGCCGCGTGGACGCCGCCAAATTCGGCGCCCAGAAGGCCGTATTGCCGCTCCAGGGCACGGTCGCCGCGTCCGACGCCTTCTTCCCTTTCCCCGACGGGTTAGAAGCCGTGGCTGCTGCTGGCGCAACCGCCGTCATTCAGCCCGGCGGATCCGTCAAAGATCAGGACGTGATCGCCGCCGCAGATCGCCTGGGCCTGGCCATGGTCTTTACCGGCATTCGTCACTTCCGTCATTGAGGACAACTCGCCGAGCTTGCTTGAAAGCGCCTGGCATATCTGTACTCGATGAGCAGCGACTAGAGCGAGCACAGCGAGTTCAAGCGCCGCACAGGCTGGCTTGGATTTCCCATCCATCTCCCGAACCATCAAGATGGACATGACAGATGACGCTCTCCCTCAACGCCTCGGCCATCCGCAACAAAGTCCAGGCCGTCGCCCGCGAAATGGACTGGTTCCGGGGCCTCCGGGCTGCTGTCGCCCTCTCTGCGCCGCTGGTTCTCGGCGATCTGCTGGGGATCTCCAACCTGGGCTGGGTGGCGTTGGGTGGATTCGAAGCCATCCTCTCCGATACCGGTGGATCCTACCGCACACGCCTCAATAGCCTCGCAACCCTGTCGTTAGGCGGCGCCGTCGGCGTAGCACTGGGGGCCGTGGTCGGGGCGGAACCCTGCACTGGGCGCTCCCGGTCACCGTCGTCTGGTGCTTTCTGTGGAGCTACCTCGCTGTGCTCGGCCAGCCATTCTCCTCAGCCGGCGTACTGGTGCAGGTTATCTTCATCTGCGGTATCGGTGCTCCCGTTAAAAATTGGCACGAAGCCTTGAATATGGGATTACTGCTCCTGGCCGGGGGCTTGTGGGCCATAATGCTTTCGCTCTTTCTGTGGCCCATCGATGCGTACCGCCCAGCGCGCACAGCCGTGAGCGATTGCTATCGACAGCTGGCCTCTTTTCTTGGTTCGGTGGCCGACCTGTCTCGCCGCGAGCATCAGTCGACCACGCTGTGGCATCGCCTCGCGCAGCACCACCAGTACCGCATTCGCCGAGCCGTTGAACGAGCCTGGCACGCGGTCGCCACCGCGCGTTCTGAGAATATCGCTGAGACACCGAAAGGACATCACCTGGTCGTTCTGCTCGAGGGCGCAGACATGCTTATCGCCCGAACCATAGCTCTGGCCGAACATCTAGAAGCCCACGCCGGCGAATCAGGCGCCGGGAGCGACGCCTGCGCAACCCGCAGCATCTCGGGACTCGACGAACTGCGAGATGCCGAACTGTGGATAGCCTCATTGCTGGTTCGCCGGAAGAGCGAAACGGCGGCGACTGCCCGCCAAAAGTGCGAGGAACTCGAACGCCTTCCCGTCTTTCTGGCAAACTGCCTGGACCAGGTGGATGCCTCCGGTCGCTTCCTCCTCGAGCAAATTTCCGCTTCAGCTTCTCTCCTTGAAGCCTCCATCGAGAGCGCTTCCCAATTGCGTTTGGGAAGGTCGATTCATACAGCACAAGGCAGGTCTGCTCCTGCCGCCTCGGTCGGCCATTTCGGCTATGTCTATGAACGGCTTGGCCAATTGCGCCAAGGTTGGGACTTGGGACTGCTTTCCGCCAATCTCAGCCGCGATTCGCTCATTCTGCGCCATGCGGTTCGCGTGGCTCTGGTCTGCGGCATCGACGTGGCCCTCATCCTGCTGCTCCACATCGACCATGGGTACTGGTTGCTCATGACTTCGCTGATCGTGCTGCAGCCCCATGTCTCAGGAACCCTGCGGCGGGGACTGGAGAGAATTGGGGGGACGGTGGGTGGCGGCATCGTGGCGGCTCTGCTCGCAATGGCCCTTCATTCGCAGCTGACCACACTGCCGCGATCCTGTTTCCGTGTGCCTTGCTGGCACTGGCACTGATGCCGGTCAGCTACGCGGCTTTCGCTTTCTTCCTCACGCCTGCCTTCGTCCTGGCGTGGATGCCGTACGCCGGGGATTGGCAGTTGGCACTCTACCGCATTGGGAACACCATCGGCGGGGCCGTCATCGCCGTTGCCGCCATGATCCTGCTCTTTCCAGCCTATGAACGCGACCGCGCATCCCGATTCCTTCGCGCCAGTATCGCTGCAGACCGTCGCTATCTGTCCGAACTGGCCGCGGCCTGGCGGCTTCGGACCCCCTCGACCCGGGTGCTTGCCAATGCTCGCCGGCGTGCCGGGCTGGCTCACAACGATACTGAAGAATCCCTTGAGCGGCTCCTGACCGAGACGTGGCCGCGCCGACAGCCTTTTGCTCAGTTTGCGTCGGCCTTTGTGACCTACTTGCGCCGTTTCGCGCAGGGTATCACCACGCTCACCTCGCCTGAAGGCGACTGGGCCTGGAAGCAGTCAGACCCCGTGCAGTCTCGTCTGCTGGTACTCGATCAACGTCTAGCGTGGCTTGAGGATCAGGTCGACGCCGGTATCATCGCGCCCAGTAGCCCGTGGCCGGAAGCGGAATTCCCGGTCGCTCCCCGAGACCACACCGGCGAACGACAGTTGGAGCGACTCGAACGTCAGGCCGGCGTTCTGCATCGCCATCTCGGTTCGTTGAAAGCAAACGGCTGGATCCCGGGAGATCCCGCTAAGGCCCGCTGATCTGTTCCAGTTCTGAAGATGTGGGGCCGCTTGGTGACCAAAAAGGGCAAAAACCCCATCAGACTGCGCGCCGGGCACCCAAATGGCGCGTAGAATCGTCTGTATAAGCAGGCGCCTACCTCCGTTGGCTGCCTGGGCAGCCTCCGGGCCTATCCTGGGAGATGATTTTCTCCCTCTTTCGGCTCAATACGTGAGGAATCCCCAAAAGAGATGATGAAACCAAATCGCCGTATGCCGTCCCTCTGGCTGTCGCTTGCCGCATCATCAATCGTTGCGTTGCCGGCTCTGAGCGTTCACGCACAAACCGCAGCCAAACCGGATACGACCGCGAGTGCCCAGGCGAGGACCGCCGATGCGCAGCCGTCCGACCGCGCGCAGGCTTATTTTCATGCGTCGATGGCCAACCTGTACGAAGAAGAGGCCGTCAACTCCGGCCGTCCGGAATACGTGCAGCACGCCATTGAGGAATTCAAGGCGGCCATCAATACTGATCCTGGATCGCACCAGCTTTATGACGGCTTAGCTGACCTCTATTTCCGCACAGGCAAGGTACATGAGGCCGAATCGACGGCTCGTGAACTTTTGAAGACCAATCCGGATGACGTTGATGCGCATAAGCTTCTGGGACGGATCTACCTGCGGCAGCTCGGCGATCAGCAGAATGCGGTTTCGTCCTCCTCGCCCTCCGGGAACACCCTCGACCAGGCCATCGCCGAATACGAGAAGATCGTCAGCCTGCAGCCTAGAAGCGTCGAAGATCGCATGGTTCTCGGTCAGCTTTATACGGTCAAACATCTTCCTCAGAAGGCTGAAGAGCAATTCAAGACCGCGCAGGACATCGAGCCTGATTCGGAAGAAGTGGTATTGAACCTGGCCCGGGTGTACGTCGAAGGTGGGGACACCGCTCGCGCAGCGAAAGTGATTGAGGCGGTACCCGAGAGCGACCGCACTGCCCGCATGGAATTCACCCTTGGCGCTACCTACGATCAGCTCAAGCGTCCCAAGGATGCCATCGCTGCCTACAAGCGCGCGGCCGACATGGAGCCGGGCGACGTACCCACCATCAACGCTTTGGGGCAAGCGCTGATGAACGACAACCAGCTCGATGCAGCGCTGAAGCAGTACCAGGCACTGGCCGAGGCCGACCCCGATGATGCCGCAGTGCTTGTGCATATTTGCGAAATCCAGCGTCGTCAGGGCAAGTACGATGACGCGCTGGCCACCATCCGCAAGGCGCGCAAGAAAGACCCTGAGAATCTTGAGGCTGGGTACAACGAGGGCCTGCTCCTCGACGTGCTGAACCGCTACGACGAAGCGGCGGCGGTCTATGAAAAGATGGTTGACCAGACCTCTCACGCCAACGGCGCCTATACCTCCGAAGAAAAGAACAACCGCGGCATCTTCCTGGAACGTCTCGGCACCATCTATCACGAACAAAACAAAGTAGATCAGGCTATCGCCACCTACCAGAAGATGGTTGACATGGGTGGCGACACGGCGCTGCGTGGCTACCCCGGGGAAGTAGATACCTATCGCGACGCCAAAATGTTCGATAAGGCGGTGGATGTTTCTCGCAAAGCGGTAGCCGCCAATCCTAAAGACCACGATATGAAGCTGATGCTGGCGGGTGCCCTGATCGACGAGGGCAAGACCGACGAAGGCATCGCCATGGCCAAGGGACTGCTCGACAACACCGATGGCGATCGCGCCGTCTGGGTGGCCTTGGGCAACATCTACACTCATCTGCGCCGTTGGAAGGATGCAGACGAAGCTCTTGCCAAGGCCTCCCCCCTGACTACCAAGAAGGAAGACCGCCTGTACCTGCTCTTCCTCAAGGGCGCGCTGGCTGACCGTGAAAAACACACCGAACAAGCGGAGCAGTTTTTCCGCCAGGCGCTCGATCTTGACCCGGCCAATGCCATGACATTGAATTACCTGGGTTACATGCTCGCCGACAAGGGCATCCGCCTCACCGAAGCGCTCAAGCTCATTCGCAAGGCGGTGGAGCTGGAGCCCATGAATGGCGCCTATCTCGATTCACTGGGATGGACCTATTTCAAGATGGGGCAGTATGAGCTTGCGGAAGACAACCTTCGGCATGCGGTGGAGCGGGATCAGACCGACCCAACGGTTCACGACCATCTCGGCGATCTCTACGAGAAGACGGGGCGCATCCGCCTGGCTGCTGCTCAGTGGGAGCTTTCACTGACGGAGTACTCCAAGTCCTCTCCAACAGACGTCGAGCCTACCGATGTGGCTAAGGTCCAGCACAAACTGGAAGGCGCACGCGTCCGGCTCGCGAAGCAGGAGAGCGCCAACGGCGGAGCGAAACCCGAATAGTCCGCACGCGGAAATTGGCGATTTAGCCGACATTCTCGATCACTCAACGGCTGCCTCTCTCAGGAGAAGCAGCCTTTGTCTTGGGTCGGAAAATTCTCCACCCGGTAGAGAGCGCAATGGACGTGCGCGAGAGCCAGCAGTTGCTTCACTGACATCCGACTACCAGGTCTCCTTTAGAGAATGAACGGTGAGCGGTCTCTCTAACCGTTATAGTCTTGACGGGCAAGCATCAGGAAGGCGCGGACGTTTGAACATTCGAGTTTGGTTCGCTCTATTAATCGTTGGAACGATTCCGGTCGGCGCGCTTGGGGAGGCATGCAAACAATTGTCATTCTCCAGCACCATCAATTCCAACGGAGCGGATTCACATCCGCTTGCCCCAAACTTGAGGTTTCGCCTGACTTCGATGAAAGACGAATGGGGTTGGGTCATCTCGATTAGTCCCAATGATTCTGAAAATGACTGGACTGCTCCCGTCACTTTCCCTATCCGGAATAATGAGCAACAGACGATGGGGTCGGGTTATGGCAGTACGGTACAGGACAAGATGACCCATCCGAACGTCGTTCAATTTGTGCGGACTCCTTCTGAATTTACCCGCTACTCCAGATTGGCGAACGAGGCGCTAAGTTCTCCTCAAACCGACGCGGCGCGTAACTTCATTAAAGAAGATGCCCGGTTGAGAAAGAGCCGAGCAACGGTGGAAGCTCTTAAATACGAA
>OBLU010006475.1_pt1 | contig 10416 bp, 4 predicted proteins | sample 1518681 | NCBI WGS metagenome assembly OBLU01 (sample SAMEA3539304, study PRJEB22396) | soil metagenome | biome: tundra; feature: field; material: soil | place: USA | collected 2010-05 | depth 0.15 m
TAACTTATGCTAATGCCTATTACCACAACTAACGGACTGTCCGTCATTGGACAAGCCCGGAATAGCTACCGAGATGTGGATGGAACGACGGATTGGAGGGTCAGTCTAGTAACGTGGAACCAGCCGAAGAACCCGCAGAACTTGGGCTCATCGTTGCATCTCTCATACTGCCATGGTCTGCAGTGCCTTTTGAAGCACGACGCGACCCTCGCGTGTGCACAGGCTGGAAGAGTCCTTGCGTATTTCGATAAGGTTCAAGTCATGCAAGCAGATCCGGGCTGCCCAGAGTTTCGGGCCGCTGTATGACGGAGCTGCCTTAGAGATATCCCTCTCGGGATTTGGGCGGTAGCCATCTTCCGATGCACAGAACCAGAACGTGTCTATTCCCTCATAGGCAAGCTTCTGGGCGGCGACTCTCAAGTGTTGGCCAACGACGTATTCCTCGATCAACCATGAAAAGACTCGAGGCAACGGCTCATCTCGTCGACACTCAAGGTCGGCCATGACTTTGGTGAGGCTGAGCCGAAGCCGTCCACCGATTCTTAGAAATTCAGCGCCGCTGGCCGCGGCATCGTACCTTTTCCAGCGGAGATAAAGGGTCACGAGGAGTCCTACCGCCGCGCCAAACGCCGAATACGCGTTGCCAGTGTTCCAGAATGCATCGTCGATAGCCGAAGCCCATGCCGCCTCGGAAACCTTCGCCGTGCAACCATATCGGCGCCATGATTCCTCAAAGAAGCCGCTCGAATTCGGGTTGAGTCCGCGCGCCCCAGCTTTTAGAATCGCTGACGATAGATCCTCCAGCGTCACGTCCGATAGGTCTGAATGAAGATGAAGGCCCTGTCCCTGATAGAAGCAGTTCTTGCCGAGCTGAGACGCAATTGCTCTGCCCGTTTCGGTTAGGTCGAACGGCAAAGTGATATGCTGTGCGAGGATACGGAGAAAGGCCGCCCACAACGCTTCCAGCGCATATCGCTCATATTGTTCTGCTTGAAAGACCCGCCAGGCTTTCGCAACCCTGAGCAAACCAGACGAGGGAACGTACGGTTTCGATGGCGACTGCCAGTAATAGAGCAACGTGCGTAATACGCCCTCATCCCAGGCATCACGGCCGCATTCCTTGACCAGGTGTAGCAGGTAGGCGAGACTTAGTCGGCGAGCATCCTCCTCTGTCCGCCGAGCCTGATCCTGGGCCGGCCGTGCGAACCGGAACAAGACCTCAATAAGGGCAGGCCGGTCGGCCCCGCCGCGGCTCCGAACAGCGCAAGGGCAGAAATCATCATGGAGCTGTTTGAGAGTTGTGCCACGCACAGGGTGTGGTCCGGCCTTGGCCAAGGCGCGCACCGCACTAGAATGTGCCAACTGGTTTTCAAACGCTTCAGCCAGCAACTTCCCTTCCGGCAGTAGGGAAATTGCCCCATCGCTATTTACACGCAGCAGCCTGAGACTGGCGAACGAAGGCCTGTAGTTGGCAGAGGGAAAAGCGCTCACCCTATCGGACCAACTGCTATTGTAAAGCCCGTACTGTCCCGATGCGCCAATCCAGCGGTGCGGCCCAGTTCTGGCATCTCTGATTCCGACAACGTTATGGATCTCTGTGGCGTGGGTCGCTTGGGCAGCATAGATGAGAGCCGTCTCATACCGGAACCTGTGTTCACTGAGCGCCTTACCGGCGTGAATATTCTGGTCATTCGCCAGCTTAAACACCCACGCGAAAAACGCGTAGTATCGAGGGTGTACGGTGGAGTTTGTCAATCCTGGAAGGAGTGCGGTCAGAATTGCCTCACCGACACTCTGCAGACCGAGAAAGTCTCGGCCTCCCGGTTCTTCTCCACAGTCTTCGGTCCAATTCGGGACCGAAGCGAGCTTAATTACTTCACGCGACATCGAGAGTGCCCTCCGCGAATGGGATGATCAGCACGGAGCAGGACAGGCACTGGACTGGCCGTGTTATATCGGACAACTGGCTCACGATCACGCCAGGTAGCTGTACACGCTCCCTCGGGCAAGAGGGAGTTTCTGAAGCCGGTAGATAGTCGATGAAGCGCCACTCCCCGCGCTGGTAGAAGCCATCGTACCGCAACATTTCATCCGGATGGTCACGAGCACACTCCTCACGAATCGCGGTGCGCTCGGACTCGGCTTCGGACAAGGTCGTTTCCAATGGTCGGATTTGCTCCTGCAGACTCGACAAACGCTGTAGCAGATCTTGCTTGCTCCGCCAGTGTGTAGAGGGTGCAAGTAGCATGCGTGTCTTGACTTTCAGCGAAGCAATCTGATGTTTCAGATCGATACACCGGCGGCTGGCATCGCGGAGATTCAAGAGGGGCCGGAACCTCCGCTTCGCCACCTCCTCCGGTGTCTCAAGCGACCTGAGCTTGGCAACCTCCACTCGCATCGAGTCCGCTGTGATACCGGGAGCGAACACATTCGCGCTGTCACTGGCCAGTTCCGCGGCCGTAGTAGTCGAGGCATCGACCGTTTCGAGGTGCTGTCCGAGCACCTTTTCAGCGCCAGTCAGAATATAGCGAATCTCCCGAAGCGACTGCGGCTGGTCTTCCCAGTCGAATGCACATAATTCACAAATATGATAGAGAAGTCGCCCCGGAAGGCCTCGGCGCTTCAACGAATCACGGCGGTGGTCGTTTTTGGGTGCTGCCATCCTGAGGAAGCAGCCCTTCGGCTCCCCCTGTAGGCTGCCAGATGCAGACAGGGCGTCCGTCAGGATACGCCGGATGTATGTGGCGTAAGCACGTGACGGTCCGCTATCGCGGTCCACCCCAGTGTGCCAAGCGAGATAGAAAAAGCGTGCAACAGACAGGCCGAGGTCCAGCAAGTATGTCATAGCCTCGAAGTGGGAGCCGGCACCGTCCTCAGACTCGAAGCGGTCCGCGACCCAGTCCAGGGTTTCGATGACACCGAGGCTGACCGCATCGGAATCCGGCGTTTCATCCTCTGATGGAGGCTTTTCGTTTTCATCAGGTTCGCCGTCGTAGGGTTCGGTTGGTCTGGGAAGCGTCGGCGTCCGGCCACTGCCATCCTGTAGCAGCGCCCTAAACAGGCGAGGCACTTCGTCCAACAAACTCAGCAGGCCGCGCGGCTGGCCAAGGTGCCGCGTCGCGTCGAATGACTCCTCCTCTGCCAGAAAGACGCCTGGCCCCGAAGCGTCACTGCCCGCGGGCGGGGTGTCTTTCCTGGACTCGTGTCGACCGTCCTCATGGTTGGCAGTTTGGCTCGCGCCAGACAATGCGGCCGTCAGCTCACTTTGCACGAACGCTAGTAGGGCAAGCAAATCATCGGTCTCTGGATCGCCCTGTTGAATGCGGTTGTATGCCTGTCGGGCTCGTTTGAAGGCTGGCGATGATCCGATGTCCTCAGGAACAACAAGGATTGCCTTGACCCAGACGAACTGATTATCGGAGCCCTTACTGAGGCGTACAGCGACGCTCGCGGTGGATCCAAGGGCGGTCATGCAAGCCGGCGGGACGTGAGCGTTGACTACCACAATCTCGCCAGCGGGTTCGGGAGCACCACACGAGCTTACTCTGAACAGCCCGTCGCGAGTACTAATCTCCATTTCGGCTGGAGATGGGATGGCCGTCAGTTCAATCCCCGCTAACCGTACGCGGAGGTGGCTACCAGAGAGCTCAGCCCACACGATCCTGGGTTGGGCGCTATGCGACGGTGCCTTCGGCTGCCGAAATGCGAGCCGGTTCCACTTCGTCGGGGAAATCTGGATGTTTCCAGCGAAGAGTTGGCCAAATGCGTCCCGCTGCGAGGATACGCGTGCAATGGCAGCTTCGAAGTTCCCCTTCGTTGAATTGTGCTCCCAGGCTGCGGAAGTCAGATTCGGACTTCCAGAAACGAGTACTGATCCTTCTGCCCCCTTTGCGAGCAGCACCTTGGCGTGTACGAAGCGCTTCGCGGTTCCCTTTAGCGATGCAGGGCTGATTCGTGCTGGAAGCGCTCCGCCCACCTTTGGGTTTATCGCAGCACTATCTGGGCCCTGTGCAACAACAATTCGCGCCTTGGGGAACCTGTTCGCAAAGGTGGAGACGGCGGACAAATCTGCGTCGAAGAATGGTGATACTGCGGCAATCTCATCTGGCTGGAACGAAATGAGTCCGCTGAATTGATCGAACAAGCTCTGTTCCAGACTGTGAAGGAGGTGAACTTCACCGCCGCCTGGCACGTGCCCGCCGAATCGCAGCGAGCTGAGCGCTGTGGAGCAATGCCCAACGACTTCGTTCAGGCCCGAGCGCGCGGGATCGCTGATGGGCTGCTTGTTGATCAGAGCCCTAAGAACGCGAATAGCCTCGCGGATCTGTGGGCCAGCCCAGGTATCGCCATTGCGACATATTAGGCGATCAGCAACCTCCAGGTTGCTGCCCAATCCGCCTTTTGTCAGGTTGGCACTGCTGACATACAGACGCACCTCGGTCTGCGACCACATCAGGGATAGTTTGGCGTGAAATACAAATGGCGCCAGATCCACAGGGATAACCCAGTAATCGACGCCGGCCCGCGTCAGAGCCGCGCGCTCACCCACCATGGCGTTGTAGCCGTGTCGGTCAACAAACAGCACGATGTGCTCGCACCCTGCAGCCAGCAGTGGGTTAACGACTTTATACTCGAAAAACGCCGGCGACAAGGCATAAGTTGTCAGAATGACGCCGGTCGGTTTACTGGCCAATATCTCAGTAAGCAAGGGCAGCATTGGTTTCCCCGCTTACGTTCCCTCGTTCCGCAGCGCAGTGAGGTTCTCGTCCAATCGCGCCACCTCTTCGCCCAGCGCGTCCCGCATCCTTTTCACGCGGTCGAGAATCTTCTCGCCGTTGCTCTTGACCGTGCCAGCCCAGGTCTCTATGTCATCCAGCTGCTTGATATGCTTCTCTACTGCCCGTATGGCAAGGTCAATTTGTCCCACCGCCTCACCGGTCTTGACGGCCAGCGCCTTCTGGCGGATGGCGAGCGCGCGGCCGACGCTGTAGGCTGCCTTGACAAATACGTCGCTGGTGGTGTCGTCGGCGTCCCAGGCGACCAGAATATCGTTGCCGTAACGCCCGAACGCGGTCATCCCAACGGGCGCAACCTTCTGGGAGAAGACAAACACGCCTATTTGGGCTTCACGGTTCTTCCGCGCCACGTCCAGTTCAGCCAAAGCTGCCTTGATGTCGTACCCCAGTTGTTCCTTGGCCTCCCATACGATCCGTACTCCTGGCTCGGGACTCTCGGGACCAAGCTCGATTCTGCAATCACCGACTTTGCAGTTCTTGATGATTCCCGTGGAACTCCCCGTGCACTCGCAAACGTCTCCGAGCCGCTGGGACTCGCTGGCCAGAAGATCGCCCAATTGGTCTTCAAAAGCGACGCCGTGGCGCGTGGACCTGCCAGCTTCCTCGCGCCGACTCTCTAGACGGGCGAGAGTCTCCTTTACCTCGGTGTGGAAGTCGCTGTTCCTTTGAACCAGTCCGTCAATGGCGCCCTGCAACTCGCGCTTCAGCCTTGACAAAGCCGATTGCTCGTCATCGAGCGTGAGATTCTTGTCGATGGTTGCGCTTGTGTTCTCCAGCAGCTTGGAGAATCGGTTCATCACGGACTGCTCGTTGTCACCGGAGAACTGGTCCGCGATCGCTTGCTGCGCTGCTTCCACTTTGGCCACCAGTCGTGAAAGGGCGGAGTCCGCCTTGTCAAGGGAGAACTCATCCCGGATCCTTTCAGCTTGGCCGGAGAAATCGGATTTCAGTTGTCCCTGTATCGTCTGCATCTCCTGCACAAGTCGGGAGAGCGCCGACTCTTTGCTGTCCAGGGAAAACTCACGCAACACTTGGCCGCGTTGTTCCGCCAACGCTTCAGTCAGGGTCTTTTCAACCTGCGCTCTGATGCCTTGTGCTTCGGTTGGCGAGAGCAGCTTGAAAACGGCGCTCTGCTCTCCGAGATGGCCCGCCAGCGTCTGTGCCAGTACAGAATCCTCCGAACCTAAATGCCGGTTCAGTACACGTTCCAGATCCCCGTCCTTCTTCAGTAACGCATCCAGCCTCTGGGTCATGAGACCGGTGGAAGGGTCAAAGTACTGCGTCAAGGAGGTCGCGAGGCCGTTGGTGAGATCTTTGGCCCGCTCGGACAGGAGCAAGCGGATGTCTGCAATGAGCTTGTCGCCGGCGTCCTTCACGCTGGCTGCATCCAGTTGTCCGGCCGCCGCTCCGAGGGAGAGCACCCCGATGCGAAGTGCGGTCAGCGCAAATTGGGAGCGCTCCTCACCGGGCGGGCGCTTCCGCAGTTCGAACACGACCTCCGGGTCGGTTACCTCTAGCTGTAGGCTCAGAGATTTCGATCGTCCCGGTTGCGGTAAGACGGCACCGGTAATCGCTGGCTCAACTTCGGTCAGGACTGCTGCCACTGTCAGTTACTCCTTTTTGTGACACCTACTCCACCAATGCCTTGAACACAGCATCGGCACCATCTTTGTAGAACTCGATGCTGATACGGGTCCAGAGATCATCCGGCAGATCGTTCAGTTGCCGGCGCGCGGAAACGGGCATCAGCAGCGTCTGCGCCTGCTTGTCGATCGCGAGCTCCGCGATGCGAACGGCGTTCGGGATCATGTCGATGGAGCCGCCCAAGTTCAGGCTGCCCACGATGATCGTCCCGCCGCGCGTGTTCTTCCCGAGCAGCGACCCGCAGAGGGCGACCAGCACCGGCAGCCCCAGTCCGACGCCGGTCTTGTCCGCGTCCATGGCCCGCATCTGAATCGAGAATTCGTGCTCACGCGGGTCGCGGTCGCCAACAACCTCCTTCGCCCGTTGGTACAGATTCTGCTCCCCGACCTTGACACTCTCGCGGAACGCCTGCGGTGTCGGTTGGTTCAGAATCTTCACGCCGCCACCAGGGCCGGATGCGACCTCGATCCTGAATAGGCCCGGCCCGGACTCCGGCGTACCCATACTCGCCGCCCAGACCTGGCCCGGCGGAAGTGGATCGCTCTCGATCGCCTCGTCGCTATGCAACTCAGGCGTGGACACGAACTGCTCCACTCCGTCCGTTCCCATGGCGTAGCTGAAGTGCGTGTTCCGAAACTCGCTCTTGAAACACCGCTTCTGCTGCTCCTTCACCCGCCGCCGGGATTCGAGGGCCAGCCGAACGATCCATTCCAGATCTTCATCGGCGATCGGCGAATCGGGCTTAGGGAATAACAGCTTCACCAGCCCGCTGATAGTCTTAGTGACCGCCTCTATATCGCGGCCACTCAGCGCGCCACCGAGATACACACGGCCCTGGATCACGTTGCCGCGGTTGTGCGACCGCAGCTTCGACCAGCACTCACTCAGGAAATCACTGACCATGCCGAAGTGATCCGTCAGGTCCTCAGGGCCCACTTTGGGGAAGTCCCAACCGGGGGCGAACGCGTGCAGCCGATCCATAAATGCCGTGTCGTTTCGCATCTCAGGCGGCAACGGACTCAACAGATGCCCCACGCGCTGCTGCTGTTCCACATCCACGTCGAAGTTGCCCACCATGACGATGCCGCCTTCGGCCCGGATATTCTCCTTCCCCCGGCTGAACTGGCCGGACGCCATGTAGCCCTTCATGATGTTGACGCCATCCTTCTGGTCGAACGAGATCCCTGAGATCTCGTCGAAGCAGACCACGTCGTACTGGCAAACCAGGCCGCGCTGCCCGCTAGCGTTGTTGACGAACATCTTCGCCACTGTCGCCTTGCCGCCAGATATCAGGTGGGCATACGGAGAGATCTGCTGAAACAGGTGGCTTTTGCCGGTTCCGCGTGGCCCCAGTTCCACCAGGTTGTAATTCCGCTCGACGAACGCCACCATTCGCAGCAGCGCCACGCGCTTTGCCCGCTCATCCAGCGCCGCAGGCTCCAGCCCGATAGACCGGATGAGAAGACACTTCCATTCCTCGGTAGTGAACTTTTCTCGCCCGCCCGCCATCACATCCAGAACATCTGACTTGGACATCTGGATCGGCCGCAGGCTCTCGATGCGAAATGGCCGGCCGCTCATCTCGTCGGCAATTACTGCGTCGTAGGAAAGCGTCACCTCGGCGTAGAAGCCGTCAGTGAGCATTCGTTCGTTGTCGCGCACCAGGTCGTCGCTGATCCGGACGTCGCGCAGCGCCAGGCTGGGAAGTTCCGCTATATAACAGTCGTTCTTGATGTCCAGGCGCGCCTTGATAATATCGATCAGTTTGACAGGCCCCTTGTCCCGAGCCCGCGCCTTGAAGAGTTCCTCCTCTCCCGTGCGAACGGTTCGGTCCTGAAGCTGCTTCTCCACAATGGCGAGGCCTTCGCGAATCTCTTCCTCATCAATGCTGGCGCAGTATCGGCCCAGCAGGAACTCGACCACGTAGGTCGGCACCGGATATTGCCGCGAGTACTTGCGCACAAGGTCCTTGCGGACCAGGTAGCCGTCATAGACCGACGCCGCCAACCGATCGAGCGCGTCCAATTCCAGGCTCATGATTTCTCCCCCACGGATGTCGTTTTCTGGCTTAGGACCGCGCCGCCGGAATCGATCACCACCACCACCGCCGCGGCGCCTTCGTGCCCGTCATCCTCAACCACCAGGCTCACCTCACCGCTACTGCCGACTTCCTTCACGGCAGCCACGATGGTCGACCCAGCCTGCTTCCAATTCGTTCGCAGATCCACCCTTACCGCGGGATCGTTCGCATTGACCTTCACTTTGCATCTCATCCCGCGCCACTCCACGGAGACGATTGACGCGCGTACCGCCGCGACGCCCGGCTCGACTAAGATCTCCGGCACCACGCACTCCTGCAAACTCACACCCCCATGAGCGTACTTCTCACCCGCCCGGAAACTTGCGATTCCGGTCGGCGAGGCGATCCGGACGTCCGCGTTCCAATGCCATGGATAGGAGGGTACGGCGGCATCGCCCTTCACCACGGCGCACCGGGACCACTTCGTCGCCGCCAGATACGCGGGAAGCTCGACTTTTGGCAGCCCTTCCGGCAGCAGCAGCCAACCGTGGTCCGTGACCACTCTGACCTTCTTCCAGCCGGCTTCGAGCAATTGCATCACGCGATCCGCTGCGTTCATCACTTCGATGCGGACCCTTGCTGGGAGATCGTCCGGATGCTGATGGCCGTAGGCATCGATCTGTCCGAACTCTGCCCAACCCCCTCCGTCGCCGCCACTGGGGAATAGCGTTTCCGCGCCTGCGAGAACTTCCACTCCCGTCTGCGCCAAGGCCTCTCGCAGGACGAGCGCCGTCGCCGGCTTAATACCCAAGAAGGGCGTGAAGTCCTCGCCCGAGCCGCCGTGCAACTCAGTGGATATCTCCATGACGGCCGGCTTTGCCGTGGCCGTGACCGTGGGTAGAGTGGAAAGCCGGTGGCCGAGCCTTGCGATCAGCCCGCGCTGCTGCAACTCTCCGGCCAGGGCGGCGCCCACGTCGAACCGCAGTCCATCCACAAACAGGACGCACACGTCACGCTCCGCAGCGACCGGCGGAGAGGCCGGCTTGCCAGCCTTCCGCACCAGATCCTGGAAATGCCGCGCGGAAGCCTCCAGCCATGGTTCATACAAGGCGCGCATGGCCCGCTTCATAATCACCGCATCGGACGTGGTCTCACGAAATCGCGCCAGGGCATCCAGGGCAGCCTCGTCGCAACGGTAGCCGTCAGTCGAATAAGTCGCGGCAGCTGCGGCCACGGTTGCGCCGCCAATCGGAGACCTGCTCCGGTTGGCAAGCGCAACGAGAGGCTCCAGTCCCATTGCCCACGGACTCTGCCCCATGCGGGCCCAGACCCAGCCGCGCCGCTGGCCGTGCTGCGCTTCAAGAGCCAGGATTTTCGCGGCGGCCGACGCCTGGCTCAGCCCCGCAATGCCTTCGAGCGCTTTCCTTAGCTCCGCCTCATCGGATTCGTTGATGGCCGGATTCCGCGACGCGTCAATGGCCAGCGTAGCCGGCGAACGAAGAAGTTTCGCCACGCCGGGATAGGCGGCGGGAGATTCACAGAAGCGGAACCAGACAGGGTCCAACGCCTGGTGGCCCTCGGCAAGGGCCCGGATCGCCATGTCTGGACCGTCGGCGGGATCGAACTGGAATTCCGATTCACAGCGATTTCGGAACGCCACCCATCTGCCCGCCTGAGTCTGCTCGAATCGCTCAGGCGCATTCAGCCATTGCAAGAGGTCCCGCACCGGATCGGTCACGGAGAGACGATCAAAGTCATCCGCATCCAAACGCCGCCCTACCAGGGGAGTGACATCGATCTCGGCCAGAAGGGGGAGGGCCCGGCCCAGCGCCTCCTCCGTGCGCCGGTCCTGCGCGACATCCAGCCCCAAGCCCTCGGCCGATACCAGAAACGCCATCACTGTCCAATCCCGCCCGTTCGACTGGTGCCAGACCCGGCCCCGGTATTGCAATTCGA
>OBLU010006477.1_pt1 | contig 10414 bp, 5 predicted proteins | sample 1518681 | NCBI WGS metagenome assembly OBLU01 (sample SAMEA3539304, study PRJEB22396) | soil metagenome | biome: tundra; feature: field; material: soil | place: USA | collected 2010-05 | depth 0.15 m
GCAATACCAAGGCGATCCTCGCCGACCTGGTCACCACCGGCGCCGACGCCCTGGAGCTCGACTACAAGACCGACGTCCGCCTGGCCCATGACCTCATGAAGGACTCCACCGTCTTCATCGGCAACCTCGACCCCAGCTCCGTCGTCGCGCTCGGCACGCCCGCGCTTGTCGAGACGAAATCGCGTGAGCTGATCGCCCTGTTCGGCGACACCCGCCGCTTCATCCTGAACGCCGGTTGTGCTATCCCCGCCACCGCGCCCGAGGCCAACATCCGCGCTATGGTGCACGCCGCCCGGTCGTGGTGAGTGGGCAACCGCGCTCGGCCTGGTGCCCGCAAATGCATGTCGGACTCGGCTCCGGCGTCCGCGTCCTCCAGGCCCATCGGGTCACGACAGGCGCCTTCCAAAAGGTTCGCGCGTAGACCGTTTCGAGAACGGCGATTCCAAAGGACTTTGCCGAGCCGTCCGGCGCCTTCAACAACCATCTGTTTTTGGAAGAACCGCCGCCCGAGGGACTGTGGATCTGCAAGACACGATCGCGCCGACGCCCCTCCCAGCACGTGCCCGCTTGGCCCGGCCGGGTGGAGAGGCGAGCCATCTCTGGCGGGACTCGCTTCCACCGGCGCGCGCAGGAGTCGGTGCTGCAGAAAAATAGTGTCCGTTAAGGGGGAATATCTTTCCGTCGGTTTCGCAAGTGGGAGGACCAAAGCTCTTGTCCTGGGCCAGGCCCCCTGAAGGGCCTTAGCGGGGATCTGCCCGATCATGCCCTTCGCGGATCTTGCACCACAAGTCCTGCGCGGGTGCTACCCTAGAGAGCGCAATATTTTACACTGATAATACATCATGCTCCTCACGGTCAAAGACGCTTGCGAACTGCACCCGATGGCGCTCGACTATTCGATGAGCGAGCAAATCGAGAACCTCTCGGACGTGATTGGCGCCGTCTCCAAGACCGCTCACGATTTCTTCGAGAAGAACTACATCACCAGAGGCATGGAGACCCTCCTGAGCCAGGGGCTCCAGCGGCTTGGCGGCCGATCGGACCAGGCAGTGTTCGAGCTCAAACAGGCCATGGGCGGGGGCAAGACGCATTCCATGATCGCCCTCGGCCTGCTTGCGCGCGATGCGTCTCTCCGCGCCCAGGTGGTTCCGGAAATCGCCAGCGCCGCGGCCTTCGGTGATGCACGGGTTATCGCCGTCAACGGCCGCGTCGGCTTTGAGGAGACCTTCCTTTGGGGAGAAATAGCCCGGCAACTGGGAAAATCCGCCGAGTTTTCAAAATTCTGACGCGAGGGAGCGAAAGCACCTTCCGAAACCGACTGGATCGCGCTCATCGGCGAAGAACCCACCCTCATCCTTCTCGACGAGCTGCCGCCTTATTTCGACTACGCCGTCACGCGCATCGTCGGTAACGGCAATCTCGCCCATGTGACCACGTACGCTCTGTCGAACCTGCTGTCGGCCTCGCTCAAACTGAAGCGTTGCTGTGTAGTCATTTCAAACCTCTCTGGCAGCTATGAAGGTGCCTCCCGGCAACTGCGGCAGGCCATCCGGAACTTTGAACAGGAAGCCAACCGCCAAGCTCGCGCGATCATACCAGTTGAACTCGCCAGCCAGGAGATCTACGAAATTCTGCGGAAGCGGCTCTTCCGCAAGCTTCCCGACAAGTCCGTGGTCGACTCAGTCGCTTCGGCGTATGCCGCCGCCCTGTCCGAAGCCGCCCGATCGAAGTCCATCGCCAAGAGCGCCGAACAGATCGCCGAAGAAATCCACGGCTCGTATCCGTTTCACCCGTCCGTCAAACACGTCGTCGCCCTGTTTAAGGAGAATGATCGCTATCGCCAAACGCGCGGCCTCATGCAGTTGGTTTCTAAGATCCTCAAGTCCGCCTGGAGTCGCCCTTTCAACGACGTGTACCTCGTCGGCTGCCAGCACTTGAATTTGAACCTGATGGACGTGCGCGAAGAGATCAACCGGATCGGAAATCTGCAAGGCGCCATCGCTCACGACATTGCCTCGGGCGGAAGTTCCGCGGCCGAACAGGTGGACGCAAATAATTCCAACGATGCCGCCAGTCAGTGCGCCGCCCTCCTGCTTACCGGCTCGCTTTCCGAATCCGTCGATGCCGTCAAAGGCTTCACGAAGCCGCAAATGATCGAATACCTGATCGCGCCGAACCGGACGGCCATCGAATTTCAGGACGCATTCGAAGCGCTGAAGGGTGAAGCGTGGTATCTGCATCGTAAAGATAACGATACTTACTACTTCTCCAACATCGAGAACCTCCGCAAACGGTTGGACAGCCGGGCCGCAACCGCGCCGCAGCCAAAGATCGACCAGGAGATGCGCCGGCGATTGGAAGCGATCTTCCGCCCCGAAATCAAGACCGCCTATCAAGAAGTTCACGCCCTGCCTAGGATCGACGAAATCCGGTTGAACGGACCCCGCGTCTGCCTGGTCCTCAGCCCCGACAGTAAAGTTCCGCCCGCCGAGGCCCAGGAGTTCTGGAAGTCGGTAACCGAAAAGAATAACTTTTGTGTAGTGACGGGTGGGGAGTCCAACCTGGGCAGCCTGGAAGATAAGACGCGACGGATTTGGGCAATCGCCCGCGTCTTCGAGGAGACTGGAGGCGAAACTTCGCCGCACAAGTCGGAATTGGAAGAGGAGGCGGAGCAGGCCGAGCACGAGTTCAATTCCACGGTCGTGAGTCTTTTCAACCGCGTCTACTACCCCTCGAAGGGTCAGTTGACTCCGGCGAAACTGGCCATGACTTTCACCGGCAATCAGTTCCGCGCCGAAGATCAGATCGAAAAAGCGCTCGCCGATGTGGGCGCGTCAAAGCTCTATCGGGACGTGAGAGCCAATGCCGAAATGCTGTTAGGCCGCGCGGAAGAGATGCTGTGGCCGGCGGGCGGCGACCGGCGTGTGCTTTGGCGCGACATAGTCAGCCGCGCGCTCACCAATGAGCGATGGCCATGGCTCCCTCCAAAGGGCCTCGAAGAACTTCGCAAAATTGCGGAAGGGACTGGCCGTTGGAGGTATTCCGAAGAAGGCTATATCGAGAAAGGCCCCTTCCCGAAACCGCGTACTCGGGTGCTGTTAGGAGAACGCAATTACAAAGAAGATACCGGCACTGCGGTTCTGGAAATCCTGGCCAAAGATGCCGGACCGCATGGCCGCGTACACGTTGCCACCGAACCGGGTGTGTCGGCGGACAGCCCTACGGTGCCGGACACCATCTTCGAAACGAACGAAACAGTGCTGTGGTTCCTGGCTGTCGATCCCGATGGAGCTCACGAGACAGGCGACCCCTTACGTTGGGAAAACAAACTCACCCTCACGCATGAGCGGATCACGCTGCCGGGCGGCAAGCGCCGCGTGGAACTTACTGTCAAACCGCGCGGAGTGATCCGTTGGAACACCACCGGGGCGAATCCCAAGGAAGGCGCCGTCTACACCGGACCAATCGACCTGCGGGGCGACGCCGAAACGACCATTTATACCTTTGCCGAAGACCACGGCGTGGGCGCCTCGCGCAGCTTTACCATTCCGCGTGCGGACCAAGCCGGCCCCTCCATCGACAAATCCCGCCCGGCCCGCCTGCGAAAAAAACTCGATTTCCGCGGCAGCACGGACACCTTCGCTGCCATTGTCCAGTTCGAAGGCCTGCAGGTTAAACTCGCGAGCGGCGTTTCGCTGTCGGTCGGCGAGGGTTCCGCGGCCATCACCACAAGGTTCGGCTCGGACGCAACGATTAACGCGGGCGATCTGCGCAGCTTTATTGAGGCCGGCCGCAACGCTTTGCAGAACCCCACGGCCGATGTACTTCTCCGCATCGAAGACCTCCAGTTTCAGAGCGGCCACGACCTGGAGACGTTTCTCGAAAAACAGAAACTGAGCGCCGCGGCCGGCGAAGTGGAGCAGTAAGCGATGAAGCGGGATATGGGCGGAACGGCGAATCGCCAGGCCACAGTCGGTTTCGGCTGTCCTGAGACCACGGACCCTCACCGCTTCGAAGTCGATATTCCCCCAGGGCGTGCGGGCGCCGTCTCTATCGCCGAATGCTACGGAATCAAGGCGGGCATTGGCGGTCTTCCTGAAGTAGTGGAGCGTTGTCTTTTGCCGCACTCCATCTGGTCGCTCATCGCGGAGGATCTCAAGCGCGAATTCAACGAGCGCCTGAGAGCCAGGAAACTCAGCGCCAGCCGCTGGACAGTGGGCATCAACAAGGTAGAGCGCCTTCTCGGCAAGGAATTGCTGGTGCTCGCCTGGGCGGTCGAGAACGCCTCACCCGAAGCCGTCCCGAATGCCGTCCGGAACTGGATCGGCTTGCGGCCTGAAGAGCGCTGGTGGCTGTTCACGATCACCGCCGCGGCAACCGGGTTTCCGGAGCATGCCGACATTGGGTGGCGCAAGGCCCTTCGCTTTGCACTCACTGAGAACCCGCTTGCCGAACCCAGCCCGGAACAGCGGCAAAGAGACGCGGCAAACCGGGCGAATGCCAAAAGGCGGAGGGCGGCATCTCGAAACGGCGGAACAGATCGCGAGACGGATCAGTTACCGCTCCTCGTCGACGTGAACGACGAGCCATCGCCGTTCGCCGTTCCCGCTCCAGGAAAACTCGGGAACCCTTCATGAGCATTGTCCCCTTCGCCTGGCGCGATCGGCCCAGCCTGATCGAGCGCTTACTCCCCGCCCAGAAGATATCCGCCGAAGCCCAGAAGGAACGTAAGGCTGGCGCGGGACAAACCCTCACGGCGCTAGGAAGCTATTGGAAGGGGCGCAAGCCCCTGATCCTGGTGAAGGCCTGCGTGCTGGGGGCGCTCCTCCCCGCTACGGACGATGCCGAGGCCGATCTCGCCATCTTCGAAAAACTGATGGCTATCGACGACGAGGCCTTCCTCCGCCGCGAGTTCCGACCTTCCTGCTTAGATTTGGTGAAGCGCCTGCATCCCCGCGGCGAAATGCGGACGGAAGACGCCGAGGCGATATTCGAGGTCCGCCGCCGCAAAGACGATGGCAGGTTCGAATGGGAAACGGTTCCGTTTCAAATCGCCGACCTCGAATCGCTGAAATCCAGCCGTCTGATCTGGAAGAACACCGTGGAGCAATCGGAACGACACCGCTGGGAATTGCTGTGGGTGCAGAGCTTCAGTTATCTGGATCGTGTGTCCGCCGCCAAACGCCCGGAAGAACTGGATCAGAAGGAACTATTTGAACCGGTTTGGGGTGACGTCAACGAACATTTGGGCACGTCCGCGTGCAGTATACCGGAATTGGTGGAGCAACTCGGCATTTTGCGGTTCGGCCACCGCCCAGAAGTAGGCGACACTTTCTGCGGCGGCGGCTCCATTCCCTTCGAGGCTGCGCGTATGGGCTGCGATGTCTACGCGAGCGACCTGAACCCAATCGCATGCATGCTGACGTGGGGAGCGCTCAACATCATCGGAGCGTCGCCTGAGTCGCGGGGGGAGATCGAGCGGGCGCAGGCGGCTGTAGCCGCTGCCGTGGATCGCGAGATCACCGGACTAGGGATCGAGCATGACAGCGCGGGAAATCGCGCCAAAGCTTATCTCTATTGCCTGGAGGTACGCTGTCCCGAGGGGTGGATGGTCCCACTGGCACCAAGCTGGGTGATCAGCACAAACCAGAACACGATCGGACGGCTCGTGCCGGACCATGCCCGCAAGCGCTTCGATATTGAAATTGTTTCCGGCGTATCTGCAGAGGAGATGGCGGAGGCGGCCGAGGGCACGATACGGGACGGCGATGTTGTCTACACGCTCGACGGAGAGACATACAGGACGAAATTCAAGACAATTCGCGGTGACTTTCGACGCCCTGACGGGGTAACCGACAACAAGCTCCGGCGCTGGGAGAAAGCGGACTTCGTGCCGCGCGCAGACGATATCCTGCAGGAGCGGCTGTATTGCATTCAGTGGATCACTAGTGACACGCTAGGCAAGGCGAGGCAGGTAACCTTTTTCTCTGCGATCACAGAGGAAGATCTTGAACGCGAGCGGAGGGTGGTAGACCTCGTTCGCAACAACTTGACACTATGGCAGGAAGCGGGCCTTGTTCCCGACATGGGGATTGAACCGGGCGGCAATACCGATCAGCCAATTCGAGAACGTGGCTGGACCTATTGGCACCACCTATTTAACGCCAGGCAATTGATCCTGCTCTCGGCCTTCAAGGCTCACATTCCCGCGAATGGCGGTATCGAAGGAGCGGCGCTCTCACTCTGCTTGGCGTATCTCACTAATCGGCAGTCAAGGCTCTGCCGTTTGGATGTCTACAACGGGAGGGGTCGAGAGCCGAAGCTGTCGGATACATTTACAAATCAAGCGTTGAATACGCTCATAAACTACGGGGCGCGGGCTACTGGATACATGCTCTCCTTAATCGAGACGTTCCCGGCAGAGCCGTTATTTGCACGGTTGCAGGAGGTCGAGGTGACAAGAGCGGCCGACGCCAATGAAAACTGCGACATCTGGATCACCGATCCGCCCTACGGGGACGCAATCCGTTACGAAGAGATCACGGAATACTTCATTGCGTGGCTGCGCAAGAACCCTCCGGTTCCCTTCGATCGATGGGTATGGGATAGCCGACGCCCGCTCGCGATCAAAGGCACAGGCGACGAGTTCCGGCGGGACATGATCGCCGCATACACCGCCATGTCCAGCAGTATGCCGGACAACGGCCTCCAGACCGTCATGTTCACACACACGGATGCATCCGTGTGGGCAGACATGGCCGCCATCGTTTGGGGTGCGGGGCTGCACGTTACCGCCGCATGGTATGTCGCGACCGAAACGACGTCCGAACTCAAGAAGGGTGGCTACGTTCAGGGAACCGTCCTCCTGATCCTGCGCAAGCGCACTGAAGGCGAAAGCGTGTACCGTGACGAACTTGTCCAAGAGGTCCGTACTGAAGTGGCTCACCAGATCCATACCATGACCGGCTTGAACCAGACTACCAAGGGCGCCGGACGCTCGGAGAACCTCTTCGAAGACGCCGATCTCCAGATGGCCGGCTACGCAGCCGCGCTCCGTGCGCTAACGCGCTACAGCCGCATCGACGGACAGGACATGGCGGCAGAGGCGCTCCGCCCTCGCCGGAAGGGGGGCCGCGACATTGTGAAGGAGATCATCGACTTCGCAGTCCAGGTAGCCAACGAATACCTCGTGCCGGAAGGCATTCCCGCCGCGCTCTGGGAACGGCTCGGCGGTCCTGAACGCTTCTACCTCAAGATGCTCGATCTCGAAGCCGCCGGGTTGAAGAAGATCGACAACTATCAGAACTTTGCCAAGGCCTTTCGTTATGGTGACTACGGCGCCGTTATGGCCTCCACCAAACCCAACAACGCCCGCCTGAAAACGGCCCTGGAACTGAAGCGCGGCGAATTCGAAAGCGACTTCGGTAAGAGTCCCCTCCGCGCCGTTCTTTTCGCACTGTATGAGCTGCAAATCGAAGTCGACATCGACGAGGTGACCAGTCACCTGCGCGACCTCGTTCCGGGATATCTCACCCGCCGGGAAGACTTGATGGCACTGGCCTCCGTAATCGCGGCCAAGCGCGAAGCCAAGCACCCAGGGGAAGCGCAAGCGGCACGCATTCTCTTCACCCGCATCAAAAACGAGCGCTTGGGATGACTCCACCGACGGAGATGCTTCGCCGCTTCAGTTCCCGCGCCGGCCGTCTGAGCCACGTCTTCCTCAAAGACCGTCTGAAAGGCGCGCGGACCTACCGCCGCATCGCCGGTTACTTTCGCTCGTCCATCTTCGAGCTGGTGAATGAAGAGATCGAGGGCATCGACCTCATCGAGATTGTCTGCAATAGCGATCTCGACCCGAGGGACATCACGGCTTCCCGGCTCGCTCGCGAAGCGGCTCTCAAAGAAAAGTGGAACGAGGGCTTCGACCAGATCGACAGTATGATGTACCGGCCCCGATACAAGCGCCTCTACGAATTGCTCAAGAGCGGCAAGGTGAAAGTGCAGGTGGTGTCGGCGAAAGACGCGCCGTTCCTGCACGGCAAGGCGGGCGTCATCGAAGGCCGCGATGGCGCGAAGACGTCCTTCATCGGCAGCCTGAACGAAACCCGCGAAGGGTGGCAGGAACACTACGAGATCGTGTGGGAAGATCGGTCGCCGGAAGGCGTCGCCTGGGTGGAGGATGAATTCCGGTATCTGTGGAAACGCAGCGTCCCTTTGCCGGACGCGATCGTCGAGGAAATCGGGCGCCTTTCGCGCAAGATCGAAGTCGAGTTAAAGGACTTGCAGCCGGCGGATATCGCAGCCGGCGCGTTGGTGGAAGCGCCGCTTTACCGCAGAGGCGAAGAGCTTAAGCCCTGGCAACGCGCCTTCGTTGGCCTGTTTTTGGAACATCGGGAAAGCTACGGCGTAGCCCGTCTTGTCCTGGCCGATGAGGTAGGCGTAGGGAAGACGCTTTCGATGGCGACTGCCGCGATGGTGGGCTGTCTTCTCGACGATGGACCGGCTCTCATCCTTTCGCCCGCGACACTATGCCAGCAGTGGCAGGTTGAATTGAAAGACAAGCTGGGCCTGCCTTCCGCTGTTTGGCTCTCGAGCGGCAAGGCCTGGCAGGACGCCAACGGCCACATCATCAAAACTCGCGGGGCGGAAGATATTCGCCGGTGTCCCCTGCAGATTGGGATTGTTTCCACCGGCCTGATCGTGCAGGGCGCCGTGGAGGCGCGTACGCTCCTGGAGTGCCGCTTCGGCACGCTGGTGCTTGACGAAGCCCACAGGGCCCGGCGCTCCAGGGGCATCACGGCGAGTGGCCACCCAAACAGGCTGATGGAGTTTATGCTGCGGGCTGCGCAGAGGGCGAAGCATGTCATCCTGGGCACAGCCACGCCTGTCCAGACCGACGTGGAAGAGCTCTGGGATCTGCTCGAAATCGTGAACAATGGCGCCGATCACGTGCTTGGGAGGACGGGCAGTCCCTGGCGGCGTCCTGAAACCGCAGTGCCAGTTCTTACCGGCGAGCGGGTCATCAGCGACGAACACGAAGCGTGGCATTGGCTTCGCAACCCTCTTCCTGCGAAACGCGAGGATCGCCTTTTCGACATGATGCGGGTGGACCTGGGATTAAAGCCTGACCGCTTCTATACCGATAGACCGGTTACCGATCTGGAGCAATTCACCCGGATGGAGTTGCGGGACGGAATAGCCGGGCGTATCGACGGCTTAGGTTTCTTGCAGCGCCATAATCCGATTCTGCGGCACACCGTACTCCGAAAGCGGACCACTCTGGAAGACATGGGACTGCTGGACCGGATCGCGGTCGATATATGGCCCAGTGAAAACGAGCGGCTGCCGATGTTCGAGGGGTTGGCGCTCCAAACCTCGTCGGAATTCGACGTGGCATATGCGGCGGTCAAGGACTTTATCGCCGCCCTGCGCGCGCGGGCCAAATCCGCGGGCTTCATGCAGTCCATGCTGGAGCAGCGGATCTGCTCCAGTGTGGCCAGCGGAATCTCGACGGCGAAGCGCCTCCTGGAAAAGCAGGCGCCGGTCGCGGTGGACGGTGAAGACGAAGCCGCGGACCTGGTGGAGATGGAGAAGCTGCCGGAGATCCTCGCAACGGAACGATTCTATCTGGAGCAGATTGTGATGGCCTTGAGCCGGCGGCCGACTGATCCAAAACTGGACGCCGTACTCTATTTCATTCGCGAGCGCCGCTGGCTGGATCTGGGCTGCATCGTTTTCAGCCAGTACTACGATACCGCCTACTGGATCGCCCAGAGCCTCACCGCACGGCTGCCCGGAGAGAGTGTCGCGCTCTATGCCGGCGCCGGAAAGTCTGGGCTATTCTTCGATTGCGAATGGCGTAGTGTGGAGCGTGAAGAGATCAAGGCCAAGGTTAAGGAACGCAAAATCAGACTACTGGTCGCTACCGATGCTGCCTGCGAAGGGCTGAACCTCCAAACACTGGGTACGCTGATCAATGTGGATCTCCCCTGGAACCCTTCCCGGTTGGAGCAGCGCATCGGGCGCATCAAACGCTATGGGCAGACCAGGGACCGCGTGGATATGTTGAACCTGGTCTATGCCAATACGAACGATGAGAAGGTTTACAGGGCTCTATCCCAGCGCATGAAAGACCGCTATGACCTGTTCGGATCGCTACCGGACACCATCGACGACGATTGGATCGAAGATATCGAACACCTCGAAGAACATTTTTCGCAGTTCACCCAAAAGAAACGCCGGGCGAACGCGTTCGATTTACGCTACGGCAAAACCATCATGCCGGAGGGTCCCGGATGGGAGTTATGCGAAAAGGTCCTCTCTCGCCGCGATGTCGTAGAACGCCTGTCGGCAGGCTGGTAGTGGGGCAGCGCGGAAAAGGTTTGGGTTTTCGATATCAGACGGCCACCCTCAG
>OBLU010006478.1_pt1 | contig 10412 bp, 9 predicted proteins | sample 1518681 | NCBI WGS metagenome assembly OBLU01 (sample SAMEA3539304, study PRJEB22396) | soil metagenome | biome: tundra; feature: field; material: soil | place: USA | collected 2010-05 | depth 0.15 m
CAGCCATCCCGAGCAACTGCTCCAGGTGACCATGGCCAAGGACGCGTATTTCACCTACGCGCAGGCGAACGTTGCGTCAGGTCAGTTTTTTGACACGCTTGGATTGCACGCCGTGAGCCATCTCGGCGCTTGGCCTGCTGGTGGGCGGTATCGGCGTGATGAATATCATGCTGGTCAGCGTGACCGAGCGGACGCGCGAGATCGGAGTTCGCAAAGCCGTCGGCGCCCGCCGCCGCGATATCGTCCTGCAGTTTTTGAGCGAAGCGGTGACACTCACGGGAGCCGGCGGGCTGATCGGTATCGTATTCTCCGTTCTGGTGACGCTGCTGGTGAGTGCGATTTTCCCGAGCCTCCGTTGCCAGGTGCCCGGCTGGGCCGTAGCGACGGCCTTCAGCGTCTCGGTTGCCGTGGGCCTGTTTTTCGGAGTGTGGCCGGCTGTCACCGCCTCGCGCCTGGACCCGGTGGAAGCGTTGCAGTATGAGTGAGAAGGCAGAAGGCAGAAGACAGACGACTCCTGACTTCTGCTTTTCTTATTCCGCCTTCGAATAGTAGTACGTGTACTTGCTGTACAACTCCGAGGCGCGCGCGCCATTGGCCACGATGCCGAGCACATTGTTCTCGCACAGCGACTGCATCGCGCGGGTCACATTGTCGAACGTGGTGGAGCCGATCTTGACCACCAGAATCGTGCCGTCGGCCAGCGTCGAAAGCAGGTTCGCATCCGCCGAAAACAGCAGCGGCGGCGTGTCGAAGATGGCCCACGTAAACACCTTGGGCAACTCTTCGAACAGTATCTTAGCCTGCCGGGTATTGAGCAGCTCCAGCGGGTTTTTGACGGGCGTACCGGCGGGCAGCACATACAAATTCATACCGGACACTCTGCGCAGCGCGCTGGAAAGCGGCACTTCACCCATCAGGTAATCCGTGAGGCCGGGGGCGCGATCTATTTGGAACAGATTGTGAATCAGCGGCCGGCGCAAGTCGAAGTCTCCGAGCAGCACCCGGTTTTCGGTCAAATGCGACTCGGCCAGAGCCAGGTTCACGGCGGTGAAGGTCTTGCCCTCGGCGGGCGATGGGCTGCTGATCACGACGGAGTGCAGCGGTTGCAGCGTCTGCAGGTGATTCAGACGTGTGCGCAGAGTCCGGAATTCCTCCGCCGGGGTTTCATGCGAACGTTGCAGATCGAGCAGGTGCGACTCCGGCGCGGGTTGGAAGGCAACTTCCGGCACATTCTCCAGGATCGCCGGGTGCAGTCCGCCAGGCGCGGAGTCCTCGAGAGCCACGCGCGCCGTCCCATTCTCCGGCGCCTGCGGCGGACCCTGCTGGCCGTGGAGTTGATCAAGGACCGGTGGCGGTGCGGCCGGGGCATTTCCGCTTTCCAAATTCAGGACACCGGCCTGTTCGGCGCGGCGCAAGGCATCATGTACTCGGCTCATCTTCTTCCTAACTCTTACCAAAGTAGTAGTAGTACATCGAACTGCTCATAGCGATGGTGCCTACGATGATGGCAGTGGACCAGCCCAGCCAGAACAGGCGGCGCTTGCGGCGCACCAGCAGCGCGTTCTCCAACAGCGGGATGCTGCTCAGCACCGGCAAGTTGGTGTACGCGCGGACGTCTTTCAGATTCTTCAAAGAGGTGTCCTTCATCTCCTTGGCGCCCGCCATAAACACGCCGAAAAATAGGCCCAGGCCTGTGCCGGCTGCGGCCCATTCAAGGCGATTGGGCTCACTGGCCTGCTCGGGCAGAGAGGGCGCGTCCAGGGTTTCCAGGTTCTCGCCAGCCTTACGCTCTTCCAGAGTGCTGGAGGTTTCCGAGATCTCCCTCTTCTTGGCCTTCTCCTCGTAGTCCGCATGGGCGACGGTGTAATCGCGCACCAAACTCTGGTATTTTTCCTCGTTGATGGGAATGGTTTCGATGCGCGCCCGGTAAGCGGCGATTGCCACTTGCAGTTCCTTCAGTTGCTTGGCACGTTCTTCCATCTCCATATTGCGCGCTTGGATCTGGGCCTTCACGCTGGTCTTCTGTAACGTCAGGCTCTCCAGGGACTGGGCCATCTGCGGATTCGTTACTTTCTTGGGCGCGCCAGCCTTGGCCGCGGCGTTAACCTCATCCTTTTCGAGATCGTCCCGCTGCTTTTTGAGCACACCCAGCTTGGCCTCCAGGCTGCGAATGTCCGGATGGTCCTCTCTATAGGTTTGGCGCGCCGCCGCCAGCAGCGTATCCAATTCCATGATCCTGTTGTCCAGTTGGATGATGCGCTGGTTCTTCACGGCCTCACCGCTGGCCGTCTGCTCCAGGTTGGAGCCGATAAAAGTTGACTGATGCTCCAGATTCTGGAGGTTGGTCTCCAGCAGCATCTTTTCTTGGGCGTCCCGATTGATGCTCTCATTGAGGCTCTGCTGCTGCAGCTCCAGGGCGCTGACCGCCTGCAGGTTCGATTGCAACTGGTCGGGAAGGCGGCCGGCGTTCTCCATCTTGAACTTGGCAATCTCCCCGTCCAGCCGGTCGAGGTTCTCCTTGGCTGCCTTGAGCTGATCGCTCAAAAACAGCGTGGTCGTGTTGGCTTGCTGGCGAAGCTGATTGTTGGTCTCTTCGGTGAACTTGGATACCAATTCCCGCACCACGGCCTGCGCCTTGTACCGGTCGGAGTAAGAGAAGCTGATCGAGAAAGCCGAAGCGAACTTCTGTTGGGCCTGCGCGGTGCCCGTTTCCACAATCTTAATATTGATGGCCCTGCGCATCTGCTCGATGACGTCTTCCATGGGCTTGCGCAGGCGTTCCTTCGGATACAGATTGAGGGAGGACCGCTGAATCAGCTCCTGGAGTTGCGTGCGGCTCTCGATCTGTTGCTGCATGGCCAGCAGCCGTTCCGCCATCTGCGTGCTGATGTTGCTGGGCACCAGGCGCTCGGAAATCTGTTGCGGCGTGATGCGCATCACCGCCGTGGAAACGAAGGTATCCGGCCACAGAAACGCCACCACCACGGCGATGACCAACCCGGCGAAGGTGGGTCCCACAATCCAGGAACGATAGCGCCGCAGAATATCGATATAGTCCTCGATATCCGGCGGGCGGCGGGAAACACTGACGTATCCTTGCTGGGGTACCATAAGTCGAAAAGCTCTCTCTCTTAAAATCGGCGGCTGGCCCGCATCTCTACACGGCGCATGTCATGGCACGATGATCTGGTCGGCAGGCTTCACCAGGATATTCTGCTCCATCTTCTTGCCCTTGGTGACCTCGCGGTAGTTGAACTTCAGCCGTTCGGAGCCGCGCAGAATGACGATTTTCTTGGTGTTGGCGAAATCGCGAAAGCCGCCCGCATTGACCAGCGCCTCCAATACCGTGGTATCGATGACCAGCGGGTAAGAACCCGGCCTGTTGACTTCGCCCTGGATGTAGTATTTCTTGCTGTTGACCTTTTCCACCCCGACCGTCACTTCGGGATGCACCATGATCTTTTGCAGGCTTTCGGCGATATTGGCGCTCAATTTCTCCGGAGTCAGGCCGGCTGCCTGGATTTCCCCGACCAGGGGAACGGAGACTTTGCCGTCCGGACGCACCACAAACATGCCCGAGTTTTCCGGCTCGTGCCAGACCCGGATGGAAATGACGTCCTCGGCGCCGATGATGTAGGCCTTCGGATCCACCGGCGCTCCGGCGGTGGCAGGCTTGGCGTCCGCAGCCGGTTCCGTGGCTGCTTTCGCCGGCTCGGGCTTGTCAGGAACAGTTTGGGCCGCCGGAGGTTGCCGCTCCGGTGCAGGCTGCTGAGCGGCCAGCATGCCGCATAAGCCCAAGACCAGCACAGCAGGCACTTTAATGACATTACGCATTCATATTTAGTTTACAGCAATCGCCGCCACCGCTGACAACTTCTTCCTATGGATCTGTTTGGTACGGAACCGTGCAGCCGCGGCCCCGGAGACCCCCGCCCTGGTCGAATGCCCCTCGGCTGCGCTGTAATAGAGGTGATGGTTTCGATCTTCCTGATGGCTGCCCTGGCAGCGGCGCCCGGCGCGCTGGAGAGCGCCCGCGACCGGCAGGACCGGGCCGCGCTCGAAAAACAGATCTCCGAGCTTTCGGCGGCCGCGCAAAAGGCGCCCCACGATGCCGATGCGCAGTATCGCGTGGCGCTGGCCTCGTCGTATCTGGCCGAAGTCTCGCTGGAATTGCACGATAAGAGCCAAGCCGAGCGCGTGGCAGAATCGGGCATTCAGGCAGCCGAGCGCGCCATCGCCATCAACTCCAAGAGCGCCGAATACTATCGCGTGCTGGGCACGCTCTGCGGGCAGGTGGTTCCGGCTAACCTGCTCTCCGCGTTCTCCTACGGCAAGCGCGCCCGCGAGGCCATCGACAAGGCGCTGGAACTCGATCCGAAATCCTCGCAGGCGTACCTGGCCCGCGGCGTCGGGAACTACTATCTGCCGGATGCGCTAGGCGGCGGCGCGTCGCTGGCCATCCCGGATTTTCGGAAGGCCGCCGACCTGGACCCGGCCTCCGCGGAAGCCTGCTTATGGCTGGGGCTGGCCTTGCGCAAAGAGCATCATAATGCCGACGCCCGCCAGGCGTTTGAGAAGGCGATGCGCCTGGATCCCGCGCGCGTCTGGATCAAACAGCAGTTGGAGAAGACGCCCGCGCAATGAAGAACCTCGCGCTGGCGGCGGGGATTCTGGCGATCGCCGCGCTCACTTGGGTTCGGTTTCCGGGCCACACCTGGCTTCAACAGGATACCCAGATCTACGTCCCTATCCTGGAGCATCTGCGCGACCCGGCGGTGCTGCGGCGCGACATGCTGGTCGAGCGCCCGCACGTTTCCTTCACGCTGTACGACGAGACCGCGCGGTCGCTCGCCCGCGTCACCGGCCTGGGCTTTCGCGAAGTGCTCGAAGGCGAGCAGATCGTTACGCGCGCGCTGGGAATTTGGGGCCTGTATCTGATGGCCGCCGCGCTGGGGCTCTCGGCGCCGGCCTCGCTGCTGGTGGCGGGGATCGTCTCTCTGGGCGCGACCATTGCCGGCCCGGCCGTGCTCTCGATCGAGATCGAGCCGGACCCCCGCGGCTTCGCCGTGCCGCTGCTGCTTCTGGCGATCGGACTGATCGCGCACGGCTGGGACTTGGCGGCCGGAATCGCCGGTTCGGTGGCCTTTCTGATGCATCCGCCGACGGTGATTCCGTTCTGGGGCGTGTACTTTGTGCTGGCACTGATGTGCCGCAGGTTGCCGCGCCGCAGGTTCCTGGCTTTTGTGCCGCTGGCGGCCGCGTGCATCGTGCTGGCGGTCGCGGCCCGCTTTCAGGAGGGCGCCAGCGAAGCGCAGCTATTTTTTTCGGGGATCCCTCCGTCGATTGAAAGCCTGCAACGCCTGCGCGCGCCGTATTCGTGGATCTCCGAGTGGTGGCGCGATTGGTTGCCGCACTATCTCTTCTTGTACGCCGCATCGCTCGTGGCGTATGCGCGGCTGCGCAAAAGGGCGCCGCTCGATCTGCGATTCTTCCTGATCGGCTTGCCGCTGGTGGGCATCCTGAGCGTGCCGGCTTCCTACGTCTTGCTGGAAAAGGTGAATTGGGTGCTGCTGCCGCAGGTGCAGCCGATGCGCGCGCTGTTGTTCGTCACCGTCATCGCGGAGTTCTCCGCGGCCGCGGCGGGGATCGTGGCCGCGCAAGCGCGGCGCTCCGTGGAAGCTTTCGTATGGTTGGCGCTGGTGTACCTGGTGCCGTTGAACACCAGCGTCACCGTAATGCCCACTTGGAACCGCGCATTGGCGGCCGCGCTGCTGGCGGCCGGCGCCAGCCTCGCCGCATTCGCCGAAGCGCGCAAATTCCGATGGAGCGCGGCGGCGATGGCAGGCGTGGCGATGGCTGGGTTCTTCCTGGTCCCCACCCTCGGCGGCGTGAGCACCCATCCGCGCCTGCACACGCCGGAGTTGGCGCAGCTCTCGGCCTGGGCGCGCGCATCCACGCCGCGCGACGCGGTGTTTTTGTTCGCCGATGCGGGCAAGCAATTGCAACCGGGCATCTTCCGCAGCGAGGCTCTGCGTGCCGTTTACGTGGATTGGAAAGGCGGCGGGCAGGTCAACTATCTGATGGACCTCGGCGAGCAGTGGTGGGCGCGCTGGCAGCAGGTTCTTGCCACCCCGTTCGACCCGCGGAACGTAGCGCGGTACGGCCCGCTAGGTATCGACTACATCGTGCTGTCGCCCCGCAGCCGGCTGCCCGACCGCGCGCCAGTGTTTGAAAATGGGGGGTATCTGGTGTATGCGTTATAATGGCCACTCAAGTGACTCTGCCGATCGCACTAAAACGGGAACTCTTTTCTGTCCTCACCAATGATGTGCGGCGCCAGATCGAGAAGCGCGGACTGAGTGAGGCAGAGATCGTGGCGGATTTCGATTCGTGGCGCAAGAGCAAGCGTGAGACTTGTCGCCGGACACCGCGATCCCGACGGCGTGACATCCTAGATTAGCCATGAGAGGACGCTAAAACAATCGCTCCTGGCGCTTCAATGTCCCGAACGAGCCCAAATTCGCCACCGCGAAGGCAAACCGGTACTGATTCTCATTCCGCGTGCCGAAATCCAAGCGCGCGAACTGTACGCTGAACCCGCAGCAGTCGGTGTTGTAAGTGGCCTGCATAATGGCGTACTCCAGGATGCCCTGCTTGTAATCGTAAATGGCCACAACCGCCGCGTTCCAACCGCGCCGCGTCTGGTTGCCGACCCCGAAGCTGGCGCGCATCTGGTTCTCACTCGGCAGCAGGTATGACTCGCTGTGCGCTTCGTTATGCCCCACTGAAATGAAGTACCCGCCCTTCCGCCAGTCGGCGCTGGCGGTCGAGGCCACGATGCCATGGCGGGCCGGATCGTAATCCGTCCGCCATTCGAAGGAAATGTTCCACTTCGGCGTGGCGCGCAGGGCCGACACGATGGGCGAATCAGTGCGCGGGCCATCCAAAAAAGTGAAGGGCGTCAGATCGAGCTGGCTCAACAGCACGTTGCGCTGTCCGGGAACGATCGCGCCGCCGAAAGTCGGATCGAAGTATCGCGCCTGCGACAATTCCCAACTGAAAATCTCCGTCACCTCGTCGCCGCGCTTGGCGTACAGCCGGTTGGTTAGCGAGAAAGTAACCTGGTTGGTGTTCGAAAGCAGATCGGTCTCATCGAAACGGATGACCTTGTTGAAGTCCTGCCCGATACCAGTGACGTATTCATAGGTAGCCCGCGGCTCGATCACGTGCTTTAGCTTGTCTCCCAGCCAGCTCTTGCGATTGAAAACGCGCGCGAAGGAAGGCGCCACCAGGTCCAGTTTGAACTCGCGGGCGCTACGCAGGAAGTCCGCGGGAAGCACGCGCAGAAAGCCGAGCTCAAGCGGCCCTTGAGTCTCGCCGTAGAAGGTCTCGTCCAGCGTAAAGCTGGGGATCAGGTGAAAGTCGCCCAGGTGCAGCACCGCGGTGATCTGCGGCGCAAAGTCCATGCGGCTATTGAGCAGGCTGGTCTGATAGCGGCCCAGTAATTGGGTGTCGTTGCTGTATACCTGCTGACAAGACGACGGATTACTGTCGCAAAGAAAATCCGGCTGGCTGCGCGACAGCAGCCCGGCGCTGGAATCGAACGAGTACCACACCGGCAGACTGCCCGCCACTGGATGGTCGCGGCTCGAAAGATCTACCTCCGGCAGCTTCTTGATTACCACCGCATTGGTGTCCGTATACTGTTTTCCGCTGGGCTCGGTTTGGGTGACCTCCAGGCTGGTAAAATCCTCTTTGCGTTCGACGACCGTGTCCAGGGTGTATGTCGACCAGTCCTTGTTCAAGAACGCCACCGAGCTCACTTCGCTAAAGACAGCTTCGTTAAATGAATCGGAAAAGGCGTCGCGGAATAGAAATGAACTGAGGTAGTTGATCGACCCTCTGGCCGTCCAGCCATCGCCCAGATCGGCCTTGCCCGCCACCGAGAAAGTGTAACCGCCCTGCTTTTGCCCACGCGTGCCGTCGGAATTCAGCACGCCGCGATCCTGCACTCCGAAAAGAATGGCGTCGAAATCCGCCTTGTCGGTTGGCTTGCCGCGCAATTCCAGGTGGTGGGCGAACCCGCGCGCCGTATAATCCTGGACATGGTAAGTGGCGTCGTAACTGCGATTGATGGCCCAGAAGGCGCCCACGCCCAGCATGTAGCCTCGCGTGGAGCTGTGACCGATGTTGGGCATCAGGAGACCGGTGCGCCGCGGCCGTCTTTCGAGCGACTTATAAAAGAATGGCGTGTAGAAGAGCGGAAACTTGCGTAGAAGGAAAACAGAACGGTAAGCCTTGGCCGATTCTTGCCGCACGATGTCGAAGCGGGGCCCCTTCAGCCGCCACCATGGATTCGGGATGCGGCAATTGGTCAGGAATCCATCGTACAGAATGTAGTGTCCGTTCACGCGCTCCGCCCACTTTCCCTGGAAATAGTACGGATTGAGGCTGGTGAGCATGCCGGGGCGCGTGTCGATGCGCGGGGCGCTAGTGCCGCGCACGTCGTAGAACTTGCCCTCCTCCGTCTTGGTGTTGTATTCCACGTGGTCGGCCCAGATCTTCTCGTTGCGCTCGAACTGCTCGAAGTAAATATTCCCGCGCGCCTGCACGTCGCCGGTATCTTCGTTGTAATCGATCTCGTCGGCGCGGAAAAGCATGGAGACGTTCTCCATCTCCGCGTGTCCGCGCAGATGCCACACGTGCCCTTTGGCGTCTTGGTCCTTTGCATGCACGTCCCATTCGCCGACTGGCGGCGCGTTGGGACGCGGCTTATAGATGTGTTTATTGGGTTGCGCCACGGGGGCGCCCGTGGGCGGCGGAACCATTACCGAAGGCGGTGGAATCTGCCCGAACGCCGCCGCGCGCGTCAAAACCAGCGCCGCCAACACGCCAAGGATGAAACTGTACGTAATACTCGAAGAAAGTGCGTGACAAATATCGCCGATTGTGTTACCAACATTGTGAGGGCGTGTGCACGGCTGAGGGCTCAATCGGCAAACGTACCACAGAGGGGCCTTGCTTTGCACCATAGAAGCATTCACCATGACTTGCAGTTATTGCCGTTACCTGAATTTAGACGACGACCGACGCTGCCGCCGTTGCGGCCGGCCGCAAAATGATGTCTATGCCACGGCCACCGCGGGCGCTTTGGCCGCCGTGCCGCAGCCTGCGCGCAGCGAGCCGCCGCGCGCGCCCGTGGTTTCGCGCCCGGCGCAGCCGTTCTCCGCTCCGCGCCAGGCCATGCTCTTCCAGGATCGGCCTTCCAGCAAGGTGATCCCGTTCGATGGAGTCTTCGAACCTCCGGCGCACCCGAAGCCCAAAACGGTGACCCGCACTTCCACGCGCGTGACACGCCGCCCCGGCGCGCCCAACGACGCACAGCCTTCGCTCGAATTCCTGCAGCCCGCCCCGCCGGCGCCGCGCAAGCTGTCGACCACCGTGGAGGCCGTCATCGATTGCGACGCCCCGGTAGCCGCTCCCATGCACCGGGCCTGCGCCGCCGCCTTCGATGGCAGCATGATCCTGATCGCCTGCGGACTCTTTCTCACAGTCTTCCATCTCCTGGGCGGCTCGTTCCCCTCCACCAAACCGGTGATCCTGATTATGGTCGCCGCCGCCGTATTGATCGCCATGTTCTATGGCTTCGTGTGGGTGTGCGCCGGCGGCCAGACCCCCGGCATGCGCGCTCTCCGCTTGACCCTCATCAACTTCGATGGCTACCAGCCCGACGGCACGTCGCGCTGGCTGCGCTACCTGGGCGCTTGCCTCGGTTATTGCGCCGGCGGCCTCGGCTTACTGTGGGCCCTGCTGGACGAGGAAAGCCTCGCCTGGCACGATCACATCTCCAAAACCTTCCCCACTTTTTACGGACCGGAAACCAGCTTCGTACGCCGGCGGTAGTTGGCGGTAATTCAAGATGAAAATTCAATTCGACGAAACCAACATGCTCTCCGGCGTAGCCGGCGAAGCCAACGGGATCTCCCGCTCCGAGATAGGCCAGCACCAAAAGCGCGCGCTGGATGCGCTGGCTTCATTCCGTAAGCAGAGCGAGGCGAATGAGCAGGGCTTCCCGCATTTGCCGTTCCAAACGGAAACCATCAAAGAAGTGCGCGCCTACGCCGACTCCGTGCGTGGCTCTTACGACACGGTGTGCCTGATAGGCATCGGTGGCAGCGCGCTGGGCGCATGGGCGCTGGATTGCGGCATCCGCGGTCCGCACCCGGTACAGGGGGCATTCTCATCCGCCCATCCGCGCCTGGTGATCCTAGACAACGTGGACCCCGCATTCACCAGCGCGGCGCTGGCCTCTATGAATCCCCGGAAGACGCTGGCCGTGGTGGTGGCCAAGTCCGGTTCCACCGCCGAAACCGTAGCCACTTTCCTGATCGTGCGCGACTGGCTGACGCAAG
>OBLU010006479.1_pt1 | contig 10411 bp, 10 predicted proteins | sample 1518681 | NCBI WGS metagenome assembly OBLU01 (sample SAMEA3539304, study PRJEB22396) | soil metagenome | biome: tundra; feature: field; material: soil | place: USA | collected 2010-05 | depth 0.15 m
TCTATTTTAGCGGCAGCGTGCCGCGGTGCGCCGGTGCGCCGGAGGGCATCCATGTCGACTTCGCCGTCCAAAAGGCCGCAGCCAGAGAGGCCGCCAGCATTGGCTGGCGGCTTCTCATGTTGGTGTGGTAGCTGGCCGGGGGCGATGGACTATCGCTAGCGCGACGCTGCGAGGATGCGTTCCTGCCAGCATTTCTGACTTGATCCGAAGGATCACGTTCGCTGCGGTGGTCCAGTAAGCGGGGTCAGATCCCAAATTGGCTACGGCGCTCACTGAGGCGAGGTTGCTGGTTAAAGCGCGGTAAAGCTCGTCCGCAGTGCGCTTGAAAGCTTCCTTCCAGTCCACAACCCAGAATTGCTTGCTCGTTTTAGGGTCAGTCGTGCAGCAGTTCCCTTGCAAGCCGTCGTGCGACTTTGTTGTGGGGCCTGTTGCTTATTCAGAATCGCTCTTGCAGAATGCGCTTGACGTTACGGCTGCCGCGAAGCACGGCCATGATGCGGATCGGCTTCACATCCGGCTGATAAACGATCAAGAACGAGTACAGTGAAAAAAACAGGACAAAGCGCTTGGTGAGGTCTTGCGAGTATGTCCCTGGCCTGGCATCCGTCCCAGCGATGCGAACAATTCGGAAAACTCGCTTTCGATGCGATTAGCCAATGCCACGCTGTCATCTGCAATGCGACGCCAATTTCAAAAAGATCGTTCTGCGCTTCGGCGGAAACGTCGTAGAGCGGCGTCATCAGTGCCGCTCACGAAACCATGCCGCCTTGCGTTTTTCCATGTCGGCTTGCGATTCCTCGGCTGAGAAGAACTCACCGCGGTCAAACTGCCCGAAAGCCCGCTCGATGACTTCATCCGGGTTCTGGTAGGCACCCGTCTCGATCGCCTGGGCGATCAGTTTTTCATGCTCCGGTCGAAAGGTGATCGTCATACGCACCTTCCTGCCATTGTCGCAACTTCTGCCTACCATGGGAATGCCTGGGACTTTCCCGCGGGAATGGCTAGCGAGAAGAGCGGGTCCTGGAGGACCCGCGCAGACCTGGAGGTCTGCCCCACTAGGAGTGACCAGTAGAGTTACGCGTCGACGTGCGTGCTGAAGAAGCGGTCCAGCGCGACCTTGTTACGGGCGGCGAGGCCGGTGGATAGCTGCCGCATTTCGGCGGGCGGGAGCGGTTTGAAAGCTTTCGCCAGCGCCACGTTCTGGTCGATGAATTCGAACTTCGGCATACCCGCCACGGCCAGCGTCACGCCCTCCAGCGAAAGCGCATAGTAGAGTAGCTTTTCGGGCGGCGCCTGGCCCACCAGCGCTTCCTGCGCGAATATCTTCATGGCGATCACGCCCATCTTCTTGCTGCGCGCGACGGGCAACGCCACATCTTCGAAGCTGGTTTTCAGATCCGGGTTCGGCACCATCCCGCCCGTGCCGCTGCGCATGCCCACACGCGCGGCGTTCAGCGCCATCTGGGTGCAGTCGAAATCGTGCCGCTCGAGCGCCGTCTTCAGAACGACCGGATCCGTATGGCTGGTGATGCCGATGAATCGCGTCACCTTCTGATCGCGCAGCTTCAGCAGTACTTTCAGCACGCCGTCAGGCGCTTCCACTTCGCCCAAGTCTTTCTCGTCGGTCAGGCTGTGCACGTGGATGAGGTCCACGTGGTCTGTTTGCAGGCGCTTCAGGCTGCCTTCCAGAATGCGCTGCGCTTCGTCGCCTTTGCGCGCGTCGATCTTGGTGGCCAGGAAGATGCCTTTGCGGCGGGTCTTCATGACCTTGCCGACGCGCTCCTCGCTGCGCCCGTTGCCATAGCTGTAGGCTGTGTCCATGTAGGTGATGCCCAGGTCGAAGGCGCGGTTGAGGGCCTCCAGGGCCTTGTCCTCGTCTTGATACATCAGGAAGCGGCTGCCGCCGCCCATGGCCAGGATCGATACGCGCGCGCCGGTGCGTCCGAGGATGCGGGTGGGCAGGGCGTCCGCCGCTGCCAGCGCGGCGGTGCCAGTAATGGCCGCGGTACCCAGAAAGTCACGCCGTGAAATCTTCATAAGGCCAGCTTAGCTCAGTGTGGGCAGGGCGGGGTTGCCGGGCGGATTTGGTTAACCCAATCCGAATGCATGGGCCGCGCGGGCCCGCGCGAACAGGGCTATCCACACATCGGTTTGTTACGCAAAAACCATGGCTGCAGCACGCAATATAACCTCGAGTCTTCCCGACGATCTGATTCGCAAGGCCAAGGTGCATGCCGCGAAGTGTAACAGCACCGTGAATGCGCTGGTGCGCAAACTCTTGGAAGAGGCCTTGTCGGATGGCCGGCGGACGCGGGCTGCGGCCGGTCGACTGCTGGCGATAGCCGCACGCGGCCCGTATTTTGACCGCGATCCACGCTCGATCCGCCGGGCACAAATACATGCGCGACGTTAAGGCGTTCTTCGATACAACCATTCTGATGTACCTGTACGGCGGGGCGATCCGGCGAAACCGGCCAAGGCGGCGGAATTATTCAATGTGCAGGTGGTGAGTACCCAGGTCGTCCAGGAGTTTTACGCGATGACCACTCGCAAGCTAGGCATGGCGCGCGACGTGGCGGGCCGCATCGTCCGAAATTTGCTCAATCTTCCCCTGGTTATGGTTGACGCGGATTCGATCCTGACGGCTTTAGCCATTGAGGAGCGTTACCGCATTTCATTCTGGGACGCTCTGATTGTGGCGGCGGCTGAGGCGGGCGATGCGCAGGTGCTCTATACCGAGGACTTGAACGACGGACAGCAGTACGGGCAAGTGGTCGCGCGGAATCCGTTCCGCGAGTGACGCCACTTGCCAGGCGTGTTTCCGACCGTGTGATGTTGTGCTCTTGCGGGAACCACTCCCTTACGGACGTGGCTCAGTTCAGAGCCGCGGCCGTGAGAAGCTGTGAAAAAAATAGCGGATCGCAGGCGGAACCGCCTGCGCCACCATCACCAGCGCCGCAGTTTGCGCTGCTATGGTCCGGAATGTGTGGCGCACAGCCAGGCTTACGTTGGCCCAGCGACTGCGGCATAGTCAACTTCGTACAGTTACCTGCTTGCCCTGCGCCGCCTACCGAACAGTCCAAAAGCCAACAGGCCTGAGCCTAGCAGCACCAACGACACTGGTTCGGGGGTCGTAGCCGAAGTAACCGGCATAAACGCCTGCTGCCCTGGTTCCGAAGTTGTGTCCAACAGAAACGATCCGGAGTAATTGGCGGTCTGATAGGTTGCCTCCATCGCCGCTGTATCCGCCAGCATCCCGCTATCCGGCGTGTAGGTTCCGCCAGTGTAATCCCAGATCGCCTCTTGCGTATCGACGTCCGCCTGGGTATTCCCTGAAGGCGTAGCGCCGAAATCCAGTCCGAGCGTGGCTTGCTGTTGAAGCTGCGCAAGACTCAATCCCAAGCTATCGCCAGTAAAGGCGCCGCTCACAAGACTGACGACCGTAACCTCATAGGTCGCCGGAATTTTGATTTGATTGAAGGCGTCGTCGCAGAACATCCAGACCGATTGGGACGGGTCGTTATTGATATATCCCTCGGTCAAACCGACGAAGTAGGCGCCATTGTTCTCTCCGGACGCATACGGTTCCACCGTAAGGGAGACGGTCTGTCCAACCAAGGAACCAAAGTTAATGGGTGACGCCTGACAGAAAGTTACGCTAGTCAAGAGCACGAATAAACATAAAATGCATTTCATCTTTTCCTTTATATTCCTGAAGTATTATCATCTTTATGGTGCGAAAGTCAGAGCCAACCGCCGCTGAAGAACCGATGGACGTAACCAAAAACGCTCATATGGAATCGTATCAGGACCGATAAAGCTAAACAAGTAGCCCTAGTCCCATTACTTTTTACCCCATCGTGCTCTAATAATTTCTAACAATGCGTTCCCGCTGTATCCGATTGCCTAAGCACGGCGGCTTGTCGATCCTGAGCCAGGCGGTGCAGGTTACCGCCCGGCCACGGCGCAATATGCGAAGGGATTACGATGCGCGCGGCTACCGATACCCCTGCTTAACGCCGCGGATTATAATGACCTTGTGAAAAATCGATGGCTCGGGTTGGTTCTCATGACGGCGTTTGCCGCTTTCTTGGCACGCGGGCAGGACACGCCGGCGCCTCCGCAAGTAACTGCGCAGCAAGATCATCAGCGGATGATGGACCTGTTGCACATCACCTCGCTACGGCCGGGGGCGGATGGCAATCACCCGCAAGCGCCGAATGCCGCCAACTACGATGAGGCGAAAGCCAATCCGTATCCGAAACTGCCCGATCCGCTGGTGCTGAAGAACGGCAAGAAGGTGAAGTCGGCCAAGGTTTGGTGGAGCAAGCGTCGTCCGGAGATCGCGGAGGACTTCGATCGGGAAGTCTACGGGCGCGTGCCCAATGTCACGCCCAAGGTAGTTTGGGAAGTGACCGGCACGACGCAGGAGAAGAACGGCGATGTACCGGTCGTCACCAAGAAGATTGTGGGCCATGTGGACAATTCCGCGTATCCGGCGATTACCGTCAACATCGAGTTGACGTTGACCACGCCGGCCAACGCAAGCGGTCCGGTGCCGGTGATCATGGAGTTCGGTTTCATTCCGCGGCCTGGGCGCCCCATGCCGCCGCAACCTGCCGCGAGCGGTCCGACCTGGCAGCAACAGATTCTGGCCAAGGGCTGGGGCTACGCCATCCTGATACCCACCAGCGTGCAGGCCGACAACGGCGCGGGCCTCACGCAAGGCATCATCGGCCTGGTAAACAAGGGCCAGCCCCGCCAGCCGGACGATTGGGGCGCATTGCGCGCGTGGGCCTGGGGCGCCAGCCGCGCGCTCGATTACTTCGAGACCGACAAAGCCGTGGACGCCAAGCAAGTGGGCATCGAGGGTCTGTCGCGTTACGGCAAGGCCGCCATTGTGGCGATGGCGTACGACCAGCGTTTCGCGATCGGATTTATCGGCTCATCCGGCGAGGGCGGCGTCAAGCTGCATCGCCGCAATTATGGCGAGATCGTGGAGAACGTGGCTGGCTCCGGCGAATATCACTGGATGGCCGGCAACTTCATCAAGTATGCGGGGCCGCTGAACTGGAACGATCTGCCGGTGGATTCGCACGAGCTCGTTGCCCTGTGCGCGCCGCGTCCGGTGTTCATCAGTGCCGGCGCGTTCAAGGGCGACGCATGGGTGGACGCCAAGGGCATGTTCCTGGCGGCCGTTGGCGCGGGGCCGGTGTACAAGCTGCTGGGCAAGAAGGATCTGGGGACCACCGAGATGCCGCCCATCGAAACCGCGCTGATTGACGGCGACGTGGCCTTCCGCCAGCATAGCGGCGGGCACACCACAGGTCCGAACTGGCCGACGTTCCTGGAGTTCGCCGGCCGCTATCTGAAGGCTCCCGCGATTATTCCGACTCAGTAACGAACGTGCCGACAAACGCGCTGCGCTTGTCGGGGCTGCGCCAAGTGGTATCGAGACCCTGCCCTTGGAACTGGTTCGCCAGCGCGTAGGCCGGCATGGCGTGGTCCAGCTTGGTCAGCGGCCGATACCAGACCTCTTCGTTGTGGCAGATGTGGTCGCCTTCGCTCAGCGCGCGCGTGCTGATCTTGGCCAGGTTGCCGGCCGTCAGGTTCGCCTTCATGCTGTGGATGTCGTCATCCGCGAAGGTCAGCTCGATCGGCTGATAGTCCACGCGGACCACGTCCTGCAACAGATCGCCGGCCATGTGTTTGGCGAAGCTTTGCAAGGCCAGGCGCTGCTCCGGGTTGGCGCGGCTATCCACGATCATGACGGCTTTCACGGGATAGGCGGATTCGAAGACATCGCCGAGGGTGTGATGCGCGCGCACCACGCCCACCACGGACATGCCGTCGAGATCCACGCCCTGCCAGGAGCCTTTGGTCACCTTCCAGCCGAATACGGCCAACTGGCCGACAAGCCCGACTTCGGCGTTGGCGAAACAGGGGCCGGTGTAGACGTCCGCCGTGCGGGCCTCCACATAATTGCCATAGATGTTGTGCGCGGGAATTTCAGCGCCGAAAGTAAAACCAGCCATCGCCAGCAACACGACGGCTATAACGATTGTTCGATGCATCTGCCCTCCACTGCTACTATTATAGGCCGATTGGCGCGGAACTGTCGGCTAAAGCCGACAGCGGCACGCTAAAGCGTGCGCTACAGCGCCTTGTAGCACTCCCGGGCCGGGTTGCATTCGTAGTCGTCGACGACTTTGCCGTCCGGGCCGAGGCAGTTGTAGGTGTGCTGGCACCAGAAGAGCCGGTCGTTGCCGTGCTGGACCGTGGGGTCCCATTCGGCTTCGATGAACTGGCCTTTCCAGTTGAGGTTCTGGCAACGGTCCATGCCGATGTTGGTCAATCCGGGGAGTTCCATGCTATACCTTTCCGATTGCGGCCATGAGCAGCGCGCGCTTCACGGCGACGCGCGCCAGTTGCACTTTATAGCGATTCTGGCTGAGCGGCGTGGCGCCTTCCAGCGCCGCTTTGCCAGCGTCCGCGGCTACTGCCTGCGTGACGGTTTTGCCCGCCAGCGCCGTTTGCGCCTCGGCCGCGACCCACGGCGTGGGCGCCACGTGCCCCAGCACGATGCGCGCGCTGGAGACGGTGTCCCCCGTCATATTCAAAACCACGGAAGCGGTGGCCAACGGCCAATCCAGCGCTTCTTTTTGACGTACTTCGTAAGTGGCGCTGTGGGTGTCGGTGGCCGGCAATACAATCTCTGTGACCAGCTCGTTGGGCAGCAGCGCGATCTCGCGGCTGTCCGCGTTTTGCGGCGTGACGAAGAACTTCGCGGCATCCACCTCGCGGCTGCCCGAAGCCGAAACCAGCCGGATCTTCGCGCCCAGCGCCACCAGCGCCGGACCCAGGCTGGAAGCGCTCACGAAGTAAGCCGGGCCGCTGTTGCCCAGGATGGCGTGATACTTATTCTCGCCGCCCGGGACCAGCGATTTGCCGTCCTTATCCTGGCCCAGCAGGCCGAAGCCGTTGCGGTAATACCAGCAGCGCGGCCGCTGGCAAAGGTCGCCGGCCACCGTTCCCATGTTGCGTATTTGCGGGCTGCTGACGCCGCGCGCCGCTTCGGCCAGCACCGGGTAAGATCGCCGGATGTCGGGATTCCGCTCCAGCTCATCGAGCGTGACGGCGGCGCCGATGCGCACCTCCGCACCGTGCTTTTTGATGCCGCCGAGTTCCTTGATGTTCTTGATATTCACCACGCGCCGCGGCGTTTCGATGTGCTCCTTCATCAGGCTCAGCAGATCCGTACCGCCGGCCAGCACATCCACTTCGCCCCAGCGCGCGCCCAGCATTCCCACCGCCTCACGGACGGTCGCGGGGTTGGCATATTCGAAGGCTTGCATTTATGCGTTCCTCCCTTCCAGGGCGGCCAGCACGCGGTCCGCGGTAAGCGGCACGTGCGGCACCCTGACTCCGATGGCGTTCGCCACCGCGTTGCCGATCGCGGCGATGACGCCGATGGCCGGCGGCTCGCCCAACCCGATCACACCGCGTTTATCGTTCTCCGGCGTGATGTCAAGCTGCACCACGATCTCGCCGATATCGGCGATGCCGGCCAGCTTGTAGAACTCCATGTCGGCGTTCAGATACTTGCCGCTTTGCTGGTCCATGATGCGCTCTTCAAAGAGAGCGGCACAGATGCCCATGATGGCCGCGCCGTGAATCTGGCTCTCGGCGAGTTTGGGATTGATGATGAGCCCGCAGTCCTGCACGGCCACGAACTTGTTCATCTTGACGATGCCGGTCTCGGTATCCACGGAGACGTCGGCCATTTGCACGCCGCCCACGCCGCTGGACATCAATCCGCCGGGCTGACGCGGATTGTTCTCGCCCATCTCCGAGATCTTGGTAGTGCCCAACTTGCGGCAGGCGTCCTGCCAGGGCAGGCTCTTGGACGGATTATCTTTCACCTGGATGCGGCCATCCACGGCCGCGAGCTGGTCGGGCGTCGTGCCCAGGGCCGGCGCCACGGCCGCGAACAATTTTGCCCGCGCGTTGGTGGTGGATTTCAGCGTGGAAGGCGAAACGCCCCCAATAGTAGTTGAGCCGCCGGATGCGCCGTCGGGCGGGTAGTCGCTATCGCCGATGCGCAGCGTGATGGCCCCCAGCGGCAGGCCGAGCGTTTCAGCCGCCACCATGGTGATGGCGGTGCGGGTACCGGTGCCCAGATCCTGGGTGCCGATTTCCAGCACCACCGAGCCATCCGGATTGATGGTGGTGCGGCACTGGCTGGCGTGCCCGCCGCCGCCCCATGTGTTGACCGCCAGGCCGAGTCCCTGCTTCACGGGACCGTGGCCTTCGCCGCGCGGATGCCAGCGCTTCTGCCACTCCATGATTTCGGCGGCCTTTTGCAATTGGGCTTTGTAGGTGGCCTCGCGTGCGGTGTAGCCGAGGTTCTTGCCGAACAGCTCGAGCGGATCCATGCGCAGCTTGGCGGCCAGATCCTCCAGCGCCGAACAGGTCAGGAACGACGCCTGCGGATGGTTCGGAGCGCGCCAGGCGCGCGCGCCGCCCGCATTCACCGCCACGGCCGTATGGTTCAGCCGTATGTTGGGGATTCCGGTGAAGACGTAGGGCAGAGGAGGCATGCCGCCGCCGCCCATGCCGCCGGTCGCCCAGGAGACTGATTGCCAAGCCGTGATGGTGCCATCCTTCTTGGCCGCGACCTTGATATTCGCGAACGCCGATGGACGGTTGCCGGCGATCTTCAATTCCGTGGCGCGGTCGAGGTACATCTTCACGGGTTTGCCGCCGCTGGCTTTGGAAAGCAGTCCGGCCTGCACGCCCCAGTTATCCGCCACGAACTTGCTGCCGAAACCGCCGCCGATATATTGCATCTGCACGTGCACATTGGTGGCCGGCACCTCCAGCGACTTGCCCAGATCGCCGCCGATGCCGGAAACGTTCTGCGTCGAGGGCCACAGGTTCACGCGATCGCCGCTGAACTGCACAATGTTGCCGTGCGGCTCCAGGCAGCAGTGCGTGATCACCGGAATGCCGTAGCTTCCTTCGATCACGGCGTCGGCTTCCTGGAAAGCCTTGTCGGGATCGCCGGTCACCTGCTCGCCCGCGGGTTTGGCGCGATTGCCGGCTTTGGCCAGATCGTCTTCGCGCACCAAGTGCGGCAGAACTTCATATTGCACCTTGATCTTGCGCACGGCATCGTTGGCGAGTTCTTCGCTCACCGCCGCTACCGCCGCGATCTCGGCGCCTTCCCACTGCACCTCTTTGCCGGCCGCGGTCATCACGCGCACCGCCGTGACGCCCGCGATGTGCTCCGCCTCGCTGGTATCGATGCTGGTGATGCGCGCATGCGCGTAAGGCGAAGTCAGCAGCGCGCCGAACAGCATTCCGGGCGGCTTCAGGTCGGACGAATATTTCGCCCTGCCCGTGGATTTTTCGAGTCCGTCGCGGCGCTTGGTGGGTTTCCCGATCACCCGCCGCTGGTCCATCGGAGGCCAACTGTAATCAGGCAAATTAGGCATGGTTCCCTCCCTTCATCTCCTTGGCGGCTTCCAGCACGGCCTGGCGCACGCCCACATAGGTGCCGCAGCGGCATAGGTTGCCGCACAAGCCTTCCTTGACCTCTTCGTAGCTCGGGTTCGGATTGTGGTCGAGGAAGGCTTTGGCCGCCATGACGAATCCCGGCGTGCAGTAGCCGCACTGCTGCGCGTCGTTGTTGACGAAGGCTTCGGAAACCGGGTGCGGCTTGCCGTTGGAAATGCCTTCGATGGTCTGGATGTCTTTGCCTTGGGCGTCGATGGCCAAAACCGTGCAACTATATACGGATTTGCCGTTGATGATGACGGTGCAGGCGCCGCAGGTGGCCCGGTCGCACACCCGTTTGGCGCCGGTCAGTTCCAGTTGATTGCGCAGCGCATCGAGCAGCGTGACGCGCGGCTCCAGGTTGAGAGTTTGCGGTTTGCCATTGATCTTGAGCGTGATGGGGACCGCGCCGGGGCCCACGAACTTGTCTGCGGCCGCGGGCGCAGCCAGCGCCTTTTTGTCGAGTATTCCCGCGCTTAGGACGCCGCCGCCGATGCCCGCGCCACGGATAAATCCGCGCCGGGAGACGCCGCGTTTGGGCTTGCCGGAAACCTCAGAATCGTTCTTTGAACTCACCGGACACTCCTTTCATGCCGTCGAGAGGGACTCGCAGACGGTCCGAAAACGTATTGGATGCGATGTTCCCCCCGAATATACCAGATTTTTTTCGGAGTGGCGGCGGGGCGGAAAGAACATTTCAACTCATGCGTTTTTGAACAGTCGCGGTAGGGATAGCGGTCGCCCGCTACCCCCCGCACAGATCCGTACGAGCGGATTTCCCGCATACGGCTCCTACCTTGGATGAATGGCGTCAAAGCGAACACTCGGATACGGATGCGAGATGCGAACGCTG
>OBLU010006480.1_pt1 | contig 10410 bp, 10 predicted proteins | sample 1518681 | NCBI WGS metagenome assembly OBLU01 (sample SAMEA3539304, study PRJEB22396) | soil metagenome | biome: tundra; feature: field; material: soil | place: USA | collected 2010-05 | depth 0.15 m
GGCATAGCCCTCATCCACCTTGGTGTACGGGTCACCCTTCTTGAAGTCGATCAGATGATCATCGCCCGGGATCCAGGACGGCATGTCGTTGGCGATCTCGTTGACCTGGGGAGCGAAGCCTTCATGCTGAACGAATCGACGGAAGGGTTCGGAGTAACCGACCAGTCCGTTCTCGGTCATCGGTGATACGAACATGCCGCACCGAGGGAGCGCTCGTAGTACTGGCGGGTGACGGAGTCCATCTGACGTGAGCCTTGGAGATAGACATCCTTGCCCTGGCGTTGATCCGGATAGAGAGCGTTGAAGCTGCTCTTCATGATGAATCCAGGGAGACCGATGAACTCAGCGAAGGTACGGATCTCCTGTTTGGCAGCGTGCCACATGGAGTATTCCTGCTTGGGCTTGGCTACTGCGAGCGCATCAGGTCCCTTCGGCTCCAGGCGGGTGGAGTAGAGGGTGTAGTCCTTGTCATCCTGCTGGGACTCGTGCCGGTAAAGTGGGGCCTTTTTATCTCTGCCATGACATATCTCAGATATATACTGATGTCTGAAAGGACCTCATTATGAAACGCGCCGCCCTTTATATGCGAGTCAGCACCCTCGATCAGCATCCGGAAACTCAGATGCACGACCTCCACGAGATGGCCAAGCAGCGCGGCTATCGAATAGTGGAGGAGTTTACCGATACGATCAGTGGCACGAAGGCCCGCCGGCCGGGACTCGATGCCATGATGCGTGATGCCCGCCGCGGACAATTCGATGTCGTTCTGGTCTGGGCTTCGGACCGCATCGCACGGTCAACGAGACACTTCCTCGAAGTGCTCGATGAACTGATCCGGCTCAACATCGAGTTCATCAGCTTCCGCGAGCAGATCGATACCGGCGGGCCGCTAGGCCGGGCGATCGTGGTCATCATCGGCGCAATCGCCGAACTTGAACGCAGCCTCATCGTCGAGCGGGTGCGCGTCGGCATGCGACGCGCCAAGCTCGAAGGTCGGCATATCGGGCGGAAGGCCCTGGTCCTGGATCGAGTCGCCATCCTCAGCGCCCGGCAGAACGGTCAGAGCCTAGGCCAGCTGGCGAAAACGCATCTGGTGAGCCGAACCACTATCCATCGGGTGTTGGGCGAACGAATCCCCGCCGTTACAAAAGGGGTCGAAAAACCCGCTGCGTAAACCCCAAAGAATCAGGGCCGGATCTCACCGATCCGGCTGTTCCTAAAACTGTGGGTTAAGAAACAGACCGGATGAACCAAGACAGTGCATCCAAGTATTCGCATTCCCATCACCGATGACTCGATGACGAGTACAAAGGCGATTTCGCGTCAGTCAGTCAGCCGGGGCGCCCCCGATTGCGGCCCCTAGCTTGGGACTGTAATGCACATGTAGCTTCTTGAATGCCCGCGCTCACCCCTTGCGCGATTGCACTCGGCAACTTGATCGACAGCGTTAGATCGAACACTCTTCCAGGATGGATCTTTCGCTCAGCAAAAGGTCGTTCAATTGAAGCAGTACTACAGGTGTCCCGTCGGCTGGCTTCTAAAGGTTCCTGCCTCGGTGGCCCTTCGCCATGGGTTCAAGATCCTTTGAGTTGGGCACAGATTGTACTCACTTGCATCATCGGACGAGGTTTGACGCAATTTGGGTGCGGCACGCCGAAACTTACGTCTCGGCTTGCCGCCCCAGGAAACAGATCAAATAAGTGAAACTTCAGAAATTGATTTTCCCGACAAGTTCCATGGCTCGGCCGCTGACGGTGACGCCGGTGATCTTCGCCGTATGGCCTGTCCCGATCAGTGCGTCCGGTTGAGCAAAAGACGCATGGTTGGGTAGGTTCGTCGCATTGGCCGAGAAATCGGCAGTAACGCGTTCCGTGATATGAAACGATTTGTGCAGCGACGCGTTCAGCTGAGTCAGGCCCGGCCCGTACACACTGTTGCGACGCTCATTGCCAAAAACTCCAGCGCCGGGCGAAGCGAAGGCAGCGACGTTAAACCAACCGTTGATACCCTGGGTGTTGGCCTTCGGATCACCGACAACGCTGGGAAATTGAAGCGCGTTGGAGGAAAGACTGTAGCTGTTGTTCACAGCCATGCTGGGAGTGAACGGGTTACCCGTCTGACCCACCCACGTTCCGCTAAGCAACCATCCGCCGAGAACTTGATCCACGGGACCACTATGGTTCAGAAACCGCCGGCCGACGCCAAAGGGAAGCTGATACACCGCTTGCCCTTTGAATTGCTGGCGAATATCGAAGTTTGAGGCTCCGTAATTCGCCGACGGATCATACGCATTCTGATAGGGCTGATTGCCTTGCTTGGATCCCCAGCCTGATGAATCCTGGTCATCCAGCATGTGAGACCAGGTGTAGTTGAAATTGAATTCGAGCCCGCTGCTCATGCGCCGCTCGATTTGCGCCTGCAACGCGTTGTAGTTCGAGATGCCAACCGCCTTCACGCCAGTAATGCTCTGAAACTCTGGATAGGGCCGCGAAGTTGAGTCAGTAGGTCCGAGCAGAGCTTGAGGCACCTGATTCAGGTCTGTGATATACGCGAGATTGGATCCTCGGCTGCCAACATAAGCGACGTCGAGCACCATATTCGAGGAGACCTGACGTTGAACGCTCAGGTTCCATTGCATCAACTTCGGAACCGGCTGATGGAACTGAGAAAAGCCGATCGATTGTCCGTTGAACGCGTCCGGGGTTGTCGGCGCGGTTAAGAATAAAGAGTTGATGGCAGCTCCCTTCGCGCCTTGATAATTAGTGTTGCCATCAGAGGAGAGAATGACCACGGGAGATACGTTGTTGGTGGAATCCGTCTCATTCCCGCTGGTGCCGAATGCAGATCCCTGGCCATTTCCGTATGTGTCCGTGTTCCACGGGAACGTATACATGCCAAATCCTCCGTGGAGGGTCGTTTTGGTTCCCAACTGATAGGCCGCGCCGAATCTTGGCAGCCAGTTGTTGAACTGCGACGCCTGCAGTGCAGTTCGCCCGTTCGCATGCGTAGACGCATACCACATTGCTCCTGGAGCGTTGGTCGCAGGGTTGGTGATGGTCGGGTCGAATCCGCGTTGATTGCCGTGGATCTCGGACCAGCCAGTTGTACCGAAATACCGCAGCCCTAGATTCAGGTTGAGCCTCGGAGTTAGCTTCAGGTCGTCCTGCACGAAGAACGCAGGAGTCTTCAGCCTCCCGCCGTACTCCGGTGTGACGCCCGCAGACCAGCTCTTCGAATAACCCAACAGAAAATCGGCATAGGAAGAGCCCGTTGTGGTTGCGAGCGATCCGGAATTGCTGCCCGCCGTGTACACTCCCGTGAATGACAGAGCTGCGGAGGTAATGTTGCCGTAGAGTAGCGAGTCAGCGCGCTCGACAAGGAGTTCGCCACCAGCATGAATGACGTGGCGACCCTTGATCAGCGTCACCACATCCGAAAGATCGAACAGATTCTCTTTGTATTTGGAGTGCACCCCCGAGGCCAGGCCGTAATAGTTGGTGATGCTGATGTTTGGGAAGATGTCTGCTTTGGAGTACTGCAAACCTAGTTTGGCGGGATACCCCTGCTGGTACGTTTCAGGTGACCAGGTGTCATATTCGCCCATAAACCCCAGGCGGGATTCGTTGACCACCCGCGAGTTGATCGTCCATACGTCAGATATTTGATTGTTGGTGCTAAAGGTGTCTATAGGAGCGCAATTAATTGGGCAGACCGGTGCCACAGACTGATTCGTCTGGTAGTTCCAGTCCGCCGAACCTGTAAGGCGATTGCTCTTCGTCACATCTGCATCGAAGCGGCCAAAATACTTCCCGCTCGGCGTTTTTGTGGGGATTACGTATGAATAGTTGTTCAGTGACGACGCCAATCCCGGTACTTGGGGATAAAGCGCCTGGATATTCTTGGCGACGGGATCGATCATGCTGGCCGGTATCTTGTTGCCATTCCCATACTCGGCCGCGAATGATTGCCGAGTCACAATTCCATTAACGACTGTTTGCGTGGTTGGATCGTAGATGGTTGGGAACCCAGTGAAGTCTCCGGACATCATGGCCGCGGTAGGAAGGCTGATAACGCTCGGGTTGGCCGCAGCGTGATTGATCGGACGCTCTAAGGCAAAGAAGAAGTACGCGCGGTTTTTGAGGATGGGACCGCCAACGTTGAAACCTATATCGTTGTAGTGCAGTGGGGGCACCAATTTCTTGCCGACAAACGTATAAGGAGCAGCGTTGAAGCTGCTGTTGCGCAGATAATCGTAGACCATGCCGTGGAACTGATTGGTTCCGCCCTTGCTGGTCTGCATGAACAGCATGCCGCCAATTCCGTATTGCGCCGAGAAGAGCGAATCGCTCACCTTGACTTCGGCGATGGCATCGAAGATCGGAGTGAAGAGGACGTTGTTGCTCATCGGGGAGCTAGTCGACGCGCCGTCCAGCAGCGCAGTCGAAAACGGAAGACTGCCATTTGCGGCAGCCCCGCCCATGCCAGGATTCCCAGAGCTGTTGCCGTTTTGCGGCGCTCCATTCACGCCAGGCAGAAGAACGAGGAACCCCTGCCAATCGGGCGCGCCGGACTGCGGCAGTTCCTGCAAGGTTTCCGACGGGAGGGTAGTCGATAATTCCGGGGTTGTCGTCTCCAGTAGCTGCGCAGATTCGTTGACGACGACTTGCTGTGTTGTTTGCCCGATGCTCAACTGCGCATTCAGGCCAACAACACCGACACGCAGAGTCATCGGTCCTCGTTGGAGCGACGCAAATCCCGGTTTGGCATAGGTGATCGTGTAACGGTCATCCGGAACGAGCGGGCCAGTATCGTAAATTCCCGCGCCGTCAGAGGTGACCACATGCTGGGTAGCCTTATCCAGATCTTGCACGGTGATCGTCGCGCCGGGAACCACAGCCCCCGTTGCGTCCGTTACGGTTCCAGTGATGTCGGCCGAATTGGTAGCCTGGCCAAAGGCCACGCTCGCCAGCGTCGCGAAGAGAAAGCCTGATACTGCTATCCGTACTTTCATGATGCCTCCGAATCTATGGGATCGAACGGGCATTGCAGGTCTCAATCGCTCTTTACAAGTCACAAGCGCGTAAACGTTTACTCGAGGGCCATGCCAGGACAATGCGGGATCTATCTATGAACTTGTTGTACGCAAGCCGGACAACTCTAATACCAGAAATCGACAATGCGCAAGCAGAATTTTTGTCGCTATGTCATCGCATCAACAAGTCGTAAACCTGGTCGGACCACGGCTGCAACACTCGGCGGCCGCCTGGCTCGCCGGTTCAACCGTCAATAGAGAAGAAGGTCTCCACCCGCATAAAGACTAGGGCAATCGTGATGTCGCCGGCACAATACCAGTTGGCTCGACCAATTCTCCATAGAGGTTGTCAGGTCATTTGCGCAAATCTGTCTACTGCTCTCGTACCAGCCGAATCCATTCGTTTTTGGTTGCTCGAACTCTCATTGCAACTGGCCAAGATCATCCAAACGTGGTTAACATGGGTCGCTACTCGGATTACGCGCCCCCTTGCCGGAAAATGAAAAATGGCTGCGCAGAGAGAATACATATGTCTAAGAATCGATCGAACCTACCGTCCCTTACCCGCGGCTTCGGTGTCATTCTGGCAGGTTGGCTTTTGCTTGGATCCAACGAAACCACAGCACAAGTCCAGCAACTCGTCCCTGCCAATCCAGGCACAGCAGTTGTCGCCAACATCGACGCCGGTCAGGTCGGAGCACCTATTTCGAAATATCTCTATGGTGGATTCATCGAGCACGGAGGGGCTTTGATGTATCGCAGCCTGTGGGCCGAGATGCTCGACGACCGCAAATTCTATTTCCCGATCACTTCCAAAGATGCCCAGCCCACTGCGCCCACGTCCACCAGCGTCATGAGAGCGCCTCTTCGTAAGTGGCGCCCCGTCGGTCCTGACGATGCGATCGTTATGGACACCGCAGAGCCTTTCGTTGGAAGCCAGAGTCCCCGCATTCAACTCACTTCCGATGCGCCGCACGGAGTAAGTCAATCGGGCTTCTCCCTCGTCAAGGACAAACAGTACTCAGGCCGCATCTATCTTCGTGGATCCGCGGACGCCAAAGTCAAAGTCTCGTTGATCTGGGGTCCAGGTCCCGATGACCGGCAATCCATCTCCCTCGGGTCACTCTCGAACACCTATCGCAAGCTTCCCCTCTCGTTCAAAGCGAAAGCCGACGCTACATCGGGAACAATTGAAATCAGCGGCACAGGCAGCGGGAATTTTCATATCGGCACCATTTCTTTGATGCCCTCGGACAACGTCCAGGGATTCCGGCCCGACACCATTAAGCTGCTGCGCGATCTGCACGCTGGCATGTGGCGTCTGCCCGGAGGAAATTTTATCTCCGACTGGAACTGGTACGACTCCATCGGCGACATCGACAAGCGGCCGCCCGTGTTCGACTACGCCTGGAACGCGATGCAGACCAATGATCTGGGTATGGACGAGTTGATGACGCTTTGTAAGTTGATCGATGTCGATCCCTACATCACCGTCAACGCAGGCTTCGGCGACGCACACTCGGCCGCGGACGAAGTCGAATACATCAATGGTTCTGTCTCCACACGCATGGGAGGCGAACGAGCGAAAAATGGTCATCCCGAGCCTTACCACGTCAAGTACTGGGACATTGGCAACGAACCCTATGGCTCCTGGCAGCATGGCCACACTGACATTAAATATTACGTACTCAAACACAACGAGTTTGCGAAAGCGATGCGTGCCGTCGATCCGTCCATCACGCTTCTTGCTTCAGGGGCCATGCCCGATGAAATGACAGTCGAAGGCCAGCCGCGCACGATGGGTATGGCGGACCCGCAGGTTCACTTTGGCGATCCTCAGGCAGATTGGACTGGCGGTCTTCTGCTCCACAGCTTCGGGGATTTCGACGGCCTGACCGAACACTGGTATGCGCGGCCGGGCAAACGCTTCGACTACGAACACGCAAAAACCTTGCCCATGAATGCGCCTATCGAAGGTGGCTACGTGAACATCGATGAGACTGCCCTCGAGTCCGTGCGCCGTCCTTCGAACCGCGTCCACAAGAAAGCGGAAGAGTGGAACGAATACGTTAAACGCTTCCCGGCAATGCTCGATAAGAAGCTGTTCCTCTCGATTGACGAGTACGGCTACGGTGCGGGCAGTATGAAGTCCGCGCTCGCTGCAGGCATGATCATGAACGAGATGTTCCGGCATACCGATTTCATGAAAATGGCGGCCTATACGATGTCTGTTTCAGCCATCGATTACAACAGCACTGCAGCTGTATATAACTCGAGAGGACTTTTCTACAAGACACTCAGGGATCATTTTGGAACCCTGCCGGTCGCTGTCACAGGCAATTCGCCGCAGCCAGCGCCCAAGTACCCTCCCTACGGCGATCAGCCGGCGGAGAGTGCTGGGAGCGCGACCTACCCGCTCGACATGGTAGCGGCGCTGACCGAGGACCATAAATACCTCACGCTCTCTGTCGTAAATGCCACCGACACCGCTCAGAAGCTCAATATGAATGTCGCGGGAGTTCGCCTCACGGGACCCTCAACCGTGTGGCAAATGACGGGAAGCGGTCTCGACGCGGAAAACCATGTGGGCCAACCGGCACAAGTCGAGGTAAAGGAGATCCCCATCGCCGATGCTTCGCAGCCACTTACAGTAGCCCCTTATAGTGTGGATGTTTATCGTTTCCCGACGGCTCCGGTGCACTAGCGGTCCCATTACTGGGCTCTCGTGACCGCAAGCAAGACTAAGGACTCAATCAACCGACGAAGGCCATCGATGCCGCTTTCGTCCAGCAGGTGCAGGAAGATCGTTGGTCGCGGTTGGGTAGAAACGGTGTCAACGTTATCCTTGGGGTTATAAACGCGGCGGTGCCGCAGGTCCGATTGGCCGCCTCATTGGGATCGCAAACGGGTGACGGAATTGGCGGCATTGGTCCCCGTGATAAAGAAACGTATTGATAGTTCTTCATGGAGATCGGCTTGTCGGAAGTCTTCCCCTACGGCATTTTGGTTCATCCGGTCTGTTTCTTAACCCACAGTTTTAGGAACAGCCGGATCGGTGAGATCCGGCCCTGATTCTTTGGGGTTTACGCAGCGGGTTTTTCGACCCCTTTTGTAACGGCGGGGATTCGTTCGCCCAACACCCGATGGATAGTGGTTCGGCTCACCAGATGCGTTTTCGCCAGCTGGCCCAGGCTCTGACCGTTCTGCCGGCCGCTGAGGATTGCAGGTCGATCGAGGACCAAGGCCTTCCGTCCGATGTGTCGCCCTTCGAGCTTGGCCCGCCGCATGCCGGCGCGCACCCGCTCGACGATCAGGCTACGCTCGAGCTCGGCGACGGCGCCCACGATCACCATGATCGCTCTTCCCAACGGACCACCGGTGTCGATTTGCTCGCGGAAGCTGACGAACTCGATATTGAGCCGGCTGAACTCATCCAGTAGCTCCAGGAAGTGTTTGACCGACCTGGCGATCCTGTCCGAAGCCCAGACCAGAACGACGTCGAATTGACCGCGGCGGGCATCTTTCATCATGGCGTCGAGTCCCGGCCGGCGAGCCTTCGCTCCGGAGATCATGTGGTGTATTCCTGGACGATCTGGTACCCACGCTGCCTGGCCATCTCGTGGAGATCGTGCATCTGGGTTTCCGGGTGCTGATCGAGGGTGGAGACCCTCATATATAAGGCGGCGCGTTTCATAAGGAGGTCTTTGAGAATACCTTACATATCTAAGATACGTCAATGACTCAGAAGAAAAGAGCCCGCTTTGGGACACTCCACTGTCGGCAACACGACCTACAACGCTCAGCGTCAGTACCGCCAGACCATGAACTCAACCGAGGTCACCTACTCGGACATCAAGAACGCCCAGAAGGCCTACGAAGACCAGAAGATCGCGCTGACCATGTTCCAGAACATGAAGCGACGCTTCTACGCCGGCCGCCGCCGCGGCGAAGGCGATGTCAGCCGGGAAGCGAAGGCCCTGACCAAGGTGGTTGAGCAGAACCTGGGCTCGGAACAGAACCTGCGCTACATGTCGAACTCGATCCATGCGGAGCGTCTCGGGACCGGGAGTGCGGGAGAGCTATTGGACTAGGTGCCTCTCCCCGGCGCACTTAAATATCTCCCTCGCGCGCCGGCCGGCGATCCCCGCCCCTCGCACTCGTCTCTCGCTCCCAGCACAGCATCCCAGGCAGCCCACCACAGCCCTTCGCAGAGACTCTCAGCTTGCTTCCATTACCCGAGTTTTGCTACCTCTACTCGGCCCCGGAACCATACTCAGAAGGTGCCGCCGGAGGCTCCCAAGATGACCTGAAAATAGTTGACGTCGACTTCAAAAGTATCTGCATGACTTTTCACATCGAGAGAACGAAAACAGCCTTTTCATAATTTAGACTGAAGATTATGAACTGAGAAGTGCAACATGTTCCACTTTGGAGGTTCGCTTGCCTCGGACCCAGCAGGGTAAATGTCGCACTTCAGGGGACGAAACGGAAGGAGATATGACCCGCGCAGACCTGATCAGTATCCTCATGAACACGGAGCTCGAAGAGCACCGAAATCTTACCCGCGAGCAGGCACGCGCCGTGGTCAGCGAAATCTTTGAGGCCATCAAAGATGCGCTGAGGAACGGAGAAGTCGCTCACTTGCCGTTTGGGTCCTTTAGCGTTCAGGAGCAAAGCCGGAAGCCCAAGCGCAGGTGGTTTCTGAAACGCGTTCGGGTTATCTATGCGCAGAGAAACATGATCAAGTTTCGGGGGGACAAGTATGACCTGGAACCAGCAACACATGTTTCTGCGAAGGTCTTAGATACCGAGACTGCCAAGATCCTTGGTGGAATAACAGCCGATATTCCAAGGACGAGGGCGGTCGAAGAATTGCTTTCAAAGGGAGTCACTAACTGTGGGCAAGGTGCGAACCCTGGCAGCGGCCAACAGGTCGTAGGCACAGCTCCTACCCCTACAGCCACTGCGACGGCGCAGATCGGTGCTGGATTTCAAATCTCAATTACGGGGTGCCGGAGAGAAGGAGATTGGGTCAGATGTTCCGGGTCGGTTTTGAATCGAACCGCTGATCCGATATCCATGAGATTCAACGGCGGAAGTTTCTTCATCGATAACCTCGGCAACCAGAGCGTCCAGGGCGGAGTTGAGTTTCAGCTCGGTTCAGGGGGAGATAGAACCGAGGTGGAGCCGGATATCCCTGTGAAGGTCTTGATGTCCGCCAAGGGGCTTTCGGGTCAGGCAACCTCCGTTTCACTTATGCTCAACGTGTATCGACCAGAGGGGAAGATCCTACTGCGGAACATTCCAATTCAACCCAATTGAAGGGCTACGTCAGCCCCATCCAGTTTGAACAGCAGTGGCATCGAACAACGCTAGCA
>OBLU010006481.1_pt1 | contig 10410 bp, 10 predicted proteins | sample 1518681 | NCBI WGS metagenome assembly OBLU01 (sample SAMEA3539304, study PRJEB22396) | soil metagenome | biome: tundra; feature: field; material: soil | place: USA | collected 2010-05 | depth 0.15 m
AGCCGCACGAGCTGCAGATTGTATCGCACGTGCCTCCGGGGGGAAGGCAAAACATCCGCACCTCTTCCCCGCCATAGCCGACGATTGTATCGCACGTGCCTCCGGGGGGAAGGCAAAACGCATCCAGGGCGCGACGCACATGGATTCCAATTGTATCGCACGTGCCTCCGGGGGGAAGGCAAAACCTGGCCTTGATAGGCTTCTCATTGGGCACTATTGTATCGCACGTGCCTCCGGGGGGAAGGCAAAACCCACGAATAGCAAAGTCGAGGACTTCGCGGATTGTATCGCACGTGCCTCCGGGGGGAAGGCAAAACCAACGGCCAATGGGCTTTGATTTGTTCCCTATTGTATCGCACGTGCCTCCGGGGGGAAGGCAAAACTTGGTAGGCGTAGGGCACATCAACCCACCTATTGTATCGCACGTGCCTCCGGGGGGAAGGCAAAACTTCACAGGTCACAGGTCATTCCATGCGGCGATTGTATCGCACGTGCCTCCGGGGGGAAGGCAAAACTCCATCGTGGCGAACGTGGCGCAGGCATCGATTGTATCGCACGTGCCTCCGGTGGGAAGGCAAAACCACCACCTTCTCCATGCATTCCTCGATGATATTGTATCGCACGTGCCTCCGGGGGGAAGGCAAAACGGCCAGGGGAAAGTCCAGCGGCGGGCTTTTATTGTATCGCACGTGCCTCCGGGGGGAAGGCAAAACTTGTCTGGCCGTTGCTGTAGCGGACACAGAATTGTATCGCACGTGCCTCCGGGGGGAAGGCAAAACTCGTTTGATTCCGACTGCTGTCGGAATATAATTGTATCGCACGTGCCTCCGGGGGGAAGGCAAAACGAATGCGGCTTTTGCCCGAGGGGACATAACATTGTATCGCACGTGCCTCCGGGGGGAAGGCAAAACAGGAAGGGGATTCTACTTGGCGGTTGTTTAATTGTATCGCACGTGCCTCCGGGGGGAAGGCAAAACTGGCGTTGGCAATGACGATGCCGTAGCCGCATTGTATCGCACGTGCCTCCGGGGGGAAGGCAAAACCGGCTGTGAACTGATAAGGGAGTTCAGCGCATTGTATCGCACGTGCCTCCGGGGGGAAGGCAAAACCCCAGTCTTCCTCGCCGGTCTTCGGGTCCTATTGTATCGCACGTGCCTCCGGGGGGAAGGCAAAACATTATCAAGCAATGATATAGTTGGTGACTAGATTGTATCGCACGTGCCTCCGGGGGGAAGGCAAAACTGGTCTGGATCAACAGTGTTCGACCGTGGCATTGTATCGCACGTGCCTCCGGGGGGAAGGCAAAACGGATGATTAACACCTATCTGGATTTTACCAATTGTATCGCACGTGCCTCCGGGGGGAAGGCAAAACACCCCAAGAGCGGTTTTGAAGTGATCCACAATTGTATCGCACGTGCCTCCGGGGGGAAGGCAAAACCTCATTGCTCAGTTCCTTTCTGCGCTTCGGATTGTATCGCACGTGCCTCCGGGGGGAAGGCAAAACGCGCGTAGAGCGCATTTGTGCCGTGGCCATATTGTATCGCACGTGCCTCCGGGGGGAAGGCAAAACGACGGCAGACAACACAAACTTGAACACGTGATTGTATCGCACGTGCCTCCGGGGGGAAGGCAAAACGAGTTCGGATATTGATACCATCTAACGTGGATTGTATCGCACGTGCCTCCGGGGGGAAGGCAAAACACAAACTGAAGAAGGTTTTTGGACCGATAGAATTGTATCGCACGTGCCTCCGGGGGGAAGGCAAAACATCGCGGCATGTGCTATGCCGTGTTCCACGATTGTATCGCACGTGCCTCCGGGGGGAAGGCAAAACTCATTCTCCCCGCGGTGACCAGATTCCGATATTGTATCGCACGTGCCTCCGGGGGGAAGGCAAAACAGCCATCAACGACTTGCCTGTCCATATCGAATTGTATCGCACGTGCCTCCGGGGGGAAGGCAAAACAAGTTTCTGTTGACTTGGCGTGCGATATGGATTGTATCGCACGTGCCTCCGGGGGGAAGGCAAAACATGCGTGCGTTCCAAGTTGCCGTTGATTTGATTGTATCGCACGTGCCTCCGGGGGGAAGGCAAAACGCCCGTCAGCAGGATATCCAGCGGCAGCGTATTGTATCGCACGTGCCTCCGGGGGGAAGGCAAAACATCGCGCTACGCATGGCCCGGCGCGCCGCTATTGTATCGCACGTGCCTCCGGGGGGAAGGCAAAACGAAGTCGCCTCACACTGGATGTTTTGCTTGTACGGCGCGCCAAGACGAACCCCCCCCCTTACCCCCAACCGCGTCAGGCCTGCGATCTTTCACGGATTGGAGACGTTGCGCCCCTTCGCAAGAGAGAAAAAGAAGGGGCACACCGCGCAAGCACGACAATGTTTTACGAGGAAATAGCGACATGTCAATTCCGCAAAGAAAAAGAGAGAAGTAAAGTCGAGCACCTATCAGCCGTCAGCATTCAGCGGTCAGGCAACCAAGTGGAGAATCGTGTGCATCCGTGACTACACCACCACATCGGTCTTCACGTCCGCGCCGAGCGAGCCCACAACTGACTCGCCTCCGCAGCCATTGTCATTGATCGAGCCTTCAGGGTTCAAGTCAAGGCTGAGCGACCCGCTCGTGCCAGCATCCATGACCGCACACTGCCGCAACAAATTCATCGCGCCCCCCATCCTCGGCCCGGTGCGCGCCAGTCTCATCAAAAGGGGGGATGATTTACAGTCCGGCCCACGGCGATATGGCCTTCACCGTGCCGCTCTTCAACGAATTCATGTGTCGCGCTATACCGGAGTTTCAGTCGAAAGCAAAACAATAGGCCGGCCATCGTCACAGATAATTCAGCGACTTCGAGCTACGGAATCACTCCGCGATAGAATCAGTGGTCGTAGTTCGTCGCTGCCGGGTCGCAGTGAATTGCTTACTTGTGCTGCCACATTACAGAGAAGCTGGTGCCGTCGCAGGACAACGAAGACGGCTGCGCCTTGATTGTGTCGTTGCCGTCCTCCATGGTGATGACGTAACCGGAGACCGTGCAGCTATTCGCAGGAACTTCTTTGGAATTCAGCGTAACCGAACAGTTACTGAAGGATTCCTTCCCGAAATCCGCAAGCGGCCATGTTTTCCGTAATATTCCCTGCGGGGCTTCAACAATCCATTCCGCCGTATCATTCTGGTTGGAAGGCTGACTGACGCTAATATTTGTGGAAACACCCTGAGTGACGTTCTCGATAGTGAGTCGGTATTGCCCATTGCCCAAGAATGATATTTCCGCTGACACTATGTCACCGGGATTTACTGGAAATCTGTGGATCTGTTTTTGCTTTTTGGGATATGCCTCGAACCATGCGTAATTCTCTGGCCGGCCAAGATTGCAATTCTGTGCTGTGCCGACTTGCACAAGATACTTGTCGGCCACGCCACCGATACCGATCCATGTTGAGGAACGATCCCGGTCCGGGAACGAACAGTCCAATATCGTCGGAACCGTCCATGTGCCCTTGATGTCACTAACGGCGCCAACTTGGAATTCGGTTGTGGTTGGCACCCACATCCCCAGAGCGTATCCGCACCAACTTTGGCTAGTATTCGGAAACAAACTAGCTGCGCATGGAGCAGAGAAGTTCGCAACTATTTGCGAATTGGTGTTGACCACGATGGCTATCGAAGCCGAGTTCGTGCCGACGGGAGTTCCATTTGGTAGTCCGCTTATCCCAGAGGAGGCGGACCAATCAGAGAAAGAATTTATGGGGCATGGATCTGCAGTCAGAGAAAGATCATCGCCATAATCCAACTGAAGATTGGTCGATGTTCCTGCGGCCACCGTGCCAAGCCCGACACTTGCTTGATAGGAAACTGATCCACCCTGTCCTGCAGCGATTGTCAATGAAACACAGCCTGAGAGGATGCCTGGTGCAACGGTGACTGTTTGCGATGCCGACGCGCTGGAGCCATCGCCATAGTTGGCGGCCACTTGGACAGCGTATTGCCCGGCGGAGGAGTACGTGTGGCTTTGGGGGAAGAAACCGGTTGTTTGTTGTCCATCGCCCCAGGACCACTCGATGCTTGCCACGGAAGCGCCGGGAGAAGCTCCCCCGTTTACGTCTACTTGCAGCCCGTTGACGCAGGCGGGGAATTGGAAGACGGTGTCAGTCGATCCAGGCAGCGGGATCTCCGGGTTGCTGGAGGTCGCTGCATCGGGCTGGTCTGAGAAGATAAAGACTCCAATTAAAGCCACCTCTTCGTTCAAGATTTGACTTGCGCCATCAGGGACGGTCACAACCTGGGCCGTATACGTACCAGGTTCGAGATTCGCGTGATCGATTTCAAAGGCCACGTAGCCTTGAGAATTTGGAGACGGGGCGTCGGTGACCATGCCCGGAAGCCCCGATACGGTCTGAGCCACGTCCCCCATGGCGACAACAATGACCGTCGCGGGCGCTGACAGAACAAACTGGACTTGACCCGTCATGCTGAACGAAGTCGGCGTGCCGATGGCGGGTCCGGGATTTGCCCCATAGAAAGCCTGTACATATTTGTAGTCAGATGCTCCAAAGCCACCAATCACGTAATAAGCATCGCCCGTCGTGAAACTGTTGCTGTTGACCGTGCTGACTCCGAATTCGGCGGCTGTAACACCGGTAGCGTTTGTAACCGAAATCGATTGTCCATCTAGGAACGGACTGGTTGCGCAACAGCCACCACCTTTCATCCCATAGACGTAAAGCTGACTGCCCGCAGGCAACGCAAGAGAATTGCCGAACTGAACCTCCTGAGCCCCGTTGATCACTACCTGGGCTTGACAGATGCTCACAAAGAATGGAATGACTATCAGGGCAACTGCTGATGCAATTACCTTCAGGTTCATTTGGCTTTGCGCGTTAAAAATCGAGAACTTCATTGTAATGCCTCCTTCGAGTCTTGATGATTTGTTTCCGTCAGCGCCAACCGCGACCTCGTCGCCACTTTCTCTTTCGGTTCACTGCTTTGCACTCCGTGAGACCTCGACGTTTCGCGGCTTCATCCACCTATACGGGTCAGATCGTGAAATCTTGCAGAAAAATTCAAAAAGAATGCCTCGTCTTGCCTCCCTCAACACGACACTGGTAGTGAGTTCTCCGATTATCAGAACGCCCTGCATCGGGGATCTTGTCTGCTCAAAGTCGCTTGGAATTTCTGAGGCCACAACCACAGCGGCACGGGGATTCTCTATGGGGGCGTGTTGTTGTCGCTGGTTATGTCGTTTGTCATTCCCGCTAGCCGCTCACTTGCATATAAACGATTCCCAGGGGGAGGGACTTGTCCAATCGTTGATCGAGGGGATGCGGCCTCCATGTTTTTCACCTTCTCGGCTATATCCGCACGCGTTGCATCGTAAATCAACGCCGGCCAATCCCGCAAAGCTTTCGGCGCTCAAGCTAGGGCGGGAGGTCGCATGTACTGCGCGTCTCCAAATCCCAAGATCGGATAGAAAATAAACGGCAGGAAAAACAGTCCGACAACAAACCCACCGCCTTTACCGAAGCGTTGGGCCAGCCCGACGAGGGCGACAACGAAGATGATGATATTGACAAGCGGAATCAACATCAGGATCACCCACCAACCCGGCTTGCCGGCCACTTTCAGAAGGACATAGCAGTTGTAGATGGGAATGAGGATGGCCCAGCCCGGTTGGCCGCCTTTGACGAAGACTTTCCGCATCCCCGCGATGGTGAGAATCGCCACCGCCAGCCAGACCACGACGAAGAATAGACTGATGAGCAACGATGGCGGCGCGATTTTTAGGAACCATGCAGCAATCATTGCAAGGATAAGCACTATCCCGACCAGAATCGCAATGATGGACTTTTTCATAAGGGCGTGCCGATGATGCCAACATTTATTAACGTGATGGGAACTGCTCGTTACTCGGCCGGCTTCCAGGTTTCGTCGGGATTGTATTCTGTAATCGCATTGGCCAGCTCGGTGGTCTTTTCTCCAAGGTTTTTCTGATAGACTTGGCCGTGCTGGTTTACGATGAAGGTCATCACCCCGGAGTTGCCCCACTGGGCGGGGTAGGCGAGAAACGCAAAGCCTGCAACCAAGTGGCCGTTGATGATGTAATCGTACTTTCCGCCCGGGGCGTTTTCGCCTTGCTTCGTAAGAATTCTGAGCAAGTAGCCATGGAACGGGTTGTGGGTTTTCTGAGTATCCGCGCCATCCTTCTTCCTGCCGTAGCCTTCTTCGTGCGCCTTGGCCACCAGGGGACCGAACGGGCTTTGCTCCTCATCCGGCTTGGCCTCCCAGTATAACCCGTCTTTCGTTCCGGGCGTGCTTCTCATCTTCTGTGCGTATTCTATTATCTTGTTGCCGGCGCGGTCTTTCATCGCGTATTCGCGTTGCGCTTGAACGTAGGCGTGGCAAACCTCAATGGCGCTCAATTCGTTTTGCCCAACACGCCGGTTGAGAATTTCTTCTTTGCCGGCCCCGACATCAAAGAACCATTGGTCGCCTCTCTTCGCCAGCGGGATTGGAAACGGCCAATGGTCATTGCCGATGTCGAGGACGACGTTTCCATTCTGTTGGGTGGATAATCCGACGAACTCGGTCAAACGCTTGGCAAATTTCTCGAGGTTTTCTGCGCGCTGGACGGGATCGGGATTGGCTATCTCGCTTATCGCCGGCCCGAACACTTTCCGCATGGCGTTTGTCTCCTGGGTTTTCACCGCCGCCTGCAACGCCGTTACAGCCTGATCCGGGGAAGCGAAAAGTGGCTGTTCGCCACTGTCCGCTGCCCGCATGACGGCGGGTGCCACCAAGATGTAAACCAACACGGCGATAAGTAACTCTTGCAAGATAAATCTAGTCCTACTCACCTTAAACATTTCTTCTCTCCTTTCAGATGTGAAACGCCATGAGAATGCGTCTCAGGCTGCGTGTATAGTCTGTCAGTTCCATGTGTTCGTTGCACTTCCACGGCTGGCAAGAGGTTCATACTTCACCCATTCGGCTTCTTATCCTTCTCTATGCCCTTGCCAGCGTCAGGATTGTCCGAGCCTGTGGCATGAGCCCGGCTGGCGGCACCACGGTCGCTGGTCGCCTTCGCTATTGAGCTACTTTCGGAGACGTGAAACGCACTCTGTTGAGCCTTGGGTTGCGCTTCTGGCGTGCGATCCTTCGGTCCCTGAGACGGCTGTTTGCGAGCGTCCACTTCCTCAGCTACCCGCTTGGACTGCAATTCCTTCCGTTGCTCCTCCTGCTGGTGAACCAACTCCTTAGGCTTGGCCGTTTTCTCCCCAGGCCTGACTATTTGACGGCCTTGCAAACGAACCCGTTCTATGGGCCTACCATCAACATGTTCGATGCGTTCACGTGGTCCGTCATTCAAAAACCGCCCGTGCTCCATTCGATAATGATTCTCGATTCTGCTTGTTCGATAAATCTCATGCAACCGCTCCCGAGACAACACAAAGCGGTCATAGTCTCTCCCCCGATACCCGTAGAAATGCTCTCGGAAATGGTCGTAACCAACAAATGTGAAATAGCCTTCACCCAGGCCAAACCCGAAATCAACACCAACGGCAATGCGTCGACCGTTGAAGAACCATCCGACTCCATCAAAAAATGCGCCTGGCGGCAACGGCGCCCAACCGCAATACCCTTCGGCATGACGCCAACAAACCCAACCCGGTCCCCATGTATAATCCGGCGCCCAGAGCCAGCCGTAACCGGGATAACTCATCCAGCGGCCATAGTGGAAGGGGATTGCTCCCCAAGCGTAATCTGACTGCCAAAACCAACCGTTGTCGCTGTAAACCCATTGCCCCATATCACAATAGGGACGCCAATTCGGATTCAACGCGTAAGCAGTGTCCGGATGCCAATACCAAGCACCCCCCACTTGCACCCAACTGCCGTAGGGCGCCAGTTGGTCGTGGAAGTAATCAAAGTTTACTGCCGGCGTTGAGGGTGCGGGCTCGGGTGGTGGGTTTTCTACCACTGGCGCAGGTGGCGGCGGAGGCGGAGGAGGCTGGGCAAGCGGGACAGGAACATTCTTGAATTGAATGTGAAACGGTTTCCTACCCGCCATATCATCACTTATGAAGCCGATATCGAGAACGCCAAGCGATGTGGCTTCGGGTAAAAAATATCCGATGCCATCCTTCACGCCAAAACTCAACACCACTTTGACCGGCACGCTCGACGGGAGGACTAGCGCAGCATTAGCACCATCAGGCCAAGCAAACCCCATACACGTTAATGGGCTCGTGCCTAAAGTTCCACCGGAAAAATCGTATTCAGTGCCCATATCGTCTATGACTCTCGTGCGTGCGCCGTCAACATTGCCATGCATATTGAGTGTCCTATCGCCTGTTTTATTCGTGACCAAGACCTTGCATATTAGTTGTTTATGGGGCTTTCCGTCATTTACTTGCTTATCCGCTCGATCTTCCAGCCTGCATTCCTTCAATTCAAAAATGTAGTCGTCATATTCCTGCACCAGCCCCGGATTCTCTTGAGGAGCAGCGGAGGGCGGAGGCGGGAGTGCAGTCGTCTGTGCGGCTGGACTCACCGGTGCGGAATCGGGCGGGGGGACAGCTGAAGGATCAATGCCCGCCGCACGGAGCGTCGCCTCGCTCACGGTTGCAGGCGCGGTCGCCTGGGTTACTGGCGCGGCTATGGCCTCGGGCACCGGAGTGACGGGGCTTGGCCCCGGAGTTCCGGGAGCTTTGCTTTGAAGCAACGCAGAGATGACGCTCTGCGACACGCCCTGGCTCTTGAGATACAGAATGTCGTCGGCACCCAACGTGTACGACGCGCCCGAGTTCTTGATGTATGCAAGAATGACATCGTCACCCGTTTTCGCTTGGGCGAGTTTCACGACCTCCTGCAATCCGGGTGACAGATTGGCCGGTGGCGGTGGGTCGGCGGCGAAAGCGTTGCTAGCGCTCCAGACCATGCATCCGATAATGATCCAGGCAACAGCGATGCCGGCCGCTGCTCTGCTTGCTGACAGTTTTGTCGTTTTCATGTGCTCTCCTCTCGTGAGTGTTCTTCGACTCGTGTTCAAAATCACCAACTGTTTCGGTTCAGGCCCTCCCGTTTTAAACCGTGCATCTTTCGCGTGGCCTCACAAGCCTGTACGGTTCGCGCTGCCAAATCTTGCACAATGAATGGAATCGGGTCTCCGAGTGGATAATCAGCGCTTTGCAAGGAGGGCTCCTTTGCGGATCGTGTGGTTGTTGGCATCCACAACGTAGATATTTCCTGAACTGTCCACCGCAATACCGAAAGGATTGCTGAATCGCGCCCTACTGCCGGTGCCATCGGCGGAATCCGCGGGAGAACCAGCTTGCCCAGCCAGCGTGCTTACTGCTCCCGCCGGCGTGATTTTCCGAATCGTACGGTTGTCAGTATCTGCCACATAAATATTCCCCGCGCCGTCTACTGCAACACCTTGGGGATTCCAGAACCGTGCACTGTCACCCCTGCCGTCGGCGCTGCCAAGGTATCCAGGCAGTCCGGCCAAGGTGCTCACCATTCCATTCGGCGCGATCTTACGAATCGTGTTGTTGCCTGTGTCGGCCACGTACACGTACCCAGCGTTGTCCACCGCCAGAGCGAAGGGATTGTTGAACCGCGCTGCCTTACCCATGCCGTCCGTGGTCCCACTGCTGCCAGCCAGCCCCGCCAACGTGCTTACCGCGCCCATTGGCGTGATCTTGCGAATGGTGTTGTTGCTCGTATCCGCCACATAGACATTGCCCGCGTTGTCCGCGACTACTCCCCAAGGGTTCCGAAAGCGCGCGCGGATGCCGACGCCATCGTTACTGCCGGCATTTCCAGCAAGCCCTGCGAGAGTGCTCACAATCCCCTTCAGAGTGATTTTCCGAATCGTATTGTTAAGGGTATCCGCCACGTATACAGTCCCCGCGCTGTCGGCCGCGACACCAAACGGCGTCCAGAAACGCGCGGCGCTGCCAGCACCGTCATTGCTGCCACTGCTCCCAGCCGTGCCAGCAAAGGTGCTCACCATGCCTACTGTCGTGATTTCTCGTATCGTGTTGTTGACCGCGTCGGCCACGTAAAGATTGCCCGTCCTGTCCACGGCGACTCCGGATGGCAGATGAAACAGCGCCTTGACCCCGGCGCCATCGGCGCTGCCTGTGACTCCTGCTCGCCCGGCCACCGTGGAAATGAGCAGTCTATCTTGTCCGGAAACTGATGCAGGCGCCGATGGGGGAGCAGAGGGATTCATCCGCTCTTTGGGCCAAAACAGCCGGCTCAGCATTGCCATCGCCAGGAAGCACGCTGAAACCCAAACGATACGAAGGTCTATCGAAACCCGTCGAACCCGCAATAGTTTGTGGCGCAGCTTCCTTCCCATTCCATGCGGCCCTACTGGCGATTTGCCCTCC
>OBLU010006482.1_pt1 | contig 10410 bp, 14 predicted proteins | sample 1518681 | NCBI WGS metagenome assembly OBLU01 (sample SAMEA3539304, study PRJEB22396) | soil metagenome | biome: tundra; feature: field; material: soil | place: USA | collected 2010-05 | depth 0.15 m
CGACCACCGAGATCTACACTCTTTCCCTACACGACGCTCTTCCGATCTCTATTACTTCATCCTGACCGACAACCAGAAGCCGACTTGGGGTATGTGGTCGACCTGCGAGATGATGTGGTCGACCTGCGAGACGATGGTTGGGTTCTTGAAGAAGGTTCGCGACTGCGGTTTCTACGGTCTAACACCTTCCACCCCAGTATTCGGTCTCAAGGCCAACAGCAAGTTGATTGGTCAGCCGGACTGGGTCAACCTGGGCCAGCACATTGAGGCTCACACGAAGGTCCTGATGAGCGATGTCAAACAGCACGAGATGTCTCTCTTCCTGGGTGACAATCAGGCTAGCAATCAGGACATGTGGCTCAAGGTTTCCAGCCGCGAGCTGATTCCGCTATGCTCACCAGCTCGCAAGTTCGCCGACGACTATGCGGTTGTGGTTCGTGGATACGAGGACGAGAAGAACAATATCCTGATCGGCATTCTTCGCTTCCTCATGCAGCACAATCTCTGGAAGACGACGATCAAGCTACCGAACTTCAAGAAGCTGGAAGAGGAACTTCACACCATATACCCTCTTCTCGCATATATACCGGATACCCGTTACTACGATTCCAGCAGTAGAATTCTTCAGAGGGCAGTTGATTACATAGCACTGATTGACGATACCAACGAAGCCAAAGCCAAAGACAGTACCTATATCACGTTCGAAACATTCGAAGAGGAGAATGATCATGTCAGCATCAGCTAGCAAGAAAGCGCGCAAGCCCAGCCCTGAGGCTGCACGTCTTCGCAATCAGAAGCGTCGCGATCAGCGTGCAGCTGCCAAGGTCACCGTCAAGGTGACTGCGGTGACTGCGGTTAAAAAGACCAAGAAGTCCAAGAAGGCGAAGGTTCAGGTTGTCGAGCAGCCGGCAGTCGTTGCGGCTCCCGTGACCGGCAAGACCCTCCCCTTCGTAGTGAAGGAATCTTATCTGTCAATCGGTATGCCAGGTCGCCCTTTCCAGATGACCAGTGCTCACCCGATGTTCGAGCAGCTTGCGGACGTTCTCCGCAACGGTCAGTTCGACGAGGTCCCGAAGCTGGTTATCACGGCAGAAGGTCTGGCCAACCGCACGGCTGGCAAGGTCACCTTCGAAAAGGGAGTGATCTCGTACGAGGGCACGGAAGTCCACAGCACGCTGGCAAGCTACATCTGCAAGCTGGCCGATGAGGGCAAGGATGTGGCCAAGTTCGTCCTGTTCATGGACAACCTGTACAAGAATCCTTCCAAGGACTCCATTACCGAACTGTTCGACTTCCTGACTCGCGGCCTGACCGGCAATGAGCCGGTGCCGATCACTGACGATGGCTGCTTCCTGGTCTACAAGGCTGTTCGCGCAGACTTCAAGGATTGCCACACCGGCACCATCAACAACGAGCCGGGACAGGTAGTCATGATGCCGCGCAAGCGCGTCGACGACAACCGTCGTAACGAGTGCTCGAACGGTCTTCACGTTTGCCGTCGTTCGTACCTGAGCAACTTTGGCAGCGGTGGCAAGGTGATGGAAGTCAAGGTCAACCCGAAGGACGTGGTCAGCATTCCGCAGGACTACAACAGCGCGAAGATGCGTGTGGCTGAGTACGAGGTTCTCCGCGAACTCACCAAGGACACCGAGCGCAGCGTCATCGAGACCGAAGGCCACAAGCGCATGAATCAGTCGATGGTCGAGGTATTCAAAGAGCGCCAGGAACTTCTGGCCGCTGTCTTGGCTCACTCCAACATCAAGCGCAACATTCGTGACGGCAAGATCGCCGAGACCACGATCAGGAAGATGACCTTTGGCCGCCTGGAGAAGCTGTACGACTCGCTGCCGAAGAAGGAAGAGGAGAAGGCTGCTCCTTCCGGTCCCTTCACGACCGCACCGCAGGGTGCACTTCACGGTAATCCGCTTCGTGCATCTCGCGAAGCTGCCGGCCTGAGCATCAAGAAGATGGCTGAGGCGCTGGACATCACCGTCAGTTCCGTCTACAAGACGGAGAAGAAGAACACGGTCACTCAGGCCGCGTTCGACTCCTGGATGATCGCTATCCAGGAACTGACGGAGACCAAGGCTGCGGTCAGCTTCCCGAAGCCGGTCTACAGCCGCATCACGATGGGCAAGGCTCGTGGCGTGTTCGATGCTCTGAACACCGCTCCGGTCGCGCTGTAATCTCCCAACAAATGAGGGTGCTTCGGCACCCTCCCTTCTATCGCGCTGAAGATTGAACAGGAGACAGCGTGAGCATCGAACCAAAACAGTTTACAGATGCGTATGCCACTGATGGACTGTCTCTACAAGGAGGATTCGGATTTCAAAACCTCTATTAGAGAGGTTTCTCATGCTCACGTCTACGCTGCTTCGTCCCACTTTCGCTATCGCTGCCAGAATACTCATAGCCTCAGGATCGGCTAAGACATGGAGTGATATGTTCTTTCCTCAGTTCTCATACAGTAAACGAGCAAGTCAAGAACTTTCCAAAGAGACCTTTCTTGAAGCTCTAGATATGTTGAACAATCTGTTAAGGAGTCAGGGAGAACGTATCACCTTCCTATGTGTGGGAGGAGGGGCCATGATGTTTTCTTTGGGGGCTAGAAACCAAACACACGATCTGGACGGGGTGGTGTCAGTTGGTAGTCGTGAGTTGCTGGACAGTCTGGCGGAAGATGTGGCCGATAAATTTAAGGAAGAAGGCAGGAGTATTCCTCCGGACTGGATTAACACACAAGTCAGAGAAATCATGCGAGGACAGAACTACTCCATCTCCTATTTCGAAGAAGTCCCCGGACACACTTGGTCCAATTTGAAGATACTATTCGCCAAGCCTGGGTATCTTCTGGGTATGAAGTGCCAGGCCATGAGAACGGGTAAGAAAGACTTCCGAGATATCTCCAGTCTCATCGGAATACTGGGTATAAAGACCGTGGAAGACCTCAAGTCGGAAATTGGCGAGTACGTTGACACCAATTTCATTGGCAACCAGGAGTGGGCTATCTTGAAGTTATGTATAGCTTGGGCATTCCCTGGACAGACCGAATACGAAGAGTACAGGTCCAAGGCCAAGCAGATGTATGATCGGAAGAAGAAGGTATCTGATACTCCTCTTGTATCGGTAGAGTAAAGGGTGACCAGACGCCTCAAAACTCGCGAAGAACAAGACAAATCGGCTTGGGACACCATTCACTCCCGAGCTCCATTGTCTGGTCACCCTGTGGGACTGATAGCTAGTGGGCGTCCGGCTAACTTCAAGGAGCTAGGAGAGTCCGTGGATTCGGGATCAGATCCTGAATTAGCGTGGAGTGAATTCCTCCACGAATTCTTTCGATTTAAGGCATCCTCGTTCTTCGAAGAGCCTAGCCCAAACAACTTCTCTCCTCAACATCAGGCATTGCTATCTGCTGTGGCTGAGTGGCTGTCTGAACAGTTCGAGTTACCTGTACCGACTTGGGTACACGATCCCAGATACACCTTATCAGAACTGTGGGATCCTTTGGAAGAGTTGCTTCCTGACGCCAAGAGTTTCAGAGAAGAACGTATCTCTAAGTCCGACCAGGTATTCCTAAAGAGAAACGTAATTTTCGATACACGAAGTCTGATTTCTCTTTAGGAGAACAATCTGGGATACCCGAAACTCGTGCGAACTCCGTAGAGAGTTCTATGCGAAAGGTCGGTCTATACACGAAGAGTTCACGCGGTCAGTTCGACTGCGTCCGGTGCGCTGACCAGATTGTAGCCAAGCAGAAGTATTACGAGTGGACCCTGGGTGGTCAGTTCGTTCGCTGCCATGAGTTTCACGGGTCCCACACCGCGTGTGACCTCCTGACCTACACGGATGGCGGCAAACAGGCAGCAGGGTTCAACGAGTACAAGGATTGCACAGTTCGCGCTCTGGCTTGCGCACTCGACCTGCCCTATGATGAGGCACACGAGTATCTGCGCTCGAAAGGCCGGAAGGATCGCAAAGGATTCCATTGTCAGCCATTCAACACCTACAACCGGAATGGCAAGATGCTGGTAGGAGACAGCCCAAAGATTCGATTCAAGTGGGATGACGCAATTAACAAGATGCGGAGAATTACCAGTGGACCGGCATCAGTGGGTCAGTTTATCGCCCAGGCCGATTCCAATAAGAGGTACATCGTCCTGGTGAACGGTCACGCATTCGCAGTTGTTGGTGGCAAGATCATGGACTCGTTTGATGTTCAACTCCGCCGCCGTGTCAAGAAGTTCTGGGAAGTGAAAGAGGCAGTCTAATGGAATTGATCGATGATGGAAACATAGCAGTATTCGGACAGGCTGACCCTGGCGCATTAAGTCAGATTCGCACCTGTTATCAGACAGCATATAAAGCTGCTCTTATGCCCGACAACCACAAAGGTTACGGAGTACCTATTGGTGGAGTTGTGGCCTACAAGGATGCGATCAGCCCGTCTGGGGTTGGCTTTGATATTGGTTGCTTTGTCGGCAACCAGGAAGTGGAGTTGGCGGACGGACGAAAGTTGTCGTTCCTAGCTATGATTGAGGAAAGCAAGCAAGGGATTGAGCACTTTGGATTCTCTGTAGACGAACAGTTCAATGTTGCAGTCGTCAAGTTGGAGCGTCCCCATCAGACGCGTACCGCCAAGGAACTTGTTGCCGTCGAGCTCGATAACGGTGCAACCATCACGTGCACGCCCGACCATATCTTCTACACTCGAGTTGGGACTGAGGTAACAGCCAGTCAGCTATCCGAGCAGGACGGTCTCATGCCCTTGTACCTCAAGCCATATGGAAAGGTGCCGTTACTGGAGCGGGCCTACCGTAATAAGCGGATGAAGCTGGAGGACTACACTGGTGTGTACAATCCATCCACAGAACTCTGGCACTTAGTACACCACTTAGCTGATATCTACAATATGAAGTACGGGCTTGATATACCAGGAAACGGTCCCATTAGGCATCACGTCAACTTTAACAAACTCGATAATTCTCCGAACAACCTTCGTCGCATGGGCTGGAAGGCTCACTTCGAACTCCACAGCGAATTTGCGAGGGAACGTGCTATCGCGGGAGAGATTGGCTTCGGTCGTGCCCACAAGTTGCATCCGGAGTTCTACTCAAAGATGGGTTCAGAGAATATGACGCGCCTACATCAGCGTCCGGACTTCGCTGCGCGCCTCGTCAAGCGTGCTCCCGCTAACCTAGCTGGCTACAACCAATCACCACGAGGTAAAGAATTGGCGAAGGGAGTGGGAAAGCGGAATCGGGGTAGCATCATCACCTACAACAAGAGTGAACGCGGACGTCTCCAGAGTGTCGAGAGCCGGAAACACCCTGCGTCATGCAGCAGGTGCGACAGCACGTTCACTAACCATAGTGAAGTGATGAAGCACTACCACGCGGAACATAAAGGTGTGCTCAATCATAAGGTGGTACGCGTGACTCCGATTCACTTGGAACAGGAAGTTCCAGTTTACTGCCTGACTGCCTCCGAGCACTCAAACTTTGCCCTGGCAGCTGGAGTGTTTGTCCATAACTGTGGTAACAAGGCTGTCCTAACTGACATGACAGGAATTGAGCTTCGCTCTCGAATTTCTCTCATCATGGCTGATATCTTCAAAACACTGTCCTTCGGCGTTGGGCGCAAGAACAACGAGAAATTGGATCTCCAGGAATTGGAAGAACACCTGCTTGGGATATACCTGCTGTTAAGGTATTGAAAGACAAAGCTGCTGCACAACTTGGAACCATAGGATCGGGTAACCACTACGTCGACCTGTTCACTGATGAGCAGGATCGCGTGTGGATAGGAGTGCACTTTGGTTCTCGTGGATTCGGTCATGGAATTGCCACCTACTTCTTGAAAGAAGGAGGAGCGAAGGACGGGATGGACGTGGATCCGCTGATCCTGTCTGTCTCCAGCGACCTTGGCTCTCAATACCTGACTTCAATGGAGTTGGCTGGTCATTATGCCTACGCAGGTATAGATTGGGTTTGTGACCGGGTTGCTCGAATACTCGAATACTTGGAGCAGGCATTCTCGAAGAGGTTCACAACCATCACAACTTCGCCTGGCAAGAGGAACATAACGGAGAGATGCTCTGGGTTGTCCGTAAGGGAGCAACCCCGGCCTTCCCTGGGCAGCGCGGTTTTGTGGGGGGCACGATGGCGGAAGGATCCGTCATTATTGAAGGTGTTGAGAACGAAAACTCCAAGTATTCCTTGTACTCCACTGTTCATGGTGCTGGCCGTGTGATGGGCCGCATGGAAGCGAAGGGAACTTTTGATCGCAAGACCGGAGAAGTGAAACGGGCGGGCAAAGTCAGTCAGACTATGATGGATGGCTGGGTACAGAAAGCAGGCATCGAGCTACGTGGTGCAGGTATAGACGAGTCTCCTGACTGCTACAAGCGGCTGGACAGCGTGCTTGAAGCATGTGGAGATTCTGTCAAGATACTCCATCATCTCACGCCAGTTGGTGTCGCAATGGCCGGTGGCAACGAATTTGATCCTTATAAGGATTGATTACCCATCTGACACTCACATCAGTGAACTTCAGCTAACCATCGCTGATTCCAGCCCAACTGTAAAACTTCTACATGACAGCTGGATTACCCGTTTATCAAACCTTCTTGGTAGAGAGAATCATAAGGGAGAAACAAAAATGGTCAAGAAAGTCGCCACTCTTTCGAACGATAGCAAAGAAGCCCAGATCGCCGCACTCACCGCACAGCTTGCCGGTGGCGCTGCTGCTACTTCCGCTCCGGTTGCGACCGGCGACTTCGCTAAGAAGACTGCTAATCGTGCCTCCAACAATCTGATGGTCAGCATGGGATTGCTCAGCTTCCCAATCAAGGTCTACAAGGCAACTGACACCGATACGGTCAGCTTCAATCAGCTTCACTCCTGTCACTCCAAACTCAAGCAACAGGAAATGGTCTGCCCCGTCTGCTCCGCCGAAGCTACTGCCAAGGCTATAGCCGAAGCCGTTAAGAAGGGTAAGGATGCCAGCACCGTGGCCGAAGTCAAGGTGATCTGCTCCAAGGATCAGATCGTCAAGGGTTATGAATATGAGAAGGGTAAGTTTGCCACCTTCACACAGGAAGAAATCGACGGCTGCAAGGTTGCCGCTGACGATAGCCTGGAGATAATCAAGTTCGTCGACGAATGCACGATCGACCCGATCTTCTACGAGTCGTCCTACTTCGTCGGACCGGATAAGGGGGCGGAAATGCAGTTTGCCCTGCTTCGCGCTGGTATGACTACGACCTACAAGGTCGCAATCGGCAAGGTTGCTCTTAAGGGTCGCGAGCAGACCGTGGTCATTCGCCCCTATGGCGATCGTGGCCTCATCCTGAACTACCTCTACTTCGACTACGAAGTTCGCTCCTTCGCCGGATGGGACAAGGTCCCGAACGCGGACGCACTTAGCGAGAAGTTCATGGCCGTCGCCACTCAGCTGGTCGACATGATGACCGAAGACTTCGCTCCCGAGACCATGAGTGATTCCTACCTGGTCAACGCTCGCAAACTGATAAACGCCAAGGCTGCCGGCCTGACCGCTCCCGTGGTTGTCAAGGCTGCTGCAAAGGATACCTCTGCGGATCTGGAAGCTGCTCTTGAGGCTTCACTGAATGCCGCCAAGATCAAGAAGGCTTCCAAGAAGGCGGCATAACTCCGTGGATTGTAGTCTTTCAGCCTTTAACTGAATCATCAGGAGAAGTCAAATGGCCGTCCAGTATACTTGTGACATCTGTCAACAAATCATTTTAGGCGAGGAACCCCTCAGAAAGCATGTGACGTTCAGAGGTAAAAACTCCCTCAACCATTCCATCACGTATCAAGTCGACTCCAATGATTATTGTCGCGACTGTGCTTTCGTCGTCAACGTGGCAGAAAGAAACTTTCCAAATAAAACAGGAGCTCACATGGCTGCATTCATCACAGTTGACAACATCGAGTATGATCGAGCAGAACTTGGTGTGGATGGCGATCATGCATTCGCTCTGCTCGGTCCAAACATCCAAGAAGGCGAGGCTGAGTTCATTCCATGCAATAGAGACAACTATGCCTTAGCCGCAAAGGAAGCCTTTGCCACCTTAAGAGCTAGGTTAGTCATGCCTGAACTCTCGTATTACATAGGTCCATCCCACCCAGATTTCATCTGACTCTAAATCACTCTTAGGAGACTAAAATGGCTGCACTGATCACAGTGGATTCGCAGGAACTCGGGAAGAGGCGTTGGACTTCATAGCCCAACACAGTACACCTTCTATCAGGTTGCGGGTGGGCAACAAATCCAACATTGGCCCAGAACCTGATCGATTGCCAATGATCACAACCTACACCACCAACCGTGCCAATCGTGAGGCTGCTATTGCTCGGTTATGGAATGGATACCAATCAACACGCAGCAGCCTGAGATCAAGGTGATCCATGAGGAGTATGGCTTTCGTAATGTGGAGGTCATGCTTGACGACGACCAGATAGCCAAAGCTGAATTCCAGATTTGGAAGGGAGAGCGTGGTTGGATGGTTGAACTCCCTGATGAAGTGGGATTCTACGCTGAAGAAAACGGGATGAACAAGTTCGGTCACCCCAAGATCAAGATGTGGAGATACCGACCATGAACCCTGATGTGACCGTGGAAGTAGTCATGGAAGCCATCAAAATGTATGGTGGAATCGCCAATGACCCTGAGTTTCACAGACGGGAGGCTGAACGTATAGTTGCTCTTGTTCGCACAACAGACAAGGCTCAGGTTATTGCAGTCTTACAGAAGACAGGATGGGTATCGTGAGTAACTTTGAACAGTCCGTACAAGCAAAAGCCAAGGAGGTGCTCGATCACTTCGCCGCGCTCAATGAGCGTACGAATGCCACTCGCAAAATTGCCTCTCCTCCTGAGGTCGGAATCATCTTCGTCTACGAAGGTCGCCTCCTCCTTGACACTACTCCTCTGACAGAGGCTGAGGACTTCAACGACAACAAGAACCTCCACTTCAAGGCTCACGCTCGTGGACACGATGCCTTCTGGAGCCAACTGCAGCGTTTCGAACTGGTCCCCAAGGATGTCGAGTACGATGCTGTCCCGCGTGGCCGGGTGGTGTTTGATGTCAAGACCGGGAAGTTCAACATCTTCCTCGACAAGTGCATCATGAAGGATCAGCGCATGGTGGACAAGATCGAGAACGAGATGAACCTCCCCTACAGCAAGACGAATCCTCCAGTGCTTGACTCCCACTACAAGTGCCCAGGATGCAAGCCCAAGAAGTCCCCGGCTCAACTCAAGCAGGAAGAGGAAGACTGGGATTTCTAGATGAAAGACAAGAATCCCTTGGATAAGTCTGATTATGACAAATTCATGGAAGAACTGAGAAGTCGTCCACCAAACCCCAACAGTGACGCTGGTATACAGTGCCAAGAGAGAAACAAAAGGTTCTCACCCATTCTTGATGGGAAAATAAACCCAGATTTTGAGGGCAGGATGAGCGACACAGACCGTATTGACGGATGACGAGAGTGATTCATCTCCTTCTGGACAACATCGACTACCAGGCCGGCAATTGTCGAGTCAATGAAATGATCGGAGCCGTTCTTCCACCTGAGATTCTCCGTATTGCCAAGGAAGCAGTGAATGTTCCCAGATGATTTTCCTCGATTCCGTGACTTCCGCCGTATCATGAAGACGTGGACTGGAGTGACCTATGAAAAGTGAAGAACGCGATCTACTAGGTGTCGGAAAATATGATGAATTCACAGGTGGAGTCGTCAGCGATCTAGACGTTGTCCTTGATCCCTCCCTCGTCGTGGAGCCGACTCTGTCGGAGAGACTTGAGATCGAACTGAACAAGCAGGAAGTCAAGGGCATCCGTCAGCCCAAGAAGTGGCCGGTCGCAACTGATGAACAGCGAGACACTGCGCATGAGCATGACAACGTGTTCAACTCTATTGCTCCGTTTCCTCGAGAGGAATTGCTCCTCGACGCTCTCAAGGGAGTTCTGGACCTCCACAACAACCTTGTCAGGGCGACTGTTAGGTTTCTCGAGGATGACAAGCCTCATGGTCTGAATCAGTCCAAAGGCGCGATGGAGTGCCAAGTGGTAGACGTCATCCGCGTGTTGTTCAATCACGACAAGGCCACCAGTCTGATCCTGGCTCTCGACATTGAAGAACCTTCTACGGAACAGGTCATGGCTGAAGTACTGGAAGCACACGATGTAGAATTAACCGATTATCAAATTCATTGAGTAGAATGAAGTATGAGCCAGATCCGCCTAATGCCAGAGTTGCTTCAAGAAGAGCCGATCTCCTCTATTCAGAAGTACATCAAGGACAGCCGGTATGGCTTCCAAGAGAAGTACAACGGCAAACGTCGTGTAATCATCCGCGACGGTGGCTATGTCTATTGCTTGAAT
>OBLU010006483.1_pt1 | contig 10409 bp, 8 predicted proteins | sample 1518681 | NCBI WGS metagenome assembly OBLU01 (sample SAMEA3539304, study PRJEB22396) | soil metagenome | biome: tundra; feature: field; material: soil | place: USA | collected 2010-05 | depth 0.15 m
ATGGTCATCCGGTCAGCCTTGTGCAAGAGGTCGTCCGGAAGCCACCACTCGATCATGGCAGCCAGACGGAGGTCAAATCCGTTCCAGTCCTGCCTGCTTGCAAAGAACTCCTCGAGAGGCGCAACAGTATCGTGGCAATCGGCGAGGCTCGCACATTCTCTGCGACGAAACTCGTCATCAAAGATGAAACCCATAGAGGTCGGGTATCGTGCGAGATAGTCCGCGTGGCTGCCGGCGATGGTCTTTAGCTTTTCTGATAAGCCGTGGGGCCAGTTCCAGTGGAGCAGCATTGTCGCCAGTGGCCGCAGCCGACCCCATTTGTCGAGACGATCGAAAAAGCGGCGGATCTCTTCCGACCCCGGGTAGCCTGCCAGCAGTTCGTCGGAGCCCTCTCCGGACAGAACGACCACTAGCTCTCCGCGGGCTTTCTTGGAAAGGTGGTACAACGGAATTGCCGTGAGATCAGCCATGGGCTCGTCGAGCGAATACGCCGCGGCGCTCAGGGACTCCCAAAACTCGTCGGCCGTGAGGGTGACCTCGTGGTGGTTGGTGTTGAATTGGTGGGCGACACGACGCGCGTTGTCGAACTCGTTCTCCTCGTAACCCTGGAAGCCGACCGTGTACGTATGGATTTGACGGTGTCCCAGCTCCTGCATGCACCACACGATGGCCGAGGAATCCAGACCTCCGCTGAGAAACACGCCCAATGGCCGCTCCGACATCAGGTGCCGATTAACGGATTGCTTGAGTTGTTCCCGTATTTCTTCTTCCCCGTGGCGGCCATTCCGGTGCTCCGTGGAATCGAACTGGATTTGCCAGTATCGGCGGATTTGCTGGGCGCAGTTTTCGGCCATTACCAGGCAACTACCCGGACGCAGCTTCCGGGCGTGCTCAAAAACGCTCAGGGGCGCCGGAATATACCGGTAGTTCAAGAAACCGGCAAGGGCATCCCGGGAGAGGTCGCGGGGAAAGGCCGGCATCGCAGCGAGTACTTTTAGCTCGGAGGCAAACGCCAGCCCCTCAGGCCCGTTCCAGTAGTACAACGGCTTCTGGCCGAATCGGTCTCTGGCAAGAATCAGTTTCTGCTCTCCGAATACCGCGATGGCTACGGCGAACATGCCGTTCAATTGCGCGAAACAATCGTCTCCGCAATCCTCATAGAGGTGCAGAATCACTTCCACGTCACTATGCGTCCGAAAACGGTGACCTTTTTGCTCCAGGTGAGCCCGCAATGACTGATAATTGTAGATCTCGCCATTGCACACGATGGCCATGGTGCGATCCTCGTTCCAGATGGGCTGGTTTCCTCCCTCCACATCGATGATGGCAAGACGCCGCATCCCCAGCCCGATCGGGCCGCAAACACACACGCCTTCCCCATCTGGCCCGCGATGCACCATCGCGGCGACCATTTGTCGGACTTCACCCTCATTGACCGCGCGATTGCCCGCGCGAAACAAACCTGCTATACCGCACATGATGGAATCTTCAGCTCTTGCTTGCTACCCCCACCCGCTTAAGCCGGTCTTCCAGTAGCTTTTCAAATAGCTGCTCATAAGCGTCCGTCATACTATCTACGGAATTATGTCCCAGTACATAGTCTCTTCCGCGAAGACCCCACTGAACCCGCTTCTCACAGCGGAGCGATTGTAGCAGCGCCGCAGCCAATTGTCCTGGGTCGCCGGGGCTTGACAACCAACCGCAGTCGGCGGCGCGGACTAACTCCGGGACGGCGCCGACGTTGGTCCCGACGACCGGCAGGCCAGCGGCCATCGCCTCGACCAGGGTAAGTGGAAGGCCCTCACTCAAAGAACAAAGTACAAAGGTGTCCAAGCGGGATAGGAATCCTGGGACGTCCAGGCTCGATCCATGGAAAACGACATAGTTGCCGATCCCCAAATCGCGCGCGGTTTGTTCCAAGCTGGAGCGCAGCGGTCCGTCTCCCAGAATCTCCAGCCGAACGTGGGCTTCCTCTCGGCAGAGCAAAGCAAACGCCTTAAGTAGCGATTGATGGTCCTTCACAGGAACGAGCCTGCCCACGCTTCCGATTACGAAATAGCCATCGACCCTACGTGGGCGAATAGCCCTGAAGCGTTCCAGAGGAATCCCGTTGGGTATGACCGTCAATTTGGTCCGGGCAACCAGCGTGACGTGCCGCAAATGCGCTCCCACCGTGTCGCAACATGGCACAATTCGATCTGTCCACAAGCAACTGGCGTCGAAGATCATCTGGACTCTGCCGAATCCGGTCAGGTTACCAGGCCCATGGAATGTGTTCACGACGACGGGAACGCCGGCTAAGCGTGCTGACAAAACTCCATAGTGATGGACCAGGGGGTTGTGCGTGTGAACCACTTCGGTCCCGGAACGACACAACTGGGCTGCGAGCATTCGCGCGGCTTTGAAGCTGAAGCCGTCACCTTTTTCCAGGGCGCAAGCTTCGATTCCAGACTCCCGTAGAATGTTGACCAGTGGTCCGGTTCCGCGGAGACAGATCACGTGTACCGCATGACCCCGTTCTTGCAACCCCCGCGCTAGATCACTAGCCATCCGCTCCGCCCCGCCGATCTCGAGGCTGTTCACAATCTCCGTAATGCGCATTCTCTCCAACTGGGTATTCGCTATCACATTACTGCTTGCCGGATGCTCGCCTTAGAGAGCATTTGATCATCCAGCCAATTCATCCAGAATGTCAGCCATTGCCACAGCTTGGGCTGGCGCGGCAAATGTCTCGCGAAACCAAACGCTGGGCGCAACAGCGTCGGACGGCTGGTTCATACAAGCCATCACCTTATTAGCCGCACTTTCCGCAGAGTCGTCGGGATACACCGCAATATAACGGACTCCACTGCCAGCAAGTACGCGCTCCGTTGGGGAATCTCTTGTGGTAAACGCCAGCACCGGGCGACCGATGAGAACGTAATCGAACACCTTAGCCGGCAGTTGCAAGGCACAGTTCTGAGAATTGGTGTCCAGGAGAAGCAATGAATCGGAAACACCCATCGCCCGGTGTGCCTCGCTTTCGGCTACCGCAGTTCCTGTGTACGTTAAGCAGTCGCCTGCAACCAACCGCTCGAAGTGAGATTCGCGGTGCCAACCCGTATCAAATTCAATGGGCCCGATCAACTGTAACCGAAACTGATCGGGCCTTAGGCGTCCGGTATCGATCAGGTGCGCCACAGCCTTCAGCAACGCACCAGGATGTCGTCCGCCATAGATACTGCCGGCATGCGTCATGAGGTGGTAGGGGCGATCCGTGATCGGGCGCGGTCCAATATCCTCCTCGGGATCATAGCCGTTCCACAACACCCGAACTTTGTTCCGCCAGCGTGGGTATCGTCGCTGAAGAACCTCAGCGGCGGTATCCGTGTTCGCAATGATGGCGTCGGCCTGACTCACGATCAGCCGTTCTAGAGCGAGGTCGTACATCCAGGCAAGCTTTCGTCTGCGGAATGGATTGCCGTAAAGCGGATCGCGGAAATCGGCGACCCAAGGAATGCCAAACCGGTGCTTAAGGCACAGAGCGGCTAGGTGAGTGCAGACCGGCGGAGAAGTTGATAGTACAGCGAGGGCGCCGGTGCGGGTGATCACCGCACTTGCATCGTGGACCGCATGCGGAATCCAAGGCAGCCGGTCGTTATAGGGGAGCACGTGTGTTTGGATGCCTGACAGTCCACTGCTCCAGATCCGAGTCACGCGGGCCTGATCTCTTGCTGGGGTAGTATGCACATGCGGCCACCCCTCGAGTCCGGCTGCGGCCGAGATCACCTCGACCGCGTATCCTGTTGCCGGAAGGTATTTCGCAAATCGGAACGGCCGACGGGCACCAGAGGTATTATCCGGCGGAAAGTAATACGCCAGAAGGAGCACCGTCTTTACCGTCGTGTTCGCTTCAGGCAGAGCCACTGGCGAACAAGTTGGTTCCTTCATAACGTTACCCATGGACCGGGTACACCATGGTTTAGTTGTTTCCAGAGTGTCTCCGCCTTGGAATTGGGCATATAATACGGAAAACATCAGAGACACCCAAGCCTTGCGTCGGCGACCCTGGATCGCGCCGCTCATCCGAGCGCACCCCTCAACGTCCCACCTCGGGCGATTCGTTCGCAGGGTTGGCTTCGCCGCCCGAGGAGAATTGATGTTCTTGCAGACATCGGCGGGGCGTGTGCCGCCCTCCGTCCCGAAGCGACGATACAGATCGACGCACGGGGCTACATCGGCCGCGAGCCGGGGATATCGCTACTGCTGGAGAGTACACACGCCGCCCAAAGCGGCGGTGATAATCGGTTGTACCACAGCGTTTGTACACGTCCCGCCAGGCATATTCTGATTACAGTACAACTGAACATCCAGAACGTTGACCACTCCATCGTGGTTGATGTCGCAAGCCGAATAGGCAATGGGCGCAGTGGTGATCTGAACCTCCGTAAAGTTCGTAGTGTTATCCGTGGAAACCATCGTCGGGTAATTGCCCGTATAGTTAGACGGCGTGAAAGGCGCATTGCATGGCCCCGATCCCGTAAGCACCGCAGCGGAGCCGTAGTGCAGGATGATGCTGGAATTGTTGTACGTGCCCGCTGGCATATATAATCCGGGCCAGACCTGCCAGGTGAATTGGAAGTTATATGGATCCACGATATTTGTGACCGGTTGGGCCTGCATAAAATAGCCGTCATCGTAATCGATCACTTGCACCACGCGGCCCAGCGTGAGGCCGTGAGGAATAGATGTAGTGGCAGTGGCAGCTCCGCTTGAGCCCGTTACGACTACTTGGGTAAGGGTGCTGTCCACAGTATTGAACGCACCCTGCGGTAACTGAGATCCAATCGTCCAATTGCCATTTGCCGCCGTGCAGCCGCCGACGTTCGCCACAGTGACATGGGACCCGTTGGCCATCCCGAAGTCAGTGACGTTTCCGTCATTACTGCCAGTTAACGAGGTGTTTCCGGTCGTGACCATGATGTCGCCGGATGGTGCGGTGGCTGCCCAGCCGATACCCATAATCGGGCGCAACGCGATGTACTCTACGGCTGGCTGCGGATAGATGTCCGGCGTGCTCCATGTATTTAAGCGATTACTGCTGTTGTGCATCGGCTGGGTAGTTCCAAGAGTGCCGGAGCTGAATCCGTTGACGTGCATGTCAGCCGTGGAGTACGCGATCTGCATTGACCCAGCAACATTGGGTGGACTTTGCCAGGCAATGTCGTAGCGGCCATTCGTAACGCCAGATTGGAAGCCAGTATAACCATAGTACAAGGAGCCAACGTAAGTATCCGCTTCCCCTTGGGTGTTGGTAGAAAACGTGACCGGGGACATTGCGATTGTAGCCCTTGACCATCGCGCGTGAGTGGATGTAGGCCCCTGACTCGTCGTGGTGAAGTAGAAATGCGTCATGCCATCGAAATAGTTAAACGGCGCGTCGGCATCATAATACCGCCCATAATTCCACGGATAATCTGCGGCGGATAGGCCCCCCGACAAGTAAAACATCTTCCAGTTGAGTTCCACATAATACGTCTGTCCGGCGTAGACGGATAATCCTGAATCGTGATACGGATGGACGCCTTGATTTGTAGGAGTTGTATCCAGGTGCGACTTAATGTACGCGCCTACCTCTAAATTGGAGTCGCCGGTCGTGCCACAGTTCGGACAAAGACTTGTCACATTGCTGACGAAGGAAAAGTTCATGCGATTGTAGTTTGCGCTCCACGTACCCGACTGCACCCATTCGCCCATGAATCCATTCTCGGAATAGACATAAGGGTACGTGAGCAGCATAAAGTAGACGCCGCAGGACTTCGCGCAGTTAAGGAACACATTTGCGCTCGTCAATGAGCAGCCGGTGGTGTTAAGATTCAGCACGTAACTCGTGGTGCTGTTGACTGTGGTAATAGTTCCGTTGAGCGGATTCGTGGCATCGGTCGGCAGCATGGAGCAGCCGGTACCTACGACATTCGAGAACGTAACCCCTGTCTGGGTTGCCACCCAGTTGGCTGGGCTTGTAAGGGTTATCGTCGTAGTCGCTCCGGCGGTCAGTGTAGCCACCGTGTAGACCGTTGAGTCCATTTGGGAGCCGATATCCGTTAGGAGACCATTGGCAACCGATAGCGTCTGGTCTGGCATGATTCCGCCGCCGCTCCCTGCCCCCGTCACAGGTACCCAGATCGGCGAGTTCCCATTGTTCGGATTGGTACGAAGGGAAGTAAAGTTGTCGAGTGTGGCTTGTGCCTGGCATGGCATTCCGACCACGCAGAAAAGGACAAAGAGAGCGAGGAGTTGCACCGCGGGCAAGTGAACCGTAAGTATCCGAGAAATCAATGAGATGCGAGATTTAGGTGCATTGTGGGCGAGCCGAAGGCAGTATTGGGATAGCGACCAAGAGAACTGGCTTGGCATATACAAACGATAGCGCGCGCGTCAAATCAGGACAATACTGAAAAAAGTTAGCAAACAAGGCCACGCCTGGATAAGCGTAGGATGATCCACAGAAAGACCGGGAACCGCTGCCCCGTTGACGGGCTGTAGATGATTGCCTCCGCAAGCTGTGCGTGGGGAACAATTTCGCTGCTGGCCGCCGCCTCGGTATCGTCCCCGTGTTTTGCGCGCTCGCCTTACGTCGGAACACCGCTGCTATCCGCCGCTACGGTGTCGTCCTCGCTTTCTGCCCGCTGGCCTTGTAGGCGCGTCAGCACCACTGCAAATCCAACAAACCAATATGCTGGGTCCACCTCGTGCATTGCGTGGAAGAGCCCGCCCACCATCCAGCCATAAAGCCCCAGCTCGATCCCAAGGGCGTACACCGCCAGATTGTCCAGATTTCCGCCATCCCGGGACCGCCGCAACCGCCGCATCAGCCAAATCGCTCCGACGAATGCGCAGATCCATGGTGCGAACCCGAATACACCAGTCTCGCAGAGAATGGCGAAAAAGGAGTTGTGCGCCGACCTTCGTCCCGCGGTCAGCAAATCTTTGGGAAGGTAGCGTGGGCTTACGTCCGGATAGTTCCTGTAGCCCACGCCCATCGGATAGTCCAGAAACATGCGGATGCTCGCGTGGTCGATCGTAAACCTGCTATTAGCTGATCCCTCTTTTGTGGGTTGGGAGATGGTGCTGATCCACTTCCAATAATTCTCGGGCGTGAAGCGGAAGGCGAACAGGGCCGCACTAATCGCCAGGACCGGCAGCAAACGAAAGGTGATGCGCCTGGGAACCAGGATCGCGAACAGAACGCCTTCCACAGCCAAGCAGACGAACCCGGTCCGCTGGTATGTCCCAACGATGCTATCCAGCACAAAAGGTAGGGCAATCCAGCTCAGAATCCGCTCGGTTTTTGAGCCCAGCATAGCGAGTAGCACCAGCAGCGGCACAAAGAGCACCATGACGCCCGTCTGGTAGTCTGGCAGAACTCCTTCTTCGCGTCCCAGAAAGCTGGAGATCAATCCGAGTCGAACGCCAAAAACGTGTAACGCCGCCGCATGCCAGACTCCGAAGATGCACGCGATGATCACCCATCGCATCTGGCGTTCGTTTGTGATGGCGCGAATGAGCATTGTGGCCAGAAGAACCGTCTTGAACATCTCGTAAATATCGTGAAGCGCATTCGCGGAACTCACTACGGCCCAAAGCGAACTCAAAGCGCCGATCGCAACGAAAACCCAAAGCGCTACGGCAAGGCCGCCCTCGCGGCCCACCTTTTGAATGCCCCGCGGCCGGTGGATCAGAAAACCCACTAGGAACGCTACGGTGACGATCAGTTGAAAGCGGATCCCGTAGTTCTCCATCTGGATGGCCGTTGGATTGAGGAGGTATGCCTCTATACAGGCGATCACGCCCACCGCCGGCGATACGAGACTGCCGGCCATGCCGATTGCCGTCAGTGTGAGATAGAAGATCAGTTTCAACATGGCTAGCTCGGCAGCGCCACCGCGGGTGCCCCAGTTTGCTACGCGGCGCTATCGGAATGATTCTTTTGCAGAATAGCGAGGATGCACGGTCTTAAATACCGAAGCCTGGCGGATTCTTCCAATCGCTTTCGCGTATGTTGCCGTTCAGATAATTCAGGAAGGGCGTCCTTACCTTGCATCGGAATCACATCTCCCTCTGATGCCTCTAGCGAACAGGCGCACACTATGGCTTTACGCCAGCCCCGGGTGTCGATCAGCCCGCGGGGTTTTGTGCGAGGAGGTACGAGGAATTGCAGCGAGGTTAGTCGGGGCAAATCGGTGAAATCGCTCCGAGATTCGCAGAGCACGAAGTGCGGAAAGATCCTTTCCGTCTATTCGCCACCCGCCAAAAAAGCCAGAAGACCCTTTTCTGGCTAGGGTTGGTCGAGCCGCGAAACCGCTCAGGCCGCAGTCCTTCTTGCGATGAGGAATAGAGCGTTGTTGGAGTGTACAAGGTGCTTGGCGATTAAGTACGTTAGCCACTGACGTTGAACGGGACGCCACTGGACGCTGATGTTCTGAAACCCGCTTTGCTGTAGAAGTGCTTTGAGCTGGGAAGAATCAATCCCAAGCTCAGGATGCTCGACTAGCGCATGATCCACGAGAGCCTGCGCGGAGCCAGTTCTTGCAAAGGGCACCACGCGATTCCGCACTGCCCTGCCGAATACATCCGGGCGGTATAATTTGCGTACCCGGAATTCATAGGTATGCTTGTCAAGGTCGGAGAGAAGGCGTTCGCTGAACCGCTGCCCGTGGAGGCCCACGGGCTCGAATGCGGTATACAGGATGCTCGTCGAGCTACAGTGGTCAATGAAGCGCTGGTACGTTGCGAGGTAATCCGGAAGATGATGAAGGAAGCTTGATGAACATACGATATCGTAGGAATCCGTATTGCGGGCGAGGAAGCCGTCGATGTCTTTCTGGAAGGTTAATAGCCGACCGGGACGGCGGGCGGCCGCCTTCAGTTGAAGCCTCTCTAGCATTTTGCTGGAAACATCAATAGCCGTGACGAGGCAATTGCGGTCCAGGAATTTTAGACTGAGATTGCCGGTACCGGCTCCACAGTCCAGCACTCTGAGCGGATGGCCGACATGGGCTAGTTCTGCCACGATACCATCGATGTCCTCTTCAAACATGGCTTGGGCAAAAGAGTTTCGCATATAAGGATGCGATTCATCGTAAGCATCTGCCTCGGAATCGTGATAGATTTCGTTTGCTTCTAGCATCTTGGAATTCGACATGATGAGTTCCTACTGATTAGTTTTGAACACTGAGGAACCAGTTTTGGATAACCCAAGTTTCCATATCTGGTTTCGCACCGGGTCCAAGGTCGTTAAGTACCACGGTGATGATCAGTTCAAAGCGGATCCGCTTGTTTTCCATCTGGATGGCTGTTGGATTTAGGAGGTACGCCGCAATACAGGCGATCACACCAACGGCCGGAGATACCAGGCTGCGGCCACGCCGATTGCTGTCAGCGTGAGATAGAGGATCAGTTTCAACATGGGCTAGCCAGGCAGCGCGACCGCGGATGCCTCGGCAACTCGCCACGCGGCCCTATCACAGCGATTTGCTTGCTGAATAACCAGGATCTTCGGATATTGCCATGGCGGGCGTTGGCTTCTAGATGCTAGCTTCTAGCAGGCTGCGGAAAAGATGCCCCGAAGAGCGAAATTTGCAGCCCGGTCGAACCTGAAATCAACAACTTACACGGGTGAGTAAGTGCCGTTTTGGGTGCTCCAGGGACTTTTTCCGCAGCCTGCTAGATCTTCGGGGCTGCTCCGGGTTGCTCGGATCTAGCCGGACTGATCTCATCCCGACGTTCTCCGCCGCAAACATCCGCCCTTCGTCGCTCTTGAGCACGGCAGCGATCCTCGTCAGTAGCTTAGCATCCGGGGGCCGGAGCGCGTTCATGTGCTCGGGTTGCGGCCGAGTTCAGGCCGCTGTCCACAATGCGCCCAGCCGCAGCCCGCTCCAGCACGCCGGACATTACGAAACGGCCTCCCAGTAGAGGCGCTACCGGTCGCAGCCCCACAAGCAAAAGCCGGTCCAACTTCGATAATGCGCGACCCCTTACTGGCACAAACCGCTTAACGATCGCCTCGTAGTAATCAATTCGATCAGCGCGAATCCAATGGCGAATCTCCGCGACATCCCGTTCGTCCAGTTTGCGCTCGTCGTCAGTGATATACGGCTTACCTGCATAGAGCAGTTGAGAGACGAGAGGATAGACGAAGCGCATGATAACTGTCGATTCCCGGACGAGCTGCAGTGCCGAGTGAGTGTAGATCTCGTCAATCACCCAAGTTGCTCCTGGCTTGGAGACCCTAGCCAGTTCACTTAAGGCCCTTGGCACGTCGCAATGATGCAGAATATCGACGATAAGGACGAAGTCGAATTCCCCATCCTGGTAAGATAGCCTCTCTGCCGGCATTTGCTGAAAGTCCACGTTGAGCTCGTACCGCG
>OBLU010006484.1_pt1 | contig 10409 bp, 2 predicted proteins | sample 1518681 | NCBI WGS metagenome assembly OBLU01 (sample SAMEA3539304, study PRJEB22396) | soil metagenome | biome: tundra; feature: field; material: soil | place: USA | collected 2010-05 | depth 0.15 m
ATAATCCTGAAGCCAGTCCATATCGGGCGGCAGGAACGTGGTGATGAACCGCGCCGGGTCGCGCCCCTTCTCCCAGCGTTCCAGGAACAGGCGCGTGACGTCGGAGAACGGCGCCGGCCCGCTGACATCCCGAACCGCTTTCTCCAGCGCGCCCCGGAGATTGAACGTGAACGTGCGGGCGCCAAAGAAGCCGGCGCGGTGGCTCGCATCCTGCACATTGTCAGAGAAGGCCAGTAGCTTCTTATCCGTGTTGAAGGTGGATGAGAAGAGCTGCGCAATCATGACGCTGGTCAGGCTGGCCGCCCGCGACCCCACGATGGTGAGACTCCCGTTGGCACCGCAGCACGGGCAATCGTGCGTGCCCTCCAGGCGCGCGCGGTGGCCCTGATCCGCCTCCCGCCGCCTGGTGAGGTCCGGCATCCACACCAGCAGGCTCAGTTCTGGCTTTGCGCCGCACCAGACGCACTTGGCGGCCTCATGCGCCGTTTCCCAGCGCAGGCATTGCGGACAGAGCCATTTGGGGATCTCGGTCTGCCCCTGCGGCGCGAAATCCTGGCCCGGAAAAACGAAGACCACGTGGGGCGAGTTATCGAAGAACTGGACGTAGAACTCCTTCAGGTCCGAGTTCAGCTTGTTGTCCGCGTCCTTCACCGTGCCACCCCAGCCAGTAAGGCCGCACTCGCGGCAATGGATCACGGGCAGGCTGTGCTGGAGTTGCTCAGGCTTCAGGTCGCCGGCAAATGCCAGCGCCGGCTCCGGCCCCACCAGGCTGACCATGCGCCGCAACTCGCGCAGCCAGAGCTGATACCGCACTTGCGCCAGCGGCTCCGGCTTACGCGGGCCCTGCACGAGGGCTTCGGATACCAGGCTGACAAAGCTGGCCAGCAGCATCGCCAAGTATTCGCGGTCTGGGTGCCCGAAGTTGGGGATCTGTTTTTCGATCTCGTCCAGCAGCTTCTCCGTTTGCTTGGGCTTGCCCTCCAGGATCGTCAACAAGTTGCGGAAAAAGGCGTGGCTCTTGAGCGAGACGCCCAAGCAGATCCGCCAGTCGCTGCTCGCCCAGTCCGCGATCTCCGTCCCTAGCCACAGCCGGTGCTGCGCGCGGACGTAGGCCTCGAGCGTCTCGTATTGCAGCGGGTCCAGCCCCGCCTTTTGCTCGTGAACGGGGATCTGAACGTACTTGACCAGGCATCCCTTCAGGAACTCGTCGGGCGCCAGGACGGATTCGCCGATGAGACTGTCTTCGCCGAACGGCTCGCCGAACACGCGCGTGGCGTAGTCGGCCAATTCCGCCGCCATCTCCGAGCCGCCATCGCCCAACGTGGCCGATGTCCCCACGCACACTAGTTGCCCACGCGGCGCTTTCACCCGCTCCTTTACCCGCCGGATGAGGCAAGCAAGGTCCGCGCCTTGCGCGCCGTCGAAAGTGTGTAGCTCATCCACCACCAGGTAGCGCAGCGTTTCCGGGCCATTGTCCCGCCAGAGATCGAAATCGCGTGCGCGCACCAACAAGTAGTCGAGCATCTTGTAGTTGGTGAGCAGGATGTCTGGCGGCGCCTGCCGCATTACGTTCCGGTCCGTGATCACTTGGTTCTCGGTCATCACCGTGGCGGCTTCCAACTCTTGCCCGCCCAGGTACAACCCGGCGGTGACAAAGCTGCGCAGTTCTGGATTCCCGTAGATCGCCTGGGCGAAGCGCTTGGCCTGGTCCGTGGCCAGGGCATTCAGCGGAAAGATAACGATGGCCTTGATGCCCTTGCGCCCGCGGTTCCGGTAGCAGTGGTCCAGGATGGGGTAGAGATAGCACTCCGTCTTGCCAGACCCCGTTCCGGTGGCCACCAGCGTGTTCAACCCGGCGGGCGCATCCAGGCGTTCGAAGGCTCTCTGCTGATGGCGATACGGCTGGAACCCCGCGGGCAGGACCTCCGGGAGAAACCGCGCCGCGCCCGTCGCCGGCAGGAACGGCAGTTTCATGGAGAGGAAGGGGCCGCGGAACACCGCATCTTTCTTGTTCAGTAACCGTTCCAAGCAGCCTTCAAAGAAGGGGTTGGTGATGGGGAACGTGGTGAGGAGGAAGTCCTTGATGCCGCGCTCCACCTGCACGGCGATGACGGATGGGATCATGCCTCCACCACCTTCGCGGCGGCACGCCGTCTCTCAAACTCGGCCCAGGCGGTCCTGTAGTCCTCCTCGCGGTCGCAGCCGTCGAATGGCGCTTCGTAGGTGATGACGCGCTTTCGCGGCCCCCCGGGGAGTGTGTCGTCCTCGATCTCGCGGGAGAGCGTACCCGACTTCATATCCCGGATCTTCTCCCACTCCGGCCGCGCGAAGCCGACGCCCGGCAGCGACTTGCTGGATGTGAACGCTGTCCGCCCAGTGCGATCGTACCAAGTATTCATTTCGTTCTGCCGAAAAACCGGGAACTGAATACGATAGATAGTGCAAAGTTCTTCAACGCTAAGGCCTAGTTCCATGGCCACAAGGACATCGATTTCAACCAAACCCTGACGCCGTTCGTAATCCGTCCGGAGCGGCGTAGCCTGATTCCATTTCGCTGTGACAGAACGGAAGCGAGAGTCCGAGAGTCGCGGATCCGTTTTGGTCCAGCAATCCCGCCTGAAAGTGAGATCAAAACACTCCATCCAGAGTGGCGCGTAGAAGGCCGTCGTGCAGTTCAAAAGTAAGGTGCGGCAAATGAGAGCAAATGTGCGTGGTAGAAGCGGAAAAGCTTCCCATGTAGACTGCAGATTGGCGCGTCCAGTTGACTTAATGAAAAAATCAGCAACTAATGAAGCGGAAAAAGAGGCCGCCATGGCAAGTGTGTTGACATCATTGAAAGCTGTCGATTGGACTCCGTGAATGTGACCGCATTCCGGAGGAGCAATAGCGGCGATGAGCGTTCGTCCGCCTGCCTGCGACAGCATCGCTCTATACACGAGCCTGTAGAAGTCAGTGATGGGCTTCTGTTCGTCCCACGGGACTCGCATTACACGAGCCCGATACGTTGTCAGATCACAAGCCGGGACGTAGTTGGTCCGGGGCAAGTATTCGGGGGGTAATTCAGTTAAATCCAGCGGGTCGAAGTGTCCGTTTGCAGTGCAGACTCGTCGGGGTGTTTTGTACGTTGGGTTCGCAATGGAGAAATGAGGGCCTGAGAGGATCCAGCCGCGAGGTTCACCAGGGAAACGGGTTTCGCGGCGAATAGTTCCGTCCATCACAGCCCCGGTTTCATTCCACATCTGGGTCGTCTCGTACCGCTCCCGTATGTCGGCCACGCGCACTTGATAAAGAGAAATCCTTCTGAGTACATCGACGAGCTCACGAGAATGGAGCGCTGGCAGCCGTGCCTCTAGCGGGGAAGTATCTTCGGAATCATAGAGTCTCGCAGACAGCTTCAGCAGCGAGAGATCCGCTAGGATGATTCGACGGTTGTGACCGGCAGTATTCCACTTATTCTCGTCGTTCTTAATACCTCCCACCGGACCGGTCCCATCGTGCCGCATTGATTCATCCACTGTCGTCGGTGCGAACAGATTCGATATGTGTGTGAACCGAGGCTCTCCGCTGCACCCGTACACATTTATGCTGAACGGCCGGACGTCGTCGTGGACGTCCGCGAAAAGCAGCAGTTCGTTTCGGAACTGGAAGTGGTGCCGCAGCTTGGGGTAAAGTGCGGAACGCAGGCCACCACCATTAGGATCGTCGTATATGCCGTCGGGGTGCACGAAGGCCTGAACCCCGTTCCCAGATGCTATGCTCCATGCCTTCACTATGAAGCATTTATATGTGTTAGTCGACGATCCAATTAGCAGAGGATTGTTCTGCCGGGCATTCGTGAATAGCTGGGTTGCCGCAAACTGCTCATAGGCGTTGAGATAGACGTCACGGATTTGAGGGTCTTTTTGGATAGCCTCTCCCCGGAGGCGATCAAGTTGAGGGGCGGAATAAGCTCGTAAAGCGTAAAGTGGGTTGAAGTCAGCCAATACCGCCCCTTCGTCCCACTGAAGTCGTATCCACGGGGGATTTCCCAAAATCAAATCAAACCCGCCGCGGTCCGCAAACACATCCGCGAACTCGAGTTCCCAATGTAGGAACCGCTGCTTTTCTGCCGACTCGCGGACAATGCCTAGACGCTCGCTCCGCTCTACTAGCGCTTCCAGATCCACTTGCCCGTGGTCTTCCAAAACCTCAAGCTGCTGCTGACGCGGGCTTCCGTCGTCGAACAGCGCGCCCTGTTCCGGCCGCATCAGTTCGGCGCCCTGAACTGTGCCTTCCAGAAGCGCTGACAGCTCGAACAAGAACTGGTCGCGCGTCGGCAGCAGATCCGGCTTTTCGATGGGCCAGAACCACAGGGCGCACCAGTAATCCATCGCCAGCTTGAGCCGCTCGTAGGGACTGGACCACGGGCGCGGATGAAGAATGCCGCGCCAGACCTCATTCCGGCGCTGGGTGGTGGATGCCTCCCCGCGCAACCGGAAGGCCGGATTGTCTTCCTGGCCGAAGATCGGAAATGCCGGCGCGGTGCGGGCGCGGATGGAGCGCAGGTCCTCGGCGTGCTTCTTCCAGAGCTTGTCTGCGGCGGCGGAAAGGCGTTCGAGAGCCTTTGCGTCGCCCTCGGTGAAACGCGTCGAGAACTCGCGCCGCCACCGACCGATGCGCTTGGTCGCGTCGCCGGTCATCTGCTTTACAGCGTGGTCCGTGTAGTTGGCCATGCCGGAATCGGGTAGCAGCCAATGGTAGACGGCACCCTTCGGACGGACCTCGCCGGGCTTGACGCGCGCCGGGACTCCTTCGAGCCAAGCGCGCTCCTTGCCTACGATCTGCTCGCGCGTAAAACACTGGCGGCGTGCGCCGATCAGGCTGTTGCCCACCGCAAGCTGCGCGCCGAACCAGGGGATGGTGTGGCCCTCGTAGATGGTGTTCAGCCATAACGAGATCTGGGCCAACTCCACCGCCACCGGGTTCAGGTCCACACCGAAGACGCGATTGTCCGCCATCCAGGCCTTGACCTTCTGCTTTTCGCGCTCAATCTCGTCGTGCGGGATGTCGCGGCGGGTTTCCTTCCGCTTTAGGTCGAGATAGTCGTCCGCAAGCTGGTTCAGGGCTTCGTTCAAGAAGGCGCCGCTGCCCAGGGCGGGCTCGCAAATGGTGAATTCCAGGATCTGGTCGGCCGTCTTGTCCTTCAGCAGTTCCTTAAGGGCGTACTTCACCACGCACTGGGTGAGGATTTCAGGCGTGTAGTAGGATGCGCTTTTCTGGCGGTTGCGGCCGGCCAGGCGGTAGATGAATGTGCCCGCCGGGTACCACTTGGGCCGCCCCTGGTCGTCGTAGACCCTCTCCTCGTCCCTGTATTGCGGCAAGTCGCCGGCGCGGACGAAGTAAGCCTGTTGAAGCGGGTCGGCGGCCTCGCCGGCCTTCTTCACCTCGTAAAGGCCATCTCTATCCGTCACGAAGAAGCCAGTGTAGGAAAGCAGTCCTTCGTAAACCGCGCCGAGCTGGTTGATGCCGAGTTCGCGGTAGCTGATCCGCCCGCGGCTGCTCCCGGGTTTGGGCCGGCTGAGCGACAGCAACTCGAGTAGCCGCAGAAGCACCGCGTTTCGGAACTTCACGCGCCCCAGAAGGGGCGTGAACGCCGGATTAAACACGTCGCCCTGAAGCGGCTTCATGCGGAAAACGTGGACGTCGCTGGTCTGCGCCAATACGTCGAGCTGCGTATCCTTTTCATGTACGCCGTTCCATACCAGCCCGAACAGGGTGGAGATGGAGTCATGCAGGTAGTAGCCGTTGCGGCTCTCCTCGGTGGTGAGATCGCCCTGCTCCACTACGTCGCGCAGCGATTCCAGGCTATAACCGAGCCGGTATTCGTCGCTCTTCATGGGCGCGTAGCCCAATTCCGGGCGCGCCTCCACAAAGAACAGGAAGAGCAGGCGATAGAGATAGCGCAGGCACTGGCGCGTGAGATCCTCGGCGTCGATCTCGCCGTAGATGGGCTGGTGGCTTTCGCGGAGGTACCAGACCACCTCATTGCCCAACAGCTCCACGGCTTCCCGCGCGCTATATTTCAAGTCCTTTGACACAGAGAATGCGTGCTTGTGGGAACTCTCCCCGAGCGTGTCGAGCAGGCAGGCGCCCTCAGTGGGGGTGACGCTGTCGTGGTGCAGGAGGGCCGCGGCGGCCTTGCGTTCGCTCTCGGCAGGGCTATTCAAGATGGCGGCGAGATCGAACCGCAACATCCGCTTCTGCGCCCATTTGTTGCGGTCCAAGAGCAGGACTTGGGCGGTGTTAAAGAGCAGCACCCAGCGGGGCGGCTCTGTGGCGGCGAAAACGTATTTGGTGAGGACGGTTTCAAGATCGGCGGCTGGAAGCCGCGAGGAGTCCGGGGCATCGACCGTCTGCTCCGGCAAGAATGGCAAGGTGAGCGGGTCGGCCGGTTCGCCCGAGGGTTCGAGCGTCTCCAGTATCCACAGTTCCGGCTCGCCCGAACGGCGCGTGATTTCGCCGGCGACCGGGATGTAGACGCCGCCCTCGAGTTCGCGGATGCGCGGCGCCAGCAAGTAGCCCAGCCCGGCGAAGAAGCGCCTGAACCACTCTCGGCGGCATTCCAGCCGCGCGGCGGCGCCCGATGCGCGACTCAACTCCCGTGTCATCTGTTCATAGGGGACGCGGAGCTTCTTGAGCGCTTCGTAGGGCGGCTCGGCGAGCGCGGCCCACCGCGAAAACAGTTCTCGCAGGTCGCCTTCCAGAATGGAGTGAACGTAATGCTCCGTGTAAAACTCGTTCTCGTTGGCGATGCCCGCGAGCGTCATCGGTCATCGCCCCGGAATACGGCAGCTAGGCGCAGGTACGGCTGGTCCTCGGTGGTCATGGAATCGCGCACCCACGTTTCCCATTCATGGAAGGTCCGGTCGATGTGGCGGCCCTTCTCGTTTTTCCTGCGGAGGCGTGTATCGCGGAAGGCGGCGCCTTCGTCGCGGAAATCCAGGTCGAGCTGCTCGTGCTGGCGGTCGTGCAGGCGCTGGAGTTTCTCTAGTTCGACGGCCAAGCGGGGCTGCATGAGCCGCTCATACTCGGCGCGGCATTTCGAGATCCATCGGCGCGCTTCGGCGATGGCCTCGGGTAGAAGGCTGCTCAGGGGAATCAGGTTCGGCTCATGGCCGGGGTTGGGCCAGGCGTGCGCGCCAAACTCTGTGCGCCGGAGGAAATCTTCGAGGCTCAGCGTCCCCGTGAACGCGCCGCCCAGGAACTGGACTGCGCACCATTCATGCACCACCGGCTGCGCCTTGCGGTTGGGGATCTCGCCCTCGATGAGGTAGAGTAATTCGTCACGTTCGAGCGAGGGCAGTGTCACCACCGGCGCCTCATGCCGTCGGAAGCTCACCATCAGCTTGAAATTCAGCCATTCCACCACAGGGTGCAAATCCCAGAGCAGATGGACATCCGGCCACGTTTGCTCCTGGGCGCGGTTGTCCTTGATGGCCTTTTTCACCAGCGCGCGGTCGGCGGTTAGGTGCAGCCGGCCATCCTCGGGTACGACTTCGCGCGGGAGGAAGCGGAAGACACGGCGGAGGTCCTCGTTCACGGTGACGCTGATCATCTGCCGGGAGGGGTCGGCCTCGGCCTGTACGTCGATCTTCGGACGGAGGGCCTCCAAGCCGCTCTGTACGTACTCCAGGTCGCTTGGGTAGAGCGAGACGGGCGTCCGCGTTCGGGTGCGGGCCGCGGAGCCGTTAGGCACAGGGTCGTCTCCGAAGAGCGCGGCAAGGAGGTCGTCGCCGGCGTTCTGTTCCAGCTTGCGGTCGAAGTCCTCTGGAGCGACGCCCTCCTCTATGGCGTGACCGGTGACAAGTTCCTCTTCCTGCTCGTCGTAAACGCCCAGGAGTGCAAATGGATCGCCGATGTTTTCGTGCGCCCGGGTGTCCTTCTCTATTAGCAGTTCCAGGATGCGAAGGTCGCCGCGCACCCGCTCGTTCTTCGGCGTGGTGTAGAAGTAGGCGACGACGGGCTGGCGCTCCTGGCCGTAGCGGTCCACGCGGCCGTTTCGTTGCTGGAAAACCATCAGCGACCAGGGGATGTCGAAGTGCAAAAGTTTGTGGGAGAGGAAGTGCAGGTTGATGCCTTCCGAAGCGATGTCGGAGGCGATCAGCAGGCGGACCGGGGCTCGGTCTCGGCCGAAATCGTCTACGATCTGCTGGAGGTCGATATCGTCCTGGCCGGAACCGCCATACAACACCTCAACCTGGGCCGCCTTGAGCTTCAGATCGCGGGCCAGGTTCTCCCTCAAAAAACGAACGGTTTCGATGCGCTCGCTGAAGATCACCAGGCGATCGGCAGGGTCCTCCGGGTTCCACTCCAGCTTGCCACCCGGACGAAGATCCTTGAGCAGCTTCTGGTACTTGCTGAACTCCGATGGGGTGATGGCTTCGACGGCCTCCGTGAGTTCCTGGAGCGTGGCGCGATCGTGAGCGCCTTCCACTGAGGTGTCGGCCTCAAGCTTCTTCAGCCGGGCGTTGATGGTCTGGAGGCACGCCGCCGGACTGGAGAACAGCGCCTTTTCGAGCACGGTTCGGAAAAGTAGTTGGCCGGCGCGCTGCCCACGGTCCAGGGACCTGAACTTCAGGCCGGCCAGGATTTCGTAGGCGTGTTCTTCCGCGGGCGAGGCATCGGTGGCGACCTTGAATACGCGCCGGTCTTTCATCGAGCCGGCGATCTGGTCCTGGATGTCCTTCTTGAACCGCCGCACGAACAGCCCCTTGATATCCTCCGGCCCGTATCGCTCGGGGTCGGCGATGGCCGTGGGGTTGAGCATGTTCATGAGGCTCGCGAACGACGCTGGCTTGCCGTCGTGCGGCGTCGCGGAGGTCATGATCAGGGTGTCGGACTGGCGGGAGAGCAGTTCCGCCAACTTGGCGCGCAGCGACCGGCCACTGCCGCGGACCGCTACGTTCTGCGCTTCGTCGATGACAATCACGTCCCAGCGGCAGCGCTCGAGATGGACGCGGTAATCCGTGCTGGCCTTGAGGGTGTCGATGGAGATGATAGCGCGGTCGTAGTAGTGAAATGGGTTGGCGTTGGCAGGGATGCGGGTGCGGATGCGGTCGATGCCGACAGAATCGAGACGCACGAGCGGAATGGTGAATCGCGACCACATTTCCTTCTGGAATTGGGTCATCATGCTCTTCACCGTGACGACCAGAATGCGCTTGCCGCGGCCGCGTTTGATCAGCTCGCTTAGAAGGACGCCGACTTCGATGGTTTTTCCGAGGCCGGTCGAATCCGCCATGAGAATGCGTTGCCGCGGCTGATAGAGCGCTTGCAGGGCGGGGTCGAGTTGGAAAGGCAGATCGTCGATGGCCGCCCGGTGGCCGATCCACAGGTCTGTATCGGTGGGCGGCGATTGCCGGAGCAGGCTTTCGAGGTAGAGCCTGGTGTTCCGGAATTGGGGCGATGGGTCTGGGACCAGCTCCGTTTCGGCAGGGTCGAGGACCTTGATACCGTTGCCCTCTATTTCCGTGAGGAATCGGGCCTCCTTATCGCGGACGATTTCCGAGACGCCGGTGACAAGCAGCGAGTAACCGCCCGTGGAGGTGGCGTCCACACGGCGGACAATCCACTCCGCCGACCGGATTTCCACTCGGGCGCCGGCCGCGAGCACAGTGGTTGGCATCTACGCCCGCTCCGGTTTCGTCCGCGCCCAGCCGTCCACCTCGGACAGCTTGAATTTCCAGAGCCGCCCAATGCGATGAGCCGGCATTCCTCTGTCGGCGATCCAGCGGTAAATCGTGTCACGGGAAACGCCGAGATGTTCGCAGATCTCCTCTACCGAAGACCAGCGCTCAACCGGCACAGAGCGATCCGAGCCAGAAGTTGCGGCCATAACCCGCCTATTGTGGCAAATTGCGTCTGAAATTGCACGTTCCGTGTCGCGGGCCCTCGGAGTTGGATGGGAATCGAGGAGGGATCGAAAAATCGCGCCCCTTTCATTTGCATTTTGGTGTTGCATCACCGGGCATCCCAGACGACAAGGGAAGGGGCTTCGTCCTCCTTCACTGCCGACGATAACTTCTGGTCGGACCGTCGTGTTCCGGTAAAGAGGAGTGGGGCGTAATTGTGCTCGAAGCACCGCCCGGTGATTGGGTACATGTCTGCGGTCATGCGGCTTGGAGCCGACCAACGGGTTCACTCCTATGCGCGTGGGAACGAGGGCATTGGCACACCCCTCAGCGAAATCGCGCCCGTTATTCCGCAATATCGGCAATGACATTTCAGCCGTGTCATGTTTGATTGCAGGTTGCCTGACTGAGCGCCGAAACTCCGTGCAGCGCACCGTTCCAACGTGCCATGGATACAACGTGCTGAAACCGTACCGAAAACCGTACGGAAATCCGTGCAAACCATTGAAAAACAACGCG
>OBLU010006485.1_pt1 | contig 10409 bp, 9 predicted proteins | sample 1518681 | NCBI WGS metagenome assembly OBLU01 (sample SAMEA3539304, study PRJEB22396) | soil metagenome | biome: tundra; feature: field; material: soil | place: USA | collected 2010-05 | depth 0.15 m
CGCAGCCAGCCGGGACTGTACAGCTGGTCAGTAGGCTGATCATCTGTTAAGGTTGTGGCGATACCCAGCGGCTCAGAGTCACGGTAAGCGCCACGGTGAAATCTGACCGCCTCGAGAGCGAGTTGAGGGAATCGGGCATGCGTCTTGAAGGCAAAGTCGCCCTGGTTACGGGCGGTACGCGTGGCATCGGGCGGGGGATCGTCGAGATGCTGGCGGCGGAAGGGGCGTCGGTGGCATTTACCGGCCGATCCGCTGGGGTGGGAAGCGAGGTCGAAGCGAGTGTGGCCAAGGCTGGCGGCCGAGCCCTCTTTGTCAAAGCTGACAATGGCATCGAAAGCGACGTTGCCGACGCAGTGAACACAACCGTGGGGCAGTACGGCCGGTTGACGACGTTGATCAACAACGCGATCTCCGATGACGCTGGAAGCGGGAAAGATACACACGTCGACACGGTCGACAACGAGACCTTCAGCAACATCATGCGGATTGCGCTCATGGGTACCTTTTGGGCCTGCAAGTATGCCGTCCCAGCAATGAGGAATGCCGGCAGCGGGTCAATCGTGAACATCTCCGCCAGCTCGTCCAAATCGGCCCTGCCAGAGCGTCCGGCGTACCATGCATCCAAGGGTGCCATTAACGCGATGACTCGTCAGATGGCCGTTGACTATGGAAAGGCCGACATCCGGTCCAACGCGATCATCGTCGGCTTTGTGTACACAGGGTCGCCGGTGATGACGGCGATCCTCGAGGATCCGCGGCGACGTGCCGCATTCGAGAAGAACATCATGGTTCCGCGCTTTGGCGAGCCGGCGGATATCGCGGCTGGTGTCGTCTACCTGGCGTCGGACGAGTCAAAGTACGTGACCGGCACCGAGCTAACCATTGACGGTGGCGCACTCTGCCACCAGGCACTGCCTGAACTTGACTTCTCCACGAATCCGGTCGAATGAGGGGGGTTTTGCCGTGAGCCATCACGCGAGTCTCATGGGTGCCAATGATCGTCCTATCCGGCCCTTGGAATTGATGGAGAGGCCCTTAGGGGCAGATTCCGCCCGCCCAAGCTGTCGAACGGTGGACGATGGGCGGTCGATGGATGGAAAGCTGGAGAGGCAGCAGCCGTGATGCAAAAAGTCCACACCATTTCTGACCTCCGGGGCCGCCTTGATGACATTCGGTCCCGCGGGAAGCGCGTCGGGATGGTTGGAACGAGCGGTCTGTTGCACAGCGGCCATCTGTCGTTGATAGAGCGGGCCGCAGCTGACAATGATTTCACCGCCCTGTACTGGGGCGGAGGCGCGTCATTCGACTGGATGAGCTCACAGATCGGCTACGAGCGCGACGCCGATCGGGATTTTGCTCTTGCAGAAGGCGCCGGCCTTGACCTGATCTTTGCGCCATCCAACGATGAGCTCTTCCCCCGCGAGCCGATGACGGCGGTCAGCGTCGCCGCGATGTCCAGTGGCGTTCCGTACTTGGAAGAGCCCGAACACCTCGACCTCATTGCCATGGTGATGAGCAAGTTGTGGAATATCTTCGGGCCCTGCCGTGCCTACTTCGGCGAAAAAGATTGGCAGCAGCTTGCCTTGTTCCAACGTCTTGCCGATGACCTTGCGTGGCCGGTAGAAGTGATCGGATGCCCTACCGTGCGCGAGATCGACGGATTGGCAATTTCGAGCCGCAATGAGCGGCTGAGCGCCGACGAGCGGGCTCTTGCACCGGTGTTGTATCGAGCCTTATGCGCGTGCCAAGATGCAGCGCTTGGCGGCGCCCGCAAGAGACTCGATCTTGCTGATCTGTTCAGTGGCATCATCGGCGACCCTCAGTGCATTCGCTATTTCACAGCAGTGGAGGCGGCCACGATGCAGCCTCTCGAAGCGCTCACGAACCAAGTACGGCTGCTCGCCTCGATTGACCTCGGCTCCGTCCGTTTGCTCGACAATGTCGGCCTGGACATGACGCCATGATCAGTCAACCACGGAACAGCGACGTCACAGACGATGCCGACTCTTACGCGGCTCCTACCACCCACTGCGCGGTCCGCTTCGGTGGAAGGCGGACGCTCGAGATCCAGCGCGTCACAAGCGTCTGGGGGACTACTACCTGGATTCGCGTCGAAGCCGGGTCGAGGAGATGACCCTCATAGCCGGCCGCTATTGGTGCCCCGCGCCTGGTTTCGGCCAAAGGAGTAAGTGGCGATGATCAGACTCGCGCAGTTGTACACGGGCGGCGTCGGCTCCGAGATCGTCCGGCGGCTCGACGGCCATCGCTCGTTTGAGCTCGTCGCCGTGCTTGTCCATGCCGACGAGAAAGTGGGGATTGATGCCGGTGAACTCGTGGGCGGCACTCCAAACGGCATCGTCACCACCCAGAGCATTGCCGACATTCTCGCCGCACGTCCGAACGCGGCCATCTACTCGGGCATGCGTTGGGATGTTGAACTCATTGCCAGGCTGCTTCGGGCCGGAGTGAATGTTTATACCGGCCTCGGCGGTTACTTCCTTCCCGGGCAGCCAGAGTTTGACGAGCTTGACGCGGCCGGGAAGGAGGGCAACGCATCGTTCGCAGCGGGGGGAAACATCCCCGGACTCATCAGTGATGTCTTCCCGCTTTTCCTTTCTGGTTATACCGCTCGAATTCGTGCAATCCGGGTCTGGCAGCGCAACCATGTGTCCTCCTATCCCTCCGCGGAGCAGATCACGACAGGCCTTGGTATCGGATTGGCACCTGCCGCTGAAGAGCAGGCAGCCGTTGTCGACGGCGCGTGGGTATGGGCCATGCGCCAATCGGCAAATATGGTAGCCACTGCTCTGGGCATTGAATGCAGCGACTTAGTCCTCGCGCAAAAGCGGATCGCACTCGCCGAGGCGGACATCGTGCTCTCCGGTTCGGGCCTCCTGGTGAAAGAGGGGACGGTGGCGGGGGCCCAATGGACCTTTGTCGCACACAGCGGAGACTGGCCGTTCTTGACGATCATCAACGAGCAGACGGCGGTGCTTGGTCTGGGCCCGGGTTGGCGCGAGAACCACGACGAGCCGCCATGGCGTGTCGAGATCGACGGTGAGCCGCCGATCGTTGCCACATTCGGTTGGCCGGACGGCGTCGAAGCCGGGGCCGCGAACTCGTTGCTCAATGTGTCCCGGGCGATGAATACCATCCCCCGACTCGTGGATGCGCCACCTGGCTGTGTCTCGGTCTTGGACTTCCCTGCCGTGGTCGCCGGCGATGGAGGAGCGGGCCGGTGACTGACCCCTATTCGGATCCATCCCTGCTTTGGAAGCCCATGCGGGACGAGGCGCCACTTTGGTTCAACGTGCGATCCGACCTCTATGTATTGAGCCGACTCAATGACATCGAGCAGGCACCATAGATGAAGATGACCGCTGGGCGCCGAGCGACCCCCCTGATCGAGGAGCGACTCTACATTGCCGGGGTATTTCGGCCGGCTTCCGATGGAAAGGTCTACGAAAACATAAGCCCGGTCACTGAAGAGGCAATTGGCGTTGCCGCCGACGCGTCGGCGGAAGACATGAGAGATGCGATCGTCGCGGCGCGACGCGCCTTCGATGAAGGAGGATGGGCAACTGACCCTGCGCTGCGCGCTCGGTGTCTTCGACAGCTGCACGCTGCGCTCGAGCGGCACGGGGACTCGATCAAGGAGACGGTGCGAGCCGAAGTAGGGACGACGGACGCGTCGCTGGCCACTGTACAGTTCGACACGGCGATCAAACATCTGCTGTATGCGGCCGACCTCGTCGAGAATTATCAGTGGGAGACAGACCTCGGTCCTACTGACTTTCTTGGGGTACCTTCCACGCGTACCCTCACCCGCGAGCCGGTTGGCGTCGCCGCGTGTATCACTCCTTGGAATGCGCCGATGCAGGTCAACTTGGCCAAACTGAGTGCTGCCTTGGCTGCTGGCTGCACGACCGTGCTGAAGCCTGCTCCCGATACACCGTGGTCGGCCTCTGCCCTCGGGAGGATGATTGCCGACGAGACCGATATCCCTGTCGGGGTGGTGAACATCGTCTCGACCTCGGACAATGCGGTCGCGCAGATCCTCGCTGAAGACCCGGATGTCGACATCGTGAGCTTTACCGGATCAACCGCTGTCGGCCGCCGACTGATGGCTTGCGCCGCACCTACGGTCAAGCGAGTCTTCCTCGAGCTGGGCGGCAAGTCGGCGTGCATCGTGTGCGATGACGCACTCTTGGACCAGGTCGCCCAGATCGCAGCGTACGGATCCTGTGCACAAGCTGGGCAAGGGTGCTCGATCAACACACGCCTGCTCGTGCAACGCTCCGTTTATGAGGAGACAGTCGGAAAGGTGGCAGCGGCCTTCGAGGCAATCCCCTTCGGTGACCCTCTCGACCCGAGCGTGTATATGGGTCCGCTCATCAACCGGCGCCAGTACGAGCGGGTACTCTCATATATCGAGCTGGGAAGGGCTGAGGGTGCGCGCTTGGTTACCGGTGGAGGCCGTCCTTCCGGATTCGACAGAGGGTTCTTCGTGGAACCAACCGTCTTCGCCGACGTGGACCCGTTGTCCCGCCTAGCCCAGGAGGAGGTCTTCGGGCCTGTACTGTGCGTCATTCCGTTCGATGATGACGAACAGGCAATCGATATCGCCAACGGAACGATCTATGGCCTTGCCGCCCAAGTGGAGAGTGGCTCACGCGAGCGGGCTGACGCACTCGCCCGACGGCTCCGCGCTGGGCTGGTCAACGTCAACGGTGGGCTATACCACGCACCGGATAGCCCCTTTGGTGGCTACAAGCAGAGCGGCATCGGCCGCGAGATGGGCGTGCTAGGCCTCGACGAGTACACCGAAGTGAAGGTGATCGCTTACGGCGACCCAAGCTCACCGTTATGACCTACTAAAGACTGGGATCGAAGGCAGTACTCGGGAATGGGTCCCCGTGTCACCTCAGTCTTGGATAGTTCCCGCACTTGGTGGCGCTTGGCCGCCCTCCACACCCAAAGGAACGGTGAGTGCAGCGGTCCGCTCCAAACCGTCACATGGCCTTGGACGAGTCGAGTCCAATGGCCGAGAGCGGCTGGGTGAACCCTCGGATCATGGCCTGGACGGTGTAGGTGGACACCAGCCGCCCGTCCTGGGTGAAGACCCGGCCCTCGCCCTGGGCCTGGCCTTGGCCGCCATAGACGGCCGGGTTGGCGTAGAGCAGCCAGTCGGTCACGTCCACCGGGTCGTGGAAGGCGACCGCGATGGACACGATGCCGGTGGACAGCGTGTCGTGGGCGGCATCCTCCCCGATCCCGGCATGGGGTCGCATGGCCGCGGCAATGGTCCAATGGGTCATGGACTGCACCATCAAGGCGGCATGCAGGTACGGCTCTGCCGGTGCGTCGGCGAACCGGCACCAGGCGTAGATCTCGGGTGGGCCCACGTCGTCGGGGTGGCGACGGTAGGCATCGTCGACGATGCGGAGATCCCGTCCGGTGACGCCCATGTCCAGGGGCTCGGCGTCGGTGGGTCCGGGCACCGTGGGCATCTCGACCGAGCCCCGGATCACGTCGGGGGCGCCCGAGTCGAAGAGGAACAGCCCGACGCTCCGCATGACGTCGTCTTGGTCGATCCGCACTTCGGCGGTCGAGTAGGTCTTCCCGCTGCGGAGCACGTCGACGGTGACATCGAGGGGCTCGTAGAACGTCGCCGACTTGGAGAAGATCATGAAGGCCGAGGTCACGCGTTGGTGGGGGATCGTCTTGGACGCGGCGACCACGCCCTGGCCCAGCATCTGGCCGCCTTCGACCACGTCGCGGACCATGGTCTCCCGGTAGGCGGGAGCCCGGAAGGCCGGACCGACGAAACGGTTGGGCCCGACCGGCTCGACATCCATGAGACGCAGGAGATCGCCGGCGTCGCCCCAGGCGGGAAAGGCACTGGTCACCACCGATTGGGCGTCGTCACCGGGCCAGTGCTCGTCGAGCACGATGCGCACCCGTTCCTGGTAGAAGCAGACGAACCCCTCGATGCCGGCCACCTCGACCATGGGCTCGCGGTAGGTCCACACCACATTCTCCTCGGGAGGGTCGCTGGCCGTGAGCGTCCAGTAGTCAGCCTGGCCCTTGAAGGGACAGATGGTGTGGAGATCGGTCGGCTCGAAGAGCTCCCAGCGCACATCGCCCTCGGGGAAGTACAGCCGATCGACGTGCTTGGTTTCCTCGACCAGGAGGCACGAGTCGCTCTCGGCCAGCAACAGGTCCCCCAACCAGGCCCGGGCGGTCGCTCGACAGGGACGGATGTCGATCCGATACTCGGGATAGCGGTCCCATGCGGACTCGATCTCGGTCACAAAATGCTCCTTCTAGTCAGACTGCGGTCGTGCAGCCCCGCCGAATCCGGTCTGCAGGCGCAGGTCATCATCGGGGCTGGATGGATGTTGGATCGGTCCTATATAAACTACGTTTGATATGAGCAGGAACGATATAGGCCAGATCGAAGAGGCGTTGGCAACCGTAAGAGCGATGCTCGCGCCGGAGGGATACGGACTTACGGCAGCAGAGCCCGTGGGTTCCACCGTCCCGCTCATCGTTACTGCGGGTCCCGACGCATGCGAGTATTGCCTTGCACCGAAGTCGGTCCTCGAGGCGATCGTCGTGAAGAACCTACAAGAACACGGACTGTCGATGGCCGTTACGTTGGCATACCCTGGGGACGGGCCGACACCCGAGGTGTAAAGCCTCCCTGACTCGATTTCGTAGGTGCTCGAGGTCCTCGTTTTATGGCCCATGTTCATGATCGGGCTAGGGGCAGTGGCCCGTAGGCTCACCAAGGTCCCGTTCAGCAGAGTCCCGTATTGGGACGGAGCCCCATCTTTCCAGTTGTAGCCCAGCGCCAGGGCGGCCCTCACCGTGGCTCGAGGCATAAGGGAAGCCTCTGGTGGCGTCGAACCATGGGACTCTCGACTCGTTTGGGGGGTCGACCGGAGTCAAGCTGGATGCTCCTCGTGTTTGCCAGTAACAGCGTACGAACGGTCCGCGCTTCGAGACGGGCCAGAGGTGCGCCGACGCAGTGATGGATGCCCCGACCGAAGGCCACGTGTCGACGGGGCGCTGGCCGATCGAGGATGACTTCGTCGGGACTCTCGAATGTGGCGGCGTCCCGGTTCGCGGCGGCCCAGAACAGCAGTATCGAGGAGCTGGCGGGAATGGCTATGCCCCCGAGCGTCGTATCAGTAGGGACCGAGCGCATGAGGAACCGGAATGGGGACTCGAGGCGAAGCATCTCTTCGATGAAGAGTGGAACGAGATCGGGGTCTCTTCGCAGGCGCTCCTGGAGATCCGGATGTTCGGCGAGATGACGAACCGAGTTGCCGAGCAGGCTGGTCGTGAACTCGGCCCCGGCGCTCAGCAGGCTGTGGAGAACGACGGTACCTTCTTGTTCGGTCACGGCGCCAGCGGCAACGCCGCGTGCGACTGCACCCAGGATGTCGTCGCTTGGCTCGCCCAACGTGTCGGTCAGTTGCCCGGCAACCCACTCTCGGATCTCGCCGCTCCTGACGACAAGGCCTTCAAGTTCATCGAGGGCGGTTGTGGCGCCAATCATGGTGGTGGAATCGAATGCCGCCTCCAGCGGGCGGTCGAGGTCGCTATCCCGGAACCCGACCAGGCCGGAGATGAGAGTGATCGGCACCACGTTGCCGATGACGGTCATGAAATCGAGGGATCGTTTGTCCACCGCCTTCCTTACCAGGGCCAAGGCAAGATCAGCCAGGTCCGGCTCGAGATCGACCATGCGTTTGGCCACCAGCTCGGAGAAAATGACGTCCCGGTGCAACTTGTGCACTGGGGGGTCGGGGGTGGCCAGTGCGTCCCCCCCACCATTTCCAAACGAGAGTCGGCCCGGCAGACCGTTCTCATCGCGATAGAGGAGGGCGCGCATATGTGATGAGAAGTCCTCGACGCGAGCGGCGGCATCGCACACCATCTCGAATGTGCTCACCACGAACACCTCGGTGCCGGGCACCGGCCACACGGGTGCGTCAGTGCGGAGCTGTTGGTAGAACGGGTAGGGATCTTCGATCACTTCTGGGTCGAGCAGCAACGTGCCGGGGATGTCGGGGGTCACTGGGCGGCTCCTTCTGTGTTGAGCGGCGTGATCTGGCGGAAGAGCTGGCCGGGGTCCCCGTAGGTCCAGGTTGTGACCACAACCCATCATCGAACTGGTAGATCTCGCACGTGGCGACGTCGATGTCCCGTCCGCTCGGGACGGTTCCGTGGTACTCGCCGGTGTGCACTCCCCTGACCCGTCATCGGGCGCAGACGAACTCGTCGGTGCCGAAGAGACCTTCCTCCTCAAGTCGCAGTCCCGCAAAGGCGGCAATTAGCTGACGCAGGTTGTCGCCAACTTCATCCAGAGAGAATGGTTGTTCGACGGAGGCCACCCAGCGCAGGCACGAGGGAGCGAATCGACGCAAGTAGCCGTCGACATCGCCCGCGTTCACCGCCTTCGCTGCCGACCTGATGGCCTCGACACTCTCGGAGTTCCCCATGTGCGCTTCCTCGTGATCAAGCAACGATCGGAATCCCAAGCAGCTCTACCGTCTGATCGTGGGTGGCAACGGGCCGCCCCAGCTTCGCGCACAGCTCGACTGCGCCACGCACGAGCTCTTCGTTGGTGGGCCGGCGATCTCCGGCCCAGTCCTCAAGGCCAACGTGGAGATGGCCGCCTTGCTGGAGGGTCCACTCGGCGGTCCCGCTGTCGATAACGTCTCCGCCGATGACGGCGGTCGACCACGGAAGGGGACACCCCTCTAACATGGCCAGGTACGCATCGAACGCCGGTTTCGTCGGTGGGAGACCGAACCGGCCGCCGAGGTATCCGGCGTCGCCACCGAAATAGAGCTTGATCATGGCTCCGGCCGGCAGCCGGTCGTGCTGCCACAGCTCGAGGACCAATCGGAGGAAGCCAGGTTCCCAGATGGCCAGGCTGGGTGCCAGACGGTTGTCGCGGCAGACCTGCACCTGGTAGTTGACGTCGGGTCGGGAGTTGGCGTAGACGAAGTCGCCCAGGTTGACCGAACCGGGGTCTACGACGCCGATCCGACACCCCGCGGCGGCAAGGTCAACGAAGTGGCCGTAGCTCTGCTCGCCGGGGCCGCCGTTGACCGTCGGGTAGAGGAGGGCTCCCGGAATCGCCTCCCATACCGGCCGCCAGCCCTCAAGGTACGCAGCGGCAGCGATCGGCCCGTCGACCATGTACACGTCGACGTGGTTGTGGACGATCGTGGCCCCGGCGGCGAAGCATCGTAGAGCATCGGCGGTGATCTCTTGGGCACTTCGCGGTACGTTGGGGTTGGTCTCCTTCGAGGTGACGCCGTTGATGGCTGCTTCGATGATGACGGGCGTAGCAGCCACCGATTACGACCGTCCCGTCGAACTGGCCAGCTGACCTGGTCGGGCCGTCAGGTCTTGGACACCGTCGGTGCGGATCGGAACGCCGTTGACCAGGATGTGGCGGACCCCAGTGGGAGCGTCGGCGGTAAGACGCTCTGACCCGGTAGGAAAGTCAGTGAGCCGACGGATCGGCCCGGGGCCGATCGTTTCGGGGTCGAAGACCACGATGTCGGCCCACGCACCGGGTGCGAGGTGACCTCTGTCGATGAGTCCGAAGATATCGGCCTGCTGTTTGGTAAGCCGGTGGACGCCATCTTCGAGGGTTGTGAGCTTGCGGTCGCGCACCCAGTTGCCCAGGTAGTCGGTGGCCTGGGGTGCGTCGCAGATCTGGCTGACGTGGGCGCCGGCATCGGACAACCCGAGCGTGCACCCGGGCTCGAGCAGCAAGGTGCGGAGTTCGTCGATATCGTCGTTTGCTACGACGGACGCCACCCTTAGGGCGAGGTCGGATTCGTCGAGCGCCACATCGAGGATGAGGTCGAATGGGGTAACGTTGCGCTCGCTCGCGACTTGCGCGACCCGGCGATGATTGAGCTCTGGATGGGCGGCCGATTCGGAGAACACGAACGTCTCCCATCGGGGCTTGCCGAAGTCGTGTCCGCTCTCCCACTCGGCGATGACTCCGGCACGCCAGGCCGAGCTGGCATATGCACGACGTCGCTCGGCCATGCCCCCGGACATCAGCGCAGCGACCTTAGGGTTGAGGTTGAAGGTGAACGGGTCCGCCATCGACATCGAGAACTGCAGCGGGCGAGACGTGACTTGCGGCCAGACCTCCGCCCCGTTGGCCCAGCCGCGTCGGCTCAGTTCAGTCATCTGTCGGTGCACGCCGGAGGGCATGGTCATCAGGGCCGTGTAGGTAAAGGGTCGACCGATCTTTGGTTGCAAGTCATAGAGGTCGAGCAGCCCGAGCTTGTCGCCGGGGGTGAAGGCGGCGACGCCACGGCCCGATTCGCCAAGCGTACCGAGCAGCGCCTCGAGCTCATCGCGCT